>Ga0116141_10004220_pt1 | contig 12122 bp, 11 predicted proteins | sample AD_UKC097_MetaG_FD_89744 | JGI IMG/M metagenome (GOLD analysis project Ga0116141, IMG submission 89744) | Active sludge microbial communities of municipal wastewater-treating anaerobic digesters from USA - AD_UKC097_MetaG | ecosystem: Engineered > Bioreactor > Anaerobic > Digestate | place: USA... | reverse complement strand
TCACTTCCATCCGCACAAGCATTAAGAGCATCATGCTCATGCCGGGCATACGCACGACCACAGTGATGAGCACGGTCACCACCACGGCCACAGCCATGAGATTCCCGCGAATGCAGGTCTTTGGGATCTGCTGGTTCTCGGAATCAGCGGCGGGATGGTTCCCTGCCCGACAGCGATCGTGGTGTTGATTGTGGCGATCGGACTCCACAGAACGGCGTTCGGATTGCTGCTGATTGGTGCATTCAGCGTGGGCCTGGCGGCGGTCCTGATTGCGGTCGGAGTCCTGATGGTGAGCGCCAAGCATGTGCTCGACCGGTTCTCATTTTCCGGACGTTTGATCAAGATACTGCCGGTCTTTTCAGGGGCCTTGATTACCCTGATTGGGGTGTTGCTGACGGTGTATGCGCTGAAGCGTGGTGGATGGCTGGTGATAAACTGGTAGTAGCGGAAGGCTCCATGATTTGATGAGATTTCTCCCTTCGGTCGAAATGACAGGCCGGGCCGCGTCTGCGCTTTCTGTCATTCCGAACGAATGTGAGGAATCTCAGCGATCCAGGATCAGGCATCGAGTTGACTGCTTAATTCCCAATATGCAGCAACCGGATCGGCGGCTCCGTAGATTGCATTGCCTGCCACGATTTCCTCCACGCCGAGGTCCAGGACGGTTCGGATGGTTTGAGCGTTGATGCCGCCATCGACCTGGATGAGGAAATCCGCGCCGGTTTGTCCTCTCAATTCGCACAGCTCGCGGATTTTCCGGCCTGCTTCCGGCAGGTATTTCTGCCCGCCGAATCCCGGATTCACGGTCATCACAAGAACCAGATCGAGACAGGGAAGCACATATTCCAGGCAGTCAACCGGCGTGGCGGGATTCAGGGAGACTCCCGCCAGACGATTATGCGCACGGATTCTCATCAGCAGGGCGTGAAGGTGCGGAGTGGCCTCCGCATGGACGGTGATGCTTCGCACCCGATCCAGGAGAAACCAGGGGAAAACGGTTTCAGGATTAGCGACCATCAGGTGTACATCGAACTCCGAATTGCAGTGCGGAAGCAGCGACTGGATAATCAGCGGTCCGATGGTCAAATTTGGCACAAAATGGCCGTCCATGACATCGTAGTGAAATAGCGTGCAGCCTGCCTCCTCCAAGGCCCGAATGGATTCGCCGAGGCGGTCGAAAGGGGCAGAGAGCAGGGAAGGAAGGATTTTCTTTCGCGGATTCACTGTGGATACTCCTGTGTGGAAGGGGTCTCCTGGACCGGTTCGGACTGCGATCTTTCCGGGATTTCCGGCGCGTTCTCCGTGGATTCGGGGCGGTTGAAGTCCGAGGCGTTCAGTGTGGTCTTGTAGATCAATTTGCCGCTTTCCGCAGCACCGTCATAGACCTCGACGTTTACCTGTTTTCGGCAGGGAACCGGCACGGAGAGTTCATACCCCGGTCCCTCGATGGGGACCTTGATGGTTTGTGGTGCGGTATTCTTGTTGCCGGACAGTTCGGTAATTGAGAGGATCACATATTCGCCACCGACGGTATTTGGCAGGAGATAGCGGAAAGGCAGCCAGGATATCTGTTCCTCTTTCTCGTTTTCGGAACCGACGGTAAGAATAATCTCGCTACCCTCGGTGAGTTTTGAGCCGGGGGCGGGAAAGTGGTCCAGGACCCGATCCCAGTTCTCCGATGACTCCACTTTTTCCCAATCCACGGTCACTTGGAATCCCATTTGTTCGAGCAGCCGTTGAGTCTCCTGAACGGTTGTTTCGATCCGATTCGGCATGACGTAAGATTTCGGTCTTGGACCGAGGCTGACCAGGATGGCGACATCTTTTCCATAATGAAGGGCCTCGCCGGGGGCCGGTTGCTGTGCAATCACCACGCCCGGTTCGAGTTGCGGATGGTAGATGGCTGCCCGTTGTCCCGCAGCCAGGTCCCAATGCTGAAGAACGGGGTAGATTTCCTCTTCCTGACTTCCGACAAGGTTAGGAATGAGAATGCGCCTGGCCCCTTTGCTCACGGTGAGGCGGATCTTGCGGCCTTCTTTTACACGGATACCGCTTCGTGGACTCTGTTCGATCACCATCCCTTCCACCCATTGCTCGCTTTCCTGGTATTCAATGGGGACCTCAATGAAAAGGCCGGCGGTAGCAAGGATCTTAATGGCCTCTGTTTCGTTCTTACCGTATACGGAGGGGACGGTGACCTCCGGTGTATGGACTATGGCCGACACGATGGCATATCCCCCCACAAAGGTGAGTGTTCCCAGAAGGCAGATCGCCACCAGGCAACCCGTTCCCCAGGTCAACGTGCGAATAAAAAAACTGCGAGCCACGGATTTTGCCTCACGCTGAGGAGTTGTTTCGCAAACGGGCAGCGAACATGCCGTCGATCTGCGCCTGTGGGGGAAAGATCGAGATCCAACCTTCCTGAGCCACAATCGAACGAAACGGCTGAGGAAGGAAAGGGGTCACCGTTTCCAACCGCCAGCCCGGTCGAGATTCCAGGAAACGACGGATTACGTCCTGATTCTCCCGGCGGCTGAGTGTACAGGTGGCGTACACAAGGACGCCGCCCGTACGCAAGGACCGACAAACGGATTCTAGCAGAGTGTACGACAAATCGCCCAGTCTCTGCGGGTCCGAGGGTGAAAGACGCCATCGAAGGTCCGGGTGCCGACGCAACGTGCCCCAGCCCGTACACGGCGCATCCAATAAAATCGCGTCGAATCCCTGGGAATCTCTGTCCCAGGGCGGATGAAGACCGTCCGCACAGATGATGTCCAAGGACGTAGAGGCGGGTCTGAGACCCGCCCCTGCGGCGTGAAGCAATCGAAGACGTGAAAGAGAAACATCGGACGCCACGACCTGACCGGTATCTCCGAGAATCTCGGCGCAATGTGTGGTTTTGCCGCCCGGAGCGGCACACACATCCCAAACACGCATTCCCGGCTGGAGCGACAGGAGGAGTGGAACCAGCATCGCCGCCGGATCTTGAATGGTCACCCATCCTTCCGACACGATCCGGGACTGCATCGGCGATGCTTTCAGATTGAGGCGCACACAATTCGGGATACCGAGATCCGCCGGTTCCATTTCATCCCGGAGATCCGCTGGGATTTCTTTGAGCGGATTGAGCCTTGCGTAAAGCGGCGCGGGCGTGTTGTTGAACCGGCAGAACTCATGCACCTGGTCGGGGGGCCAGAGTTCCAGCCACGATTCCACCAGATGCCTGGGGTGAGAATGCACGATTTCCAGGTGGCCCACCGGGTCGGATTGCCATTCCGGAAGAGCGACCGGTCGATCTCCCCGCACGAGGCCTCGAAGGACCGCATTTACCAGCTTGGAGAGATGAGGATTCCCCGTGACTCGCGCCAACTCCACGGCGTCGTGAATACAGGCGTGGGCAGGGATCTTTGTGAGATGAAGGATCTGGTAGGCGGTCATTCGAAGAATCTGCTTGACGGTTTCCGGTAGAGATTGAACCCCTTTTGGCAGGTAGGCGTTCAGGATGTGGTCCAATTTGGCACAGAAACGGGTAGAGCCGTAAGCGATTTCCATTGCAAGTCGCCGGTCACGGGAGTCCAGGCAGTGCGAAGAAGCCGCGTCTTCCATTGCTTCGTCCAGAAAAACGTTTTTGTTGGAAGCGCAACGGACAAGCGCATCCAACGCAGCCCGGCGGGCGGGGGCAATCGGAACAGATGTTTTTTTCGGGCGAGACATGAGACATGAAAAGGGCCGGGATCTGTATCCCAGCCCTCAACCTTTCGATAGAAGGTGATGCGGCACTCCGGGAAGAGCGGAATCAGTCATCTCTGCGGAGGCCGATCAGGTACAGGATCGTCATGATTGCCGACAGCGCCGCCGCGACATAGGTGAGCGCCGCCGCATCGAGGACCTTTTTCGCTCCCTCGCTTTCGTCCATGGTGATAATGCCTTTCTCGGTCAACACCGCCATGGCCCGTTTGCTGGCATTGAACTCCACCGGCAGAGTGACGATGCTGAACACCGCCGCCGCTGCGTAGCCCAGGATACCCAATGTAAACATGCCCTTGCCGAGGTCCGAATTGATCAGAAGGAAACCGATGAAGATAAACACCCACCCCAGATTCGTTCCGATGTTGGCCACCGGATAGAAGTTGTTCCGAAAAGAGAGCGGGACATACCCGGTATCATGCTGAATGGCATGGCCGCATTCATGGGCGGCAATGCCCAGCGCCGCCACAGAGGGGCTGGTGTATACGGCATCGGAGAGCCGCAGCACCTTCGATCTTGGATCGTAATGATCGCTCAGCTGTCCCGGCACGCGCTCGATGGCGATATCTTGAAGCCCGGCGCTGTCCAAGAGGTACCGGGCGGCCTGTGCACCGGTCAATCCGCGCCGACTTGGCACACGGCTGTATTTTCCGTAGGTGCTCTGGACTTTGCCCTGGGCATAGAGTCCCAGCAGAATCGCCGGAAGCATATAGATCAGATAATTGATGTCAAAATAAAACATTTTGACTTCACCTCCTTTGGGTTTCAGTATAACGAACCGAAACACCGGCGGCAACGTTGCGGTTTCATCAGCCGCCTTGTCTGCATTCTTACGCAAATCCGGTTCCAATTCCGGTACGGGGGGTGGTGTAGGGGCACGGCATGCCGTGCCCCTACACATGCCGTGCCCCTACACATGCCGTGCCCCTACACATGCCGCGCCCCCACACCCCGTACCCTTTATCCCATTCCAAATTATTGTAGAATGACCTAAACAAAGACAGACTAAATCGGTCAAGATTCATCAATGGCTCAGGACGGCCTGTCGGAAGGGAGCAATCACATGCCGAAAGTGTTGATCACCTATTTTTCACATAACGGTCATACGGAGAAGTTGGCGAGGATCATCGCGGAGGGTGTGCGTGATGGAGGTATTGAGGTGACCGTGAAGCCGGTGAACCAGGCGGAACCCACCGAGCTGCTTCAATACGATGGAATTATTGTCGGTTCTCCGGCTTATTATGGGGCCATGGCGGCCCCGGTGAAACGATTTTTCGATGACACAGCCCAGTTTCATGGCCGTTTGGATGGGAAAGCGGGGTCGGCATTTGCCAGCTCGGCGAATCTGGCCTCCGGTGCGGAGTCCACGGTGACCGGGATTCTTCAAGCGCTTCTGGCGCATGGGATGATTATCCAGGGGGATCCGCGAGGCAATCATTTCGGGTCGGCCGCACTGGAGCAGATCACTCCCCGTGAGGAAGATGCCGCACGACGGCAGGGGCAGCGGTTTGCGGATCTGGTGATGAGGCTGGCGAAATAATCGCGCGGCGGAGTGGACGGGGTGGACGAGATGGCGGAAGAGAGCGATGTTACGTCTCAGGTGTGGACGGTCTTGACAGTTTTCGTTGCTGCCGATACAAATAGGCGGTCACTGCAGGAGTAGCTCAGTTGGCAGAGCTTCACGTTGCCAACGTGACTGTCGCGGGTTCGAGTCCCGTCTCCTGCTCTTTGATCTCTGCATCTCCCTTTTCAACGCAAACACCCCTCGGCAACGTTCCGTTTATTCTTCTGGCACCACCTCTTCCAGACTACTGTAAATGGGAAGTCTTCCCTGTGGATCGAAATGACGGATGGAGGTCCGGCAGGATTCCTCTGTGCAAACCACGTGAAGCGTTCGGTTTCGTTTCCGCAGGTCGCGGAAGCTGGCGAACAGAGTGCCCAGGCAGTAGCTATTGAGGATTTTTGTCTTGATCAGGACCAGGATCTTGAGGTCTTCCGTGGCGACAGCCTCCTTCATGGTTCGCCCGAACACCAGGTTATCATCCATGGTGAATCGGTCATCGAGGGAGATAATGAACATGTCGCCTTGTTCGTGTGTGTGGACGGGCATGGTTTCTCCTGCGGATCAGACTTCCTGCAAGCATTCGACTTTCTGATAGCGGCAGAATCGTTTGAGATCCTGGGCGATGTTGCCGTAGCAGGTGACCCGGTGCAATCCGTGGGTCCAATTTTTCCAGAGTTCTTCTGCGTCTCCATCGACCTGCACGGTGATCTTGGTGCGGCAGCCGCGTTCCGTGTCGGGGACCTCGATAATCGTCCCGGTGAAGTAGAGAAGTTTCGCCTGATCCACCAGGATGGCTTGGGTGACTTTCTCGCCGACGCGCATCATCACCTGTGGAACCGCGCCTTCCTGACGTTCCATGATGGTGCGCAACTTATACGGGGCCAATCCACCTCCCGGCCCGTCCATCCGTCTTGTGCCGAGGCAGTGCGCGAGAATCGCGGCGTTCTTGGAGACATCCATTGTGGGATCGCTGATAAATCCGGGTTTTCCCACGAGTCCCTGGAAGAGAATGAAGGTCATGGCGCTCCGCAGGTCCGACTCGCAAATCCCTGCCAATCCCATGTCATTCAGCCGCGTAAATCCGATACATGGAAAGGCGGGCAATTTCCGGTACATCGAACCGTAGCACTCCACCGTGATCACCGTTGCCTCTTCTTCATCGAGAAGGCTTTGAAACGCCAGAGCCAGCTTGCAGGAACGGAAAATCTCATCCTCATCGGGTTCCACCACCTGGACTGCTCGCTCGATCCACTGTTTTGCCTCCGCGTGTGCATCGTTGTCGGGCACGGCCTCATACGCGGCAAGCATACGGTCACGGTCAACCCGCACAATCTCCGTTCCGAATCTCGACTGGATGGCATCCACATATTCCTTTTGAAGTTCGTTTGCGGTCACGTTGAGAATTTTCGCCTCGCGGAGATGATGGATCGCTCGGAACGGGCGGATCGCTACCGCCAACTGATCGTAATCGGAGGTCAGGAAGAATTCGGTCAACTCCCCGGCTTCCTTTTTCTGGAGAGCGCCGAATCCCACCCATTCGTGCCCCGAATATGGGATGGCAAAGACGGCGGTCGGTTTCCGTCGTGCCAGGATTTCATCCAGCAGTTCCCGGGTCCAGATGGAGAGTTGAATGATGAGAATGCCATCCGCGCTGTCTAATTCCGCCTGGATCTTTTTGACATCATCCACGGAGCTCACGAGTTGGTCCGTGACAAATTCCACATCGGCGAATTCATTCTCCAGACGCTTGAATTCCTGCTCGTACGCCTGAACCTCTTTTTCGAGATCCAGCGTGGGTGTGGGCCAATGAGGTTTCGGTTTCCCGATGTAGAGTTTGGCGACTTTGACCTTGCTCTTGCGGCATCCGGGGCTGATAAGTCCGGGATACTTACCCCAGCCGGTATCCGCAAACGCGCCGGTTGGCGTGAGCGAAAGACCGCCGAGAAACACGGCGCCGGTCGAGAGGGTCAATTGGATGAATTCGCGTCGTTCGAGTTGAGGGGACATGAGTTCTTTCTCCTGTGGCATTGCGGGATCAGTCAACAAAATGTTCTCCCCCTTCCTGTGGGGATTCTTGCATGAATTGAGGGCGGAATGCAATCCGGGTGCGGATTCCGGGCAGGCACGGAGGCCTGCCCCTACGGCGCTTGGCAGGCACGGAGGCCTGCCCTACTGCTTGGCACGTGGGGGTATGCGCCTATCCCGGTCTGTGCTATTTTCCCGACACAAAAACGAACTGTTGGAAAGGAAGCCTGATGAAGTATTCAACCGGTCTGCATATTCCTCTTTTTATATTCCTGCTGGCATTCATTCCCGGTTCCTTTGCGGAATCCCTGGTGCTGGTGGAAGACGGCAAGGCACAGGCGAGTATTGTCATTGGCTCCGAGGCAAGCGACCAGGCCAACGAAGCCGCGCAGATCCTCCAGAAATACATCGAGAAAATCACCGGCGTGGTTTTGCCGATTGCCCGTGAAAACGAGCAGACAGCCGAGACCCGGATTCTTGTTGGGAGAAGCAAGGCGATAGCGGACCTGGGAGTGGAGGTCCCATCGGGATTCACGAACCGGATGAACGAAGAGGGCTTCGTATTCAAAACCATGGGCAAGAACCTGGTCCTGGCGGGAAATGAAGACAAGCATTACCGGGGAACGCTCTATGCGGTCTACGACTTCCTGGAAGAACTCGGCTGTCGGTGGTTTTTCCCCGGCCCCTACGGCGAAGTCCTTCCGCACCTGGATCGGATTGCTGTCGCGCCCACAGACAGGTTGGAGCGACCGGATTTCCGGTTTCGAAACCTCTGGTATTCCGGCTGGTTCCCCTCAAACGAGCAGGATCAAAAATGGATGCAAACCTGGTACGACCAGAACAAGATGTCGTCCCTGTCGTTTTTGAGCCTGCCGGGGGATGGCAGCATTATTCGACTGGCTCCGCCGGAGAAGTATTTCAAGAGCCACCCGCATATCTACGCGCTCGATGAAGAAGGCAACCGGGTTAACGACATGCTGTGCCTGTCGAATCCCGAGACGACAAGAATTGCCATCGAAACGATTCGGGAGACATTCCGGGAGGATCCGGACCAGTTGAGTTTCGGATTTGCGCCACCGGATGGATTTCCGATCTGTCACTGCAAAAACTGCCAGGCGGAAATTCCCGGATTTGAAGGCAAAGGGTATGGCGATCCAAGTTTGAGCGATGCATGGTTCCGGTTCGCCAACCGGATTGCCCAGGAGATCTACAAGGAGTTCCCGGACCGTTGGCTTTTCACAAATGGGTATGCCAACCGCGTTCGTCCCCCCGAAGGGATCGAATCGTTCAGCCCGAACCTGGGGATTCAGTCGGCGATCATCTCGGCCTGTTCCATCCACCGGATCGGCGATCCCAAGTGCTGGCAACGGGTTCTCTACAAACAGATTCTGGACCGCTGGACCGAGGATTTGGATTGCGTGTTCATTTACGATTACGATCCGGGGACATCCCTCATCAACCTGCCGTTTCCCTCCATTCACAACCTGAGATACGACATTCCGTATTTTAAAGAGAGAGGTGTGTGGGGTTTCTGGACCGAGGGGAACAACAGCTGGATGGTGACGCACTTGAATTACTATGTGCGGTCGAAACTGATGTGGGACTGCAAGACGGATGTCGATGCGCTGGTGCGCGATTACTGCGAGAAGTTCTATGGCGACGCGGCGGATGCCGTGGAGAAATATATGTGGACATTGGAGAAGGCGATTGAAGACACGACCCTTCATGAGACCTGGGGCCGGTTGATGCAGTGGAAAGTGGTTCTGCCGCCGGTGCAGGCAAAACTGGATCGTTTCATGGAACAGGCCGAGAAACGCGCGAATACACCGGAGATCCGGCAGCGTGTTCATGTTCTGAGGCTGGTTCACGACCATGCGAATGCTTATGTTGCCATGGAGCAGGCAGTGGCACGCGGCGAATTCCAGGAAGGAGCGGACTGGGCGGACACCATGGCGGCATTGCGCGATCGGGCCGGGGAAGTTCAATCCGGTCTTCTGCCGCATTCCCCCGACTGGGTCCGGACTTTCCGCACCAGCCTGGAATGGCACAAAAGCATGTACCAGGACCTCGCGGGGCGAATCAACGGCGTTTCCGGGGAGTTGGCGGTGATGCTGCCGCAGAAGTGGGAGTTCAAGACCGACCCGAAGGATATCGGTGTTCTGTATCAGTGGTACTTGCCGGACGTTGGGGGCCGCTGGGACAGCATCGACACCACCTTGTATTGGGAAGCGCAAGGCTATCAGGATGAACAAGGGTGGGGATACTGGGGGAAAGCCTGGTATCGAACAGACTTCACCGTTCCGAAGGAGGTGGAGGGAAAGCCGCTACGCCTGACCCTGGGCGCAGTCTATAACGAGGGAGTCTGGATCTGGGTGAATGGGGTGTTCCGCCGGTATGAAAAGGAGCATTTGACGAGAGGCGGTTACCCGGACGAGCGGTCGCCGATAGATGTGGATGTGACCGACCTGATCCGTCCGGGTGAGGTCAATACCGTGGCGGTCCTGGTGAACACTCCCATGCCGGGCCGGAATCCACGCGGCGGTTTGCATAGAAGGGCGTTTCTGTGGATGCCGAAGTAGGCGGGCTATGGTCACTCGTCCCGACTTTTCATCCGCAACCGCCATGCAATGGCGGGGGGGAGGTTGAGCCAAACCACTTTCTTCGTGGCATCGTGACGCCCACAGAAGCCGCACAGGACACGCTCGATATCCAGCAAACGGGTGCGTTCTTCGCGATTGACGAAGTGTATTTTGATGTCCCGGATGGCGAGATATTCAAAGAACCGCAGTGTCCCGCCGGGAAGTAGTCGTTCCTGGTAGGTCTCCAGAATTTCCTTAACCAGCGACGGTGGGAAGTTGTTGAACGGGAGGCCGGAAACGATGTGATGAACGCGCAGATCGCCATCGAGTTCCTGGACCGGGCAATTGTGGTAGACAATTCGATCTTTGCAGTTCGGCAGCGTACGATCGGATTCTATTTCTTTCCGGAGATAATCCAGTAATTCGCCGTTGATTTCACAGAGGTGCAGTTCATCCTCCGGGCCGAGTTTCGAAAGGATCTGCCGGGTGAACGCGCCTGTGCCGGGGCCGACTTCCAGGAGGACACGCGGCGTATCGGTCGACTCCAGTCCCTCGGTCATCGCGCACGCCAGGGCGCGGGAGCTGGGAGTTACCGCGCCGGTATCGTGAAAGCGCTTGCGGAAATTCGACAGAAACAGAAGCCGTTCGTGTATAGACATCCTCAATCTCTCATCGGACTACCCGGATTGACCGCTGATTTCCATTGGTCGAGCCATTCCCGGTATCGGGATTCCTGGTCCCGGATCACAACATCCCAATCATACTGCTCTTCGATGCGATGTCTTGCCTGCCGCACCAGCTGAGTCCGCAATTCCCGATTTGTGAGCAGGTGCACGACATGTTCGGCAAGGTCAGCGGGATCTTCGGCAACCAACAGGTGCGAGCCGTTTTCCACTTCCAGGCCCTCGCACCCGATGGGCGTACTGACAACAGCCCTGCCGGAGGCCATTGCCTCCAGGATCTTGAGGCGAATCCCCCCGGCCACCCACAAGGGAACCAGAAATACGTGAGCCTCCCGGAAATACGGGCCAATTTCCGGCACGGAGCCGGTTACGGTGACGCCGTGCTTTCCATCCCACGCCCGAAGTTTCTCCGGCGGGGCATGACCCACGACCAGCAGACGCGCATCTTGTACTGCCGACCGGACGCGAGGCCAGCCATCGCGCAGGAATCGCAGAATCCCATTGTAATTCGGATGATAGGACATGGTTCCGGTGAAGAGGACGGTGGGGGGGCATTCCAGTTCAACCCCCTCTGTATCTCCCCCAATCTTGGGGGAGAGTCTCTGGCCGTTTCCCTCCCCAAGATTGGGGAGGGCGTAGGGTGGGGTTGATTGCTCCGGTAGATTCAACCCCCTCTGTGTCTCCCCCAATCTTGGGGGAGAAAAAGAAAGCGCATTTGTGGATTTTGATGCAGTCTCTTCTCTACCCTCCAACAGCGGATATCGTTCCAGGTCGACTCCGGCACGTTGATAAGAGACGGATAAGTCCGGTTCCATTTCCTGCAATCGGGCTGTGTCCAGCGGGGAAATCGACAGGACCCGATGGAATTTCCGCGCACCCTGCCGCTCGTATCGAAGGGTCCGCCGTGATTCCCGCCGCGCCAGGGGTGTCAACAGGGGATGATTGAGCGAATCGGCGTAACGCTCCAGCAGAAGCCCCTCGATGTTTTCCTTGTAGTGAATCCTCAAACAAGGTTCCTGCCCGGTTATGTATGCCGTGGTGTAGAAATTCTGCGCGTGAACGATCTCGATTCGCTCGCGTTGAATCAAACGAGAGACATATCCCGCCATGTCAGCGTTGAGGAACCGAAGCGCCTTGTATGGATGCCGCGAGAAACAGGATCGTAGCAGGGTTAAAAAATCCCATTTCGCATGAGCGGGGAACGCCGCCACCTCCCGGCACCAGGATTTGACCGTGTCGAGATGTTTCAATTCATCGGGGTGATGGTAAAGGCAGACGACAAACACGTCATTGGATTGCGCGAACCGCCGGACCGTGTTGGAGGTCACAATGCGCCCGCCGCTTTCGGGCGGCCAGGGGATTTGCGGAAGGATAAACAAAATGCGCATGGGGATTCATATTTTCGGGCGGGTCACAGACCCGCCCCTACGTTGCCTCACGAGTTTCACCTGTTCTTGCTGGAGTGGCAAGGCTCACACCTTCCATGGACTTCGATCCCTCGAAACCGCAATATCATGCCATGGT
>Ga0116141_10004216_pt1 | contig 12124 bp, 13 predicted proteins | sample AD_UKC097_MetaG_FD_89744 | JGI IMG/M metagenome (GOLD analysis project Ga0116141, IMG submission 89744) | Active sludge microbial communities of municipal wastewater-treating anaerobic digesters from USA - AD_UKC097_MetaG | ecosystem: Engineered > Bioreactor > Anaerobic > Digestate | place: USA... | reverse complement strand
GGAAACCCGTGCATCGGGTCCGGCAACCCGTTCCAGCATGGCATGGATACGGTCGTCGCCGAAATACCATCGCCCGGCATTGATGGTCTGATAATTCCGATACGCCCCCTGAATGCGTCCAATCAGTTTTGAGATGGCCTCGGCGGGATTGTCGATCACCGGCCCCCGTGCAGGAACAACCAAGTCCGGTTTGGCGGCAGCAAGGCGGTTAAGGCTATCCACCACCTCGTGCAGCCGAGCGGCATAGCCGTGATATGCCCCGATTTTCAATTCCGGCACTGCATCCTGCATGCTGTACAGGTCAAGAATCTTTCCGTCCCCGTAGATCAGGTCTCCCGTACAGGCGACGCGCTTCCCATCGGATTCAAACAGATAACTGACCGCGCCCCGCGTATATCCGGGCGTATCCAGCACAGTGATCTTCAGACCTTCCCAATCAAGGGCGTCGCCTTCCGCAACAGTTTTCCAGACAGGAATCGAGCGGCACAGGACCTTCGTTGTTTGCTGCTCGTAATCGTGAAATCGCTTCGTCTGAAACTCGTTCCAGTATTCCTCGACATGCGTGAATAGATTCTCTTCCTTCTTCGGGACGACCGCTTTCGCTCCATTGCGGACAAGTTGCTCTCCCGCCCAGGCAACATCCCGTCGGTGATGTGTGAACAACACGATGTCCACCTTCTCCGAAGAGTCAGGAACGCCATAGATAGAAGGCGTATGGCATCCCCGCTGAAGCAAGACACCGTTCACCGGGCCGGAAATAATCTTCATTTCATCGAGTGATTCTCCCGAAGTCGTCATGATCGCTCCTGGAATTAAGACGAGGATTATCAGTGTCGCCAATATGCCGGTCAGAGTTTTCATGATTCCTGCCCTCGATGCCGTTTTGTCTGGAAATTTACCGTCCAAGGCTGGAGATTCTAGTGTCCTGTAACTGAATGACCATTACTGAGTCCCATCATCGCGAGGAGCAGCCCGGAGTCCGCGCAGGGCGGCGACGTGGCGATCTCAGGCTTTACTGAGATTCCTCACATTCGTTCGGAATGACAATACGCCTGTCATTTCGACCGAAGGGAGAAATCTCATCATAAAGTCGAACTTGCGACATCAGTTCAATAAGATTGTGTCTCAAGACAACTTGGTCACACAACACTAGAATGCGTCTCATGTTCGCATCACCCGGAGGCTTTTTCCATTGAACGTATTCAGCCGCATGACCGTCCTTTCGGACAATCAGATCGAGCAGTTCCAAAAGGCAACAGAAGATATCCTTGAGAACACCGGGTTCTCCGTGGAACACGCCGAACTTCTTCAAATCGCCCGCAAGGCGGGAGCGAAGGTGGAAGAAGCGGGCAGCCGCGTGCGGATTCCTGCACCGTTGTTGCGGGATCTTCTTGCGCAGGTTCCCCGCACATTCCGGGTTCGTGGTGCGGTCGGCAATGAGTTCACCATTGGGACAGGAACGCCCTATTTTCTCGCAATTGTCACAGATCCATGGATCATCGACTATAAGACGCAGCAGCCGAGACGCCCCTGCCTGAGCGATCTCAGACGGCACACCACCATCGCCCAGCAGCTGGACGCCGTGGCGATGATCAGCCGGATGGATTTCCCAGTGACCGACTGTGACGATGCGACGTCTTCACTCCGCGCATTGGAAGTTCATCTCCTGAATCACACGAAACACAACCTGGTCTGTGCCGCATCGGTGGAAAGCATGAGAGAATGGCTGGACCTGATGCGCATTCTGAATCGGGGAAGCGATCTCAAGGGGAGCGGTCTGATGACCTGTGCCGTGGGTATCCTTTCGCCGCTCACGCTGAAGGGCCTGAACGGAGATCTGCTGCTGGATGCCTGCAAGTATGATTTCACTGTCAGCCCTACAATCTGCCCGATGGCGGGCACAACGGCCCCCTACTCGCTCGCCTCAACCCTCCTTCAGGCAAACTGCGAAGCCGTGTTCACCGCCGCGCTGACCCAGATGGTAAATCCGGGGAATCCCTATTTTTACACCATGGGACTCTCGGTATCGGACATGCGGAGCGGGCACGATCTGTATTACACTCTCGACAAAGTCTTATGGAAAATCGCCGGTGTGCAACTCGCAAAATCTTACGGGATACCCTGCACCGTGGAATGCGGCGGGACGCTCACTTATCGCTACGACCCCCAGAACGGCGCGGAAGGGATTCTGTTCATGCTGGGCGCGTTCGCATCCGGCGGAGACATTCTCGCCGGACTGGGTTCCTGCCATAATGCGAACGGGATGTCCGCCGAGATGATGGTCATCCAGCAGGCCTGGTTCCAAGCCGCTCAGTTCCTCGGGCGGGGAATCCGGACGGACGATCTCCGCCTGGGGATCGAGAATATTCGGCAGGCAGGACCCGGTGCGCATTTTCTCGAAGATGATCTGACTCTGAAATTCCTTCGGGGCGATGAGTTTTTCAAGAATGAGATCTTCGATTTCGGAGGCGGATACGAGCCGAGCCTGTCCATGCTGGAACGAGCGCATGAGAAGGTTGAAAACATGACGGCCGATTACCGCTCTCCGGTCCCGGAGTCCATTCAGGAGGATTTGCGGCGATATTTTCACGATTTATATGTGCGGAAGGCATCGAGACCGAATTGAGGTTTCATCGGCCTCGACCTTGTACCGTCGATGAGGATGAGCAATGGAAGAACAGGAACCTCCAAAAAGCGTGCTGGTTTGTGAAGACGACAAAGGATGGCGTCGCATCCTGTGCGCCAGGCTGGAGAAGATGGGGTATCGGATCGCCGGAGAGGCTGAAACCGGCGTGGAGTCTGTGAACCGGTTTGTCGAGACGGAGCCGGATATTGTGTTGCTGGACTTGAAGATGCCGGAGGGTGACGGACTCACCGTGCTTCGATTCGTCCGCGAACTGAACAACGAGGTTCGTGTGGTGATGATTACGGCGGACAATACGCCTCATGCCGTCCAGACGGCGTTGCGTCTGGGAGCAAACGACTACATCATTAAAGGCCCGCTCACCAACGAGCGCTTCCTCCGTGCGTTGGGGGAGCCTGCGCCGCCAAACGAGTGAATCCTATCGGTCGCAGTCGCCCAGAACCAGGTCAATACTTCCAATGACCGCCACCACATCGGCAATCATCGCGCCCTGGCACATTTCAGGCAACGCGGAGAGATTGACAAAAGACGGAGACCGTATCCGCATCCGCACCGGATGGCCCGTGCCATCCCCGACCACGTAGAATCCCAGCTCGCCTTTCGGCGCTTCAATGGCGGAATACACCTCGCCTTCCGGGACTTTGATTCCCTCCGAGATAAGCAGGAAGTGATGAATCAACGCCTCCATGGAGGTCTTGATCTTTTCTCTGGCAGGAAGAATGACCTTGTGGTTGTCGATCCTGACCGGTCCACCCGGCAAATCCCGCAGGCACTGCTGAATAATCCTTCGAGACTGGCGCATTTCCTCCATGCGCACCGCATATCGGTCAAACACATCGCCGTGTTTCCCGACTGGAACATCGAATTCGACCCGATCATAAACGAGATACGGATCATCCCGCCGAAGATCCAGGTCCACATTGCTGCCGCGCAAACTGGGACCGGAAACCCCGTAACTGATGGCGCGTTCCGGTGTGATGACTCCCACACCTTCGGTCCGCCTTCGCCAGATGGGATTGTTGGTCAAGAGGGTCTCGTATTCATCCACCCGTCTTCCGAACTCGTCAATGAAATGATTGACCATCGGTACGAAAAACTCCGGCACATCGACCGACATCCCGCCGATCCGCATATACGAAACCGTGAACCGCGCGCCGCAAACCTCCTCGAAAATATCGTAGATCTTCTCACGTTCACGAAACATGTAGAGAAACACGGTCATCGCCCCGATGTCGAGCGCCGCGCTTCCCAGCCAGAGAAGGTGCGAGGAAATCCGGGCCAATTCGCACAGGATCACGCGCAGGTATTGTGCGCGGGGTGTGCAGTCCACATCCAGCAGTTTTTCCACGGCCATACAGTAAGCCGTGTTGTTGCCCATCGGCGAGAGGTAATCCAGCCGATCCGTGTACGGAATGAACCGGTGGTATCCCTTTTCTTCCGCCAGCTTTTCCATTCCGCGATGGAGATAGCCGACATCGGGCACGCATTGAACCACGGTCTCTCCGTCCAGTTCGAGAACAAGACGAAGCACGCCGTGGGTGCTGGGGTGTTGCGGCCCCATATTCAGCACCATTCTCTCCCGACCTCCGGGACTCTCTTTGAGGGCCGTCGTGATACTGGAATCGGTCTGGAAGTCAAGACGGTAAGGCATAGTCAGAACTCATTCGTCGGCCAGGCGTTTGCCCAAGTAGTCGTAGCATTCCTCTTCTGCTGTTTCGTAGTCTCTTCGCAGCGGATGCCCCACCCAATTCTGTGGCAGCATAATCCGGCGCAGATCCGGGTGATTGAGAAACACCACCCCAAACAGGTCCCAGCATTCCCGTTCATGCCAATTGGCAGAAAGCCAGATATCGCAAACCGTGTCGATGGAAGGCGGATCGCCCAACGCGGCAGCCCGCAAACGGACCCGATGGTGCTGGATCGTTGAAAACAGGTTGTAAACCACAACGAAACGTGGTTCCTGTCCGAGGAGATCGACAGCAGTCAGATCGCTGAGAAAGTCGAATTGCAGGTCGGGATGATCGCGCAGAAAAACACACAGGGATCGAATCCGCTCCGGATCGACAACCAGGGTCAGTTCTCCATGCGCTTCATACCATTGCTGCAAAGCACCGGGAAAATCCGTCTCGATGAGTTGGACAATCCGATCTCTTGCAGCGGGGCTGATGGCTTTTCTCGGCATGAGCAAACCTAGGCGACTTCCGTCTCCGGCCGGTTGCCGGACGGATTCAGTTTCATCTTCTCGATTTTTTTCTGGAGTTGGACGATTCCGTGGAGCAACGCTTCCGGCCGTGGCGGACATCCGGGGATATACACATCGACCGGAAGGACCTCATCAATTCCCTGGACCACGCTGTACACGTTGAACATGCCGCCGGAACAGGTGCAGGCCCCCATGGCAATCACCCATTTCGGTTCGGACATCTGGTCGTACAACTTCCGAACCACAGGGGCCATTTTTTTCGTCATCGTGCCTGCGACGATCATCAAATCCGCCTGGCGGGGAGATGCCCGAAACACCTCCGTACCCATGCGGGCCATATCATACCGGGAGGCTCCCGTCGCCATCATCTCAATGGCGCAACAGGACAACCCAAGCGTCAACGGCCACAACGAATTCTTGCGCGCCCAGTCAATAACCGTATCCACCGTGGTCAGAAGAACATTCTCACCCAACACCTTGGCGATTTCATGTTCCAGCCCCATCAGGAATCCTCCTTGCGAACGAGAGGCTGGCGTCCGCGTACCTCCGGTCCCCAATCCAGAATCCCCGTTCTCCAATCGTAGGCCAGCCCCAAAACCAGGACAGCCAGGAACAACCCCATGGACGCCAGGCCGAACAGTCCCAAATCCCGAAAGATAACTGCCCAGGGATACAGGAAAACAATCTCAATATCGAATATGACAAAGATCATGGCAACCAGAAAGAACTTGACCGGGAATCTCTCATGCGCATCCCCCACCGGAGGCATTCCGCACTCATAAGGCTCCAGTTTCGAGTCAGAGGGTTTTCGGATTCCAAAAAGAAAGGAAAACGCGATGGTGCCCACGGCAAAAAACACCGCAATCACGGCAAGAATCAGAATCGGCAGATAAGCATCCAGCAGGCGCATGAAGCCTCTCCTGTCATACCGGGCAATCTTGAGAAAAACATAATCCAAGCCCCGTCAACCCTCAAGGGCGCATGATTGACAAGGCAGGTATACCTACTGTGGGTTGACAGTTCGGCAGAGATACCGGGATACTAGGATGTTTGGTTGGATACTACCCTCACCCCAACCCTCTCCCGGCGGGAGAGGGGGAAGAATTGAGTATCTTTGATGAGCGACTCAAACGACGATTGGAACATCGGCATACCCGACGCGGAGGACCCGGAGCTTTTCGGACCCAGTGTTCCCAAACAGCGCTCCACAGTGGACTCCGACGTGGCAATGGAGGGCGACCTCCAAGTCGGCGGCGGTATCGAGATGGATGGCAAGTTCAAGGGAACCTTGCGATGCGGGGAGGTCTTGACCGTCGGCCCCAACGGCGAGACAGCCGGCGATATCGAAGCCGTCAATGTGATAGTCGGCGGGCTATTAGAGGGAAGTCTCCTGGCCCGAAAGCGCCTCGAAATCCGCGCAGGAGGCTCATTCTTCGGTGAGCTGGTTGTACAACCGGAAGTCCTGGTTCTGGCCGAGAGGTCCGAGTTCGCACGGGAACGTCCGAAAGCGTCGGCCGCTTCGCGGAAAGTTGTAGAAATGCCCATTGCCGCCAAGAAATCTCCACCGCAGCCCAAACAGTCTCCACGCAAACCCTCTAAAAAGGAATGAACTCCCTGTTTATTCCTTCCCCTTCACCCCGACAAAATGCTGCGTCCTGTCGCGGAACAGGACGTTGAACGTCGTCAACGAACCGTAAATCCCGGTGATGTATTGCTGCAAACCGACTTTGTCCGCGTCGTCCAGATTCGGATGCTGGTTGATCTTCTGCTCCAGAACCCTCAACCGGTCGCGAACCATGACAATCTTGTGAAAGAACACCTCGATGGGGATTTCCTTGGCCTGGAGTGACTTGTCTCGCGGCTGCATAATCAGCGTCCCACCGATCCAGCGGTCACCGATCGGGTAATATCCCAAATCCAGTTCTTCCTGAATCACTTCCCGAAGCGCATCCTTGATTTCTTCCGCGTCCATCAGTCCTGACCTCATTTTCTATTGGAAAACTCCATGAAATCGCTGCTGAGAAACCAGCGTTCCTATTGTAGCGCAGTGTGGCCTGGAGTCAGGGGATCGACCCCGTGCAACGCCGGATTTCTCTTTCCGCCCGTGATTCCCGTGGACTTGTCATTCTCAAGGGGTCCGTCTAATCTTCTGAAATACAGTATGAAATGCAAATCACGGAAGATGAAACAAGAGGTTCAGATGGTGGAAAAAAGCCTGGATCGTAAATTGGCGGAGATCCATGCCAATCGAAATTCAAAGACGTTCATTCTGGCCGACGCGAAGGATGCGGATATGGCGTTCGGGATTCGTTCCGGGGGTGTTTCACCGGAATCGTATCACGGCGAACTGCGTTTTCGGAGCATCGCCGAATACCGGGAAATGATGCGCCAGGTGACCATTCAGGCGGCAGTGGACATCATGTTGATGTCGGCGAGCAGCACCGAAATCCTGGCGATTCAGGAGCACCTGTTCGATAACTCGCCGGTCACACCGGCTGTACGCGCCAATGACACGACGGACATTCATCTTGCCCGTCACGGCATCTATGTCAACGAGTTCTCGCGACCGTTTCGATCCGCGACCATCGACCACGCGCAATGCGGGAAATACGAATGCGCTCCCTCGGAACGGGGTGCAGGAGCCAACCTGGGTCTGTATTCCGTAACCTTCAACAACAATCACGAGCGGGACCTGGAAACCCTCAGGGCTTTCAAAGAATTCCGTCTCGAAGCGGAAGAAAAGGGATTTCGCTATTTCCTGGAAGTTTTCGACCCAAATATGGATATCGGCCTGTCACCGGAGAAAATCGGGGAATTTGTGAACGACATGGTTACGCGAAGCCTCGCCGGGGTAACCAGCGCGGGTCGTCCGCTGTTCTTGAAAATGGTATACCACGGCCCGAAAGCCATGGAGGAATTGGTCAACTACGATCCGCACTTGATTGTGGGGATTCTGGGTGGCTCGGCAGGTACAACGTACGATGCATTCAAACTGATCCACGAGGCGCAGAAGTACGGTGCGCGCATCGCCCTGTTCGGTCGGAAGATCAACAACGCGGAGCATCAATTGGCCTTTGTGCGGTTCCTGCGCCTGATTGTGGATGGGGCCGTTTCACCGGAAGATGCCGTACCGGCCTACCACGCCGTTCTTCAGGGAATGGGAATCAAGCCCCATCGGTCCTTGGAGGATGATTCTGCGCTGACCACCGGCATCATGAGCTACGGTGGTTCCTCAACTGCCACGATCGACATGGGACAGAGATCGGGATCACAGACCCCCGTGAGCGCACCCCTCCCGGGCAGTGCTCCCTTACGAGCACCTTCGCGGGACAACGAACCGGATTGGAGTCGTATGACTCCTCAGGAGAAACTGGCCTACAATCAAAGGGAACGGGACCGGATTTTCGGCTGATTCATCAGCGGAAGGATGCGAGATCAGACGGCCTGGCTTTCCAGGGATTTTCCGGAGCCACTTCCCGCTGCTCCGGTTCGACGTTTGTCTTGAGGCGGTTGCCCCGCAGCGGCCCCTCGTGCGCCGCAATTCTGGCAGACCCACGTATTGTCAATTCGTGTGAACATCCACAGTCCCGCGATTACGGTTGGAATCCCGATAGCGAGGGAATGAAGAAGACCAAGCCAGGTCAGCGCAATGGTCAACGCCACTCCACAGGCTGTAACGCCCAGGGATAGAAACGGATTGAACCGTTGAATCCGCATCGCCACCACCAGAGCACCACATTGTGCACAAGGGGGAAGTTCATCCGGATCTCGTTTCTTGCGAGGCGCAGAAGATGAGCCGTCCTCCGGGATCTCCCCCGCGGTGGCCTGATCGATATGCTCCAGTTCATCCGGATTCACCGACTCAAAGCCGCCGGTATCCTCCTCACCGAAGTCGATCATCGCCATTAGATCCGAATCGCCGGATGCACCATCCGCGGCCAGATCGTTCACATGCAAGGTTTTCTGGAAGGCTTCATCGTCGCGGATAGGATCGAACTCCGGGTCTTCCTTGGCCCAGTCGATACACTGCTGGTCCAGTTTTGCCGCCCGGTCCAGGTATACAATGGCATCATCCCGCTGGCCCAGCATGGAATAGCAGCAGGCAAGATTGTACAGTGCTTCTGCGTATGAGGGATCTTCGAGAACGGCTTCTTTAAACAGTTCGGCGGCCTTATCGGGCTTCTTCTTGTGAAACTGAATCAGCCCGCGATCGAAGAGTACTTTGGCTTACAAAGAAGGCACGGCAACACCTCGTACATCCTCTCATTTCGCCCTGAATATAGTATATCACATTGAATTGATAAAAGATAAGTGATTTTCAACGCTTTCCAACCGATCCAAGTTGCCTTACAACGGCTTCACCCCCGGTTTCCTTTCGGCATCTCGCGGGGTGTACGGACTTCCGTTGAGAATCTCTTTATCTCTCTTTCCGGTCATCTGGGGGAAGCTGCGCCAGTGGCGTATCTCAGCCAAACCGGCGAGGTTCTCCTCAGCCAATCAAAAGCAATTCGTGTACCAGATTATTACATTGAACGCCCGGAAGAAGCAATTCAAGAGATCAGGGCTGTTTTGGGGGATTTTCACCCCCTTTTGGCGGCGATGGACATGGCTATTCACAGTGCTTGGGCTGCCGGCCAGGGACACCCATTGCATCGAATCTGGCAGATTGAGGCAAAAAACGCCCCTCCAAGTTCCTTCACGATTGCCTTGGACACCCCCGAACGAATGGTCGAACGATTAGAGTTCAGCGGTGATTATCCTATCCTCAAGATCAAATTGGGGGGGCAAGACGATGTGACTCGACTGAAGGCCATTCGCCAGGCAACCACCAAAACTCTTCGAGTTGACGCCAATGAGGGATGGGATCGGCAGACCGCCCGATGGTGGATTGAACGCCTTCCGGATTGGAATGTGGATCTGGTCGAACAGCCATTGCCACGAGGGGACCGGGAAGGATTGCTCGAACTGAACCGGATCAACAAGGGACGCATTCCCATCATCCTGGACGAAAGCGTGCATATCAGCCGGGATATCCCTGGGATTCTCGGCACATGCGACGGAATCAATATCAAGTTGGCAAAATGCGGGGGACTGTTGGAAGCACGGAAGATGATTCATCTCGCCCGCGAGCACGGGTTGCGGATCATGGGAGGGTGTATGTTGGAGAGTTCGGTGGGTATTACGGCGGCGGCCCATCTTGCACCGTTCGTGGATTTTGTCGATCTGGACGGTGCGGCGCTTCTGGCAGACGATCCGTTTGATGGAGTGTGGTTCGAGAAAGGACAGGTTCGATTCCCGGATCGTCCGGGTTTGGGCGTGGTTTTCCGTGGAAATCCCCATGATATATTCGGGGAGTGAGTCGTTGCACTAACAGCAGAACCGAGATCTTCGCATTGGGAGATGGAATCATGCGGATTCTTTTTTATACCGGGAAAGGTGGCGTCGGAAAAACAAGCATTGCGGCGGCCACAGGCCTGCAATGTGCGTCGCAAGGATACGATACCCTGGTGATGTCCCTCGATCCGGCGCATTCGCTCGCGGATGCCTTCGATCTGGAGCGTTCTCTATACGATACCGCCAGGGGGGATCCGGTTCCCGTGGCGGACAGATTATGGATTCAGGAAATCAACATTCAACAGGAGTTGTCCAGGAACTGGCAGGAGGTCCATGCCTATATCTCCAGTCTGCTGAATGTGTCAGGTCTCGAAGAAGTGGTTTCGGAAGAGGTCGCCATTTTCCCGGGTATGGAGGAGATTTCCTGCCTGCTCCATATCAACCGCTATCTCAAGGAGAAGCGGTTCGATGTGATGATCCTGGATTGCGCGCCGACAGGCGAATCGGTGCGATTTGTCAGCATGCCCACCACGCTTGAATGGTATATGAAGAAGATTTTCCGGTTCGAGCGAAACCTGATCCGAACGGTGCGTCCGATCCTGAAGGGGGTCACATCCGTTCCGTTGCCGGAGGATCGGTATTTTCAGAACCTGGAAAGTCTCTTTCAGAAGATGGAAGGGATCGACCGGATTTTATGCGATCCGGAGGTAACCAGCGTTCGCCTGGTCACCAATCCGGAGAAAATGGTGATCAAAGAGACGCAGCGGGCATTCATGTACTTTGCGTTATACGGACTCTGCGTAGACCTGGTGATCGTCAACCGTATCCTCCCGGAGGACGCCGATCTGGTGTATTTCCGGAGATGGCGTGAGAAACAGCAGGAATATGTGCAGGAAATCCGGGGATTGTTTGCTCCGGTGCCGACTCTGGAAGTGCCGGCATTCGAGTCCGAAATCCTGGGCAAAGAAGGATTGGACAGGCTGGCAAAGCGGCTATATGATGATAGGAATCCGACAGACCGGTTCGTCCAGGAACGGCCGATCCGGTTCTCGAAAGAGGATGGACGGGGGACAGTGATCATTCGTCTGCCTTTCGCTCTGAAAGGAGAGGTGGACATGGTAACCGCGGGGGACGATCTGGTCGTCCAAGTGGGGAATTTCCGAAAACACGTTACCCTTCCCCGGACGTTCGTCGGCTTGACACCCGAACGAGGCATCCTGCGGGAGGGGGAACTCAAGGTCGAGATGGGAGGTGTCGGCGATGAACGCGACAAACGAGGATGAATCCCGCTTTACGGAAAGCTGCCGCTCGCAATCCTGTCCTATCGGTGCGCTGTTCGATCTGCTATTCGATCTTCCGGGGGAATCGCTCGATCAGTTTCGGCAGTCGAAGATCGCCTTTCTGCGCGGTGTGCGGGGGATGATCGATCGCCGGATCGAGTCTCTCGAAAGCGTCCGTGAACGCAAAGGAAAACGTGCCCGTAAAGTAAAAGTCGAGTAGACTTTCCGGTCCGAACCGCCCGGAAAGTCCCAATTCAACAGGAGGAATCGATGCGTCTGTTTCGATGCGTACCATTGGTTCTATGCGTTGGCCTGCTCCCCATTTCCGTTTCCTCACAGGTATTAGAGACGATTGAAGCGAAAGTGAATGGGGAGATTGTTTTTGCGTCTGAACTGGATGATGCCATGCGAGCCATGTGGTTCTACAGGACAAATCGATCCCTGGAATCCATGACCGACGAGGAATACCTGGCTTTGCGAATGCGCGCTTTGAAAGAGCGGGTTAAGGATCTCCTCTTGACCCAGGAATGTCGGAAGATCCTTAAGGAACGCGGAGTGGATAATCGTCTTTCGGATCGTGAAATCAATCGCCTCGCCGATCAGGAAGTTGAACAATTTCGGGCCGCATTTTCTTCGGAAGAAGAGATGCGCCAGAAAATGGAG
>Ga0116141_10004214_pt1 | contig 12128 bp, 8 predicted proteins | sample AD_UKC097_MetaG_FD_89744 | JGI IMG/M metagenome (GOLD analysis project Ga0116141, IMG submission 89744) | Active sludge microbial communities of municipal wastewater-treating anaerobic digesters from USA - AD_UKC097_MetaG | ecosystem: Engineered > Bioreactor > Anaerobic > Digestate | place: USA... | reverse complement strand
TTTGATTAGTATTGAGAAAAAGCCAAAGAACCAAATAGCAGAAACAGAATAATGGAATTCAAAAGCCCAGAAACCCAAACATCAAGAGGACGGTCCGGCTTGCATCTATTAGGGTCTCTTTCCCTTCGTTTTTCCTATTCTCTTTTGGTGTTCCTCATGCAAACATCTTAGAAGCCTTCCTGGTCAGAAAGCCTGGATAGTATTCTTTCTCCGCTTCAAGTGTTTCTAGTATCTATAAGATGATAGAAGATCCAAAAGAGCAAGAAAAATCTTAAGAACCAAAAGAACGGGAAAGAGCCCAACGCAAAGCCCTTCATAATGAACCGTGCTTCCTCGCGTGCGCGCTTCTCCTGGTTTCTTCGTTTTCTTCAATATTGAAAGCTCCTTGTTATAATATGGACTTGGTATTATTTGATCAGGCTGGTTTCTTCTTTCTCTGTCTGAAGTATCATTCTTTGGAGAACTATTTGAAGAGACGCTTCTTGGTAGATATTCCGCGTCACAGCGCACGCGAGGTTATTTTCGTAAGCAATCCTAAAAAAGAAAAAGAATATATTTTAAGAATCTCATATGGGTTTCTGGGAATGAGGGGAGAAGACAAGTGGGGAAATCATGATGCATTTCTCCGCATAACAACCGCGTGAACTTGACTCGCGCTTTGTCACGATGCTTGCGGATAGTATTCAGTGTGTGTAACACTAAAGGTCAACGAACGACACAAAAGTTCAACGAGAAAAGTAAAAAGGGCGTGTACCTAGCAAGCATCGCGCCAACCTGCTCACGCAGGACACGCTTCGCAAGTTACGCACACGTTAGGCAGACGCCTTCGGCGCAAAAAATTAATTTAAAGGAAGTAAAAATGATAGTCGATTCAACTGCAAAACAAATTTTATTTTGTACTGTAAGAATTGAAGCTTACAATAATGATAAATCCTCAGTTGGAACTGGTTTCTTCTTTAGTTACAAATTAAAAGATGGTAGAGAAGCACCGTTCTTAGTAACGAATAAACATGTTATACAAGGATATTTTAATGGGAAAGTACGATTTACATTAAATATAGACGGAAAACCAGCATTTGGTGAATATATAGAAAAGGTATTTGACAATTTTGATAGCAGATGGTTTAAACATGATGATCCTAATATAGATATAGCAATTCTTCCTCTTTCTCTAAACCTTAATGATATTTTGACTAATGAAACAAAACTATTCAATATTTCTATTCCTCAAGAAGCTATTCCAAATGAAAGTCAAACTAATGAATTTGATGCACTAGAAGAAATTATATTTGTTGGATATCCAAACGGATTATGGGATTCAAGAAATAATTTGCCTTTAATTAGAAAAGGAATTACTGCAACTCCTATTGAGATTAATTTTGAAAACAAGCCAATATTCCTTATAGATGGTTCAGTATTTCCGGGATCTAGTGGAAGTCCTGTATTTTTATATAATAAAGGAATGATTCCAGATAGACATGGAAATGTACAAATAGGAAGCAGGCTTCTTCTCTTAGGAATATTGTCAGCAGTTTATTATAAAGAAGATCATAATATTTTGGAGATGATAGAAAGTGTATCAAAACCAGGAATAACAACAAGAGAGATGATTGATATAGGAATTGTATATAAATCTACCGAAATACTAAATATGGTAAAAAAAATATTAAGCGTATTTAAGGTTGAATAGGAGATGTCTAACAACTGCTTCAACCTGACTCGGCTATTGTCACAAAACTTGCTAGTCGCTTCGCTCGGCAAGTTTTGCACCAATTTCAGGCTCGCTGGTTAAGCGTAGGTTAGACGGACGCCTTCGGCGCTAAAAAGTATATTAATCGACAAATAGAAGGAGGAAAGTATGAACAAAAAATGGAATAGAAAAATAGTAATAATATGCATATTATGTTTCAGTGTATACAATTTAGTAGCACAAGATAGTAGTAAAATAACTAATGATGTATTTGGTGGTCAATGGATTGCAAGCAATGATCTTATTTTTGGAGTAAATTATGTAAATGGGGAAAACAATATAGGTATAGTACCTTTTGCAATATATGAATTTGGCAAGGAAAATGAAGTAAGAATAAGCAGAATTGACTATACATTAAAGAAGGTATCAAAATCGGTGATTGTATCTGAATACCAACTAGTAGTAATTGAAGGATTGATAGATTCCAAAATTCTTATTATTGATAACGATAATTATCTTTTCTATGAGATAATTCCTGGTGTTATTATGCTTATAAAAGGAGATTCATATAGAAAAGGAGATTTTACATTTAGCTCAGACAAATATGATGAATCAATATCTGATGATCAAATAGTAAGTGTTCAATTTCAACCGAATTATAATTCATCATTTTATCTGATTAGAAAAGAATATGCTGAGAATAATTGTGAAATGTATAGTGGAATGAATAAATAAAAATATCGCCTAACAACCGCTTCGACCTGTCAAATCCTTTGGCATGGTTCTTGCGAGAAGACGATGCAAGAACCGCTCCAGTCTCGTTTTACAGGTTAAGCCAATCTTAGGTTGACGCTGCGCGCGCGAAAATAATATAGAGACAAATGCTATTTGCTTTGATTATCATTATTGGTTTAGCTGTTAAAGGAGATACATTAATGAACATGCGTGAATATGAATTATTTGAAATTATTGGTAAACTTATTGAAAGTAATAGTACTAAGGCGTCAGAATATTTACTAGCAATATTACCACCTTTAATTGTCGGAATATTATTGGCTATATTAGGATTTGTTCTTGATCGAAATAAACAGAAAAATATTGATGCCGTCTCAGAAAAAACACAATTACTTAGTGATAAAATTGATTCACAAAAAACTTTGATTCAAGCATTGAATAGCATAGAAACTAAGAATCGAGAAAATAGTATGCAGATTGCTAAAGATTTATATAAGCTATTTTATTCAATGTACTGGGACCGTGTAGATAAAAAAAATATTGCTAATATGTTTCAAGATGCTAAAAGATATATGTATGAGAACTCAATATATCTTGATGCAAATATTCAAAACGCTTTCTTCGCTGTGCTCCAACAGTTTGCTAAAATAATTGTACCTGGCCATCCTGGTGAAGATTTGGAAGGGATGATAGAATTAAATAATAAAATGAATGATCTAAAAAATAAATTAATTCTTGAATATAATCTATTAGGAAATATATCAAAATTAGATATTGAAGAAGCCTAACAACTGCTTCAACCTGACATTGCTATTGTCACACTTTTTGCTAGTCGTCGCTTCGCTCCTCGGCAAAAAAGTGCGCCAATGTACGCAATGCAGGTTAAGCACACGTTAGGTGGACATCTGCTGCACAAATTGAACATTTACTCTTAAAATTTCTATTATCTTTATGATATACTATAACTATGGATGTCCAAATAGGTATAGATAAATCTGAAGGATCAGACTCTATAATGAGCAAAAAGGATATAAGTGAGCTTTTGGGTATTTCACTTGCTACTATAAATAATTGGATAAAAGTTGGTATATTCCCAATGCCAAATCTCTATGATTCTTATAGCAGAGAAGTGGCTATCAAAGCGATTGATTCAATAAAAAAAAGTCAATCAAAGCTCAATTCGCGCGCAAATAGATCACAGGCAAATAAGAAATTTATTACTTATTTAGGAATTACAGGTAGGGAAAGAAAAGAGCTTTTGAGTTCAATTATTCTTAAATATGAGAAATCATCTTTTTCAATAGATGAAGCTGTACTGGCACTAATAATTGCAATGCTTAAATATAATGGATTATATATAGAAAATTCTAGCATATATAAGAAAATTCAAACATGGCTTGTAGAATTATGTAGAGACGAAAATATAGGTAATCTATTCTTAGAATATTCCTTGCCTAATAAAGATGACGATTTTATAGGTGCATTCTATCAATCTATTAGAAGTATTTCCGAGAAATCACAGATTGGCTCCTACTATACGCCTTCAGACCTTTTGTCAGAGATACATATATCTAATGAAAAAACCATTATTGATCCGTTTTGCGGGAGTGGAGGAATTTTATTAAGGATTATCGATAAAAATCATGACCCTCATAAAATATGGGCTTTTGATATAGACAAGACAGCTTTAATGATATGTGAAGCTAATTTAGTACTATTTTTCAATAATCCATACGCAGAGCCTAATATCCAAATTAAAGACTCTATTTTTGATGAATTTGAACTATTTTCATGCGATTACAAAAATAAATATGACTATGTCGTTAGTAACCCTCCATGGGGAAGCAAAATATCAAAAAAACAAAAAGATAAATTGCTGTCACTTCATCCAGATCTTAATACTACTGAAGTATTTAGTATAGCTCTAAAGAATTGCTATAAAATGCTATCTAATTCTGGAGATTTATATTTCCTTTTGCCAAATTCTTTCTTGAATGTTTCAGCTCATAGAAATATCCGAAGATATTTAATAAACAAATATTGCGAAATATCTATTTATCTATTAGGTAATGCATTTAAGGGTGTACTATCTGAAAGTATTCTTTTGCATATAAAAAAAGGCTCATCAAGAGACACAATTCTTATTCAGAATAGAAATAATGAGCATTATGAAATAGATAAGAAAAATTTATCACCACCAGATTATTTAATTCCTATTATTTCAAATAATTATGAAAATAATATTATTGATTTGATATTCTCCAATTTTACAGGCAAATTAGAAAATTGCACAGATTTCGGCTTGGGAATTGTGACAGGTAATAATGCTAAGCATCTATTAAGAAAGCCATTAGCAGATTCAGAACCTATCTATAGAGGCAAGGATATTATTCCTTATTTTTATAAAAATCCCGAATGTTTTATTTCCTTTAATCCTAATATATATCAGCAAGTAGCTCCAATAAGATTATATAGATCAAGAAAGATTGTATATCGATTTATCAGCGACAAGATAGTTTGCGCAATAGATGAAGAAGGTCATTTGATATTAAATAGTGCAAATTTATTTATTCCCAAAAATTATCAATTTGAGACTATTGTGTGCCTTTTTAACAGTCCAATTTATGCTTTCATCTTTAAAAAAAAATTTCATTCAAGAAAGGTATTAAGATCACATATAGAAGAGTTACCACTTCCGATTTTAGCTGAAGAGCAGCATAAAGATTTTCTAGCATTTTATTTAGAGATTAAGAAAGATTTAATAACTCAAGATGAAATTGATAATTATATATGTAATCTAGCTAAATTAAATAATAGTCAATATGCATATATAAAGGAAAATGTATATGGAAAAGCTCACTGAAGATCTAGATATCCTTATCGACAAGTTGGAGCATTCGGAGAGTTTCAGAGCAGAATTAGAATCATTGCAGTCTGTATATCCATTTAATAAATATGAATATATTATCAGTACCTTATTATCAAGAAATATTTTATCCTATGAGAAATATCTAGAAGTTCGAAACGAATATATAGATCGCAACCTATTCCTTTATGTCTTTGAAATATCTGCACCCAGGGGGTTCGGAGATACATGGGCATTCAGCCATTTACTATCCGTTGAACCAGAATTGAGAAGGCCAAATAAGAAGATAGATCTAAACTATAAGGGCGAGTATGATCTTTATCTTCCTTATAATGGTGAGATTATAAAAATTGAAGTCAAAGCATCAAGAGTTGTTGACAGAGATCAACCAGATGTGCCCCTATATATCAAGGCATTATCATCAACTTCTTCAAAAAGATTCCTAATGAATTTCCAGCAACTAAAGCCTAATTGTTGCGATGTCTTCATCTGGATCGCCGTTTATCGAGATTGTGTCAAATATTGGGTATTGAAGAATAATGTGGTCCGAGGCCATAAAGCATTTACTCCACAGCATAGAAATGAATCGACAGAAACTCGAGAGGAATTATATGACCATACAAGAATCTATGAGGGTCAAATAATGATCACTAATGATAATATAAAGACAATAACCAATTATGAAGTAGAAGGCAGGGCAATTCGTCAGGCAGTAATTGAACAATATGATTTATAAAAGCACCTAACATCAACGTTGACTTGACATTGCTGTTGTCACACTTTTTGCTTGTCGCATTGCTCCTTAGCAAAAAGTGCGCCAATGGCGCAATGCAAGTCACGCATTCGTTAGGCGGGCGCTTCGCGCAAAATCAGGGAAAAGAGCCTAGCAATATCTACGGTTTTAGTTAGTAATCTAAAAATAAGCTTTATATTGTATTTGCTTTTATAAAAAATGTTAGGAATGATATATTTCTGCACGAAAAGGCACTATGAGGTATTCCTTTTCACTATCAAGATAATCCAAAGACGGACTCATAATAGATTGCCAAAATGAAGGAAATATAAAAGCAACTACAAATTCAATAATCAATTCTAGAGAAAACAATCTAAGACAATAAGGATGCTAATGTTATGACCATTACAAAAGGAATTGTTTTTACTAAAGATCAAATAATCGATCTATACAATAATGTAGGATGGAGCTCATATCTCGAAAACGAAAATGAATTGTGGAAAGCCATTGAAAATTCATTGGCATCGTATTGTATGTTCCTTAACGATAGAATAATAGGCTATGCAAGAATATTGGGAGATGGAATAACCACGATCATAATTCAAGATTTGCTTATACGAACTGAATATCAGAGAATAGGAAGAGGATCAGAACTCCTAAAGTATATCTTGGAAGAATACAAAACCATACGACAAATCTATGTCGTATGCGATGATCAAGAGTATTTAAATCAATTTTATGAGAAAAATGGATTTATAGAGATTCAAAAGTATAAGGAAAGATGTTACGCAATCTTTCATTAGGAATGATTCGAAGACATCAGAATGATGCCTAATCTTTCTATTTAGAAACGAAAAGTGTAATTTGAATTATGGATTGATTATCAAAATCATCTTCTATTAGAGAATAAAAGATTGAAAAAGAAAGAATAATAGGCTTCGCCTAACAATAACGTTGACTTGACATTGCTGATGTCACACTTTTTGCGAGTCGCTTTGCTCTCTAGCAAAAAGTGCGCCAATGGCGCAATGCAAGTCACGCATTCGTTGGGCGGACGCCTTCGGCGCCAATAAAGACTTGTCAACAATATTCACTAGTAGATGACAAAGAGGATGTAGAAATGAATTGGAAAGTATTTGGTATAAAATACGATAAGCGAGAGCCTGGGGCATTTGAACAAATGTGTTATTTGCTTTTCTGCGCAGAGTTCAATAATCGAGTTGGACTATTTCGTTACAAAAACCAGACAGGGATCGAGACAGAGCCAATCGAAAAAGACGGAAAATATTATGGTTTTCAATCAAAATTTTATACTAACTCGATTGCTGAAAATAAAGACGATATTATTGATTCAATCAAAAAAGCTAAATCTAAAAATAAACAACTTGACGAATTACTTCTTTACATCAACCAAGAACTTTCAGAAAGCACTACTAAAAGCAAAAAGAAACCTCAATATCAATTAGACATTGAGAAAGCAGCTAAGACAGAAGGAATAAATATTCAATGGCGAGTTCCAAGTCATTTTGAATTACAATTGTCTTTGCCGGAAAATAAATACATAAATGACATTTTTTTCAGCCTTGACCCAAACGAAGGAGATTTGCTTGATGAAATTTCTAAACACAACGAAAATATTTTACAAGCAATTCAGACAGAAATATCATTCGGAGCCAAACAAATTAAGATTGACCGGAGTTCTGTTATTGAAACTATAGCTGATGCTTCTCAAAAGAGTAAAAATATAATTATTTCAGGCGAAGGTGGTTGCGGTAAAACCGCAATTTTCAAGGAGTTTTATAATTTTAATTTTAAGACTATACCTATATGTGTGTTTAAAGCAAACGAATTGAATGTTAATCACATTAATGACATATTTCAGTTTGACCACAATTTTACATTTACACAGTTTCTCAATGCTTACAAAGATGAGCCACTAAAAATATTTGTAATTGATTCCGCAGAAAAACTTGCAGAGATTTCTAACAACGACATTCTTACCATATTAATACAAAAGTTAAAAGAGAATGCTTGGAATATCATCTTTACAACACGCTACTCTTACCTTAACGATTTAACTTTTCACATCAAGGAGAATTATCAGTTACCATTTGAGGTGATTGATGTTTCATTGATAAGTGCTGATGAATTAAAATCGATAGCAGAGGAGTTTAAGTTCTCCCTTCCTGTTAATCGAAAATTTCTTGATCGTCTTAGAAACTTGTTTTATCTAAGAGAGTATGTTCAACAATATTCAAACATTGACAAAAAGGGTAATTATAGAGAATTCATTGACTTACTTTGGAAAAAACGAATTCAAAATACAGTTCATAAAGACAACTTACATCTTGAAAGAGAAGGGTGTATTATCAATATTGTCAAACAAAGGTGTGAAACAGGAAGATTTTATATCAATGCTGATAATTTGCCACAATCAGCATTGTTTCAATTAAAGCAAGACGAAATACTTGGTTATGATGATACTCATAACGGATATTTTATTACTCATGACATTTATGAAGAATGGACATTGGACAAAATAGTTTCCTGTAGTTTTTCAAATTCTTCAAATGTAAAAGAGTTTTTTGACGATTTAGGAAACTCATTACCCATTCGCAGAGCATTTAGATTGTGGTTATCCGACCAGTTATCTGAAAATTCTAAAGAAATAGAAAGATTTATTCAAGAAGCATTTACAAATCCTGATATTACACAATTTTGGAAAGATGAAATTTTAATTTCTGTTTTATTGTCGGATTATTCAAAAACATTTTTTAAGTTTTTCGAGAAAGAAATCATTGCAGATGATTTTAAAATACTAAAACGTATTCTGTTCTTATTAAGAATTACCTGCACCGATATTTCATCACTTCAAAATATTGAAATTATAAAACCTAAGGGCAAAGGTTGGGAAGAAGTAATTGCCTTTATTTACAAACATAAACCTGACTTTTTCGACAACAACTTAAAACTTGTTTTACCGGTTTTAACTGATTGGTGCGAGTACAACAAAAAAGGAGAGACAACAAGATACGCAGGTTTGTTAGCATTGAGTGTAATACAAAAAACTGAAACTGAAGAAAATTACTACATACACGAAGTTGCAGAAGAAAATATTTTTAAAGTGATTTTCAATTCAGCCTATGAACTAAAATCAGAACTAAAAGAAATATTTGACAAAGTCGTTTCAAATAAATGGACTGAACACGGAGACCCATACGAAGGACTTTGCTCTAAAATCATAGAGAAGCCATACATCGCAATTGAATTAATTAAAACACTTCCGCTATCCGTTATTCAATTGTGTGATTTATTTTGGAAAAAACAGCCTAGAAAAAATGAAAGATTTTATTACGATAGAGATACAATGGAAAGCCGATATGGCTTAGCAGAAAAACATGAATTCAACTATTTCCCTTCAAGTGCCAATCAAACACCAATAAAATGGTTATTGCAAGTAGCATTCTATGAAACGCTTGATTTTATCATAGAATTTACGAATAAGGCAGTCGAATCTTATAGTCAATCTGACTTTGGAAAAGAAGATGTCGTAAAAATAACATTACACATTAATGAAAAGGAAGTAACTCAATATTTGAGTTGGGCAATTTGGAGTATGTATCGAGGGAACGGAAGTCCTGTTGTTCCATATGTTTTACAATCAATACATATGGCATTAGAAAAAACTCTTTTAGAATTTTCTCGAATCTTAAAGTCAGAAATACTTCAGAACATACTTCTAAGAATTCTTATTCAATCAAAATCGGCTTCTCTTACTTCTGTTGTTTGTAGCGTTGTACTTGCAAATCCTGATAAATTCTATGATGTTGCTTTGATTTTATTCAAAACAATAGAGTTGTTTCATATAGACACGATCAGATGTACAAACGAGTTCTATGCTAAATCGCTTTATTCTATGGGCTATGGAATGAATAAATTAAAAGATGCCTTATACGCAGACGAGCGACTAAAAACATGTGAAGATAAACATAGAAACTTAAATTTAGAATCATTATTCTTGAACTATCAGCTTTTTGGCGTAAAAGGATTTACAGAAGAACAAAACACTGAATTCATAGAAAAACTATATAAGATAATTGACCAACATAAATTAAACGATTCAACAAGTAAATCTTACGGAATTTTGTTAGCAAGAATGGACAGACGAAATCTAATACCAAAAGTATCACAACATGACGACAACCATTTGCTAATAGAATTTACCCCTAAAGAACTTTCTGATGATCTTAAAAAGGAAAGCGAAGACGCGTTAAATCAATACCAAGATTTTTTTAAATATTCTTCGCTTAGAATTTGGGCAGATTTTTTGATTGGTGCGAGAAATCAAACTAAAACCACAAAACAAGAGGAATATGACAACAATCCTCTTTTAGCTTTATCAGAAACAAAACAACTTGTTGAAGAACTGAAATCGGGACGAAAAGGAATAGGTATGCTTGATTATTCCATACCTGCGTTTTCATGTTCTAAATTATTGATTGAACACAAAGATAAACTTTCGAAAGAAGATAAGGCTTTTTGCAAAGAAATCGTTCTTTCAACAATATCAAATCTTTTTGCCGATAATTACGACTACCAAATAAGTGACGGAGTTGAGGCATCTTTCCATGCGATTCCAGCATTAATAAATGAATATCCAGAAGAAACGGAAAAATATATTTTAATAATGGTTCTGACTCTGTTCGATGAAACACCTCTTGGTGGATACAAAAGAATATGTGATTACGTCATTGAATCAATACACAAATCAAATTTATGGAAACAAAATTCAAAAGTTGCACAGTCAATTTTGTTCGGATATATAAAACTCAAACCTATTTACAAAAATATTGTTGCCGAAAAAAGAAAAGAAATAGGTTGGGGTCGAATTTCTAAAAGTTCTATTTTAGAAGAATTAGAGAAGACAAATGCTGATTTCACCTTTGAAGAAATATCGTTTGACATAAACGATATTTCTTCACTTGACATTCATGATTTGGAAATAGTCCTTCAATTAATTCCTTCTGATACAAAAGATAAAATTCACTTAGACATTTACGAGAAATCTTTGCCATTTTTGGCTTCACATTTACTTAAAGATAGACGAAGTTATAAAGATGATTCGGGAGGCGATTCTAATATTTATTCATTACGTTTACGTGCTTTCAAAAGGTTTGCGTACTTTATTTTACAAAGAGATAAAACCGAAATTGACACTTTTCTTAAACCATTTATTGATTCATTTTCTTCAACAGAAGAAACAGCTTCTTTTATTGGAGAACTTATTAGTGCTGAAGATTACCTTAATAACCATGAACAATTTTGGTACATTTGGAACAGCCTGTATCCAAAAATAAAAGAACTATGTGTAAATCCATGTGGATATCATTTAAAAGAAATTATAATAAACTATTTATTAGCGTGGCCTTGGTGGCGTGAGGGTATAGAAGCATGGAGTAGCTTAAAAAGTGAAAATTTGTCTCTCTATGCAAACGCTTCTAAGGAAATAGGGAATATTCCTGCAATATTGTATTCTATTGTCAAAGTTTTGAATTCTATCGGAAGCAACTTTAAAGATGAAGGCATTGACTGGGTTCATACAATTGTGGTAAATAACAGCTCTTTAAACCTTGATGATTTAGAATCAAAAACAATGTTCTACTTAGAGAAGTTTTTAAGAAAATATATTTTCATTAATAGACAAAAGATAAAGGAAGAAATAAGATTGAAAAACAAAATAATCCCAATACTTGATTTTATGATTGAACGAGGTTCAATACATGGTTATTTATTACGAGAATCTATTCTTTAATTTGCCCATAAAATGTGTGGCGCCCAACACCCGCTTTAACCAGACTCGCCTGTTGTCACGGAGTTTGCGACTCGCTGTGCTCGTGTGAGCAAACTCCGCGCCAATTCGCGGCTCGCTGGTTAAGCGCATGTTAGACGGGCCCTGCGGGCATAAAAATAGCGATGGAGTTGTAAATCTCTCTGTTTCATAAACCAAAAGAAACGCATCAGTCCCACACAACCTCAGGTTTCCTCTTCTCTCTGGCACATTGTGAGAGAAAATAATTGATGAGTGTCTGATAAGGAATCCCAGA
>Ga0116141_10004209_pt1 | contig 12140 bp, 21 predicted proteins | sample AD_UKC097_MetaG_FD_89744 | JGI IMG/M metagenome (GOLD analysis project Ga0116141, IMG submission 89744) | Active sludge microbial communities of municipal wastewater-treating anaerobic digesters from USA - AD_UKC097_MetaG | ecosystem: Engineered > Bioreactor > Anaerobic > Digestate | place: USA... | reverse complement strand
TCGGAGGCGATGTCACCGAGAATAGGTGTCAGCGTGCGCTTGCTGCCGAGGTACTTGATCACGAGCCGTAACCCTACCGGTCGCGACGCTCAGTAGCCTGAGTAATAGCAGCTTCAGCCTTATCAAGGTCAGCTTGAGTAACTGAACCTTTAGCTCGCTCCTCCTCAAGAGCCTGGATGGCCTCTTCCCGTTCACGAACTAACCGAGCATCATCTAGATCTTCTTTATCAAGAGCTGCGGTAAGAGCGTCGATCTTCTCATTAAGAGACATTAGGGTACCTTTCAAATCATTTAGCTCAGTAGAGCCATGGATATGAATGTGAATATCTAAAGGGCTCATTTTAGCCATAATAAACCCCGGTCTTCAAACTATTAGTCAATCGGAGTAATGGTTTCATTGTGAGTAAACTCATACAGCTTCCCGGTAGTCAGGTCACCATAACCCTTACCAGAAGCGGAAGTCAGCATGAAGTTACCATTCTCGAGGTTAGCTTCCAGATCTCCATCAGCCTTGCATCGGAAGACCCTGGTGTGGAAGTCACCTCCGGAGTCTGAAATAGCCTGACCCTCTACTAAGAAGTAAGGACGAGAGTCGGTAATTGTCTTAGTATAGCTATTTACGGCAGTTGGAGAAGTCCCGGTGGAAGTAGTAGTACCCCCAGAAAGAGCTTTCCACACCGCCAGCGAAATGCCGCCACCTTCTAGCTCCCATTCGACAACGGTACCTTTACCATGAGAAGCAACGGTGGTGTCATCGCCCTCGAGACTTTCGAAATCTTCAGTATCTTTGAAGCTAAAGACTCGGGAAGCTGGTAGATCTAGCTTGTTGGCAGTATCTAATGTTCCGTCAGCTTTATATGGAGTGATTTTCACGTCACGTAAGCCAAATGGGAGAGCATAGCTGGGAAGAGCCATGATTTATCCTTTCTGTGATGCCGGGTCAGAATATTGCTTGGTACTTAAAAGCTCCCCTGACTGGATGTCGAAGGTGTGGATAACCACTACCCCTCGTTTCACACCGCAGGAGCGCCTTTTACATTTGACTTCTATGTGACAGTGGTCATCGGATAAAATCCCATGCATAGTCCCACCGCAACGGAGTTCATTTTTCATTGAGTTTCCTACGGCTTCCTAAATCGATCCTGTAAATATTATGATCTGACTTTACCGACCAATCAGTTAGGGTCGATTAGGGGGCCTTTTAGGTAGCCTGTTTTGCTACCTTTTGATCACTGATTGAGTCAATCATCGCGTAGAGGTACGAGTCTTTGCCGTTTTCGTGGAGACCGTGTCACCGGTAGCAGCAGCTGCGCCAGTTTCAATTGCCGGGTCGATATCCTCACTGACGACATCCTCGGTTGACGGTTCTGCTCGCTCAAACTCACCAGCAAACCCCTCACCGAGAAGAACCTCAGCTACCTGATCAGAGACTTCAACAGCCTCACCTTTAGGAAAGACAGTTCGCTTGAAGCCATCTACATCAAACTTGGCTAGGTCTTTAGCTGACAAGGACCGATTGTCCGCCCAACCTTTATAGGAAATGTGAGCCATTCTCTTACCTTTCTTTTATTGCTTGGAAACGGATATACCTTAAGATAGTACCTAAGATGTTATCATCATGGTCACCAGAAGTTTCCAGATGTCTAATGGTAATGATACCGTCAGCTTTAGATTGCTTATTAACTAAGGCTCGCTTAGTAAGATCTACTAAGTCATCAATTCTAGAGTAATCTGAAGGTTCATCATGTATATAAACAACGAAAAACTGACGATAAGGGAGAACTAATTCAGAAAGGTACTCATCCGTGGCATTACCAATAGTATAGAACATATAGGGCTTGGGTACTAACCTATCAGATAAAGTTTCCCCCTGGTAAAAACGATTACTTAGAGCTTCTTGATCTTTAAGCAATGGAGTAAGATAAGCTGATAACCCGGGGTCTGAAATAAGAGTATTGTATAACCAGGTTCTCATTACTCACCTACATTCGTGACTTTACCGCCTGCTTGTCCAAAAATGATCGGAGCATATACTTCAAGGGTAGGCATGATAGTGGCAAACCTTCCATTCTGAATAATCTCTAGCCACTCACCATAATCTACACCATGACCAAGGTCGAGAACGATATCGGTACCTTGAATATAGGTATCTACCCATAAGCTGTCTCTAGCCATACCAGTTCGATCATCCCAAGGGGCATTTTGCTGAGCATACCTAAGAACAGCATCAGCTCCATCTTGAAAGGCTTCTAGAGCATCTTCAAGTACTGCCCCATGTAAAAGGGCCAATCGACCTGTGATGCTATCAGTCATAAAGAAACCCATTATAGGGGCCTATGCTCACCATAGTAATCAAGAGCCGCCAAGGTTCGTTCTTCTCTATCTGGCTCTATTGACATTACTTTGTAATCTTTACCTCTGTAATTAAAAGTATCATTTTCTTTGATATCGGTGTTAGTATCGGTAATGAGGATATAGGGCCACTTTTCAATTTCGCCAGCCTCTGTATTTACAAAGGTGGAAGCAAATCGTCGCTTATTGGGAATAAGCCGGATTCGCTGAGCTTTGCTCAAAGGAAGCTCTACCTCTTTATAGCCCCCAGCAGAAGTTTTTAACCTGGTTTTACGAATGAAAACTACATCCGCATAGTCTACGTTAATAAATTCTCTTACTAAGCGTTTTCTTACCATTAGTTCGACAGCAGGAATCATTCGGTCCTCCTGATTCTGCCGATCCTGGTACGCCCCTCGGTAGGGCCGGAAGAAGCTCGCTGATACACCTTGATCATCTTATCGGCGTGATCATAAAGATCGCTCATAGTACGGCTGGCGTTACCGTCTGTGACGTCAACAAGGTTAGCAAAATGTGCAGCTTTGAGCCGCCATCCCTCATAAGCAGCACGCTCTAGGTTTTCATTGGATTCACTGATGAGACGTTCAATTGTCCCATCTGTGAACAATGTATCAATTTCAGTGCCATTTGGAGGGATGACCTCCCCGAGCATTTGTCGGAGGACACCAACGTTTGGGGAAGTCATTCCGGCCCTACCTTATCCTAAGGGGTGTTTCCTTATCAGGCCTGAGCAGCGCGGATAGCATCCACGAGCTCAGACTTTTTCTTGACACCGGCGGTGTTAACCTCGATGCCCTGATCCTTGAGTTCCTGAACGTGAGCTTTAAGCTCGTCTGCAGTCAGGTCCTCGAGACCATCGTCTTCGCCTTCGTCCTCAGACTCCTCATCCTCGGCCTCATCATCGAGAATAACTCGAGTGTTACCGCTGTTAGGGTAGAAAGTGGCCATCTGCTGCTCAAGCTGAGCTCGCATCTTGGCGTCAGCATGACGGGGGTCATTGCTAATCTCAGTACCATCCGGGAGCAAGAAAACTACCGGCTCCTTGGTGTCACCCATTTTATCTCCTAAGTAATTAACGTGGAGAGGTCTCTTAGCTCACCCCCTAAGGGACCCCTCCACGAGTATATGATTAGACGTACCGGGCTGGAACAGCGTAAGAAGCGTTAGTAGTAACCTGCATTACCACACCGCCACCTCGCTGCCTGATGCCCGTGCCAAAGCCGCGACGGTAGAAGGAGTCTACCAGCGGGTAATCGCTACGCTGACCGGGAATGATCTTCAGGCCGCGGTAAGCGGGGTTAGCGTGCTCCCGGATACCAATGGGGTTCTGAAGGTTCTCAGCTCCACCAGAGGCCAGACCAATGATGTAACCCGGAGGCACGTAAGCCTCTTCGACTACGTGCCACGGGCCGTAGGTTCCTACTTCACCAGGAACCGTACCCGTCGGACCACCTACATAAGAGCCGTCATTCGGTACCCAGATCTTGCCGCCATACAGGGCAGGGTTGGGGACGAAGTCGAAAGCAGCACCATTAGCGGTCTTGAAACCGCGAATGATATTGGCCTCCTGCTTGTTAACCCAGAGAACTAGTCGGTAGTTGTTCTGAAGAGTATAACCGTGGTGGCCAAGCTCATCAGCCATGGTGTCAAGGTTAGCACTCGTAACCGTAGCCGCACCAGAGGTGAGGTAATGGTTGTGAGTACCGGTGTGATTGTAGGTAGCATAAGGCGGAGGAACTTCGCCATCACCATTGTAGAACTTATAAACAGTAGTCGGCTCGTTCTTGTCACCCACACCAACAACATTGAGTGGGTTGAAGAGGGTCTTCATAACCTTGTTAAAAAGCAGCTTGGTGTCTGCATCAAGAGCAAGGTTGTGGTTCATCTCGAGCTGCTGACGGTCAGCCTCGGCCAGGAACATCCAGGTGTACCGGATGGCCAGGTCGTAGAACTTGAAGTCATAGCCACGCCACATTCGAGTGAACGCTCCGCGGATACCTACCGGCTGACCGTACTCGGTAGCCTCTTCGAAGTTAACCTCCGAAGGGACATTTACCGAGGTGATAGCCCCAGTAACCCGAGTAGCCAGCTGGTCGATCAGCGTGTTACGCTGGGCGTTCCGGATACGAATAGTATCCTGAACCTCGTTCCAGAATGAGTTGAGGTCGGTGCCATCAGCAGCAACGATAACATCAGCCCGCTCATTGAAGCCATGCTCGGCTCCAATGAGGGGGGCGTCAGCCATCAGCCACTCAGGCAGCGTCATGGTCTCAGCCATGTCGTATTCCCTTCTATTACTAGTTTAGTGGTTGATGTGCTGCTCAGGCAGCGCAGCGGACAACCATGCGGTTGGCCTCGACAGTGTAACCAACCTTAGTGCCACCAGTTACGGTGGAAAGGCTACCATCAGCAGCCGCATAAATTGCAGCGCCAGCCTTGAGATCGGTAATACCCGCCCCAGCAAGGTCTACAATCTCTCCATTGGTCATAATGTCCACTACGTCTCCGGCCTTGCAGCCAATGGGCGTAGCAGCATTGTAACCCTGATTGTTAGCGGTCAACGAGCCCCACGGCAGCCGAGCAGCATTCTTGACCAGAATGCCACATAGCCCCGAAGTGCCTTCAGTGCCTACCACTACTCGACCAGTGTTATCTAGCGAAACGGCCTTAGGACCGAACTCACCAGCACTAGAGAGGGTCAGGTCAGCAGCGAGAGGAGCACGAAAACCACCGCTAATGGGGTCGTACTTATCGTACCGTGCCATTACGGTACTCCTTCCTTACGGTTGTTTGGATTTTAAAGAGCTGAATACTTCTGACGATACTCATCTTCAGATGTCTGCTTGCTACCCTTCTTACGACCAAACTGGCCGCCGGTAGCATCATCATCTTCTGTACCAGAAGCAAGTAAATGCTTCTTAGCAGCAGCTAGTTTCTTAACTGCAGTTTCAACCGAAGCGGAATCGATGTCGATATCCGACGGGTCATCCTCATCCTGATCTACTGTAATCAGGTTTCGGTCAACCATTGCTAGAGCATCATCAGTATCACGGAACTTCAGCTTTCGAGCCACTCGCTCAATTGCTGAATCTACCCTAACCTTCTTAAACCCTTCAGCTAAACGCTGAGAACGATTACTAGACTCAGTAAGCTCTCGCTTGGTCCGCTCTAGTTCGCTCTCCTCAGCCTGAGTCCGGCGCTGGCTAGCGCGCTCTAACTTCGTGAGCTTACGAGTAGCCTCGCGGTTAAGCTGACGCTCACGACGGAGCGCGGCCTTAAGTCCAGCAAGGCTCTCAGTACCGGTGTCCTCTTCGTGCGATTCCTCAGAGCTATCCTCTTCGTTCTCGTCCTGGGGATCCTCATTCTCAGAGCCTTCGGAAATCTCTTCCTCTTCGGCGCCGATAGCTACAAACTGAGATAGTGCCCAGAAGGGCAGGGTGTCTTCCATGATCGATCCTTTCTTGCGCCTCTCGCGCTTTGTGAGAACCTCTCGTTCTCGTTTAATCTACGGCCTCTCGCCGAAGAATTTTATTTCTCCACCTTCATCTCCGTGCCATTACTTTCGTTGACTCGGTTTTTATTATTGCTATTGTTGGCTGCTTGTTTCTCAGCAAGACCACCATTAGCAGGGGGAGGCTTTTGACCAGTAGCAGCATCAACAGCATTTTGCTGAAGTGCCGGCGGAGCAGCTAAAGCCTTGAGTTCAGCTTCTGCCTTAAGCTCATCCTGGATTTCTGTATCGATATTGTCGGGGAAATCATATCCGAGTTTAGTCATAGAGAGCCTATAATATGCCTTAGAGATGATCTTTCGATCAAGCATGTTATTCAACTCATTGATATGCTCTGTTCGGTTTTGAGGTAGCTTCTCGCCAATCTCAATAAAAACATCACCATCTAGAGTTTCATGCTCAAATACCTCATGCCAGATTTTCCAGTTATAGAACAGCTGGGTGAGAATTCCCACACCAGCCAGGTCGCGTTCATCGATCTTAGCTAAAGTGGGCAAGAACTTGATAGCTAGGGCAATACCAGACTGAGCAGTTTGAACATCCACTCGACCTAGGGCCACATCGCTTAGGCCACTAGCTTCTCGCATCTTAGATTCGAGGTAGCTAATCTGGTCGGTAGCGGGGGTAATTGATCCCACACCCTCAACGCGACGGAAATATGACCCTATGGGCACTTCCATCACCTTGCCAGGGGCTACTTCCCAATCAACTTCATTGCCAGCATTGTCTACTGGTCGTCCGCCATCAGTAGCATAAACACCTAGGCCCTCTAGGGATAATGCCCCTTGAATATCGGTAGAACCTTGCGTAACCGCCTTGATAATGGTCTCAAGACCTTTAAGCTCAGAAGAACCGTAAAGAAAACCATCCCAACTAATATTCTTAAACCAGTAGATGGGGATATGAGTGATTCGCTCATCTAAGAAGCCAAGAGGGATAAGCTGCTTAACTAGCTTAGGTTCTGGCCCATACCATTTAGGCTCAAGGTCATAAACCGCTTCTTCTCGAGAAATACGACGACGTTCGTCTTCCTCGACTAGGCGATAGGTCAACTTACGAACTCTTTGAGTCTCAGGCTCATTGGGCAGGTAATACATGTCAACCAGGTGACAAGCTACCATCTTGTCTGGGACATCATCATCATAAACCGGAAAGACCATACTAGGGTCAACCGAGTTAAGTGAGATTCTACTACCACCGGCTTTGTTGGGGTTAGCCGTCATATGGAAGACAAAATCTCCCCTAGCTACCCCAGCATGTTTGGCGGTGTGGAACCGAGATAAAAAGGTCTCCCGTTTAAGGAAGGCCTCTAGAGCATTTTTGAGCTTTACATCCTTAGGGTCACATGTAATGCTAAGGCCCTTGAGCAAGTAATGAGAAGTGGTATCAACGATAGTTCGAGCATTGGGGACATAGAGGGGCTCTTCGCCCTCGAGAACACGAATAGCAAATTGACGAGAGTCATTCCAGTACATCTCGTCATATTTTTGATAGGCAGCAATGCGCTCCTGATCTTCCAGAGGCACCCAACCAGGTAGAGGTCCAAAAAAGCCCTGTAGTGTAGACCAAGGGGTAAATTCCTTAGCGGACATCAAGCCACCTTCTTACTAACAGAGCTTTGTCGAGATCGTCTCGAGGGCTGGACTCTTTCCATGTGGCCTTTGAAGAAACGACCTAGAGCCTCAGGGCCATGGTTGTTTTTGTCCATGGGGATTTCGCTGTCGTTTCTAACTTCGCTATTATGCTCTGGCCAACGGTAGCCTTCTCGCATCTCCCAGATAAGGGTTTTACAAGAGCGATCCACGTAGAGCTTAGGCTTCTTAGCGGGATCATCATCAGGTAAATGCTCAGGCCTCAGTTTAAGGGCGCTACGGATAAGAGCCAGGCGAGTCTTGATTTCGCCGCCTGTACCCATTCGCACGGGCACGTTCAATTTACGACGAAGAATATTGGCGTCGTCAGGAGCAGCGGGGTCAGGGTAAATAGCTAGTAGCTTTTGTGTTAAGGGGTGAGTCTTGAACTCATTAGTTGCGATGTCTTCAGTATCCCTGAGCTTGAAGCGGTGTTCGCCAATGACATATACGGTGTTATCCTGACTAAGCTGAATCCATAGCCACACCCAATCATTGGTGTAACCGAAGTCAACGGCAGCATAAAGCGGTCGATCTGGCGTGTAGGGGCAGTCGATGATATGAACATCGTCTTCCCACTCAGCCATGACCCTACCGGCTTTCATCACGAATTTGCCCTCGTACTGACGAGCAAACTCATCTTCAGTCAGGTCATCTTTGGCTTCGAGGATCTCAGGGTCTCGAGCACCGCCCGGGAACATGACATTGTTAGTCCAGCTGGGCATTCGCCAAGACTGCCACTGAGTTTTCTCAGGATCTTGTCCTCGGTTATATGCCCAATATAGCAAAGAAGAATCACTAGCTTCTTCAGGTACTCCAGACATGAGCGACCAACCGCGCTTGTCAGAAAGCGCTGGTCGTACATAGTCACCGAACATGCGTCGCTTGTGTCGGCCGGCCTCAACAATAAGTACGAAGTCGAGACCCTCACCAACCAAGCTTTCGGGGTGTCGAGCAGAACGACACTCAACATCGAAGCCCCACTTGGTATTAATACGCATGTTGCCGTTCTCAGTATTGTTCAGGAACTTATTAGATACCTGGTCAATACCAAGAGACTTAAAGGTGTTGTAAACAACACGAAACTCTTTTTCGCAGTCAGTATACTCGGGGCCAATAATCCAGCCACGAAGCGGTTGACCCAGCCAGTTTTTGATAAAGGCCGCTCCCTCAACCTCTTTACCGCCAAGGAGAGTTTTGCCCCATCGTCGACCATTACAAAGGATGCGATGGCGGGTGGCATTGTAATGAATCAGCTTCTGCCCATTGTGTGGCTCATACCCCGTCTGCTCAAACCATTTGTCTTTGCGAAATACTTGGCCCTCACCGGGAAGAATAATACCCGCCATTTTAACCTCCTCTGCTTTTAGTCGATAATTCTATCAGGCCTTCAATGAACGGCGATTTAAAGCTACTTCAGGATTGCCGATTGATAGCCTCAATCAATGCTTCACTGATCTTAATAGCCTGATCTTAATAGCCCTTAGGGTAAGGGTCTGCTAGGTCAAGAATTTGCTGCTCAGTTAAACCAGGCAAAGGCTCTTGGCCCTCAATATTACCTTGCCAAAAATAAGGGTCCGGATCCGCTAAAGGGTCAACCTCTTGACCAGTTAATGACTGTAGCCTTAGCTTATCGTGAGCATTAAGGGCTTCAGTGCCTTTAGGAAATAAGGTGTTATCTAGAACTCCTCGACCCTCATACTCACTGCGGGGGTCACTCTGTTTCCAAAACCCCATTTTAGCCCTCCTGCTTTCGTTGTGGCATTCCGCTCATCGTACGAACATTAGGCCACAAGGTCGGTGGAGGGCTTGGCTGTTTTCCCAACCCCACCAACTCCGAATATCTCTGATAGTCCCAATCTAAGTGCTGATAAATGAGGTGTTCAAACTCTTCAATTAAACGCTGTTTCTCATCGTTAACCCCTTTGAGGTAAGCAATCTGCTTATCCCTTTCTTGGCTATCCGCATCATTTTTGGAAGCCACAATCTGACGTCGTTTATTGACCCAGTCCGACCAAGTTTGACCAAAAGCCCCAAAAGCTTTAGGGACTGCAGCAGCCAATAGTCCAATGGCCATAACAAAAATGCTTACGTAAATGATAATGGGGTTTTCAACTACCGAAGCAGAGTTCATGCTGGCTCACCCACCGATTCTGAGACCTTCACCCCTTCAGATGGAAGAGGTACTGGCCCGGTCCTTAGACAGAGTAAAGCATTAAAGACTGTAGGTAGCATAAGAGTAGTGGCCGACCTCATGCCCCTCATGCCATTAAAGCTTAGCTCTGTAATAGCGGGTAACAAAATGCCCAAGAATAAAGCTGTATAAAACATGGCCAATAAGCCATGCCCCACAAAGACTATAATATGAGATTTAACCAGCCAGCCTAGTATTAATACCGCAGCACTAATGACCAGGAAAATCCCCCATAGCTTAATGGGGAAAGCCTCTTCTACCAACCTATAAGGATCAGGGTTTGTATCAGAGATCATATAGTCTAGAGCTCTGACTAGAATCTGAGCTACACAAATAGTAATTAAAAGAGTAATATCCCAGGATTTGAGTGAGGCTGGTTGCCAGGATCTACACATAATAGATTTTGCCATGGTAACCTCCTAATAGAATACCGGTACGGGCCCGTCTTTAGTCAAAGTAACTACTAAATGGTGTAACCCTTTAGCTCTACTCCTCATATCAATTCGACTGGGCCCCACCCCTCCAGCTGGATGAGTATGCCAAAGAGTTACTTTACCAAACTCTTCATCCGATGCTAAAGTTAGCCATTCACCCAAGGCTTCTCGGATATCATTACCCCACACCATAAAAGAATTAGGCTTATTGGCTCGGTTGGGCAACTCAATGACTTTAGACCCTTTATGTGGTGTGGGAATCAGTATGCCACAGGCTTCTAAAGGGGCTCGCCTATGTCCAATAGCCTCAATAAGCTCTAGCTCTTTACTGTCTTCAATTTGTAGGGGTACCGCTAATAACCCAGGTTGCTTCATCTGGAGTAATCACCCCTTTATTCTGGAGCAAGACAGTAAGTCTAGCTGCTAAAGCGTTACTAGGGGCAATTTTATGGCCTTGGTTGGGCTGGTCTGCAGGTTGTTTATCTTTGGGAATAAGCTTACCCTCAGCACTGAATTGATGCTTAGTGTAGCCAGTCTCATGAGTCTTTTTATCCATGCCACATAGGCCGCAAACCTCAGAAGTCATCTTCCTCAACAACCTCTCCATCAATGACTTCAGCTGTAGCCATAGGCATAGTTACTCCTGGTAAGTGACCCACGTTATAACCTTGGCCACCATGAGCATGAGACATAAGTGCATCCGGGTTGGCCATGACCACACCCAAGATAGACTGCAGTTTAACCGAGACGTCATTTTCAACTCGTTGTACCGGCTTGCCTACCACATGCTCAATGAGGAACTTGGCGGCATCAAGCTTAGTAGAAGCTGAGACAACTGGCTTGCCATTATTGTCTACATCGTCATGAGTTAGCACCCAGCGTACAGCATCTAAGGCTGTAACTGTGTGTTCATTCATTGTCTGCTTGACCACGTTTCGGAATCGATCCATGGCTTTCTCGTGAACCTCACGAGGCAGATATTGTAGAGAAGGTCCTCCGAAATGCCCCCGAGCATTACGAGGTCGCCCTTTAGCTAACTCCTCTAGGTCCCATTCTTCAATTGGCTTAAACTTAGCATTAAATTCTGCCTCAGACATAAACTGAGATCGCTTAGAGGCTCGACGAGCCCTAGCACGAATTTGCTTGCCAGTAAGTATTTTACCATCAGCAGTGCGAGGTGCATTGTCATTACCAAGGTGGGGTTTAGCAACTTTACCGGGCATCCCCGGTCGACCACTAGGTGATTGGAAAATATCAGGAGTATCACTAAAGTCAATCTCGAGGGGAGTAACTTTTCGATTCTCACGCTCATACTTCGTTGGACTCATTACCTCCCACTTTCTTGAACTTAAGAGCCCGGCTCTGTCGTCCAGTAGGAGGTAAGCTATAAGAATATGGGCTCTGCTTAGCTCGTGGTTTACTGTCAGGGCGCTCAGGATTAGTGTAACCAGCCGGCCTCACCAGATTAGCTTGCATATTCACCTGGCGCGTCACGGGGATAATATTGCGGATCGATTTAAGCGCTTCCTCAATTGCCAGCAATTGATGATGAAGGGCATATAGCCAAATGGCCATAAAAGTGATATTAAGCGCTAGCAGAATCAATATGAGTAGAGTCGTGGGGTTCATGCGGACCTCCGTATTACGGACTCCATTACCATCATCACAAGTTTATCAACCCATCAGCCCTAATGCAAGGACCGCCATGACAGCCCCTGAAGTCCGGCTGGATTCAATCAGTCATTCCTGTCAGACTAAGTATAGCCAGTATAGCCAGTATGCCTGGTCAAGCTTGCCAGATCATAGGCTTCAGGTTTACATCTACTTTAGCTTTGTGGTAGTCCCACTTGACTGTAATGACCTTATAGGGTGGATGAGGGGGTTCTCCAGCTATTTATGCGGACAGGCGGTCGAGATAGACCGCCCAGAAGATCAGTGCCAGGTGAGCCCACACGCACGCGTGGGCGAGCCAGAGAGTCGCGCCGGGGATCATCACGGCCGACGCCGCTCACCCAGCC
>Ga0116141_10004206_pt1 | contig 12144 bp, 8 predicted proteins | sample AD_UKC097_MetaG_FD_89744 | JGI IMG/M metagenome (GOLD analysis project Ga0116141, IMG submission 89744) | Active sludge microbial communities of municipal wastewater-treating anaerobic digesters from USA - AD_UKC097_MetaG | ecosystem: Engineered > Bioreactor > Anaerobic > Digestate | place: USA... | reverse complement strand
TAGTCCATTCGTTTGCTCCGTCAATCTTTGCAGCTTCGGAATACTCCCTTGGGATGGTGTCAAAAAACTGTCTCAGAAGGAATATAACCCATGTTCCTCCGAAAAAGGTAGGAATTATAAGAGGCTTAAAAGATCCTATCCATCCCAGCTTGTCAAAAAGGATATACTGAGGGATCATCGTAACCTGAGCAGGTAACATCATAGTTCCAAGCAAAAGTTTAAAAAGTAGCTCCTTTTTTGGAAATCTGAAGTATGAAAAACCAAAAGCTACCACCGACGAAGATAAAATAACTCCTATAAGTGTAAGTACCGTTACATATACCGTGTTCCATAAATATCGTCCGAAGTTATTTTCTGTGAACAGCCTTTGATAAGGTGAAAAATCAAAAGGATTGGGAATAATCTGCATTGGACTGTCGTAAACCTGATCGGCTGTTTTAAATGATGTTGTAGTCATCCACAGAAAAGGAAAAAGAAACAAAATACTCATAAATATTGCAAACATATATGTGAAGACAAGTCTTCTGGTCTTTACTTTTGTCATATCATGACACCTCTTGATCGCCGGATCTGTTGAAGAACTTATACGTAAGCATCACTGAAACAAACGTAAATGCCAGCAAAATCCATGCAAGAGCACTTGAATAGCCCATTTTAAAGTCTCTAAAAGCATTTGTATAGATGTATAACCCGTAAACCAAGCCTGCTTTTTTCATACCGCCATCCATATCAAGCATGATTATAATATTCGAGAATGACTGAAATGAAGTAATAATAGCCATTATTGTATTAAAAAGAGTAACCGGTCTGAGCATTGGCATGGTAATGTACTTCAGGCAGGCCCATGATCCGGCACCGTCAAGCTTGGCTGCTTCATAGTATTCGGTAGGAATATTCTGAAGTCCTGCAAGATATATAACCATGGTTCCGCCTATTCCCCAAAAACTCATTATAATCAACGAGGGCTTCACCCATGCAGGATCAGCCAGCCAGCCCGGTCCAGACAATCCTATGGAATCAAGGAATGTATTTATAGGTCCAAGACGCGGATTGAGAATCCATTTCCAGAGCAATCCTGTTGCTACTGCCGGAACGACACTTGGAAGAAAGAATATAGTTCTGAATATCCCCTGGAACTTCATTTTCACGTTCAGAAGCAAAGCTGCCACAAGGCTCATTATCTGCGCCACAGGAATACCGATAAGCGACAGAATGAGAGTATTCAATATAGCCCTGAAAAAATCAGGCTCTCTGAAAGCTGTTATATAATTATCCAGACCGACCCATTTAATTGCAGATCCTTCGCCGGTTCTGGTGAAGCTTAAAATAAAAGATGCAACTACTGGGTATAATGTGAATATAAGAAGTCAAAAAATCCATGGAAGAATAAAAAGGATTCCCATAAACACTTCCCGTCTTCTTGACCTTGCAGAAAAAGAAATATCTCTCTTCATTTGTAGTTTTTCAACTCCTGGTTTATTCTCTCCTGAACATAATCAAGTGCCTCTTTAGCAGTTTTATTGCCAAGTTGCACATCCATAAGAGCCTGTGTAAGTTCTGTGAGGTATGCCTGGCCTATAGGAAGCATCGGAAAAGTATATACATAGCCGTTCATAAGCATATCTATATATATTTTCATCTTATCATCAACAATGGTTTTGAAAGCATTATCTTCAAGGGCTTTGATTTTTGGAGGAATATTATAAAGCGCTGCCGCAAACTCTGCTGCCTGCTTATCTGCAGTCAACCAGGTCAAAAACTCAAAAGCCTCGTCCTGGTTTTTTGAAGCCGTAGGAATCACCCAAAAAGAACCGCTTACATTGCATACATCATTTCTGCCGCCCTGAGGAGCAGGGAAGTTGGATATTCCGTAATCAAAAGTGGTTTTTCCGTATTTTTTTGCTATGAGTATTTCCCACTGTGAGCCTTCTTTCATGGCAATTTCGCCTCTCAGGAAAGGATTGAGTGAACTGAAAAGATCTCCCCAACCGGCCTGAAAAATTCTTTTTTTCTGAAGGTCAACTTTTTTATAATAAGAAGAAAGCCATTCGTATGCTTCAATGTTTTTTTGATGATTAGCGGTAATCTGACTTGTTTCAGGATCCCAGAGCTGTCCGCCGAAAACATAACAGTATATGTGACTTATTACAGGGTCAAATCCTAACCTTTTCAGAGCGCCTTTTTTATCGTACTTATTAAGCTTGTCAGTGAACTCGTCCAGCTCTTCAATGGTTTTAGGCGGAACATCAGGATTAAGACCAACTTCTTTAAAAGCATTTTTATTCCACATAAAAGCACTTACATTAAGAGTTGTGGGGAGACCGTATTTTTTACCCTTATAAGTCCCGTACTCCCATACTCCTTTGATATAATCAGAAGAAGTTACACCTGCTTTTGATAATCTGTCGTTCATCGAAATAATCTGTCCTCTGTATCCCAAAGGAACAACCATCCAGTCCCATACGGTGATTACATCAGGAGTCGTGCTTCCGGAAAGAGTTGTCATTATCTTTTCACCCATTCCGATAGGAACATACACCGATCTGACGTATACTTTAGACTGTGATTTATTGTATCTGTCTATAATGCTGTCAAGAGCTTTTCCTTCGTCTCCTCCCCATGCATTCCAAAAAACTATTTCCTTTGCACAGAATGAAATAACTGCTATAGACATAATAAGAAGAACAAGAATCGTTTTTTTCATTATAAAGTCCCTCCTTAAGCAAGTTTTGATAATTTTCATAAAGTCCGTTTTTCAACCTTGGGCTGAAATAATGAGGATAATCGAAAATAACACTTTTGGTGACATAGGGAGAAATATACTCCAACTGTTTTTTAACTCTTTCAAAGTCTGCACATCTTGCCTGCCATGGTTGTGAGTCAATAGGATAACCATGCACTGCTTCGAATACTTCGATATCCGCCCAAAATTCAACGTTGTTTTTCCTCATGGTATCTTCAAGGTCTTTAAAAACCATTGCTGCACAAGTATAATCAACTTTTTTCGTGCCTACTCCGTCCTGCATAGCCAGAATATCTATGGCAGTATGTTTGAAAAAATCATTCCACCAAGCAGCATAAGAGCGGGAGTCGGGTTTCATTCCGAAATAAGGTGAAATCATTACAGGAAGTGAACTGTTTGCATGGATAAAGTCCGATACGGTACCAAAAAAATTATATACTTTCTTTTTAGCATACAAGGAACTAAAGTTTCTGTCGTCCAGTTCATGAGGTATATACCACCCTGCGAGAGAAGGACTGTCCTTGAATATGCTGTTTAGCTGGCTGAAAAGGGTTAGGTTACTTTGAATTTCAGTATCAAGATCAAACCCACTGTCATAAGCGAAGTTAAATAATCCGAGTCCCAGAAAGACCTTTAAGCTATATTTTTCTGCAAAATAAATAATACTGTTTACAATCTTGCAGTTAGAATAAGAGTTGCTGAAAAAACAATCTTTCCGGGTCTGGGTATACTGTATTATTATACTGTCCATGCCTATTTCTTTCATGCTTTTTAATTCTGCTTCCCAAAAATCTTCTCCGTAAGAAGCATAACCGTCTTCCAACTGAAAGAAGGCACCTGTTATTTTTATTTTGAGTCCCTCCGTTTACTTTATTTCCTGATAATACTTTGCATAATTATCATAGAGAGGATTTTCAAGTCTTGGACTCATATAACTTGGATAATCGAAGATAACACACTTTTCTACATAAGGGGACATCAGTTCCATCTGTGTCTTTACCCTTTCAATCTTAGCTGTGGTTGACTGCCAGGCCTTATCATCAACCGGCCACCCGTGAGTTTGCTCAAAAACTTCCAGATTTGCCCAGAACTTTACTCCATACTTATCCATTACAGGCTTAAGTGCTTTATAAACTTCCGCCGATTCCTGCGCTGTGGTTCTTTTGGTACCTACTCCGTCCTGCATAGCAAAAATATCTATTTTTGCCTGTTTAAAGATTTCTTCCCAGAAGAGCGCGTAAGCATTCCCATCGGGATTAATTCCAAAATAAGGAGAGATCATCACTGGTTTTTTAGTAAGCATTTTGGCATATGAGCTCATCTGTTTAAGATAATAAACAATAGCGTCTTTTCGTTCTTTGGTTAAAAAGTTACGATCATCAATCTCTTCAGGCAGGTACCATCCGGCAAGAGATTTATGAGATTTGTACATACTGTAAAGCTCACCCAGAATGTTTTTGTTATAAACCGCCTGAGCCTGAGGATCCATTTTTCCTTCCCAGTATGAAGAATCTAAGGCCAATCCAAGATAAACATTCATATCCAAAGCATCAGCGGTCTTAAGAATATTACCGATCACATCGCCATAATTCTCATCCTTTGGCTTGTTCATATCAGGAACAACGGCAACAGCTGAAGAGAACGTTGATCCGTCCGAAGAAAAAGATACTTTATAACCATTTTTTGGAACAGACACACCTGATACTTTTGAGTTCATAAACATTATATTTATAAAATTGATATCCTTTTCTGATTTCAGATCAAAAGTCACGTCTATATTTTTTCTGTTCTGCCAGCCGACCATATCTTCCCAGGAGTACCTGAACTTGCCGTCAATAAGCTTGTTATTTGCATCCGAATACTGCGAAGCGGGTTTAGGGTTTACTGTATAAGAACATCCTTCAAGAACTGTTTTGGAGTCATACATTACCTGTATCTCGGGAGTTATTACCCACTCTATACCGGCGGGCACCTCGAGTGAGATTTTTACATACCTTGATCTGACCTTGCCATTCCAGCTGATGCTTGTAAGCGATTCATCCGCAAATAGCTCGTCAGAGGTTTCCTTATACTTGGATGGATAGTAGTAGACGTCATTATATGCGGAATACTGAACAATGATAGTATCCATTCCAATATTTCTCATAGATTCAAGCTCTTTGTACATCTCATCATAATTCATATTGGCAATTGCTCCGTTAATCTGAAAAAAAGCACCAGTAAGAGGTTTCACCTTTTCTCCGCCAGCAAATCCTATTGCGGAGAAAGCTATAAATAAAATCAATAAAGCCTTTACACCAAGTTTTTTCATACTGTCACACTCCTAAATAAAATTATTCATCAATGAATAAAGAACATAGTGCTGCGCCTACAGATCCGGCTTCTTCTCCTACAGTACTGTACTTTATAATATCCCCCGGGTTTCTCAGGTTGATTTTTTCGAACTCCTTACGGATGCTTTCGAGCATAAAACTGCCGTAACGCGGTAGTACCCCGCCTATATAGGCCACATCAAAATCTATACTGTTTTTAAGAGTATCAAGCAGCCAGGCAAAAGTTCTACAATACTCCGATAAAATTTTTTGATCCTTTTCACTTACCGGATTATTTATATCAGAAAGATTTTCTGACAGATACTTGCCAGAAAGGACGGTTTCAATACAACCTTTTTTTCCGCATGTGCAAGAATGGGAGCTTAAGGGATATACAATGTGTCCGATTTCTCCGGCTGAACCCGTTACTCCTCTCATCACCTTTCCGTTTACAACAATTCCAGAACCTATTCCAGTTCCTACAGTGATATACAGTATGCAACCGTTTTTTTCCTTGAACCACTGCATATATGCAGCCATATTTGCGTCGTTATCCACCACTGTACGTATTTTAAAAACCTTTTCAATCTCTTTTTTTACTTCTGTTCCTGTCCATCCCGGAAGATTATCAGAAGCATATAAAACTTTACCGTTTTGAAAATCAATCCTGCCAGCCGAAGCAACTCCTATCGCCGTAGTATTCACATCAATCACTTTTTCAACACATGTCTGTATACACTGCAGAACCGAGACTGCATCTTTAGGAGTTTGTTGTTTGTATGACTTGAGAATATTTCCATGCGTATCGGTAAGAACCGATCTGGTCCATGTTCCGCCAAGATCCACACCTACTGCAGTTATTTCTGAAGAAGGCAGATCACTGATATGCTTTACAAACCTGGCTGTAGTTTGCTGTGGCCTGGAGATGGCTCCTCCGACAACAACTGCGTAAGCTCCGTTTAAAATAGCCGTTCTGACCTGTTCGGGATAAAAATAATTTCCTTCAGCAATAACAGGAATATCTGTTAACTCTGTTATTTCACGTATAAGACGTATATCAGGTTTGGATCTTTCAGAAGTTTGTGTAGTGTAACCGGATAATGTGGTGGAAATATAATCAGGTTTCAGAGTAAGGATCTTTTTAACATCATCAATGCATGAAATATCGGCAAGAATTTTAATATGAGGATACTTTTCCCGACAGTGCTTATAAAGCTTTTCAAGAGGTTCCGGTCTGCTTCGGTATATACTGTCTATGGCTACTATATCTGCTCCTGCTTGTACTATCATATCAATCTCTTCGGAAGTTATGGTTATATACGCCTCATAATCCGGCCGTCTGTCTTTAAATATACCTATTATGGGCAGGTCGGTTATCTGGCGTATAGCTTTAACATCTTGTGGAGTATTGGCTCTTATGCCTTTTGCTCCTCCCTGTATGGCAGCAATGGCCATTTTTTGCATTATCTCCGAACCGTAAAGAGGTTCAGTTTCCTCTGCCTGACAGGATACTATAAGTCCGTGCTTAAAATCAAGAATCATGTGATTTCCTCCAATAAAAGAAAAATTCTAATGAAATTTTATTTCAAAAAAAACAAAAATAAAAAAAATATTACTTCTTATAGAGGTATTATATAACATAAATTTGTTTTAAAAAAACACAATAAAATTTAAAAACTAAGTGTTTATATTAAAATTATAGCTTTAATTACCGATAATTCCCTAAGAATAACTTTGAATACAAAAAATAGCTAAAAGATCTAACTGATTACTATAAATCTCCAGATACGAAAAAAATTCAAATGATATAAAACTCAACATTCATGATGTTTATATCTTTATAATATAAAAATTTGATTGAGTAAAGAACAAGTAGTATAATCAAGAAGAAAAAATATTTTTTATAAAAGGTTTTATTGTGAAGTAAAATTTCAAAAATGGGGGTAACGTATGTTGAAAGAAAAAAAACTATCCTTTGGAGTTATGAGCGATGTACATTCGGATGGGATAAAACTAAAAAGAGCTATCAAAGATTTATATGAAGTTGATATGAAAACGGACGCTCTTATACTCAATGGCGATACTGTAGATCTAGGCTATAACCGGGAGTATAAAAAGATACAAAAAGCTTTAAAAACTTCGAAAAATCAGACTCCTGGAAAAGTAATCATTTCTATCGGAAACCATGAATTCTATAAGTATTATGGACATGGTCCCAACTCAGAAGCGCAAGAGAAAGATCTTATAAATAATTTTTTGGAGTTTGCAGGGAAGGAAAAAGTTTATTTTGACTGTTGGATTAAAGGATATCATTTCATAAGTTTGGGATCAGAAAAAACCTACACCTTTGATCAGCCCAGTACTGTTCAAGCATATCTTTCTGATTCGCAATTGAAATGGTTTGAAGAGAAAATAAATGAAGAGTATGAAAAGAACAAATATATTTTTGTTATTTTTCATCTGCCGCCAGATAATACGGTTAAGTTCTCACACTACTATAAAGAGAATATAAAGCAGGAAGAAAGATTTTTAAAGATTATCCAAAAGTATCCTAATATCGTATATCTTGCCGGACATTCTCATATAAGTCCACTGGTTTACGATAATATTTTTTATAAATCACCGTATGGATATCTTATTATAGACTCTTCATCAGTATCGCGTCCTGTGACACTTGATGAGAGCACAGGAGAAGAAAGAAACCTTCCTGGCGCAAGAAGCTTTGGACTGTACATTCAGGTCTATGATGAAGGAATGGAGATAAGAGTCAGAGATTTTTCACGACATGAGTGGATAGGTGAAAGTCACAGTTACTGTATTAAATAAAAAAGTAAGGCAAAGCCTTACTTTTTTTTCATCTCTGGTGCAACAAAGGTATTCCAGTAATTTATCATGAATATTAAGCAAGGAAGAGCTAGCAGCGTTCCGATAACTCCAAAAAGCTCTCCGAAAATAAATATTGTGACAAAAATAACGTACCAATGAATTTTCAGATTGGAGCTTTGTACTTTAGGACTGAAAAACCATACTTCAAGCTGGTTGGCAGCGACAATTATTACTATCCCGATTATAAGACCTGTTAATCCTCTGGTAGCATAACCTATAAGAAGCATCGGTATCGAGGCAATAACTATTCCAAGATAAGGTATAAAGTCTGTTATCCAGGAAAGAACACCTAAAAATGCTGCTCCTTTTATGCCCGCTACAAACGAGGCTAAACCCACTATTAATCCTACAAAAGTTGCAACTAAGAACTGTCCCTGTACAAACACTTCAAAATCCCGGAATGTTTTTTTCAGGAAGAGTACTCCTTTTGATCTTTCAGAGCTCGGAAATATTACCCAAAACTTGTCAGAGACTTTACTTATTATACCGTTCAGGGTTGCAGCTGTTATTATGGCGATTACAATTGAAGCAATGAAATTAGGAGCCGAGCCTACTACTTTATCAAGAATTGAAAGTCCTGTTGAGGAAAGTTTTTGAGAAAAATCTTCTAAGAGCTTGACTATCCATTCAGGCATAGTTGCGTATAGATCACCGGAAGAAGTGATTTTAAGATTTTCAAGAACCACTTTTCCCTGATCGATAATTATCGGGATAAGATTCCCAAATGCGTAAAGAACTATACTAATAAAAAAAATATTTGAAATTATTCTGCTTAATGTTGAATTAAACTTAAATTTTTTAACAAGAAACTTTTCAGGTACTCTTACCAGAATAGAAAAATAAAGTCCTATAACTATCGCAGTCATGGTAAAAGGAGCTATTTTTATCAGCACAAGAAAAACAATAAAATAGAGCAGAGTTAGTATACCGCCAGTCGTAAGCATTTATTACCTCCGTTTTTTATAGTGTAGGAAGTACTTTGGCATAATTTATGTTATCATTAATTATATAGGAAGATAATTAACTGAAGATTAAGATAAGTGAGGCGGATATGGATAAAAAAACTTTGAGGAGTATTATTTTAGATAAGAGAATTAATACTGATGCTCAACAGATCGTGGAAAAAAGCAGCCGCATCTGTACTAATCTGCTTAAAGTTCTATCAGAGCTTAACTATGAAACTATTGCACTGTACAGTTCCTTCAGAAAAGAGGCAGATCTTTCGGAGCTGTTTAGAGTTGTCGTGAATGACAAAAAAGTGGTTTTTCCTTTTATATCAGCAAAGAAAATGATTTTCAGAAGAGCATGTTCTGAAAAAGATTTCAGACCGGGAAAGTTTGGTATTATGGAACCAATGGGCGAAGAGGAGAAAAAAATAGATGTGTTTATTCTTCCTGCTGTTGCATTTGACAGAAATTTTTACAGACTGGGATACGGCGGAGGTTATTATGACAGGTATTTTTCCGAAAATTCGAAAACAGTATTAATAGGTAGCGTATTTGATTTTCAGATTGTGCAGGATGTATTCCATGAAGAGCATGATGTTCAAGCAGATATGATAGTAAGCGAGAGTGGTATTTTAAGAAGAAAGAAAACAGAAAAACCTTATGAAATTTAAGGAGGAGAATGTCGGTGAAAAAATATCCTTTTTTTTATATAAACTCATTTTCTAGCGTTCCTGGGTACGGAAATCCTGCAGCAGTTGTATATGGAGCAGAAGATATAAGTGAAACAGATATGCAGAAAATAGCAAAAATTAACGGACTTTCAGAAACAGCATTTATAATAAACGAAAAAACCAGCAGTTATGACTATAAGATAAAATTTTTTACACCTGAAAAACCTATAAATATGTGTGGACATGCAAGCATTGCCGCGGCATATGCATACTCAGAAATAAACAATATGCCCCATAAGATTTCTCTGACTCAGAAAGCTGATGTGGGAGCATTAAAAATAAAAGTTGAAAGGTTAAACGAGTATTCAAGAGTATCTCTTCAGATGGATACTCCGGATATTGAAAAAACATTCCAAGGCGGGCATAAAGAGTTTGCGCAAGCACTTGGACTGAAAGAAGAAGAAATTGAGAAAGATCTTCCTATCGCAGTCAATAAAAAAGGATATCTTTACATCCCTATTAAAACGATTGATTCTGTAAAAAGAATAAAAACTAATAAAGAACTTATACTGGAGATGGATAGAAAGCTTAATCTGCATGGATGGTATGTATTTACACCACAAGTATTACTGGCAGAAAAAAACTTCCATGCTAGATTTTTTGCTCCAAGCATGGGAGTTAATGAAGATCCTGTCACAGGAACGGCTAACGCTTACTTTTCATTTTACTACTATCGATATATAGGTGGCAAACCATCAGGCTACCTGAAGAATGAACAGGGTTTTGAAATCGGCAGAAACGGTGAAATAGAAGTAGAATTCTCAGACCTTGACACTTCTCCTTCAATAGTAATAAGCGGCTGTGTCCATGAATATATAAGAGGAGAAGTAAATATCAATAACTTAGCCCAATACAGTATTTAAGAGTTATTAGAAATATCCCATAGATCTCTTATCTCATCTTTATACCTTTTAAAAACATCCATGACAGAAGGACTGAAGTTACTTGGAGAAACTTTTGAATCACCGTTTTCAATTATGAAAACGGCTTTTTCATGTGAAAAAGCTTCCTTGTAGGATCTTGCTGAGCGTAAAGCATCATATACATCAACAATAGTAACAATAGCTGCTTCAATAGGAATCTCATCTCCCTTAAGACCGTAAGGATAACCTGTTCCATCGTACTTTTCATGATGATAAAGAGCTATGTTTCTGGCTACCGTAAATATGGAGTTCTCACCGATTATATTGGCACCTGAAACAGTGTGCTTTTTCATAAGTTCCCACTCTGCATCTTCAAGCTTGCCCGGTTTAAGTAAAATACTCTGCGGAATGGATATTTTACCTATGTCATGTAAAGGAGAGTACTTTCTTATCTTACTGCACATATCAATAGAAAGACCGAGCTTAGTTGCTATGAACTCAGAAAGTATACCTACCCTTTCAATGTGATTACCGGTATTTTGATCATAACCATCAACTATTTCAAGCATTTTGTTTGAAAAATAATCATAAGACTGCTCAATACTTTCATAAGCACTCATCAGTTCTTCGTTTGAAGCTCTAAGCTCCTCAAGGGTTGCATATATCTCTTCAGCCATATAACTGTACTGTCTTACAAGATTTTTAGCTTCATAATCTTTTACATTTTTTAAGGATTCATCCAGTATAAAGTCTTTGCTCTGAGCAAAGTTCTTCATGCTCTTTATAAGATCTGTAAAAGGCTGAGAAGCTTCATAAACGATGGTTTCAATTATAATAATCGTCAAGCTCTGTAAAAGAATAAAGGTAAGAATATTTTTTATAAAAGCATCAAGCACGGGACTGACAATATTGTTTCTTTCTGTGACGGTAAAAAATATCCAGTTTATCTGTGGAATCTTCTTATAAGAAACAAAGTAGTTGGTACCCATGAAGGAAGTAGCAAAAGTCCCCTCCTGTTCCGAACTCTTTTCAAAGATTTCGTGAAAAGAAAGATCGGTGCTCAAAAGATTTTTTTCAGGATGTATGATCATTATACCCTTGCTGTTTATGACAAAAGACTGAACAGTACCGTAGATACTTTCAGAAACAAGATTGTCAATTAAAAAATCTGTTTTAAAGTTTGTTCCGGCAACTCCGACAAACTTTCCTGATTTGTCGTTAATATTTCTTGTCACAGAAATTGAATAATCATTAGTGATATAATCTATATACGGATCAGACACTGCAGTCTTCCCATGGGCATCTATTGCGGCGGTATACCACGGACGTATGGTTGCATTATAATCGGGCTTTATGTCAAACTCAGGTTTTACTAAGATACTCCCGTCCGGAAGTCCTATAAATGCTGATGCAATATATGAAGAAGATTCGACAAAATCATCAAACATTGACATGATATGCTCTTTGTCTATAGTGTTTTCATTGCGTGATATATGAGTTATGAAGTAATCTACTATCTCAGAAGAAGTTCGGATATAATTATTGAACTTCTGAACGATAAAATCATTTTTATCCTTCAGAATTTTATTTGCAGTATCGAACTGGTTCAGATAAGAAATATAAAAAAGGAAAACCTGCAAGATTGAAAATATGGCAGAAGTA
>Ga0116141_10004202_pt1 | contig 12148 bp, 10 predicted proteins | sample AD_UKC097_MetaG_FD_89744 | JGI IMG/M metagenome (GOLD analysis project Ga0116141, IMG submission 89744) | Active sludge microbial communities of municipal wastewater-treating anaerobic digesters from USA - AD_UKC097_MetaG | ecosystem: Engineered > Bioreactor > Anaerobic > Digestate | place: USA... | reverse complement strand
TTGTGGTTCGCCGATTCGGCATAATCCGAGATGGTTTCGAGAATCACCTCCAGGTTGCGAATCGGAACCCGTTCCCGAAGCAGGTTTTGGAGTGTCTTCTGAATGATCCCCACTTTGACGTGAACCGTTTCGAGCACGTCTTTCACCAGGACGGCGTTCCGCTCTTTCAGGTTGTCGAGCAGCTCCTGGACTTCCTGTCGACCGAGGATCTCGTGAGCGTTGTTCTTGATCACTTCGCTCAGGTGTGTCGCGAGTACCGCCGCCGGTTCGATAATCTGGTATCCGGCCATTTCTGCCCTGGCCCGCTCGTCTTTCTCAATCCACTTGGCAGGCAGCCCGAAAGCGGGTTCCCGCGTCTTGATCCCCTGAATCTCTTCGTCGGTATCCTGGCCGGAGGGGTGCATCGCAAGAAGACGGTCGGGACGAAGCTCTCCACGGGCCATCTCGTTTCCTCGAATGCGAATGACATACACCCTCGGCGGCAGCTGCATGTTGTCGCGGATACGGATCGGTGGTACAACAATACCCAGCTCGACGGCGGTCTGACGGCGAATGGCAGACACCCGGTCCAGCAGATCGCCCCCCTGCTGGGCATCGACCACGGGGATCAGGGCGTAGCCGATTTCAATCTCCATCGGATCCACCTCCAGCAGGCGCTCCACCGCTTCCGGAACTTCAGCCGCCACTTCTTCCTCTTCGCGCTGGCGTTCTTCCTCTTTTGCCCGTTTTGCTGTCTCAAGGTGTCGCTTGAAATAGGCCCCTGCCGCAACAACCACCGCGGCAGCCAGGAAGAACGGCACAATGTTTGGCGAGATAAGTGCGCCAATCGTAGCGATCAGCGCCAGCGCAGACGACGCGGCGAACATGGCTTCCGGTTTCGCGAAAATCTGCTGGGACAGATTGGCTCCCAAGGCCTCATCCGTGGCGGCCCGCGTCACCACGACACCCGCTGCGGTGGACACCATCAGCGAGGGAATCTGGCTGACCAGACCATCGCCGATTGTCAGAATTGTGTACCGCCGCAACACCTCGAAGAACTCTAAATTCTCTTGAATCAATCCCACGAAAATGCCGCCGATGATATTGACAACCGTAATGATGATCCCCGCAATCACATCCCCACGGACAAACTTGCTCGCGCCGTCCATGGCCCCATAAAAATCCGCTTCGCGGGAGATGGTCGCCCGACGGCTGCGGGCTTCGGCTTCGGTGATGAGACCCGCATTCAGGTCCGCATCAATCGCCATCTGTTTGCCGGGCATGGCATCCAATGTGAATCGCGCGGCTACCTCGGCGATCCGGGTCGCACCTTTTGTAATCACAACGGTCTGGATGATAATCAGGATAATGAACACCACAAAACCGATCACCGGATTATTCCCGGCCACGACTTCCCCGAAGAACTGGATCACTGCGCCCGCCTTATCCAAGCCCGCATTCGGACCACCGGATGTCAGAATCAGTTTTGTCGAGGCCACGTTCAGGGCCAGCCGAAACAACGTCATCATCAGCAGCACACTGGGAAATGCAGAAAAATCCAGCGGGCGCTCCAGGTAGATTCCCAGCATTAAGATCAGCAGCGAGAGGGCAATGTTGGCCACCAGAAGCATCGACAAAGCCGCGGGCGGGACTGCACCCAGCATAATCCCCAAAATCGCTACGAAGATCGCCGCCGCAATCGCATTCGCGATTTGCGGGCCGGTGATTCGTTTGGTGATTTGGTTCAATCCACCTGCTTCTGCCATGGTTACCTCAGCCGCTTTGCCTGTTCCCTGATTCTCTTGTCCGTCGCGATCTCAGACCCACTCGTTGACTCTTGCGAGAAAGATCTTAGTCTTTCCCTCCCCGAGATTGGGGAGGGTAGGGTGGGGTTGATCGGTCCAATCCCCCCGCCGACCTCCTACGCCGTATTCCTCTCTTGTTCCCGCGTCTGACGTTCGATCACATCCTGGTACCGGCCGGTGATCTGGTTCACCCAGACCAGGATCTCCGCTACCGCCCTGTACAATTCCGGTGGGATAAACGACCCGACATCCAGCTTGAACAGAGTGCGGGCCAGTAATCGGTCTTCGTAGATGGGCACATTATGATCACGTGCGATCTGCTTGATTGTTTGCGCGATATATCCGCGACCTTTGGCTACGATCTTCGGGGCAGGCATGTTGTCCTGCTTGTACGACAGGGCTACCGCGTATTCCGTCGGGTTGGTCACCACCACTTCCGCTTCGGGAACCGCTCCCATCATCCGCCGCCGCGCGATATCCCGCTGGATGGACCGGATTCGGGCACGGATTTGTGGATCGCCCTGGGTCTGCTTCATCTCATCCTTCACTTCCTGCTTGGTCATGCGGAGTTGCTGCTCGTTGTCGTAGCGCTGGTAGATGTAGTCGATGATGGCAAGAATGAGCAGAACGATGATCCCGCGAAACACCATCCGATAGGTCAGCAGGCCCAACTCCACAAAAATATCCCGCACCGGCATTCGATCGAGAGCCAGAAGAATCGGCATCTCCGAATAGATCACTCCGTACATGACGGGGGCAATGATCATCAACTTGGCAGCGGATTTCAGTGTCTCCATGACACCGCGAAGCGAGAATACGCGCTTCAGACCGTTCTTGGGATTGAGTCGGTCGAATTTCGGAACCAGGACTTTGCCGCTGAACAGCAATCCGACCTGGACGAGATTGATCACAACAGCAACCAGAATGAAAGTCAGAGCAAACGGCCAGAGGAGATCGACGAGCTGTACACAAATGGTATAAACCAGCGCCGGAAAACTGATTGCGTCGATCGGAATGCGCGCCGCATTCTGGAGGTAATAGGCCATGATCTCGCACAGGCTCTCGAAGAAGCGGGGAGCATAGTAATAGAACAGGATCAGGGCAGCCAGCAGCAGGATCGCCGTGTTGGCCTCCATGCTTTTGGGAACCTGTCCCTGTTCCCGGGCCTGCTCGCGCCGTCGCGACGTCGCAGGTTCCGTCTTTTCCTGTCCACTCTCCGTATCCGCCATTTTCCTGCCTTATGCTCTCAGCCAGCTCATTACCGTCCGCGCCCAGTCCGGGTACCGATCCAGGTAATCGTGAATCAACAAACACATGGTCGGCATGGTGATAATCAGCACGAACAGACCGAAAACCAGCCGCAACGCGAACCCGATCACCATAATGTTGACTTGGGGGGAGGTCTTCGCCATGATGCCGTCCGCCACGTTCAGTGCGATCAGCGCGATCACCGTGGGCGCTGCAAGTCGCACGGAAAACTCGTAAAATCCCGGAATTCGACCGGCTCCCGACAGGGTGGCCGCTATGGTCTCTCCCGCCTTGCCGAGGCCATTCAGTCCGACCACACTTCCTGGCGGCACCACCCGAAAGGTCTCCGCTAGAATCTGTAGAAAAGCCAGGTGCATATTCGAGACCAGGATGATTAGCGTCGCGATCATCAGCATGATTTGCTCCATCAGTGCCGAATCCTGTTCCGTCGCCGGATCCAATGCCGTCGCTATGGCGAATCCCGCCTGCTGACCGATCACCTCACCGGCCAGCCCCACCGACTGATAGAGAATCTGGGCCGTAAAACCCATCATGAAACCGATCAACATCTCACCGCACACCAGGAGAATCAGGCTCATGTAATTCACGATGTTGTACTGATGAGCCGGCAGGGCCGCCTCCACGATCAACGAAATCCCCAATGCCAGACCCCCTTTGACGAGTCGATCCACCGACCGGGAATTGAGAATCGGGGCGGATGTAATCAGGGCGATACAGCGCACAAACACCAGGAAGAACGTCAGCAATCGTCCTTCCATCGTGGACAACACGGGACCGTCCGGCCCCTGCGATATCTGCAGAAATGGTTCCAACAGCCGTCCGCCTTCTCATCGAGATCAATCCCCGATCAGCATCGGCATCATGTTGAACAGGTTGATCGTATAGCCGATGAGCACATTCAGAATCCAGGGCATACAGAACACCAGCACAGCACCCACAATCACCAGCTTCGGGACAATCGTGAGTGTCTGTTCATTCACCTGCGTGGCCGCCTGGACAATGCTGATGAGCACTCCCACCACCAGCGCCACTCCCAGCATCGGGAATGCGATCAACAGGGAGTTGAACAGCATCTCCTGCCCCAGCTGAATGACCAGTTCCATACTGATACCCATCTGCATCGCGCATCATCCTTCCGAATCGTGCCTATCCCATCGGCATGTGCTGATAAAATGAAAACCCCAGCGCCTTCACCAGCAGCGTCCAGCCGTCGATCATCGTGAACAGCATCACCTTGAACGGAAGAGACAGCAGCGCCGGAGGCAGCATGAACATCCCCATGGAAATGGTCACCGACGCCGTGACGATGTCGAGAACGACGAAGGGGATATAAATGATGAATCCCATGATGAAGGCCTTCTTGAGCTCGCTGAGCATGAAAGCCGGGATCAGAACCACCGTGGGCACTTCCTCCATGTTCTTGGGTTTGGGCAGGCGCGCCATCACCATGAACATCGCCACTTCCGAACCCGAACTGCCCAGCTGGTACCACATGAACTCACGGATGGGCAGCAGAGACTTTCGGACCATGATCTCGAACGGAAGAATCTCCCGTTCCGCTTTGCCATCAAACAGATCGGGAGCTTCTTCGCCCAGCTGAATCGCCTCAAATTCGCCCCGCAGGTAAGGCTGAATGGCAGTCTGGTTCACCTTCTCCCAGACGCCGGACATAATGAACACGGTCAGGAAGAGGGAGATCCCCACAAGGACCTGGTTCGATGGGGTTTGCTGAGTTCCGAGCGCTCTGCGCAGAAATCCCAGGACAATGGATATTCGGATGAAGGAAGTTGTCGAAATCAGAAGCGAGGGCAAAAGAGCCAGGACGGTCAGAACAAAAAGCAGCTGCAGATTGATGGAGTAATCGCGCGGCGGTTCGGAGGAGGGGCCTTCCGGCTTGGCGGTGGACGTAATCGGAATATGTTGAGCCGCAGCCATGGAGCTGAACAGCCCAATGCCGATTACAAATAATAATAGCCACGCAGCCCCATGACGGAGCCTGAACCCTGGAGACATCGCAGTGCCCTTCGGCAATTCAAAATGGGAGCGTCAAATCACAACGCCGCCAACTGAGAACCACACGGGAATCCGGTCCTCGGACAGGACTACCCATGCGCATTATACTCTCCTTGCCGCCGGAATCAACCGTTTTTTTGCATTTTTCGTAACAAAATTGCACCGGCAGTAATTTCCTTGCCATTGCAGGAGGTGTAAATTCTCGCTAAAAAGCAAGTCTTGTGCTTCCACTCACTACAGACCACCAGATGAAGGATATGACGCAAAATATAAAAGTATGGAGTGGTTCTTTGTGTCTTAGTGGTTATTCTTTCTGAACCACATGCCTGTCTTTCCGTCCCTTTCCGTGCCCGTCCGTGCTCGTCTTTGTTCGTCCGTGTCCGTCCACTTTGACGAATCCCCCCGCGAAGAGTATCCTGAGTCTCCAAAAATATATATCCGGAGTGCACAAAATGGATCGTCGCCAATTCCTCGAAACCTCTTCTCTTGTTGCCACGGCTATTACTCTCGGCGCGGGCGGATCGACTCCCGTACAGGCCGCCGATGTCCATCGGGTTCTGGACAGCGAAGAATACACAAAAATGCGTATCGAAGAGGCCAGACCGCCAAAGGCCTTTACAGCAAAAACGGCCGAGAAAGCACGCGCCTGGCAGAAAAAAATGCGCCCGAAATTGATCGAATACCTCGGCGGATTCCCCGAAAAGTGCGATCTTTCTCCCGAAATTGTGGAGAGCAAGGAATTCCAGAACTACACCCGCGAGAAGATTCTCTTCCAGAGCCGCGACAACCTGACGGTCAAGGCCTACATGCTCCTGCCGAAGAAATTCGACACTCCGGGCCGATGCATGATCTGTCTGCCCGGCCATGGGCGAGGAGTCGATGACATCGTGGGAATCAAGGAAGACGGAACCATGCGCGAGACCTATGGCGAATATCAGAACGATTTCGCCCTGCAGTGCGTGGACCATGGAATTGCAGCGTTTGCCGTGGAGCAGTTCGCCTTCGGCGAGCGTCGAAGCGAACGCGCAAAAAAGGAAGGTGCGGGGGCCAGTTCCTGCAATCCGACATCGGGGATTGCATTTATGATCGGCGAAACTATGATCGGCTGGCGCGTCTGGGATGTCATTCGTTCCATCGACTACCTGGAAACACGGGATGAAATCGACCCGAAGCGAATCGGTGCGATGGGGATATCCGGCGGCGGCACGACGACGTTCTGGTCAGCCTGTGTCGAACCCCGGATCAAGGTGGCTTTCCCGTCCGGGTATTTCTGCACTTTCGATCACTGCATCATGTTGGTGTCCCACTGCATCGACAACTACATTCCGGGGATATTCAAAGTGGCGGACATGCCGGAGTTTGCGGGTCTGATTGCGCCCCGCGCGTTCTTTGTCGAGTCCGGGATACAGGACAACATCTTCCTGATTGATGGTGTGAAAGATGCGGTCAACCGCGCGCGGGAGATCTACGAGGTCTTCGGTGCAGAGGACCGAATCGACTCGGAGCATTTCGACGCAGGCCATTCCTTCTACGGCAAAGGTGGCTTCGCCTTTATCGAGAAATGGCTGTAATTGCACGGGCGGAGGGCCGTCCGCCCCTACGACGACCTGGGTTCCTGCTTTCGGCGGAATGACGGGATTTATTATCTCTTTCCCTTTGGGAGATGCCCCTCTTCTCCCTCTCCCGCCGGGAGAGGGTTGGGGTGAGGGTTGTTCCCGGTAGGACAGGCGTCCCTGCCTGTCGATATATTTAAACTCACTCCCTTGCCCCGCAACTCCTCTTTTCTTTCTCCAGGGCCAATTCCCCCTCGGTCTTGACCCCGAACTTCTTCAGGATCATCTCCGGCGGGCAGAAGCCCGTAAACGCAGATTGAATCAGGTTCAATCCGACGAACGCGGGTAACAGGAACCACAGCGGATGCACCCAGGTTCCCAACGCAAGGCCGATCAGCAACACCGTTCCAGCAATAATCCGAACATATCGTTCTGTGGACATGATTTCTTGCCTCCGATAGGGGCGCACGGCTGTGTCGCCTCTTGATCTACCTGAACAGGATCTCCTTCATGGATTCCATCAGCAATCGCGGGTAACGCCGGGGATCCCACAATATGCTCGCCGTCAGGAAACACTCATGTGTGCAGCGGCAATTGGAGTCTTTGATCCACTGTCTTGCCTGTCGAGCCTGCTCGGATTCCCACAAGGCACAGAAATCGTAATCGACTTCCCGCACATTCCCCAGCACCGGATCGACTCCCTTCTTCTCTGTGTCTGTGCGATATTCATGGAACAGCGGTTCGCAGATACTCACCGTTCCATCGCTGTACAGCACACCGATGCGGGATGCGGCAGCACAGGCGATCGGCGAATGATCTTCCGCCAGAATCTCGCGGATCGCCTCTCGTGTGAGAACGTTCTTGGCGCGTTGTACCGCCGACCGAATGTCCGCGCTTCGGGCGTGATGATAGGCCTCGCACTTCAGGGCAAATTTTTCGTACTCGCCAAAGGACACCCCGGTCACGGAGGAATCCGCGACATGGCCGCGAAGCAGATTCGGCGAAATCCGGTCCATATTCCACCTGGACAACTCGTCGAACAGGTCGCCCAACTCCTGTACATTTACGGAGGAAACCGTCACCACCACAGAGACTCGAAGTCCCGGCAGGTGTTCCCGCATCCGGACAAGACGCTCGACCGTTGCCCGGCACTGTTCGTACACCCCCGATCGGTTTCGCAGTCGGTCATGTGTTTCGCATAAACCGTCCACTGAGACTCCCAGATCCAGGTTCAGCGATGGACAGCGCAGAAAGATCTCTTTCACGTTCGCCTCGATGGCCTCGGTCAACGTCCCGTTTGTGATCATCCCCATTCGACGCACTCCCGCCTCGTTTGCGAATGCTTCAATCACCTCCGGTAAGTCGGATCGCAGAAACGGCTCCCCGCCGGTAATCCGAAGAAACGCCAATGGATTCAGCCCGTGCGCCAATCGCCGGATCTCGGACAGCGACAAATCGTCCCGACTGCACAACTCCTCGGTGTAAAAACAATGGCTGCATCGAAGGTTGCACCGCGATGTCACATAATAGATCAGGTACTTCAGTGCGCTTCGTTGACCGAACACCGAGATCTCCTGCGTGGTCTCTTGTCCTGATCGGATTGTGTTGGCGTCACTCACTCTTGCGTGTAGTATGCACCCCCATCCCGCACACCGAAGGGGACCGGGAATCTGAGGCCTCCCCGAATCTCCCTTTCTTTCCGAGAGGGTGGGCTTTATTCTGAGTATATTGCTATAATGGTATGCGGAAACGTATGCTGAGGGATTATGAAACATGGCCAGGAAAAATAAGCCGACTCACTATCTGAATCCGATGGATATGTCGGTCGAGATCCCCTTGCTGGAGCTCGTGCAGCTGGAAGTGTCTCTGCTGAAACTGATCCAGACGCTTCATGAGGCGGGAGTCAGCGCGGTCCATCGCCAGATTACCGATATGTCTCCCAATGAAGACCCCGAAATGCTGGTCCAGGGAGCCGTGGAAATCTACAATGAAATCGTCGAAAAACAGCAGGAAATGCTGGATGATTTTCTCAGCGACGGGACCGAAGACGAAGAGTCTCTCGATGAGATCGGTGAAGCGGATGAAGAGGAATTGGAAGAATTCTTCCTCGAAAACGAAAAAGACTCTCCCCCCTCCACCATGCACTGAGACATCTTTCTCCAAGAGGCAAGATTCTCTCTCTTTCCTCGGATTCTCCATTGATCCCATTGGTCCTATTCGTCCTCTCTCCCGCACCACCCCCTTTCAACCCCCGCCCATTGCGGGATACAATCCGGCATTCCTCGATCAGGAGCATGACAAATGAACCGACTGTGCATTCTTGGAACGCTGTCGTTGTGTTTGCTGCTCGCCTCGTGCGGAGCAAAAGAAGAATACAAATACCTCGTGGGATTCTCTCAGTGTAATCTTGAGGAACCCTGGCGTCAGGCGATGAATGCCGCTGTGCAGAACGAAGCCGTCAACCACCCCGATATGAAAATTATCTATGCCGATGCGCACCAGGATAACGACGAACAGGTCTCCCAGATTCGTAGTTTCCTGACCCAGAAAATCGACCTGTTGATGGTGTCTCCCAACGAGGCCGCCCCGCTGACTCCGGTCGTCCAGGAGGTCTACAATTCCGGCATTCCGGTGGTGGTGATCGACCGCGCGATTGTGGGGGATTCCTACACCTGTTTCGTGGGTGGCGACAACAAGGAAATCGGTCGAAAAGCGGGCGAATTCATCGCGGAAATCCTCCAAGGGAAAGGGAACATTATCGAAATCAAGGGACTCGCCGGGTCCCCGCCTGCCGTGGACCGCAGCATCCCGATGCGCGAGGCCCTCAGCGCATATCCCGACATCAAGATCATCGCCGAATTTGAGGCACGCTGGCTGCGGAATGAGGCCAATCAGCAGTTCCCCTCGGTCCTTCAGGCGAACGAGAACATCAACCTGGTCTATGCGCACAATGATCCCATGGCGATGGGGGCCTACCTGGCGGCGCAAAACGTCGGACGCGAGAAAGACATGCTGTTCATCGGCGTGGATGGTCTGCCGGGACCTGACGGCGGCGCGAAAATGGTCCTGGATGGCATCCTGACCGCCACATTTTATTATCCGAATTGCGGCAGGGAAGCCGTTCAGATCGCCACAAAAATCCTGAACGGTGAAACGGTCGAGAAAAATATCTCTCTGGATACGCCGGTGATTACCAGAGAGAACGCACAGCAGTTCTATCAGCCGTAATGGACTCTGCACGTCCGAGTGATCGTCATTAAGAAAGGAGAGTCGGGATGGGGATGGTTGGAGAGCGAGAAGGGGTGCAGTCAAGAAGGGCATTTTTGAGTACGGCCGCCGCGAGTGTCGCGGGCTTGGTCGGTTCCTCCTGTGCGAGATCCGGCGGTTTGGTTTCGTGCAGGCACACGTCGATTTCGCTGCGCCATGAAGTCCCTCTTGGCAAGTCCGTTCAGCAGGTTGTTGAGCGATTCAATGCCGCAAATGACGATATCAGCGTTAGCCTTCAGTTCCTGAATGGGGACCTGGAGTGGGATTACGAGGTAAAGCACCTGGAGGAAGTGCCCTTCTGGTACACTGAGGGCGGACAGGCGGATATCTACTATGGTCGCTCCACCGGCTGGGCGCATGCGGCAGATGCCGGGCTGGTTGTTCCGCTGGATGACTACCTGGATTCTTCGACGACGCTCCAGCGCGAGGATTTCCACCGGAGTCGGTATGGCAAAGCGCTGGACACCGGAACGTATCGCGGGAAACTCTGGGGGATTCCCCTGATTGCCGATACCTACGGCCTGTTCTGCAATACGGACCTGTTTCACTCCGCCGGACTCGAACGGCTACCCGCGACATGGGATGAGACACTCTCCTCTGCCCAGCGGATAAAACGCGATACGAACGGCGATGGAAAATCCGAGGTGTTCGGCTATCAACAGTGCGCGTTTCAATATGCGTTACAAGTGATCAGTATGGGAGTGCCGTTTATAGACATCCGGAATAAATGTGTGCTACTCGATAGCGATTTGGGTGTCGAATCTCTGGATCTGTACCGGCGCCTTTTAACGACCGCCCCGCCGCACGGTGAATTCGAGCGTGGCGACACAGGCATGAAAATGAGCACGCCGGATGGGACCTACGGGATGTACCGTCATCTGAACTACGAAGTCGCGCCGGTTCCGACGGGACGGATTCATATCAATACGTACGGTCACAGCGATGGCGCGTACGGATTCTGTATCTCCGCCAAGTCCGACAAGCGCCGTCAGGATGCTGCCTGGAAAGTAATTGAGTACCTGATGAGCGAAAATGTCTACTATGACACCGTGGAAGAAATACAGCATCTCCCCGTTCGATACTCCATCCGCACCGGTGAACGATTCGTCGCTTATCTCGAGAAGCACCCGCATCTGCGGACCTTCGTAGAAGAGTACGAGTGGGCAATGGCACGTCCTTGTGTCCCGGAATATCGCTATCTGGAGAGTGTACTGAGCCGTGTCATCAGCCCGGTCCATGCGGACGGCGGGCTGTCATTAACGAAAGATCGGTTGCGCGAGATTCTGAAAAGAGAATCGGCGCGTATTAACGAGCGTTTGGCGAAAGCCACCTGGTGAACAGGGCTAGTATTGCAATCCAGTGCAAATGAATAGTCTTGACATATATCGCCATCGCGAGCCTCCCTCCGGCGGAGCCGGTGATTGGGAAAAGAAAGCCTGGCCTCGCGGAACGGCGATGACCCGTCATCGCGAGGAGCCGCCCGGAGTCTGCGAAAGGCGGCGACGTGGCGATCTCCGGCTTTCGATGGGCGATCTTTCTTAGGAGGAGCCGCTGTAGGGTGGGCTCAAGCCCGTCTGCGGGCTAGCCCACCAAAGATCAACTCGTTCATGAGGTAATAAACCGATGGCAAACGATCATTATCTCTATCTGACAGGCATCATTCTTACTGTTCTGGCGGCGATTCCGAGCGCGATTGCACAGGATTCCATATCCAATTCTCTTGGCATGAAAATGATCCCAATTCAGCCGGGTCAGTTCCAAATGGGTTCGGATACCGGCGATCCCGATGAACAGCCGGTTCACTCTGTCAAGATCGTTATGCCTTTCCACCTTGCCGCAACTGAAGTGACCAATGCGCAATACGAGCAATTCGATCCCTCGCATCGTCAGCTGCGCGGAAAACAGGGATTATCCGTTCAGGATGAAGAAGCCGTGATTTATGTCACCTGGCACGATGCGGTCCGATTCTGCAGTTGGCTCAGCGAAAAAGAGGGTAAACCTTATCGGTTACCCACCGAGGCCGAATGGGAATACGCCTGTCGAGCGGGAACCACAACCGCCTGTCATACCGGCGATCAACTGCCCGAGGCGTACCACCGCCACCAGGAACACGTCTGGCAGACTCCCGAACCGGTTTCCTTACAGGTTGGCGTGACACCGCCAAATGCCTGGGGGCTTTACGACATGCACGGCAATGTCGAGGAATGGTGCTCGGATTGGTATGGACCTTACGAATCGAATAGCCAGACCGATCCCGTGGGC
>Ga0116141_10004185_pt1 | contig 12168 bp, 7 predicted proteins | sample AD_UKC097_MetaG_FD_89744 | JGI IMG/M metagenome (GOLD analysis project Ga0116141, IMG submission 89744) | Active sludge microbial communities of municipal wastewater-treating anaerobic digesters from USA - AD_UKC097_MetaG | ecosystem: Engineered > Bioreactor > Anaerobic > Digestate | place: USA... | reverse complement strand
TCTAACAACCGGCTTGCCGTTGAAGAACCAGAGCAGATACAGAGTGAACAGAAGCAGACAAACGCCCGCCCCCTGCGCCGTCCGAACGAGGACCCGCGCCCACTGCGGCCGGCATCGCTTCTTCGCCCGCCGACATAGCATGCCGAGCAACTCAGCGGCACCGAACTGCTCGATCAACCGGCGGGCTTTCTGTTCCCTTTCGGTCGGGTCGGTCACATCCCGCAGGGCATCCTCGAAGTGCGCCGTCAGCTCCGCCTGCACGTCCTCACAGACCCTCCGCCGGTACCGCATCTTCTTCATTACCCGCCGGATGAACTCTCGGATGCAGGAAGGCAATTCGCTTCCCGGATTCTCGTTGGGCCGTCCTCGCATGGCACGGACCTCCGCAAAAGGACTGCGTCTACAAAGCCGCTTTCATCGCCCCGCCGAAGAGCAGGTCCAGACCCTTGGCCAAACCCTGGAGCTGAGCCTTCTGGCTGGCGAGTTCCTGCTCCCCCTTGCCCGTGATGGAATAGTAGCGACGATTCCGGCCGGAATCGGTCGTCTCCCACTTGGCCTGGACGAGCTTCTTGGCCTCCAGATTGTAGAGCAGCGGATAGAGCGTGCCCTTGCCGAGCGTGAGAACGTCGCCGCTTCGCTGCTCGATCGTCTGGCTCAGTTCGTACCCGTACATCGGCCCTCGCGACAGGATCTGCAACACTACCACCGGGGCCACACCCTTGAGCAACTGACTTTCGAATTTCATATCGACCTCCTGGCACTGCACGTCGGATTGTGTTATGTTTCGATTATTATGTTATGCATACTATGCGATGTCAACTATAAATTGCGAAGCGAGCGGGATTTCCTCGCCTGTGAGGATGGCATGCATAGCACACCCCACCCTCGTCGCTTCTCCAGATGTCTTTGTGGATGCGATGATGGCGACTGACGACCTACTGGTAATTCGCTACGATCTCGTGCCGGCCCTGGAGCGTGCCGGGCAGGATGATCCACTCCTTCTCGGGATCGGACTTGTCGTACGCCCTGCCGTTCAGGAGAACACCCTTGAGCGGCTTGCCCTGCGGGTGGCGGATGCGGAGGTAGATAGCGCCAGGCCCGTTGCGGGTGGGCGGATCGAGCGTGACCTTGACAGTTCCCTCGGCGACGCGAGATTCCCACTGCACGGACAACGGCCCGAAATGCGAGGCGGCCCGCTCGATGCCGATCCGGCTTCCGTTCGCCAGCCAGTAGCGAGGGATGGCCTGGCCGAGGTAAAGGTCCCCGGCCTGCTCGTTCACAAACATCAGCCGTAGCCAATACGTGGACTGCGCCTCGTCGGAGGTCTTGAAGTGATCGCCTCGCGGGTAGCCCAGTTCGGGCAGCGAGTGCTCGTTGCACATGCGGATTTCCGGATAGAAGGCGGAGGCGAAACCGTTGAAGTAGGCCCGGACGTAATGCTTGATGTCGTCCCGCCACAGGTAGGGCAGCGGGCCGTCGAGCAAATTGGCCTGCATGGAGAAGCCGCCCCGAGAGAACCAGAAGGCGTCGTAGGCCGGGATCGCATAGCCGTAGCGGTCGGAGATGTAGAGGTTGTCCTCGTAGTCTTTGAGAATCCATTTCGTCTCCGGCGCATCAGGGGCCAGCAGGCCATAGGCGGGCAGAAACAGCGAGCCTTCCAGTGTCTCGCGGAGCCAGCCGTGGGCCCGGCCGCGCTCGTAGACTCGCGAGGGTATCTTCGGGACGCAGGTCCCATCGCGTAGTCGCACGACCGGACAGAGTATCCGCGATTCCGTAATGCCCCGCATGAAGTCGTCGTAGTAAGCTCGCGCCTCGCTTTGCAGCCGACTGCCCTCGGCGTGGCCGGCATCCACCAGGGCGTCGGCAAGCGCCCGGAAACCCCAGACCGTCGCGCTGTTCGTCGCAAGCCAGTGCCAGTAGTCCGTGACGTCCTCCAGCGACCCGGCGGGCAGCCACCCGGATTCCCGCGGCCTCGTGCCGTCCGGCCTCACGGCCATCGTGGCCTGCCGCTCGCGAATGACCCATTCGCACGCCTTGACCAAACCCGGCGCCGCCTTGTCCATCCACTCGCGGTCACGGGTGAACCACCAGTGCTGGGCCATGCCCCACATGACGTAGCCGTGGCTCTTGTTGTAGCCGCCGGTTTCGTGGCCGCCGGCCCCGTAGAACTCGCCCTCGATGGTCCGGAAATTGCCGGGCATCGGCACCGTGCCCTGGTAGTGCAGGAAGGCGTCGTAGTTGGCCCGGGCCTGATCAGGGTAGCCCCGCCGGTCCAGGTCGCTGATCATCATAACCGACTCGTTCGGGTAGACGCCGTAGTGGAACGTGCCGACGTGCGCATGAAGGTAATCCGTGTCCAGTTCCTTGAAGCAGTTGACCAGCAGATGCCGCAGGTGCGACCTGTAGAAATCGTTCAACCACGGCTCGGGCGTCGTGATCTGTGTGCCTCGTTCGGTCAATTCCCGCCAGAACGCGGAGACGCGTTCCACCTCGGCATCGAAATCGAGGTCGCGAACCGCCTCGATCTCCGTATCTTTGAGTAGCGTAATGGAAGGGATCGTCAGTTGCAGCGATTTGGCCTGTCCGGGCTTGAGACTCACGACCCACGTCACCGCCCCGCCCTCCTGGGCGAGGCCCGCCTGCTCCCGGGCACGTACAAGGAATCGCAACCGCTCCCCCGCATCGCCGGCGGCCAGAACGCGGTCCCCCTTGAGAACGAGTCTCTCGCTACCCCTGGCATCGGTCGCAAACCGCAGGGCAGCCGTCGCCTCCTGCAAATCGGACGTGTTGACCACCCGCACGCACATCAGCAGGACGGTCGGCGTGTCCAAAGCAATGCCGCTCAGTTCGGGAGCTGTCAGAACGGTCTTCTGCTCGTAGTACAGGGGTCCATCCTGCCACCACGTCCGCAGCACAGGCAGAAAGCCCTCCTGCAATTCCCGGCCGCCGCGAAGCTCATCGCGCGGCAAGCCAAACGAAACCCGCAGTCTATCACCATCCCAGAGTTTCCGGTCGCTGTCCTGGGGGCTGCGCTGCACGTCGAACCACCGGCCGACCGAGGTGACTTCGATGTCGCCGTTCGGGCCCTGACGCATGGTGTTGCGGTTGCCGGGCAGGCCGTGTACGAAATACAGCGGCCGCTTTAGGGGCATGTCGTTCCAAGCGCGCGACAACGTCTGCTCGCCTGCAGCCGCCACGCGGTCGTAGACGGTCCGGCCGCCGTACTCCCGCCGGAGCGCGTCGCGATAACTGTCCAGGGAGATGGAATCGTCGCCACCCGTCACCAGCACACCCAAGTCGTCCACGAGAATGCGGTCGCCCCTGGCCACCTCGTCGGCCGCGAACGAAAATGGCCTCGCACTGGAGCGAACGGTGACAATCGTTCGGTCGTAGCGGCCATCAGTCGGATCGGCAGCCATCACGAGGTCGGCTTCGATTGTGCCGTTGCCGGAGGGCCGCAGGGTCCATGCCCGGTCGTCGATCGTCGCTCCATCGATCTCTCGAACGGCGACCACCTGCCCGTTGAAGACCTCCAAATGTCCCATTTCAGTCTGGTCCTTGCGAAACGCCGGCTCCTGGGGCCGGCCGAACTGCATCCGCACTCGCAGCGGTCTGCACACCGAATCCGTGTACACGCGAAAACGCGATGGGACCGAGGCCCCCGTATTGTGGACGCGAATGGCAAGCGTCTTGCGATAAGCAACGCCCTGTCCGCCGACATTCTCGATCTCGTCCGAGGAGGTCGGGGCGAAGGTGAACTCATATCCGCCGGGCACCTTTAGAATTCGGCTCCGGGCCGTCACCCAGCGGCCATTCGTCCAGTCGTCCATAGCGTCCCAACCGACCCCGCCGGCCCCCCGCTCGACGATCAGGGGATCGGCCTTGCCGTCCCAGACCCTGTGCCAGTATTGAAGCCGGAGACTTGCAGGGTCCGCAGGCATCTGCCCCTCGCCGAACTCGACGACTACACGACGGACCTTGCGGGGCTCCGCCCAGCGTAGCCCGTGCGCAGCGCCGTTTGCATCGGCTGTCCGGAAACCGAACGACGCGATGTCGAACGGGGCGCCTGGAGAAAGCTCGCTCGCGAGAAGTCCAACCGGCATGAATGACAACAACGACACGCACATCAGAACAGTTCTCATCTGTCCGACCCTTTCGCTATACGGTCATCGATCCTGGTCCCACAGCGACGCCAGGATCATCCTACCGATTTGCCCCCCATCATCAAGATGGATTGGATCCGAGAACCCAAGGAACTTGCGAACACAGCCAACGACTGATACCCTTCAGCGTACAATTACTCAAAGGAGGTCATCGTCATGGGAACCCGACTGATCAGTTTTTCGCTGTCGGCCGTGACGCTTTTGTCCAGCGTCATTGTCCTGAGCCCGGCAGATGCGCGAGGCGCCGGCGCCCTCGCGGCAAGGAAGAAAGTCGTCTTCATCCCTGGCCATCAGAGTCACGGCTGGAGCGGCCATGCCTACACGGCCGACTGCAAGCTGTTGGCGCGCATTCTCAACGAAAATGTGCCTCAGATCGAGGCGGTCGTGGTCGAGGGCGGCTGGCCGAAGGATGCCAAGGTCCTCGAAGGCGCGGCCGCCATCGTGATTGCCTGCGACGGCAACAGCCTGCTCGGTCCCGAATCGAACTGGAAAACCCTCGATGATCTCGCCGGCCAGGGGGTTGGGATTGCCTTCCTGCACTACGCCCTCGACCCCGGCGACGAGTACGGCAAGTACCTGCTCGACTGGATCGGCGGATACTACAGACAGCACTGGTCCATCAATCCCTCGTGGCGAGCCCAATTCAAAGCACTCCCCGAGCACCCGATCACTCGGGGCGTTAAGCCGTTCAGCATCGAAGACGAATGGTACTATCACATGCGGTTTCGCGACGGAATGGAGGGTCTGACGCCCATTCTGACGGCCGTGCCGCCCGACAGTACGCGAAAAGGGCCGGACGGTCCGCACAGCGGCAACCCGACGGTTCGCGCCCGCATGGGCAAGCCCGAGCATGTAGCGTGGGCGTACGAGCGTCCCGACGGCGGCCGCGGCTTCGGCTGCACGGGCGGCCACACACACTGGGTCTACGCCCAGAACGATTTCCGCAAGCTGATGCTCAATGCGGCGTGCTGGATCGCGGGAGTCGAAGTCCCGGCGGCCGGCGTTCCCACGAGAACACCGACGGTGGAGGAGATGGAGTCCGGCCTGGAAGGAGAGCGCCCCCAGGGCTGGACCAGTGAAAGGACCCGCGAGGTCATCGAACGGATGAACCGACCGTAGCGGTCGTGTGTTGCCGGGGGTGCGAGAAATCGTCAGAACTCGCAGTCTGCGACGCCCTTGATCCGCGCGGGGTTCCCATAGGCCACAACACGCTCGGGCAAGTCCCTGACGACCACCGATCCGGCGCCGACAAGAGTGGCCTCTCCGATAGTGATCTTGTCTTTCACCGTCGAGCCGATGCCGATCCAACTCCTGGCTCCGATTCTGGTTCGGCCCCCAAGAGAGACACCGGGACAGATGTGCGTGGCGTCGCCGATGCAGGACTCATGACACACGATGGCGCCGGAGTTGATGATGCAGGCCTCCCCAATGCGACATTCCGCTTCAATGATGGCGCCGGCCATGACGACCGTTCCCTCCCCCAGCACGGCGGTGGGCGAGACAACAGCCGAGGGATGAACGAGCGTGAGCAGGTTCAAACCCATCGCGCGAACTCGCGCCGCAACGGCCAGCCGGCCCGAGCAATGCCCGAACCCAAGGACGACGTGCCGGACTCCGTAACCCGTCAGTCCATGCAGGGCCCCCTCTCCTCCGAGAATCGTGCTGTCACAGAATACCTCTCCCGCCCGCGCGGGGTCCACATCGTCGATGAAGCCGGCGATTTCAAGCTGATCGCACCCGCGTATCATCTCCGCCACCGCCGCGGCGTGCCCTGACGCCCCCCAAACCACCAAGGGCATCACGCTCGTGTCGTTTGCCGTCATGGCTGCATATCCCCACTACCCTGTTGTCTGCTCACCCTGGTCCGCCTGGGAGTCATCCTCGACTCCGGCAGCAGATCGTGTCGGCGGATTCTACGAGTTCCCCATCGCCGTGTCCAGCATACACCCGACTCACCATCACGATTCATGAAGGAACAACAAACACCTCTCCTCGCCTCCAGCCCGCCCCCACGCTGCCCCTCGTATGGTCAACCTCGGGCGACAAATGGTCGATGAACAGGCTGCTGGAGCCAGTTATCTTGACTCAAGTCGAGGAGATGGGCCGTGGAGACTGCGTTACTGGAGCAGAGAAACGAAGTGCATGAAAGCAAGAAGTGCCCGTTCTGCGCGGAGCACATCCAGATCGAGGCAGTCAAATGCCGTTATTGCGGGGAGTTCCTGGATCATCGCCGGGCGCCTCAGTCGAAATGGTATTTCTCCACATCCGCCCTTGTGATGGCGGTGCTGTGCATGGGCCCGTTGGCGCTGCCTCTGGTTTGGCTGAATCCTCGCTACAAGCCGGCCACGAAGGTGGCAATCACCATAGCTGTTATCGGACTGACGGCCGTACTTCTCTACCTCACAGCGGATATGTACAGGCAGATCACCGAGCAAATCAAGGCGCTTGGTCTGGGCTGATGCAACCGAAAGAAGAAGCGAGAGTCTTGGTCTTCCCCTACGGGTCCGAGGCTGGACTCGAGGTGTTTCGGTCCCTGGCGCGGGACACGCACATCAGGCTGTACGGCGCCTCCGGCGTATCGTCCAATCACGGGCGACGTATCTACGCGAACTACACGGAGGGGCTGCCCTGTGTTACGGACCCCGGATTCGTCGACGCCATGAACTCCCTCCTCCGCGAGTCTCGAATTGACCTGCTTGTTCCCACGATGGACAGCCTCCACCTGGAGTTCGCAGCATGCCGGGAACAGCTCGCCTGCAAGGTCGTTGGCTCGCCCCCTGAAACCTGCCGGACCTGCTGCTCGAGGCGGGCGACATATGAGACCCTTTCGGACGCGCTGCGAGTCCCGGCCCTGTATGACGATCTGGATCGCATCCCCAAATGGCCGGTCTCGCTGACGCCTGATTGCAGCTACGACTCCCGCGGCGTAATCACGGCCCGATCCCGCGAGGAGGCCCGGTTCTTCCTGGGCACAAACGATGGGTTGCTGGCCACGGAATACCTGCCGGGAAGGCAGTATACCGTGGACTGTTTCACGGACCGCCACGGCGTCCTGCTGTTCGCCGGCCCAAGAGAGTGTTTGAGGATCCGGAATGGGAACGAAGTCGGCACCCGCCCCGTGAAAGGAACCGTCTTTCAAGAGCTGGCCGCTGCCATCAACGCAGGGCTGACGTTCCGGGGCGCCTGGTTCTTCCAGCTCAAGGAAAGCGACAACGGTATGCTCACCCTTCTGGAAGTAGCTCCGCGTGCGGCGGGCGCCATGGCCCTGTACCGCAATCTCGGTGTGAATCTACCCCTGCTGAGCGTCCTGGACGCAATGGATATGGATGTCTCCATCCAGGTCAACGATTTCGAAATCGAGATCGATCGTGTGGCGAGCAGATTCCGAACCAACCTCTCTTACAACCACGTCTACATCGACCTGGATGACTGCGTGATCTGCGATGGTCTTGTCAATACCGAGGCGGCGGCCTTTCTCTACCAGTGCGTCAACCGGGGGATCGTGGTCCACCTCTTGACCCGGCACGCCGGGTCCGTGGAAGAGACCCTCAAACAGGCCCGCCTCAGTTGCCTGTTTGATGAAATCATCCACCTCCGATCGGGTGAGCTGAAATCGGATGCCGTCAAGCATGCCGACGCCATCTTCATCGACGATTCCTTCGGGGAACGAAGGGACGTACGGGAGAAGAAAGGGATTCCCGTGTTTGCACCCGACGCGATCGAGTGCCTGATGGAGTGAAGACCGCCGGCGACCTTTCTTGCAGCCCTGGATTGAGTCGTGTACACTGAACGGGTGTCTGCAGGGGCTCTTTTTGCCGGGAGAATGGCCGGAGCCCCGTATCAAGGAGCAGTGGCCGAGTGGCTTAAGGCGACGGTCTTGAAAACCGTTCAACCGAAAGGTTGCGGGGGTTCGAATCCCTCCTGCTCCGGTCGCACATCTGCCCCGCTCAGACTCTATGGCCAGAGCGCATCCTGGAGCCAGTCGGTGGCCAAGCCGGCGAAATCCCGAAAATCGACGCGGTCGTCGACGTTCAAATCCGCCGGGGAGGCGGTTTTCTCGAATGCACCGGTCCCATCGGTCGCCGCGTAGGCGATCTCGGCCGGCGAAAGGGCATAATCGTAGATCTGAAGGTCGTCGATCAGGCCGTCATAGTGACCGTACCAGCCGGAACCGATCTCGAACGACTTGATGCCGGTAATGGGCGTATCCGTTCCCGTGAGGCGGTCATAGAGTTCGCCGTTGAGGTAGATCTCCATGGAACCCTTCTGGGCCCCGGCGCCGGTGCGGATGTCCTTCGTGAAGGCCCAGTGATTCCATCGGCCTGTCCAGTCGGACTTGTCCTGGTGCCTCCCGGCCAGACGGCTGCTGAACAGCCATGGCGAGCCACAGTCCCAGCGGTAGTATCCAGGCGCCCGCCAGCAGCCGAGATGAATGGCGATAATCGGGTCCACCTGACCGTACGTGTAGTCGGTACAGAACAGCGTATCGTTCAGATGGCCGGCGTCATCGCCCTTCTGCCAGAAGGCAATCGTGATCGCGTCGTGTATCTGTGCGAAGACCTTGCCTGCGTCTCCGATCCTCACGGCGTCTCCCTGGCTCGTGAAGTGGATTGCCTGCCCATAGACGCCGTCCGCGAAATCACATCGACCTTGAATGAGCCCGTTTGCCCGGTGCATCCGGTCATTGGCGTTGCCGTCGAATTCATACCAGGCGACCGGCTTCTCCGGTCTCTTCGTCTCGCACACCCGCACAGGTTGATAGAGCCAGTCCGCTGCGATCCGCCCCAGGTCTTCATAATCCACGCGGCAATCCGCCGTCAGGTCGGCCTGGGGCCGGGCCCATGTAGGACACAGGGTCCCGTACAATCCGATTGCGGCGACATTCAGCGTTTTCCGACAGTCCGCCCTCGACCCGGTCGACGGCACAGAACGGACGCCCAGATCCATGCCGCAGATGTGCGCCAGGTCGATCTCGTTGAAATCGGTCAGTGCGACTTGGCTGATGTGCCATGGTGCCAGATCCTCGATCTCGACGGCAGGAGGCAGGGCTACGGTCTGCGACCTGGCGCCATCTGTCAGGATGACGTACAATTCCCCGCTTCGCGGATCGGGCAAGTCTCCACGGAGCAGCAGTTGGAGCACATGGACCCCGCTCTGCGTCCAGTCCTGCGCCGTCGGGAAGGAGCGAGACAGCGATGAACCACTGGTCGCATCGTAGTAGTAGCTGAACACGAGCGATTGCTGGCACGTGTCCACGACCTCCTGCTCCAAGCCCGGCTCTGCGTATCCCTTGGGATGCCAGGCGTCCCAGAGAGACGACAAATCGGTGTAGGTCTCGAAGTCGTCGACCGCGATGTGGTCCGATACGGTGAAAGACCATACGTCCCCCGCGCAGACGCCGTCCGTGCCCGCTGGTCCCAGTCCATCGACGCGCCAGTAGTACGTTGTGCCGAGCTGTAGGCCGGCAGGATCGAACGTATTCACATCGCCCGGAAACGGGCCATGCCGGACAGCCGTATCGCCCGCCTCGACCTGCGCTTCCACGTCGCTCAAATAGACCACGTGCCGTGGTGCCGAAGATCCGGGGATCCAGAACAGATGTATGTTGGGATCGACCCCACCTACCCCACTGATCGGGCTGGGACAGCAGGCCTTGGCGCCACATTCGTGCGATACGCGGGCCTGCACGTAGGCCAGGTCGAAGCCGGGCGATTCGCCGCCCATGTCCAAGGCCACCAAACGGATCACACGGGGCACGAACGGCAGCACAACCCCGGCGAGATCGACCCCGACGTAGCTGAGCTCCTGCGTCATCGCGGGTTCGATCACGACCTTGGTCAACAGGTACTCGCGGTCCGCGCCGTCCGTCAGGAACAACAGCGCCTGCTCACCCGCCTTGCCGGTCTCGACGAGCACGATATCATCCTGGTCGCCATCTACAAATCCGCCGGAGAAGGCCAAGTCCAGCCAGTGATCCGCCGGTATCGTCACCGCCGACTCCACGGACAGTGGCGGGCCCACCAGCCACCGCTCCGGCAGCACCCTCGCCGGATAGTGGCCCAATGCATCTATGCCCGTCCAGCAGCTCTGGTCAGCGTCGTACATATCGAGGACGACGGCCGGGTACTCAAAGACGCCCGACGCACACCATCCGCAACGAGCGCATACGGCCAGCGCAATCTGAACCACCAGCCACATACCTTTGCGCATCGCGCTTCTCCAATCCCGAGCATCCTTCGAACCGGCATCCGCATCCTGTGCCTGCCGCCACTTATTGTACCACATGCCCGTCCCCGGCACAAACCCCCGTTGCAGCTCACGGACGCAAGAATCCCCTTGCGATGCAGACGCTTCCTGATAGACTCATCCCATCTGTCGTGCCGGTCCGGATAGCGTCAGTCCGGTATTGTCGGCAGATCGTTGACCAATGGAACTGGTGAGGGGCGTACATATGGGTGAATACTCGGTGAGTCCGGGCGGAGAGAAGTTCCCGCTGCCGCAGCCGCAGGAGTACGCGGCGGAGCTGCAACGCATCGAAGATCTGACGCGGGCTGCCCGCCAGGAGGGCAAAGAGATCGTCGTGGTCATGGGCGTTGGATTCGTCGGCGCCGTCATGGCGGCCATCGTCGCCGACACGGTGGACAAGACAACCGGCAAACCGTCCAAGTTCGTCATCGGCTGCCAGCGACCCAGCACTCGCAGCTACTGGAAGATCCCCCTGCTCAATCGCGGGGAGTCGCCCGTCAAGGCGGAAGACCCGCACGTCGATCCCATGATCGCCCGATGCGTCAAGGACAAGAAGACCCTCGTCGCCACTTACAACAGCGACTGCCTGAAGCTGGCCGATTGTGTGGTCGTGGACGTCCAGTGTGATTACAGCAAGCAGGAACTCGGCAACATGCGCTCCGGCGAGGCGGAGATGAGCGCCCTCGAGGCCACCATGCGGACGATCGGCGAGAAGATCGATCCCAGGTGCCTCGTCCTGATCGAGACGACCGTCGCGCCGGGCACCACCGAGTTCGTCGCCTGGCCGATCCTGAAGAAGGCCTTCGCCCACCGGGGCATCAAGTCGGTCCCGCTGCTGAGCCACAGCTTCGAGCGGGTCATGCCCGGCCGGGAATACGTGTCGAGCATCCGCGACTTCTGGCGGGTCTGTTCCGGCTGCACCCCCGAGGCCCGCGACCGCGTCGTCAAGTTCCTCACCGAAGTCCTCAACACCGAGAAGTTCCCGCTGACGGTGATGGATCGTCCCATCGAGTCGGAGACGACCAAGATCGTCGAGAACTCCTATCGCGCGACCATCCTGGCCTTTCTGAACGAGTGGAGCATCTTCGCCGAACGCAATGGCGTCGATCTAACCAAGGTCATCAAGGCCATCAAGGTCCGCCCCACGCACAGCAATATCATCTTCCCCGGCCCCGGCGTCGGCGGCTACTGCCTGCCCAAGGACGGCGGACTCGGCTACTGGGCCTACAACCATATCCTCGGCTTCGAGGACGGCGACAACGTGTTCAAAATCACGCCAACCGCCATCGACATCAACGACACGCGAGGCCTGCACGTCGCCGAGCTGACGCGAGACGCCCTCCGCAACATGGGCCGGTACATCGCGGGGGCCGAGGTCCTCATTTGCGGGGCGAGCTACCGCCAGGATGTGGGCGACACCCGCTACAGCGGCAGCGAGATGGTCGTCCGCAAGCTCACCGAGATGGGCGCCGAGATGCGGGTCCACGACCCCTATGTGGACCACTGGTACGAGCTGGAGCAGCAGGACTCCTACCCCTCGCCCGGCAGTTCCTGGTCCCGCTTCTTCCGCAATCAGGACCACCTGACGAACACCGTCGTCCAGAAAGACCTCGCCAAAGCCCTCCAGGGCGCGGAAGCGATCATCCTGGCGGTGCCGCACGAGCCGTACCTGAAGCTCGACCCCGACCAAGTTGTCAAATGGGCCGGTGCGCCCCTGGCAGTGATCGACTGCTTCGGAATCCTCACGGACGACAAGATC
>Ga0116141_10004182_pt1 | contig 12169 bp, 14 predicted proteins | sample AD_UKC097_MetaG_FD_89744 | JGI IMG/M metagenome (GOLD analysis project Ga0116141, IMG submission 89744) | Active sludge microbial communities of municipal wastewater-treating anaerobic digesters from USA - AD_UKC097_MetaG | ecosystem: Engineered > Bioreactor > Anaerobic > Digestate | place: USA... | reverse complement strand
TGGTGCGGAACCCGGAGAAGCTGGGGCACCTACATCCCCACCCCTCGTCATCCTCCGGCGGCGAAGCCGTCCGGGGGACCCAAACGGCGTGGGACGCTTGAGGGAGTCAGCTTGGGTCCCCCGGATACCCGCTGGCGCGGGCCCCGGAGGATGACGCAGGTAGGGGGCGTCGTTATGATGCCCCGTGCGCTTCGACGAACGCTTCCTGGACGAACTCAAGTCCCGCCTTCGCCCCTCCGACGTGATCGGAAAGACGGTGAAGCTGCGGAAGCAGGGGCGCGAATATGTGGGGCTGTCGCCGTTCAACAAGGAGAAGACGCCCTCGTTCTATGTGAACGACGACAAGGGCCAGTTCTTCGACTTCTCGTCGGGCAAGACCGGCGACCTGATCACCTTCCTGCAGGAGACCGAGCGGCTGACCTTCGCGGAGGCCGTGGAGAAGCTGGCGGCCGAGGCCGGCCTGGCCCTGCCGGCGGTGGATCCGGCGGGGGCGGCCCAGGACAAGAAGCGCCAGGGGCTGTCCGACTGGCTGGAGCTGGCGGCGCAATGGTTCGAGGCCGAGCTGCGCCGACCGGTGGGACAGGAGGCTCGGGCCTATCTGGAGCGCCGGGGGCTGCCGGAGAAGGAGTGGGCGCGGTTCCGGCTGGGCTACGCGCCGCCTGGACGCACCACTCTGAAAGACTACTTGGTCGCCAAGGGCGCCCGGCCCGCCGAACTGGTGGAGACGGGGATGCTGATCGCCCCGGAAGAGGGCGGCGCGCCTTACGACCGGTTCCGCGAGCGGATCATCTTTCCGATCACCGATGCGCGCGGGCGGGTGATCTCATTCGGGGGGCGGGCGCTCGATCCCAAGGCCCGCGCCAAGTACCTGAACGGCCCCGAAACCGTGGTCTTCCACAAGGGCCACCAGCTCTATGGCCTGGCCGAGGCGCGCAAGATCCTGGCGGCGGCGCCCACGGGTGAGACCCTGCCGCTGGCGGTGGTCGAAGGCTATATGGACGCGATCGCCTGCCAGCGGGCGGGCATCCCGGCGGTGGCGCCCATGGGCACGGCCCTGACCGAGGAGCAGATGGAGCTGCTCTGGCGGCACCATCCCGAGCCCACCCTGTGCTTTGACGGCGACCGGGCGGGCCGCCAGGCGGCGGGTCGGGCCATCGACCGGGCGCTGCCGCTGTTGAAGCCGGGCAAGAGTTTCAGGTTCGCCATCGTCGAGGGCGGCAAGGACCCGGACGAGGTGCTACGCGAGCAGGGGGCGGCGGCCCTGAAGGCCCAGATGGCCCAGACGACGCCCTTCGTGGAGGCCCTGTTCGTCCGCGAGCGAGACCTGGAGCCGCTGGACACGCCGGAGCGCCGGGCGGGCCTCAAGGCGCGCCTGCGACAATTGGCCGGGACCATCGCCGACAAGGACCTGCAGCAGGCCTATCGCGACGACCTGCTGACCCGACTGGACGCGATCTTCGCCCGCCCGGAGCGCGAACCGCGCCGGGAATGGACGCCGCAGGGGCCGGGCGGCGGGCGTCGGCGCGGGGCCTGGGGCCAGCCGCCGGTTCCCGCCGCGCCCACGGCGGAAGGCAAGGCGGCGGCCCGCAGGCTGGCCCATCGGCTCGATCTGACGGCGGCGGCCCTGGTGCGTTATGCGCTCAATGATCCGGTGGTGCTGGACGATCACCTGGAGGACGCGCTGACCGCTAACGGCTTCGGCGATGCGGCGCTATCCGAATTGGCGAGGGAAATCATTCGCCTGCGTCTTGACCATGATCATCTTGACTCGGCCACCCTCACACGCCATCTGGCGTCTTGCGGGTATAGTACGCTGCTGACAGACATCGACCGGGCCGCTGCGACATCGAGCGCGCCCATCCTGAAAACGGATGTCTCCCTCGACGCGGCTAGATCCCAGTGGTCGCAAGCCTTCGCCCGTCTTTCCAGACTGGCGGCGCTCGACGAGGCTATAGCCGCCGCCAAGGGGAACCTGGGCGGGCGATCGGCTATGGAGACCCTCGAGCGCCTGAAAGGCGAACGCGACGCACTGAAACGCGCGATCAGGGACTGGAACGATTAAGGCGGTTGAAGGGGTCGTTTAGGTAAACGGCCTTTAAGCGACCGCACTTCACCATTGGCGGCGCGGCCCTCGCGGGGAGTGGGGCGGCGCCGGACCGGAGACTTAGATGAGCACGACCACCGCTGACACGGAAGCGACCGAGACCACCGGGGGCGACGGCCCGCTGCTCGACCTTACCGACGCCGGGGTAAAGAAGTTCATCAAACAGGCCAAGGCCCGCGGCTACGTCACGATGGACGAGCTGAACAAGGTGCTGCCCAGCGAGGAAGTCACCTCCGAGGCCATTGAAGACACTCTGGCCATGCTGTCGGAGATGGGCGTCAACGTCGTCGAGGCGGAAGAAGACGCCGAGGGCGGTGAGGTCGCGGTCCGCGAGGAAACCGCGGTGGTCGAGACGACCAAGGAGCCGGCCTACGACCGCACTGACGATCCGGTGCGCATGTACCTGCGCGAGATGGGCTCGGTGGAGCTGTTGTCGCGCGAGGGCGAAATCGCCATCGCCAAGCGCATCGAGGCCGGCCGCGACACGATGATCCGCGGGCTGTGCGAGAGCGCCCTGACCTTCGAAGCCATCATGGTGTGGCGTGAGGAACTGGGTTCCGGCCGCATCCTGCTGCGCGAAGTGATCGACCTTGAGCAGACCTATGGCGGCCAGAACGCCGCCGCCGCCGAACTGGCCAGCGCGGCCGAGGAGGAGGTCGACGCCGAGGAGACCGAGGACGGCGAGGCCGTCGCCAAGGCCGAGGGCGAGGACGACGACGATTTCGACGACGGCGCCGGCCCGACCATCAGCGCCATGGAAGGCGAGCTGCGCGAAGGGGTCATGGCGACCCTGGACGCCATCGCCGCCGAGTTCGACAGCTTCCGCGGCCTGCAGGAAAAGCTGGTCGGCAAGCGCCTGAAGGGCGAGGACCTCTCGGACGCCGACCGCAAGGCCTATGAGACGGCGACGATGACCATCGTCCAGCACCTCAAGACCCTGAAGCTGAACAACAATCGTATCGAGGCCCTGGTTGAGCAGCTGTATGCGATCAACAAGCGCCTGATGGGTCTGGAAGGCCGCCTGCTGCGCCTGGCCGACAGCTACGGCATCAGCCGCGGCGAGTTCCTGAAGGCCTATTTCGGCTCGGAAATGAGCCCGACCTGGTCCGACCAGGTGAAGACCCTGGGCGTGCGCTGGACCAAGTTCGCCGAGAACGACGCCCAGCAGATCAGCGACATCCGCTCCGAGATCGCCGCCCTGGCCACCGAGACCGGCGTGCCGATCGACGACTACCGCCGCATCGTCCAGACCGTGCAGAAAGGCGAGCGCGAGGCCCGTCAGGCCAAGAAGGAGATGGTCGAGGCCAACCTGCGCCTGGTGATCTCCATCGCCAAGAAGTACACCAACCGCGGCCTGCAATTCCTTGATCTTATTCAGGAAGGCAACATCGGCCTGATGAAGGCGGTCGACAAGTTCGAGTACCGCCGCGGCTATAAGTTCTCGACCTACGCCACCTGGTGGATCCGTCAGGCGATCACCCGCTCGATCGCCGACCAGGCCCGGACCATCCGCATCCCGGTGCACATGATCGAGACGATCAACAAGATCGTCCGCACGTCCCGCCAGATGCTGCACGAGATCGGCCGCGAGCCGACCCCGGAGGAACTGGCCGAGAAGCTGGCCATGCCGCTGGAGAAGGTCCGCAAGGTCCTGAAGATCGCCAAGGAGCCGATCTCCCTCGAAACCCCCATCGGGGACGAAGAGGATTCGCACCTCGGCGACTTCATCGAGGACAAGAACGCCGTCCTGCCGATCGATGCGGCCATCCAGTCGAACCTGCGCGAGACCACCACGCGCGTGCTGGCGTCGCTGACCCCGCGGGAAGAGCGCGTGCTGCGGATGCGCTTCGGCATCGGCATGAACACCGACCACACCCTGGAAGAGGTCGGCCAGCAGTTCAGCGTGACCCGCGAGCGGATCCGCCAGATCGAGGCCAAGGCCCTGCGCAAGCTGAAGCACCCCAGCCGGTCGCGGAAGCTGCGCTCGTTCCTGGACAGCTAAGAGCGTTGACGAGGTTCGCCGTCGGGTGGAGCATTCCCACATGGCCGACGGCGAACTGATCCTGAAACTCGACGACGACACGGCGCGTCGCCTACGTGCGGCGGCGGAGGCGGCCGGTCTGGCTGTTGAGAGCTATGCTGCGGAACTGATTTCCAGCGGGCTGGCCGGCGAATGGGCGGACTCTTTTGCGCGGCTCGCCGAGTATGATCGGACCGGAGACTACATGTCCCTTGAGGAGGGGGCCGCATACTTCCGGACCAAGCTTGAAGAGCGGCTCGCTAACCGCAAATGAGCCGTGAGGTTCGGCTCTCTCCGGCTGCGCAACGCGACTTTGATCGGCTCGTCGACTTCCTTGAATCCAAGAGCCCAAGGGCGGCTTGGCGTGCCGCCGAAACCATACTCGCAGGACTTTCCAGCCTGAGTGACCGGCCCGAGCGCGGCCGACCTGTCTTTGGAGAGCACAGGGAACTTGTCGTCCGCTTTGGGCGGGACGGCTACCTCGTCCGATACCGTGTCGATCCTGACGCCGTGATCGTCGCCAGCATCAAGCACACCCGTGAGCGCCGCTGAGCCTCACCCCCAGCCATAGTTGAAGCTGATGGAGATGCGGGGGATCTTGGCGGCGTTGGCCTCGACCTCGTGGCGCAGCCAGCTCTCCCACATCAGGATCGTGCCGGGCTCGGGCTGCAGGTAGACGAAGCTGCGGCTGTCTTCGGGGGCGTCGGCTGTGCGCGGCGGGGCGGCCATCATCATCGCCAGGCGCGGGTCCTCCAGCTTCAGGGCGCTCGCGCCGGGCGGGGTGCGGACATAGATGGTGCCGGACAGGACGCTGTGCGGGTGGATGTGGCTGGTGTGGGCGGCGCCCGGCTTCAGCACGTTGACCCACAGGCTGTTCATTTTCAGCCGTGCGCCACCGAGGTCGAAGGAAAGATCGCGGGCGAACTGGGCGGCGTGCTTGTCGAGCTTGCGCTTCAAGACATCGAACACGCTCATCCGCTGGGGCAGGTCGTCCAGGGAGGCATAGGAGGTGTAGCCGCCGTAGCGGTGCTCGCGGCACCAGGCGCGGCCGGCCATGTCCTCCTGCGCCAAGGACAGGCAGGCCTCCTCCAGCTCGGTGTTGAGCTCGGCAAAGCCGCGCTCGGCGGCGAGGGAGGCCTCATAGACCCGGGTGACGAAGAGGGCGCGGACGGTCATGCCGTTCGGCTAGAGCCTCAGCCGTTGGACGGCAAGCCCGTAGCCTGAAACCGGAGCAGTTCGCTCATCAGGCTGGCGGCGACGCGCTGGTTCTCCAGGGTCGCCAGCGTCTGGAGCTTCTCCTGCTTCTGGGTCTCGAAATCGTGGTGCAGGGTGGCGGCGTCGCGAGGTTGCGCCTGCCCCTCGGCGGGCGGCAGGGGCGGCAGGGCCTGAGACAGCATGCCAAGCTGGACAAGCGGGGTGGTCTTCATGGTCTAACCTCCTCGCGAAACCGAATAGCCAAGCTCGGTTAAACGATCGCGTTTGGAAGTGGTAAAGGTTCGTTTGCCTTGAGTATCCGAGGGATGAAACCTACCCGGATCGGGCGCGTTGCTTAGACGATCATGTTGAGGGCGTCGCGGGTCATCTGGTCAGCCGTGCGGATGACGCTGATGTTGGCGCTGTAGGCGGACTTGGCCTGGATCTGCTCCACCGTCTCGCTGACCATGTCGATGCTGGGGTTGGGCGAGCCGGCCTGGGCTGTGCGTTGAGCGGAGGCTTCAAAGCGGCGAGTGGCGGCGAGCATGCCGTACTGGGCGGTGGCGATGGGGTTCATGGGCGATCCTTCCTCGCGGAAGAGCTTGATCGATCGCGGTAAAGGCCAAGCCAGCAAATGTGGTGAATATCCGCGGCGCGCGGCCGCAGCCATCCTGGGTTATGCTCGGTCGAAGATCCGGAGGTCCCCCATGGTTCGCTTCAGTTTGATCGCTTTCGTCACCGCGCTCGCCGCCGGCCCCGCGCTGGCCGAGAGCCCGGTCGTTCCCGCCACCACCAGCGTCTGCCTGGACGTGAACGGCAGCCTGTTGCCCGTGGTCTGCCACGTGCAGGGCAGCCGCCTGGATCGGCGCGACACCATCTGCCAGTGCCCGGAAGGCGCGCGCACAGACGCCTCGGTTTGCGGGCCCGGCGAGCGGCCGCCGGTGGAGAACCTGGCCCTGTCGCGGGCGCGCAAGGTCGCGGGCAAGGACGGGACCCTTGTGGGCGACAGCTTCGAGGGTCGACGCATGTGCGTCGACCTCTCTCAGCGGTAAGCGCCTACTTGCCGAGCGCGGCGTAGGTCAGCTTCTGGAAGGCGGGCAGGGCGGCGCGGCCGCCCAGGCGTTGGCCGGTAGCCAGCTGGCTCGCGGCCTCGGGGCCGAGCGGCATGGAGTTCTGGATCAGGTAGATCATCACCATGTCTTCTTCCGGATCGGCCTGCCACCAGGTGCCAAAGGCGCCCGGCCAGCCGAAGGAGCCTTCAGAGCCCGCGCCCATCCAGGCCTGCTTCTCGGGATCAGTGATCATCGAGACGCCGAGGCCGAAGCCCTGGCCCATCCAGAACGGGATGCCCATGAACGGGATCTCGCGCTGCTGGGGCGTCAGGCGGTTGGCGGTCATTAGGGCGTGTGTTTCCGGGCTGATCAGCCGCACACCGTCGAGTTCGCCCTTGTTCAGCATCAGGCGCGCGAACTTCAGATAGTCATCGGCCGTGGAGATCAGGCCGCCGCCGCCGCCGCAGAAATGCGGAGCGTGGTCCTCATGCGGGAAGGAGACGTCGTCCAGCCGGTCATTGGCCTCATCCAGGCGATAGAGGTGGGCCATGCGGTCGCGCTTTTCGGGCGGGCACCAGAAGTCGGTGTCGACCATGCCGAGCGGCCCCAGGATGCGCTGCATCAGAAAGTCACGGAACGGCATGCCGGCGATGCGGCCGACCAGGAAGCCCAGGACGTCGGTGGCGTGGCTGTAGTGGAAGCGTTCGCCGGGCGCGAAGGACAGGGGCAGGCCCGCCAGCTTCTCCATCCACTGGTCCGGCCCATGCGGGTTGCTCAGCGGCGAGCCCAGGGCGTGCTCGTAGGCGTGGGCGATGGGACCGATCGAGGTGAAGCCATAGGCCAGACCCGAGCGGTGGGTCATCAGGTCCTCGATGGTGATGTCGCGCGGGGCGTCATAGACTTGGTCCAGCGGGCCGGTGGGGTCCTTCAGCACCTTCATGTTGGAGAACTCAGGCGCCCACTTGGTGATGGGGTCGTCGAGCTTGAGCTTGCCTTCCTCCATCAGCATCAGGGCGGCGACGGAGGTGACCGGCTTGGTCATGGAGGCGATGCGGAACATGGTGTCCCGGGTCATCGGCGCCTTGGCCGCCACGTCGCGCCAGCCCAGCGTGTTCAACTGGACGATCTCACCCTTGCGCCAGGTCAGGGTCACGAACCCCGAAAGGTCGCCCGCATCGACCACGGTCTGCAGATGCTTGGGGATACCGGCCAAAACCTCGGCCGAAAGGCCCGGTTGCGACTTGGAGATCTGGCTTCCGTCCATGGTCCTGGCGTCCTTCCCTGATGCGGCTCATCATACCGTCTATTCGGATAACCAATGGGCGGGGCCGATGGGCGCCGTCAAGCGGGGGGAAGGCGATGGCGTACGAGCGGGCGCGACAGAGGCTGGCGCCGACCAGCGTGTTCATCGGGCGGGTGCTGACCAATCTGCTGGTCGTGCTGGTGTTGGTGGCGGCCTCCCTGGCGGTGGGGATGTGGGGCTATCACACCCTGGAAGGGGAGCCGTGGATCGACGCCTTTGCGGATGCGTCCATGATCCTGTCGGGGATGGGGCCGCTGAACCCGTTGCAGAACGATCAGGCCAAGCTGTTCGCCGGGGCGTATGCGCTCTATTCGGGGCTGTTCCTGGTGGCGGCGGCGGGGCTGATCCTGTCGCCGGTGCTGCATCGGATCCTGCACCGGATGCACGCCGCCGATGAAGACGAGAATCCGCCAGAGACGTGAGAGAGGCTTTGACTGAATGGCTCTGAAGGACGCGCTGTCGCCGCTTGGCCTGTTCTCGGCCCTGACGCCCAAGGACCCGTCGCGGCGCGTGCTGACCGCAGCGCCCTTCGGCCCGGGGCCGCGGCAAAGGCTCGATGTCTATGCGCCTCCGAAGGCGGAGGTTCCGGCGCCGGTGGCGGTGTTCTTCTATGGCGGGTCCTGGGAGACCGGGCGGCGCCAGGACTATGGCTGGGCGGCGCGGGCCCTGGCGGCCCAGGGGTTCCTCACCCTGCTGCCGGACTACAGGATCTATCCGGAAGCCGTCTATCCGGCCTTCCTGGAGGACGGGGCGGCGGCGGTGCGCTGGGCTGTGGAGCATGCGCGGGCGCACGGCGGAGACCCGACGCGGATCGTGCTCGCCGGGCATTCGGCCGGCGCCTACATCGCCACCATGCTGGGCCTGGAGCCGCGCTGGCTGGAGGCCGCTCGCGTGCAGCGGTCGCGGATCAAGGCCATCGCCGGCCTGTCCGGTCCCTATGAGTTCGTGCCGTTCAAGAACGACACCATCATCCGCACCTTCGGCCACGCGGACGACCCGCACCTGACCCAGCCCTGGCCGCATGTGACCCCGGCCGCGCCGCCGGTCTTCCTGGGCCACGGCGACAGCGACAAGCTGGTCGGCCGCCGCAACCTGCGCACCCTGGCCGAGGCCTATCGCAAGCACGGGGCGACAGTGGAGGACCGGATCTATCCGGGCCTGGACCACGCCGGGATGGTGCTGGCCCTGTCCAAGCCGTTCCGTCGGCGGGGGACAGTGCTGGAGGATATGAGTGGGTTTCTGAGGCGGTGGGTTTAAGGGGAGCTCCCCTCCCCGCAGGGGGGCTTTAGGTTACGAACACGGCGTCCCGTCCAGCTGCCGCTGATAGGCGGCGACCAGGCTGAGGTAGGGGGGCAGGAAGGTGTGGATCACCACGGGCTTGCCGTCGGTGGTGGTCCCGGCGACGCCGGCCCGCATCTCGAAGTGGGTGTGGATGGTGGTGGGGGTCTTGCCGAAGTCGTTGGAGGTCTTGCCCAGGTGGTCGCCGGCCTTGACCTCGGAGCCCTCGTGGACCGCCAACTCCTTCATGGTCATGTGCAGGTAGCGATAGACCCGGTGCGGCGGGGCCGCGGCGACCAGGGTGACGGTGTAGGCCCCGATGTCGGTGATGACGCCGTCTTCGGCGGCCAGCACCCAGTGGAGGTTCTTCTTGCAGGTGGCCGGGCGGATGTCCTGGCCCTGGTGGCCTGTGCCGGAGGCGCAGACCGGGCTGGCATAGCCGCGGGCCTCACAGAAGTTGTCGCGCCAGGGCAGGGAATAGTTGGAGGCGTCGCACTGGCTGGGCTTGTCCTTCGGCCCCTTGCCGCCGCCCGCCCCATAGACCTGGGAATTGGCGAAGCCGCCATCGGCCATGGGGAAGCAGAGGTTGGGTGACCAGACCGTGCGGTCGAGATAGCCCGAGCCTGAGCCCGGGATCAGGTCGCCGGCCTCGCCGTGCTGGAAGCTGGCGACCACCGGAGGGGCCTCGCCGGGATTGGCCGGGCTGGCGGGGCCGGCGGGCAGGGCCTCGTCCGAGGGCTGTTCCGCGCCGCCGTCGCCGACCGGCTCGCCGGGATCGGCGGCCGGCGTGGGGTGAGCCGGCGTCGCGGGTTGCCCCGGCTGGGCCGGCGCGGGCGGCTGCTTTTTTTCGCAGGCGGTCAGGGCCAGCAGGGCGAGCGAGGCCAGAAGGACGGTCTTGCGCATGGTCAGCCTCCCAGACCGGCGGCCTGGCGGGCGGCCTTGCCCATCACCACGCTGGTGGAGCGAGCCACCAGCTGGCGGACCAGGGCGTCATCGCGGCAGCGGGCGTCGGTGGGTTCGTCGCAGCGCAGCTCCACCGTGTAGAGCACCCCGTAGCGGACAAAGCTGGCCAGCTGGCCGTCGATGGTGCGCTGGATCACCAGGTCCTCCGGGCCGACCTGGGTGCGCAAGGGCGCGGTGACCGGCAGGCTGACCTTGGCGGTGGTCCCGGTGAGCGCCCAGCCGGCGCCGGCGATGTCGGCGCTGATCGCGTAGTAGTCGCCGAAGGAATAGATCCGGGCCGTGTCGAAGCCCGGCGCCACGGGCAGCAGGATCGGCAGGCGGGTGCGGTCGACAGTGGCCTGATCAAGGCCCAGCCCCGCGGCGGCCTGCGGCCCTTGGCCCTGGCTCTGGCGCAGGCCCCCAACGGCGGCGGCCCAGTCGACGCCGCCCCGGGGGGCGACCGTGGCGCGGGTCAGAGGCGTGGACGGCCGGACCTGGGAGGCCGCCGGCGCGGCCGCGAGCGCCAGCGCCACCAGCAATCCCAGACGCGGCAGGTTTCGTGGTTCCATCGTCAGCCCCCCGGCTTGATCCCCAGATTGAGCATGGCTGCTTTTTCAGGGCTTGTTAACCAAAGGTTGCGCCCGGGCGGCCGGAATTCGCCTCAGGCGCCGTAGCGTCGTGGGCGGCGCGCAATTGAACGGTCCCCGTATCGGGGCTATATCCGCGCTCCCCGCATCAGAGAGACCTCCCCATGCTCGTGACCCTGATGAAGGCCAAGCTGCACCGCGCGACGGTGACCCAGGCCGACATGGACTATGAAGGCTCCATCGCCATCGACCGTGACCTGCTGGACGCCTCGGGCATCCTGCCGCACGAGCAGGTGGATGTCCTGAACATCACCACCGGCGCCCGGTTCACCACCTACGCCATCGAGGCGCCGCGCGGCTCAAAGGTGATCGGCGTGAACGGCGCCGCCGCCCGCCTGGTCCAGACCAACGACAAGGTGATCATCGTCACCTACGGCATGCTGCCGGAGGAAGAGGCGCGGAACTATTCGCCCACCGTCGTCCTGCTGGACGACGGCAACCAGATCAAGAAGGCCGCGTGATGCGCCCCGCGGCGGCTCTGGTCCTTCTCACCCTGGGCCTGGCTGCTTGCGCGCCCCAGGCTGGCAAGGCGATCAACAAGGACCAGCTGGACGAGGCGGTCGGCGCGGCCATCGGCGATCCCAACACCTGCGTGGTGCTGGCCTCGCGCAGCGGCAAGACCGTGGTCTACGAGTTCGGCAACTACCTGACCTGCACCCATCCCTGGCCGGACTGCGCCGGGGGCAAGCGTACGGCGCGGGACTTCCTGAACCAGACCATCGGCAAGGCCGAGGCGACCCGTGAGAGCTGCGCCAGCCTGGAAGACGGCTCGCGCGGCGTGGCGTGGTCGGCCGGCCCGACGCCGGATCCGGACCTGGCCTACGCCGCGGCCATGGAAGGCCCGAACGTGCCGCCGGGCGTGGTCATCGCCGACAAGCTAAAGGCGGCGTTCGAGAAGGCGGGGCTTTAGCGGCCGCCGACGTCACGTCCGCCTGGACTGGCGTCCACGAACCACACGAACCACACGAACGAGGGCTTCTCCCTCTTTGTTGTCATGGCCGGCCTTGTGCCGGCCACCCATACGCGCCTGATCCTGCCGATACGGAGTTCATGGGTGGCCGGGACAAGCCCGGCCATGACGGCTTTGGGGTTTACCGGCCCAGCTCGTACACCGCGCTGATGTCGACGCGGACGGCGATTTCGCCGGCGGCGACAGGGGTGGACTCGGCCTTGTCGAAGCGGGCCATGGCCAGCATCGGCACGGGCGAGGGCGGGGTGTAGCCGCCGCCTTCCGACAGCGTGACCAGGCGCTGGACCTTGTAGCCGGTGGCCGCCGCATAGAGGTTGGCCTTGGCGGCGAGCGCCTTGACCGCTTGCAGCCGGGCGGCGTTCTCGGCCGCGGACGGATCGGACAGGCCGAAATTGATGCCGTTGACCTGGTTGGCGCCGGCGTTGACCGTGGCGTCCACCGCCTGGCCGAGCTTGGCCAGGTCGCGGACCACGATGGTCACCTGGTTGGACGCCTGGTAGCCGCGCAGCTTGGGCGGCTCGTTCTGGACATAGTCGTACTGGGCCGACAGGTTCAGGTTCGAGGTCTGGACGTCCTTATCGGCGATCCCGGCCCGCTTCAGGGCGGCGATGACCTTGGTCATCTGGGCGGCGTTGGCCTGCATGGCGCCGGCCGCGGTC
>Ga0116141_10004181_pt1 | contig 12169 bp, 7 predicted proteins | sample AD_UKC097_MetaG_FD_89744 | JGI IMG/M metagenome (GOLD analysis project Ga0116141, IMG submission 89744) | Active sludge microbial communities of municipal wastewater-treating anaerobic digesters from USA - AD_UKC097_MetaG | ecosystem: Engineered > Bioreactor > Anaerobic > Digestate | place: USA... | reverse complement strand
GGCCACGCATGCACGACGCGCTGTCGCATGTCAAAAAATTCAAGGTGCGGGGCGAGCCAATGGATCGTCAGGAGGACCGAGCGGCCCGGCCCCGTTTGCGCGGCGGCCAGCGCGGGCAGGCGCTGTCCGAAGGCAAGCATGCCCGCAGTCGTCAGTCCGCACAGGGTCAGCGTGGCCGACGGGGTCAGCACGAGCGATCCCAGCAGGGCCAGAGACGACAGGACCGTCATGAAACCGACGTGCAGCAAAAAGGCCTGCAGCAGCACCGGCGTGAACCACGCGCCCTGCCGCACGCCGGCCAGCAACGCATAGGCCAGATAAAAGACCAGCAGCGCGGAAACCGAAGCGCCGAGCCCGCCCAGGTACTTGCCGAAGAGGACCGTGCCGCGGCCGACCGGTTTGGCCAGAAGCGGGTAGATCGTGCGGCTCTCAAATTCTGGCGGGAAGAGGCGGGCCGAAACGCCGAGGCCGATGATGATCGAGAAGATCCAGATCAGCAGCAGGGCTAACTCGTTGATGTAGCGGCTGGCGCCGCTCACGCCGAACGGCTCAAAAAAGGCCAGCGGCAGGAGAATCACCATGGCCAGCAGGAAGACCACAAAGAGGTCCTTGCGGCGGTAAAGTTCCAGAACGGCGAGCATGGCGAGCGCCGCCAGTTGACGCAGGCGGAGGATCATGCCGGCACCTCCCGGGCCGTGTCGGCCTCCAGCACTTTCAAGAAGACGCGTTCGAGGTTCTGCCCGCCGTCGCCGGCGATCGCCTGCATCGCGCCGCACACCACCAGCGCGCCCTGTTTCAGGATGGCGACGCGGTCGCAGATCAGTTCGGCTTCGGAGAGTTCGTGCGACGAGAAGAAGACGGTCTTGCCCTGTTCGCGCAGATCCAGGATCATGTCGCGGAAGTGGATGCGCGCCAGCGGGTCAAGGCCGGTGAGCGGCTCGTCGAGAATCAGGAGATCCGGGTCGTGCAGCAGCGCTTGGGCGATGCCGGCGCGCTGCAGCATGCCCTTGGAATAGGTGCGCAGCAGCCGACCGGCCGCCGCGCCGAGCCCGACGCGCTCGATCAGCATCTCCGCGCGGGCGCGGACTGCGGAGCGCGTCATGCCGCAGAGCCCGCCGTAGAAAAAGAGCAGTTCGCGCAGGTTCAGATACGGGTAGTACGTGGCGGTTTCCGGCATATACCCGATGCGGCTGCGCGCCGCGGGCGCGCAGGGATCACCGCCCAGCACACGGACGCGCCCGCTGTCGGGCGAGAGCAGCCCGAGCAGCATCTTGATCGTCGTGGTCTTGCCTGCGCCGTTCGTTCCCAGGAACCCCAGGATCTCACCCGGATGAACGGCCAGAGAGAGGTTGTCGACCGCCAGCGTGTTCCCAAAGCGTTTCGAGACGTTCTGAATAACGATCGTGTCCATACACCCCTTCCTTTTCCGTATGCGAGAATCATACCCGGTTTCCGCCAACCCCTCCAGAACAAACACGAATTATCGTGTGCGCAACGATTGCCGGGGGTACCGGTCTGTGCTACGATATCGCAAAAGCCGCAGGTCGCGCGTTCGCGCGCGGCCGACTTCAAACCGTGTGTTGAGGACGGGAGCCATGAAAAAACGCTCGCAGGACATGCTGGTTTTCAGGGACATCGTGCGGATGCAGGGACGCATACAAGACAGCGGCAAGATGATGGCTGCGGCCTGTGCGCTCTTGTACATTGTTCTCTGCTGCTTCTATATCATTGTGTCCGGGCGGTTGGCAGCGTCGCTCGCTGTCACCGCAGAGCAGTTGGCGCTCATCGAGATTTACAAGGGGATTGGCTTTGTTCTGGTCTCAGGTCTGTTATTCTACCTCATCTGCCTGTTGTTCCTGAAGAGCATCCGTCGCCAGGAGACGATCATTTCCATGCAGGAGAAGTCGCTCCTGCAGGCCGAGCGCAAAGAGGTTGCCGCGATGTTTGCCGCATCGATGGCGCACGATCTCAACAATCTGCTGATGTCGCTGTACGGGTTGGCGGAGGGGCTCAAGGAGGTTGAAAACGGCGACGAGACGCTGGTGATCATGCGCAAAGCCTTTGAAAAAGGGATGGAGAACGTGTCGCAGCTCGCCCGGCGCGTGGCCGCTTCGGCGAAGCAGGGCCTGCCCGAGAAGGAGGACGAGGTTCATCTCCAGGACGAAGTGGCGCGGCTGGTCGCCTTGGTCCGCAAGCACCCGGACCTGATCCGGTGCGAGATCCGTCACGAGGGGGCTGTCGATGTTGTCCTGCGGGTCAACACCATGCTCTTCGACGAAGCCGTGGTGAATCTGCTGGTCAATGCCGGCCAGGCGGCGGGCGCGGGCGGGCGGATCCTGCTGCGCGTCCTTGACCGGGGCGAGGCCGTGGCGCTGGAGGTGCACGACAGCGGCCCCGGCGTGCCGCCTGAGCAGATGGACGCGATTTTCCAGCCTTGTTTTACCAGCAAGCCGGAGGGGAACGGATTGGGGCTTCTGGCGGTCAAGGCGTTTGCCAATGCGTGCGACGGCGCGGTCACCGTGGCGCGCTCTGAGCTCGGCGGCGCGCTCTTCGTGATCCGCATTCCGAAAAAAGGCGGCATGCCGACGCCGCCTGCGGGCGCATCCATCTAAAGCGGTACAAGCGTGCCCTTCTGACGGCGCGGTGCCTCTCGGTTTACCAGGTGAGCCACTCGTCGTCCGGCGTGCGGTTCTGCGCGCGCAGCCACATCATGATGGCGATGCGGAAGTCGTCTTCGCGCTCGCTGACCCGGTCGATGCGCTCGAAATCGTTGACATACGCCGCGCGGACCTGGAAGACCAGGCAGTCGAGGCTGTATTGGATATAACCGCCCACCTCGTCCAATTCGTTGTAGCGCAGGTCGTAGCGCGTGTAAACGCTCCACGACCAGGTGTCGTTGACATCGTGCGTGAGGCCGCCATACAGCAAGTTCTCCTTGATGCGGTTCCACTGCATAACCGGCGAGACATCGTAGTCGTACAACTGGTGGTCGCGCGCGAGGTAGCCGCCGCCGAAGCGGAGATTCTCGTTCAGCTTGTAGAATGCGCTAAGGTCGACATAGGCGAAGGTTTTTTCCTCAAGATCCCATTCCCCCTGCGCCTTGATGTCGAGCGCGTCGCTGGGCGTGACGAGCAGCCGGCTGCCGGCCATGCGCAGGCCCTCCTCGTCGAGCGGGCCGTCGCCCTCGAACTGAAAGGCGGTGTAGACGTCCCAGTCGAGCACGGTGCGCATGCGCCCCATGGCGTCGCGCGCCTGCAGCAGGTTGCGGATGCCGGGCCGCACGCCGTGCCAGTCGTAGGGGAGCCATGTGCCGTCCATGCCGAACTGGTCAAACCACTCGATCGAGCGGTCAAAACGGTCGAAGCTGTAGGCGCGTCCGTTGTCGAGGTCGAAGTGTGTGGGCTGGTAGCTGTAATCGAGATAGGGCTCGACGACGTGGCGATAGCCGTTGGCGAAATCGGCGGTCGCCCGCGTGGAAGCCTCAATGCCGAGGTCCGCGGAGTGGCGGCTGACATTGCTGTCAAACTCGGCGTCCGAGTACCAGGTGGCGCGGTAGCCGGCGCGCGGCACGATGCTGAGCGCGTCGCCGATTTTCATCGGTGCGGTCACGCGGTGGGCGGTGTCCGCGCGCGTCAGATTGTAGTCGGCCCAAGAGCCCGGATAGTACATGAAGTCCGGCAGGGCGCGCTCATAGCGGGCGGCGTCGCGGTTGAGAATGCCGGCACGCGTCTGGCTCTCGTAATTCAGGCCCGAGCCGAAAAGCGGTTGGGGCATGACATTCAGCCAGCCTTCGGGCAAACGCGCCACGCCGGCGTAGAAATCGTTGAGGGGGCCGCTCACCATCGCGCCGGCCGCCCAGGTGTGCTCGCGATGCGCCAGAGAGACGAAGTTCATCGGCGTGCTTTCGCCGCGGTTCTCGTTCTCGAAAAAGTCGTGGCGCATTTCGGAATCGCTGTTGATCGTGCCGCGCAGGATGAACTGGTCGCGCGGCGTGAGGTCGGCCTCGTGGAACAGCCGGAAGCGGTAGCGCTCGTCCTCCATGTCTGACATCCAGTTCATGTCGCGCCTGTCGTCAGGCGGATCCTGGTCCCAGGCGTAGTACGTTTCAAGCTTGCCGCGTCCGCGTTCCTTGAGGTCCCAGCGCAGGTTTTGGCCGACGGCCACGCCGCGCAGGGTGCGGTAATCGAGGTGCGTGGTGCCGTCCAGCTTGGGACCGGCCTCATGCGGCGACTCATAGATGTTGTAGACATAGCCGCCCAGCAGATAGGCCCCCCAGCGCGAGGTGTAGCCGGGCACCAGGCGGAATCCGTAATGCGTGTCCAGGTCGCGGAACCAGTAGGGGAGATAGGCGAACGGCACGCCGAACAGCCAAGGCACGGCGTCGAAGACCTCGACATAATCGTTGTCCTTGTAGCGCGCGTGGCCGGTCATGCGCCAGTGGCGGTGGCCCGGGCTGTTGGTGCAGGTGGTGATCTCGGCATAGCGGGCGTCGAATCGGCCGTCCTCGCGGCGCGTCACCTCTTTCGCGCCGATGTGAAAGACGCCGGCCTGCAGTTCGCCGAGGCCTGTGAGCCCTTTGCCTGTCTTGTAGTTGTACTCGATGTAATCGCCGGTCCAGGCGCCGAACCCGCGCTGGCGCAGGACCACGTTGCCGCGGGCCTGGACATCGCCCTGCCCCTGATGCAGGCGCACGCGGTCGGCACTCATCTCGTGCTCGCCGGTCTTGATGCGCACGTTGCCGGTGGCCGTGGTCCAGCCGCTCTTCTGGTCCACCTCGAATTTGTCCGCTGTGATCTCAAGGCCGGCGTCGGCCGGCTGCCGCGGCAGCGGCACCATTCCGCCGCTCTGCGCAAACGCGCGTTCCGTCAGTCCACAGGCCGACACGCCAGCCAGACACGCCACAAGGATAAAAGGCTTCATTGTTGTTTCGCAATCGGGGTGAAAGTTACGCCATGCACACCATGACGTTAAGCGTAAGTGAATCCGGTGTGCGTGACAAGAGGAATCTCAGGCATCGGGCTCAAATATGGGGCCGACAGCCGGCGTTCAGAAGATCAAGAGTAGGGTGCGGCGCCAACAGAACGGAGACGCGCCGGTGGCGGATCTGCGGCGGTTGTGCTAAAATACCCGCGCGACATGAAAACCATGAAAAGGCACCCAGCACAGCAGCCGGACGGCGCGGATCCGGTTGTAACCGAGGCGATTCTGGAAAGCATTTCCGACGGCGTGTTCACGGTGGATGCGCAGTGGCGGGTCACTTCGTTCAACCGGGCGGCCGAGCGCATCACCGGCGTGCCGCGCCGCGAGGCGATCGGGCGCCCCTGTGCCGACGTCTTCCGCTCGAGCCTGTGCGGGGCCGCCTGCGCCCTGCAGAAAACGTTGCAAACGGGCTGCCCGGTGATCGGCCGCTCCGCCTACATCATCAACGCCGAGGGCGAGCGCATCCCGATCAGCATTTCAACGGCCGTGCTCAAGAACCGGCACGGGGACGTGATCGGCGGGGCCGAGACGTTTCGCGACCTGTCTGAGCTGGATGCGTTGCGGCGGGAACTGGAAGGCCGTTTCAAGGCCGGCGGGCTGGTCAGCCGCAGCCCGGTGATGCAACGGCTGTTCGAGGTGTTGCCCGCGATCGCGGCAAGCCCCAGCACGGTGCTGGTGCAGGGCGAGACCGGCACTGGCAAAGAGCGGGTCGCTCGGACCTTGCACGAACTGAGCCCGCGCGCCGACGCCCCGTTTGTGGCGGTCAACTGCGGCGCGCTGCCCGACACGCTGCTGGAATCCGAGCTGTTCGGCTACAAGGCCGGCGCGTTTACCGGCGCGGGCAAGGACAAGCCCGGTCGCTTCGCGTTGGCCCGGGGGGGGACGCTCTTTCTGGACGAGATCGGCGAGGTCAGCCCGGCCCTCCAGGTCCGGCTGCTGCGCGTGCTGCAGGATCGGGTTTACGAGCCGCTGGGCGCGACCCGTTCAGAGAAGGCCGATGTCCGCATCATCGTGGCGACCCATCGGGATCTGCTGGCGCGCTGCCGGGAGGGCGCGTTCCGCGAGGATCTCTACTATCGCATCAATGTCGTGCGCGTCGAGCTGCCGCCTTTGCGCGGACGGATGGAGGACCTCCCCCTGCTGGCCGCGCAATTCATCACGCGCTTCAACCGGTTGCAGGACAAGCGCATCGAGGGGCTTGCCCCGGAGGCGCTGTCCCTGCTGATGGCGCATGACTGGCCGGGCAACGTGCGCGAACTTGAGAACGTGATTGAACGCGCCTTTGTCTTGTGCAGCGACGGGCGGATCGAACTGGTCCATTTGCCGGAAAACCTCACTGGCCCCGACATGCGCACGCCAGCGGTCGGAACGCGCGGTGCGCGTCTGCGAGAAGCGCGCGACGCGCTCGATGCGCAGGCGATCCGTGCGGCGCTCGGCCGGAGCGGCGGCCGCCGCCTGGCCGCAGCCCGGGCTTTGGGCATCCACAAGACCACGCTCTTCCGCAAGATGCGCGCGCTGGGCATTGACTAAAAAACACCCGACACGCACGGCTTTCAGGCCGCGCCTATCGGGTGTTGGGGTCAAACGGCGGTCGCCAGACTCAGTTGGCGCCGCGGCCTTTGACGCCGGTCGCCTTGTCGGCGTTGGCCTTGGCCTTCTCGTGCGGGCGCAGCGCGCGCACGGCCGCGCCGGCCTGCCACATCTCGGATTCGCGCATCACCTTGAGTTCCGCGTCGAGCTTCTGCTTGTAGTCGGCGGTGCCGCAGACCTTGATGACGTGGCGCGCCTCCTTCTGGCTCTTCACGGCCTCGTAAAGGTCCTTGAAGACCGGCAGCGTCGCCTTCTTGAACTTCGGCTTCCAGTCGAGCGCGCCGCGCTGCGCCGTGGCCGAGCAGTTCGAGTACATCCAGTCCATGCCGTTCTCGTCGACCAGGCGGATGAGGCTCTGGGTCAGCTCCTCAACCGTCTCGTTGAACGCTTCGGAGGGGCTGTGGCCGTTCTTGCGCAACACGTCGTACTGAGCCTCCATGATGCCGGCCAGCGCGCCCATCAGCACGCCGCGCTCTCCGACCAGGTCGGAGGTGACCTCATGCTCGAACGTGGTCGGGAAGAGGTACCCCGAGCCCACCGCGATGCCGATCGCCAAGGTGCGGTCGAGCGCCATGCCGGTCGCGTCCTGCGCCACGGCGAAGCTGGAGTTGATGCCGACGCCCGCGAGGAAGTTGCGGCGCACCGAGGTGCCCGAGCCTTTCGGGGCCACCAGGATCACGTCGACGTCCGCGCCGGGCTTGACGCCCGTCAGCCTGTTATAGACGAAGCCGAAACCGTGGGAGAAGTAGAGCGCCTTGCCGGCGGTCATGAAAGGCGCGACGCGCGGCCACACCTGCTTGATCGCGGCGTCGTTCACGAGCATCATGACGATCGTGGCCTTCTCGCAGGCCTCCTCGATATCGAAGAGCGTCTTGCCCGGCTTGAAGCCGTCTTTCACCGCGCGCTTCCAGTCGCCGGCGAAACGCTTGTCCTGGCCAATGATGACATTGACGCCGTTGTCGCGCATGTTGAGCGACTGCGCAGGGCCCTGCACGCCATAGCCAATGATGGCGATGACCTCATCCTTGAGGACCTTCTGCGCCTTCTTCAAGGGATATTCTTTGCGTGTGACGACGGTTTCCACAACACCGCCAAAATCAATCTTCGCCATGTCAGTTACTCCTCAGGTTTTGAACATCGCCCGGCCGTGTCCGGTCCAATGACTGCACAGCAAGGCGAAAAATGAGGTTTCATGATAGCACCTTGTGCCTGTGACGCAAGTGCTTTGTTTCAAGCGCTCAAACACCGTCTTGTTTCGGCCTCGGCTTTCTGTCATACTGACCCGCAATTGTTTTGGACTAAACCGAACGACACATACGATGATTTCATTCTTTAAACGCAATTCGCCCGTGATTCGCGAACGTGCCGCGCATGGCATCTCGCGCGCGAATATCGACCCCGACGCGCTCAAGGTGCTGTACCGGCTGGCCAACACCGGGTACACGGCCTATCTGGTGGGCGGCAGCGTGCGCGACCTGCTGCTCGGCCGCCAGCCCAAGGATTTCGACATCGGGACCGACGCGCGCCCGAACGAGATCAGGCGCCAGTTCCGCAACTGTTTTCTGATCGGACGGCGCTTCCGCCTGGCGCACATCGTCTTCGGGCGCAAGGTGATCGAGACCAGCACCTTCCGGCGCCAGCCCGAGGCTACCGAGAGCGAGAACGGCCTGTATCAAACCGAGGACAACACGTTCGGCTCGCCCGAGGAGGACGCGAAGCGCCGCGACTTTACGGTCAACGGACTTTTTTACGATATCAAGACGTTTTCGGTGATCGACTACGTGGGCGGTCTCAAGGATCTTGAAAAACGGTTGCTGCGCTGCATCGGCGATCCCACCATCCGGTTCCGCGAGGATCCGGTGCGCATGATGCGGGCGGTCAAGTTCGCGGCGCGCCTGGGTTTCACGATCGACCGCGCCAGTTGCAAAGCCATCCTCAAATACCATGCCGATATCCTCAACGCCTCCGTGCCGCGCGTCTGCGAAGAGATCTTCCGGCTCTTTACCTTCGGCTCGGCGCGCGCCGCTTTCCTGATGCTGTGGGAGTTCAATCTGCTGGACGATCTGCTGCCTGAACTCGGCGCCTACATCGACGCCTCCGGCGGCAAGCGGTCGCCGCTCTGGAACTATCTGGCCGCTCTCGACGTCGATCCCGCAAACGCCGCCCTCTCCAACGGCGTGCGGCTGGCCTGTCTCTACTATCCGCTCTTTTTCGAGATGCTCCGCCAGGAGGAACGGCGCTATCCGAACAGCCGCGTCAACCGGCAGCATGTCGCGCGGCAGGCGTTGCACGCCGTGGCGCAAAGGCTCCATATCCCGAAGGCGACCCTCTACACCGCCCAGGCGTTGATGGACGTGCCGCGCCGGTTCGCCGATTCACCGGCCAAAGGGCGCGGACACCGTTTTCTTTTCCATCCGGGCTTCCCAGAGGCGTTGGCGTTCCAGCGGATCCTGCTGACTGCGGAGAAGGCCGACCTTTCCTGCCTCAACGAGTGGCAGGCGCTGTATGAGCAGCATACGGCTCAAAACGCCCCCCGCCAGCCGCGCCCGGAGCAGGCCGACGTGCCGGAAGGCGCCGAGATGCCGCGCGACGCCGAGGAGGATGAGAGCGACCGCCCGCGCCGCCGTTCGCGCCGCCGTCGCCCCCGCCGGGGCACCGCCGGCCACGAGCCCGGCGGCGAGCCGCATGGGGTGACGGTGACCGAGGCTTCTTAAGATCTTAAGTTCTTCTCTTAAGGCTGTTGACTTTCACGGCACAGAAGCCCAATATTTTCACCTATGCGTGTTTTGTGGGTTGACCTGATATCGGAGCTCGGAGGCGCTCAGTACAGCCTGCTGGAAGTGTGTGGCGGCTTGGCGGCTTGCGGGGTTGAAGTGGTGGCAGCGGTGCCTCAAGGGCCGCTGTTTGATCGTCTTTCGTCCAAGGGAATTCCCGTCTTTCCCGTTTCGCCGGTACGGGCGTCGCGCCGCGGTTGGGGCCTTTTCTCCACGGCCGCGAAACTCATGCGCGCCCCGAGCACGGTCTGCCAGATCATTCGCGCCGTCAAGCCGGACATCATCCACGCCAACAGCCTGCCCGCCTTTCTGGCGTCGCGCAAAACCTTCTCCCATATTCCCCTGGTGTGGCACGTGCGCGATTTGCGGCTGCCGGTCGTCATCGCGCGCGACGCGGCGAAAAAAGCCTCCAGGATCATCGCGGCTTCCGAGGCGATCGACGAGTATCTGGTCGAAATTCTCTCGCCCCGCATCCTTGGACGCATTCGGGTGGTCCGCAACGGGATTGACCCCGCCTGCGCCGCTTCCGTGAGCCGAGCTGCGGCGCGCCAGCGGTTTGGACTGCCGGCGGAGGTCCCGGTTGTCGGCATGGTCGCGCACCTCATTCCGTGGAAACGGCACGATGCGTTCGTCATGGCCGCCGCGGAAATCCGGCGGCAGCGTCCCGATGTCCACTTCGCTCTGGTCGGGCGCAATCTGTTCAACGAGCACGCCCGGTGGGCCGGCCAGCTCGAGAAGATGGTCGACCAGGCCGGCTTGGCCGACGTATTCCACTGGATCACGTCGAGTGACGACGCGGCGCAGATCCTGCCCGCGTTCGACGTGTTGCTCCACCCCGCGCTGGGCGAACCCTTCGGCCGTGTGCTGTGCGAAGCCATGGCTGCCTCGGTGCCGGTCATCGCTGCGGAATCGGGCGGCCCCTGCACGATCATCGAGCAGGGCGTCTCTGGCATCCTGGTGCGCGGAGGCGAGCCTTTGCGCATGGCTGAGGAGACGCTCGGGCTCCTGGCCGATCCCGCCCGGGCCGCCGCGTTGGCCGTTGCCGGCCGCACGCGCGTGCTCAGTCAGTTCACCGTCGCCAAGGTGTGCGAGCAACTCGCCAAAGAGTACCGCGCGCTGATCGCCGCCACCTCGACCGGCCACGACGACGAGTGACCGGCCGCAGCCGGCGTCAGTGTGATTGAACGCTATTGAAACGCGCCTCCGGGCGCTGTGACCCGCGCGGCAGGCGGACGAGTTCCGGCACGCCCTTCGCCCCCAGCAGCCAGCTCTGCGGCGGCAGGCGCAGGCGGCCGGTGACAGCGTCGAGCGTCGCGCCGGGCCCGGCGAGAATGGCGTGGAAGCCGGCGGGAACCGTGACGATCAGGTCCTTCCCGGAAATATTCACCGCGGTGAGCCACTCCGTCCCGTCCGCGAGCGGACGGCGGAAGGCGTACAGCTCGTGCGGGAACGGCGTCTTGAGAAACTCCGTCGGAGCGTCGAAGAAGGACGGGTGGTCGTGGCGGAGCCGGCCGAGCGCGCGCACGAGCGCGAGGCGGTGGCCGCCCTCCGGCGTGAAGGCCCGGGACCAGTCGATGCCCCATTTGCCGTGGAAGCGGTTCGACCAGATGCTGTGCGGCGCGGTGTCGGCGATCTCCTGCCCGTTGTACACCATCGGCACGCCGTCGAGCGTGAAGAGGGTCACGAGTAGCGCGTCGTTGAGGGCAAGCCCGTACTTCTCCTCCCAGCGCTTCTGGCCGGGCGCGCAGTTTGCGTAGTCGTGGTTCTGGAAGCAGCGCATCCAGTGATACCCTTTGGGGAAGCGGCTTTCGCGCTGCACACAGTTGACGGACAGGTTGGTGGCGGACCCCTTGCCGGCGAGGAAGTCGCGGATCGCGACCTGCATCGGGAAAGCGTAACAGAGGTCGAAGGCCACCTGCTGTTCGCGCGGGTCAGCCCCCTCGCACAGCATCACCACGTCGTCCTTCACCGCCTTATTGCGGCGGTAGGCCTCCTCGCGGTACCAGAGCGGCAGCATGCCGCCCACATCGCAGCGGAAGCCGTCGCACTGGAATTCGCGCAGATACCAAGCCATGTTTTCAAAGAAATATTCACGCACGGCCGGGTTCTTCACGTCGAGCCGCGGGAAGGCCCACTCCCCGAGTTGGAAGGAACCGTCCGCATTGCGGAGCGCCCACTCCGGCTGATCCTTGAGAAAGACGGCGTTCGGCCCGCAGTGGTAGTAGACGACGTCGAAGAGCACCTTCATGCCGAGTGCGTGGGCGGCGGCAACAAACTCCTTCAGGTCCTGCTCCGAGCCGTATTCGGGATCGACGCCGAAATAATCCGCGATACGGTAGGGGTTGCAGGGGTTTCCAAGTCGGCTCTGTTTCTGGCGCGCGCTCCAGTACACGGGGTCCGTGCCGCGGTCGGCCGTCGCCACCGGGCAGAGATAGATGATGTCCGTTCCCAGCGACTTCACAAACGGCAGCCGGGCCTCGGCCGCCTTGAGCGTGCCCTCCGGCGTGAAGGGGCGCAGGAAAAGCTGGTACATCATCGCCCCGCGCAGATACGGCGGCACCGCGCGGGCCGTCAGGTTCGTCAGATCCTTGTAGATGGGGTCCTTCAGCTCGAGATCCCGCGCGCGCGGCGTCTCCGCCGCCGCGAGGGCCGCGGCGCGCGCGGTGCGCTCGGCGCTCGTCCGGCCGGCTCCGTCGACAGCGCGGATGTCGTATCCCGTCCCCAGAGAGGACCGGCACACCGTCCAGCGCGAAGGCGAACGCCACCGGCACGGGATCCCAATGCGGGGACCCGCGCAGGAAGCGGCTGCCCTCCGGACGGTTCTC
>Ga0116141_10004180_pt1 | contig 12172 bp, 14 predicted proteins | sample AD_UKC097_MetaG_FD_89744 | JGI IMG/M metagenome (GOLD analysis project Ga0116141, IMG submission 89744) | Active sludge microbial communities of municipal wastewater-treating anaerobic digesters from USA - AD_UKC097_MetaG | ecosystem: Engineered > Bioreactor > Anaerobic > Digestate | place: USA... | reverse complement strand
TGCACCTGCACCTGCACCTGCACCTGCACCTGCACCTGCACCTGCACCTGCACCTGCACCTGCACCTGCGCCTGCGCCTGCGCCTGCGCCTGCGCCTGCGCCTGCGCCTGCGCCGGGGTCTTCTTCTGCAGCGATAGTTCCCCCTGCCCCGGAAGAGCAGGAGCGCCGCGCCGCGCCTGCGGCGGCCGAAGCGGTAGCGGATCCTGCGCAGGCTCCTGCGCCTGCGGTGCCGGAAATCGCGCCTGCCTCACCGCCTTCTGCCGCAACGCCAGCCGCGGCCGCACCGCCGGCCAGGCCCGAGCCCGCTCCGGCCAAGCCTGCGCCGACGCCCGGGGCCATGCAATCGGTCTTCGCGCCGGTTCCGGCGCCGCTGGAGCGGCGCGGTCCCGCCGATGCCGGGCGCATGTCCGTGGCCAGCGCCGTGGCGACCGCGCTGCATTCCCGCGTGCAGCAGGGAAGCCTGTTCGCCGCGCCGGAATCCGCTTCGTCCGCGCCGGTCGAAGCCAAGCCCGTCGAAGCCAAGCCGACTGCGGAGGGTGCAGCCATTCGCGGATCGGAGGAAGCCGCCCCGACGCCGGAATCGGCCGATGACGCATCTTCCGCGCAGCCGCCCTCGGCCGTCGAAGAGGCGCCTCAGGTGCGCCCCGACGCCTGATTCGCGCGCCCGCCGCCGCGCCCTTCCGGGGCCGGCGGCGTGGATCGGTTCGGAACCCGGGAATGCATCCGTTTCCCGCGGAAGCCTTCCGGTGCAGGCCCTCAGTCCGCGGCCAGGCCGTGCTGGAGCGCCAGCCGGGTGAGCGAGGCGATGTCGTTCACGCCGAGCTTCCCGAACAGGTGGTATTTGTGCGTGGCCACGGTCTTGGCGCTGAGGTTGAGGTGGTTCGCGATGACCGTCATGCGCAGCCCCTGGACCAGCAGCATCGCCACCTCCAGCTCGCGCACCGAGAGCTGCTCGAAGGGCGAGCCGGTGGTGTCCAGGCTGCTGATCGCCATCTGCTGGGCCACCGCGGAAGAGATGTAGCGCTTGCCGCGCGCCACGTCGCGGATCGCACGCAGCAGTTCCTCGGCCGGCGCGGCCTTGCCCAGATAGCCGCTGGCGCCGGCGGCGAGCACGCGGCGCGGCAGCGGGCCATCCTCCTGCGCCGAGACGATGATGACGCGCGAAGGCGAGTCGCTGCGAGTCAGCCGGTCGGTCACTTCCAGCCCGCTGATGCCCGGCAGGTGCAGGTCGCACAGAACCACATCGGCCGGCGTCTTGCGCAGCTCGATCAGCGCCTGTTCGCCGCTGCCGGCTTCACCGACCACGGAAAAATCGGTGTGCTGGGCCAGCAGCATGCGAAAGCCGGTGCGCACCAGCTCGTGGTCGTCGACCAGATAGACACGGATCATGCGGCACTCCCCTTGCGCGGACGCGCGGGCCGGAGCCCGCGCGCGATTCGGCAAGCCTACGCGATGGCCCGGCAAAGCGCCAAACCAGGCCGCATCGCGCGGCGCGACGGCATAATCGCGGATTCGATTTCCGGAGACAGGCAATGACCCACCGTTTGCTGATCGATACCGACCCGGGCGTGGACGATGCGCTCGCCATCCTGATGGCCAGCGCGCATCCCGGCTGCCGCATCGAGGCGCTGACCATCACCGCCGGCAACGTCGGCCTCGGCCACACCCTGGCCAACGCGCTGAAGCTGTGCGAAGTGGCCGACATCGACGCGCCGGTGTTCCCCGGCGCGCCGGTGCCGCTGGTTGCGGTGCCCGAGGATGCCGCCTATGTGCACGGGCGCGACGGCTTCGGCGACGCCGGGTTGTCGCCGCCTTCGCGCCGCGCCGAGTCCGAACACGCCGCGCTCGCCATGCTGCGCCTCGCGCGGGAGCATCCGGGAGAACTGACCTTCGTGATGCTCGGCCCGCTCACCAACCTCGCGCTGGCGCTGTCGCTCGATCCCTCCCTGCCCGAGCGCGTGCCGCGCCTGGTGGTGATGGGCGGCGCGGTCAGCGGCCGCGGCAACACCCGTCTGCCGGTGGAGTTCAACACCGGATTCGACCCGGAGGCCGCGCGCATCGTGTTCGACCGCTGGCCGCGCTTCGAGCTGGTGGACTGGGAAGCCACGCTGCGGCACGGACTGGCGCACGCCCGGTGCGACCGCTGGTTTGCCGTCGATCACCCGCTGGCGCGTTTCTACGACACCATTTCGCGCCAGACGCGAATCTGGTCGGCCGGGCTGCGCGGCGAGGAATGGCACAGCGCCGATGCGCTGGCAATGGCGCAGGTGCTCGAACCCGAGCGCGCGCTGGAAACCGCCGAACGCGCTCTGACGGTCGAGCTGGCCGGCGAGCACGCGCGCGGCATGACGGTGGTGGACTGGCTGGGTCGCGGCAAGCGTCCGGTCAACGCGCGGATCCTGCTGTCCTACGACCGCACCCGTTTCGAGCAGCTGGTGCAGGCCGCAGTGGGTGCTGCCTGAAGCCGCCCCGGAGCCTGCGGTTCGCTTCCGGGGCGGCGGGCGCGGCTCCTGGCCGCGCATAAGCCCGTGCTTCAGTGGGTTCGACGTTCTTCGTACCAGCGCATCAGGCGCTGTTTGGCGGCCAGCTTTTCGCGCTTCATCTGAGACAGCGCGCCGGGCGCAAGGGGCAGCGCACCCACGGTGGCGTCGGCCACCTGCCGATCCAGCTTCTGGTGGTGCTGGTACAGGCGCCGGAACTCGGTGTCGTGCTGCAACAACGCGTCGATCTCGCTTTGCGGTTGGGCTTCGAACATGTCTGCAAACCTCCTGCGATGGATGCATGTGGTGAAACGACGGGCACGAGCGCCCGTCACCCTGAGTGACAAGGTGGAGAAGAAAACGTTCATCCGGAAATGCCGCGAATTCAGGCGGCGCAACCCCAGGCCGGCGTTCCTGCCATCCCCTCGACCCCGCTCCGCCCGGTGCGGCCGGGAAGGTGGCGGTTCGACGAGTCGGCGGGAAAAGGGCATCGGGCCAATCCTGCACATGGCCGGTACACCAACGTCCGGCAGGCCCGAACCTACTCCCAGCCCCGGCCCGCTGCAAGCCCCGCACGCAGGAGGGCGAGGAGGGCGCGCCCGGTGGCGCGACCGTACGCCCGCTTTCGCCCCGCTTATTTCAGCTCCCGATCCACGACCGGAGCAGGTCTTGCCCGATCGATGCGGGTGTCAGCGTGCGTCCAGCACCACAATTTCCACCCGACGATTGCGCGCGCGGCCTTCGGCGCTGCCGTTGTCGGCCACCGGCTGGTCCTTGCCCAGGCCCACGGCGCTGAGGCGGGCGGCGGACACGCCGTCCTGGATCAGGGCTTCGCGCACGGCTTCGGCGCGTTTTTGCGACAGTACCTGGTTGAGGTTGGCGCTGCCCTGGCTGTCGGTGTGGCCCTCGATCAGCACGTTTTTGTCGGGGAACCGGTTGACGAACTCCACCACGCGCTGCAGGTTGGCGCGCGCCTCGGGCTTCAGCTTCGACTGGCCGCTGGCGAAGGCTTCGCCCGAGAGCGTCATCACCTGGCCGCGCGCCTCGCTGGTGGCGGTCATGGTCTGCAGCTGCAGGCGCAGGCTTTCCGCCGCGGCGAAGGCCAGATCGGCTTCCCTGCGCGCAAGCGCGGCTTCCTGCGACTGGGCCTCGGCCAGCCGCTTGGCCTGCTCGGCCTCGGCGCTGGACAGCTCGCTCAGGGCGATGGCGCTGGCGGCCGCTTCCTGCGCACGTTCGGCTTCTTCCATCCGCGCCAGGCTTTGCAGGCGCAGTTTCTCGGCTTCCAGCCGCGCGGCCTCGGCGTCGCGGCGGCTGGCTTCGAGCAGGATCTGATCGCGCTCGCGCTCCAGCTGGGCAATCTGCTCCTGCCAGGCCTCGGCTTCGGCGGCGGCGCGGGCGATGTCCAGGCGGCGTTCGGCCACCAGCAGCGCGTCCGCGCGTTCGCGCCGCGAGGCCGCGGCAAGGGCCTCGATGGCCTGCTGCGCCAGCAGGCGCTCGGCGGGTGCGAGCGCGCCGAACGTGGGTTCCTCATCCAGGGCACGCAGCTGGGAGCGCAGGCGCTCCATCTCGGGGTCCACCTTCTGCGCCAGCGCAGGTGCGCACAGGCACAAGGCAAGCAGGGTGCCGGTCAGCAGCCGATTCATGGCGCGCCTCCCTGACCCAGAAGTTCGCGCCGCAGCCGCGCGTTTTCCTCGCTGCGCCGCCGCACTTCCTCGCGCTGGGTGGCGGCGCGCGAGCGGTACTGGGCAAGCTGGGCTTCGAGCAGGGCGTGGGAGGCCAGGCGATCGGCGTCCTTGTACTCGCGCTGCGCGAAGGCCGCGTCGGCCTCGCCGAGGCGCTGGCGCGCGCGCGCCAGCTCCATCGGGGCATAGTCCCGCGCGCCCACCGTCTGCGCCTGCTCGATGCCCACCTGCGCGGCTTCCAGAGCCAGGCGCGGAGGCGGAGTGCCGGCGCATCCGCCAAGCGCCAGTGCGCCAAGCAGTGCGGCAATCGGAAGTCTGGCTGCGCAAGCTGTCATATCATTCAAACCGTCGGGGGCATCGCAAGTTGGCCCGGATGCGTGGCATTCTGGCGTCCCGCAGGCGGTTCCCGCAATCGCCAGCCGCCACAGTGCAGCAAGACCTGCCTCAAAAGAGAAGACTCAAGGACCCTCCATGGACATCGGCTATTTCCTCAAGCTCATGACCGAGAAGAACGCCTCGGACATGTTCCTGACGACCGGCGCGCCGGTGAACATCAAGGTCGAAGGCAAGCTCTACCCGCTCGGCAACACCGGCCTTCCGGCCGGCATGGTGAAGAAAATCGCCTACTCGCTGATGGACGAGGGCCAGGTGCCGCAGTTCGAGCGCGATCTGGAACTGAACATGGCGATCGCGGTGAAGGATGCCGGGCGTTTCCGCGTCAACGTGTTCAAGCAGCGCGGCGAGGTCGGCATGGTGATCCGCGCGATCAAGAGCGAGATCCCGAGCATCGAGCAGCTCAAGCTGCCGGCGGTGCTGCAGGACATCATCATGGAGCCGCGCGGCCTTGTGCTGCTGGTCGGCTCCACCGGCTCGGGCAAGTCGACGACGCTCGCGGCGATGATCGACCACCGCAACACCAATACCACCGGCCATATCCTGACGGTGGAAGACCCGATCGAGTTCCTGCACCGGCACAAGAAGTCCATCGTCAACCAGCGCGAGGTGGGCCTGGACACCCACGGCTTCCACAACGCGCTCAAGAATGCGATGCGCGAGGCGCCCGATGTCATCCTGATCGGAGAGATCCTCGACCAGGTCACGATGGAAGCGGCCATCGCTTTCGCCGAAACCGGCCACCTGTGCCTGGCCACCCTGCATTCCAACAACGCCGATCAGACGCTGGAGCGCATCCTCAACTTCTTCCCCGAGGCCGCGCACAAGAACATCTTGATGAACCTCTCGCTCAATCTGAAGGCGGTCATCAGCCAGCGTCTGGTGGTGGGTCTGGACGGCAAGCGCATGCCGGCGGCGGAAATCCTGATCAACACCCCGCTGATCCGCGACATCATCCGGCGCGGCCAGGTCCACGAGATCAAGGAGGCGATGGAACGCTCCCTGCAGGAAGGCATGCAGACCTTCGACCAGGATCTCTTCCGCATGTACAAGGACGGCAAGATCGATCTGGAAGAAGCCCTGCGCAAGGCCGATTCGCGCGATGGCCTGGCGCTCAAGATCCGCCTGTCGGAAGGCGGCACCGGCGAGCACGATCCCTACGCCGACACCTTCAGCGCCTGAATCGGCGCGACGCTGGCGCGTCTCAGGGCGCGTCCGGCTGCGCTTCGGGCGCGGCGTCCTGGAAGGCCGGCAGCATCCGGCAGTTGGCCTCGATCCGCAGCAGGGTCGGCCACGGCGAAAGATCCAGCTCGAAGCGGCGCGCGTTGTAGAGCTGGGGCACCAGGCAGCAGTCGGCCAGGGTCGGTGTGTCGCCCTCGCAGAAGTCGCCGGTGGACGGATGATCGGCCACCTGGGCTTCCAGTCCCTCCAACCCGAGCGCCATCCAGTGCTGCATCCAGGCCAGGCGCTGGGCCTCGTTCGCGCCCAGCTCGCGCTCCAGGTACTGCATCACGCGCAGATTGTTGATCGGGTGGATGTCGCAGGCCACCGCCATCGCCAGGGCGCGGACCCGCGCCCGATCGCGCGAGACGGCGGGCAGCAGCGGCGGGTCGGGGTGCAGTTCGTCGAGGTATTCGATGATGGCCAGGGATTGCCGGATCAGGCGCGCGCCGTGGCGCAGCACCGGCACCTGGGCCTGCGGGCTGATCTCGTGGAACTCCGCGCGGTGCTGTTCGCCGCCGTCTCGCGCCAGGTGCACCGGCACCTGCTCGTACTCCAGGCCCTTGAGGTTGAGCGCGATGCGGACGCGATAGGCCGCGCTGGAACGCCAGTAGCCATACAGCTGGAAGCGATCGACCATGGCTGCGATCTCCGGGATTCGGTTCGCGCAGGGTAGCGCGACTGCGGCCGCCGCGCGACGGTTTCGGGCCGCTCGCTCAGACCGCGATGCGCTGCTCGATCGCCCCGAAGATCGAGTTTCCCTCGCGATCGAACATCTCGATCCGCACGGTATCCCCGTCCTTCATGAAGGGCGTGATCGGAGCGCCGGTTTCCAGGGTTTCCACGGTGCGCTTCTCGGCAAAGCAGGAGGCGCCCAGCGACGTGTCCTCGTTGGCCACGGTGCCCGAGCCGACGAGGGTGCCGGCGGTGAGCGGGCGGGTGCGGGCGGCGTGGGCCACGAGCTGGGCGAAGCTGAACTGCATGTCCACGCCGGCCTCGGGCGCACCGAACCACGCGCCGTTGATGTGGGTGACCAGCGGGCGGTGCAGCTTGGCCTCGCGCCAGTCCTGGCCCAGCTCGTCGGGAGTGACGAACACGGGGGACAGCGCCGAGCGCGGCTTGGACTGGAGGAAACCGAAGCCTTTGGCCAGTTCGGCCGGGATCAGGTTGCGCAGGGAGACATCGTTGACCAGTCCGACCAGCACGATATGCGCGGCGGCGGCTTCCGGCGTGACGCCCATCGGCACGTCGTTGGTGACGACAATGACCTCGGCCTCCAGGTCGATACCCATGTCCTCGCTCGGCACCCGCACCGGATCGCGGGGACCCAGAAAGCCGGCGCTGGTGGCCTGGTACATCAGCGGGTCGGTGTAGAAGGTTTCCGGCACCTGCGCGCCGCGCGCGCGGCGTACCCGCGCCACGTGCGGCAGGTAGGCCGAGCCGTCCACGAACTCGTAGGCGCGCGGCAGCGGCGCGGCGAGCGCCTGCGGATCCACGGCGAACACGTCCATGCCGTTGATCGTGGCGACGTTGCCGGCTTCGAGGGCTTCGGCGACCGTGGCCAGGCGCGGGGAGAGGTTCGCCCAGTCGTCGAGCGCGGACTGCAGGGTCGGGGCGATGTCGGGCACGGCCACGGCGCGGGAAAGATCGCGCGAAACCACGATCAGGGTGCCGTCACGGCCGCCGGTGCGTAGCGAGGCAAGTTTCATCGGAAAGACTCGTCGGGTATCGGAACGGGGCGGCTCAGCCGCCGGTGAAATTGCGCTTGAGGCCCATCCAGCAGTCCGGATAGTCCTTCTGGCGATGCGGCGATTCCAGCGCCTGCGCCACTGGCCGGATCACCGCGCGGGTCTCGAACATGATCGCCATGGTATCGGTGAGGTAGTCCGGCCTGCCGGTATCGGCCGCGCTGGCCTTCTCGAAGGTGGCCGCGTCCGGGCCGTGACCGGTCATGCAGTTGTGCAGCGAGCAGCCGCCGGGGGCAAAACCTTCCGCCTTGGCGTCGTAGATGCCGTGCACCAGCCCCATGAACTCGCTGGCGATGTTGCGGTGGAACCAGGGCGGACGGAAGGTGTCCTGCATGGCGAGGATGCGCGGGGCGAACACCGCGAAATCGACGTTGCTGGTGCCGGGCGTGTCGCTGGGCGAATGCAGCACCAGGAAGATCGACGGATCGGGATGGTCGTAGCTGATCGAGCCGATCACGTTGAAGCGGCGCAGGTCGTAGCGGTACGGCGCGTAGTTGCCGTGCCAGGCCACAACGTCGAGCGGTGAATGGTCGATGTCGGCGCGCCACAGGTGGCCCTGGAACTTGGTCAAAAGCTCGAACTTGCCTTCCACGTCCTCGAACGCGGCGCAGGGGTATTCGAAATCGCGCGGATTGGCCAGGCCGTTGCTGCCGATCGGGCCGAGGTCGGGCAGTTTGAACAGGGCGCCGAAGTTCTCGCAGACATAGCCGCGCGCCTGCCCGTCCGGCAGCGCCACCCGATAGCGGATGCCGCGCGGTATCACCGCGATCTGCTGCGGTTCGACCTCCAGCACGCCCAGCTCGGTCTCGATGCGCAGCCGGCCCAGCTGCGGCACGATCAGGAACTCGCCGTCGGCGTTGCAGAACCAGCGACCGGCCATGTCGCGGTTGGCGGCATACAGGTGGATGCCCACGCCCGTGCCGGCTTCCGGGCCGCCGTTGCCGGCCACGGTGTACAGGCCCTCGATGAAGTCCGTGCCGGTGCCAGGCAGCGGCAGCGGATCCCAGCGCAGCTTTTCCGGCGTCACCGGCCCTGCGCCGAAATCGCCGTGGAATGCGAGCTGCGCGAATGGCTCGAACTTGCCGTGCATGGCCGCCGGACGGATCCGGTACAGCCAGCTGCGGCGGTTGGCGTGGCGCGGCGCGGTGAACGCGGTGCCGGTGAGCTGTTCGGCGTAGAGGCCCAGCGGCGCGCGCTGCGGGGAATTGCGCCCGACCGGCAGCGCGCCGGGAAGGGCCTCGGTGGCGAATTCGTTGCCGAATCCGGTTTGGTAGCCATTGCTGTGGATCGCCATGGAGATTGCCTTTGTATTCCGGCAGCAAGCCGGTTGCAGCTGCCGAGCTTGCTCGGCGGAGGGCGGAGCAAGCTCCACCCCTACGGGATAAAACGCCCTTGCGGGTTGTAGCTGTCGAGCTTGCTCGGCAGGGGGTGGAGCTGGCTCCACCCCTACGGGAACGAATGCTCTTGCGCGATCACAGCACGCCGCGCTTCATCTGGTCGCGCTCGATCGATTCGAACAGGGCCTGGAAGTTGCCTTCGCCGAAGCCCTCGTTGCCCTTGCGCTGGATGATCTCGAAGAAGATCGGCCCGAGCGCGTTCTGGGTGAAAATCTGCAGCAGCAGGCGCTTTTTCGTTTCCGGATCGGCGTCGATCAGGATGCTGTTCCTGCGCAGCCGCGGCAGATCCTCGCCGTGATTCGGGATGCGCTCGTCGACGTAGTCGAAATAGGCGTTGGGCGTGTCGAGGAACTCGATGCCGGCGGCGCGCATCTTTTCCACCGTCGTGTAGATGTCGTCGGTGAAGCAGGCGATGTGCTGGATGCCTTCGCCGTGGTAGGCGTCGAGGTACTCGTTGATCTGGCTCTTGGGATCGGAGGATTCGTTGAGCGGGATGCGCACCATGCCGTCGGGCGCGGTCATCGCCTTGGACAAGAGGCCGGTCTTGGCGCCCTTGATGTCGAAGTAGCGGATCTCGCGGAAGTTGAACAGGCGCTCGTAGTAGTCCGACCACTTCGCCATGTTGCCCTGGTAGAGGTTGTGGGTGAGGTGGTCGATGAAGGTCAGGCCGAAGCCCTTGGGCATGAGATCCACGCCCGGCAGGTATTCGTAGTCGGGATCGTGGATCGTGCCCTTGGCGTCGTAGCGGTCCACCAGATACAGCATGCAGCCGCCGATGCCCTTGATGACCGGTGCAGCCACGGCCTTGGTCAGCTCGTCGGCGGCATCGAAGGATTCCGCGCCGTTCTTGAGCGCCTGCACCCGCGCCCATTCGGCCAGCTTGTTGATGCGGATCGCAAAGCCGCAGGCCGAGGGGCCGTGCTGCGCCGCAAAGCGCGCGGCGAAGGAGTCCGGGTCCTCGTTGATCAGGAAGGTGCAGTCGCCCTGTCGGTAGGTGTGGATCGGGCGGGTCTTGTGGCGGGCGACCTGCACGAAGCCGAGCTTCCTGAAGTAGTCGTGCAGATGGCCGGACTGGCCTGCCGGTGCGGCATACTCGACGAACTCGAAGCCGTCGATGCCCATGGGATTTTCGAAGGTGGTCGGCGTCATGCCGGCATCGGGCTGGGCGCTCATGGGACTCTCCTGGGGTTCGCGGCCGAGATTGTCCGGCCAAGTGCCGGCCTTTATAGTTTCAACTGAAACCATTTGCAATCGGCAGCGCACCATGCCCCCGCACCACGCCCTCGATTTCGCCCGCTTCCTGCCCTATCGCCTGTCGGTGGCGTCCAACACCATCAGCCAGGCCATCGCCGCCGACTACGAGGAACGTTTCGGGCTCTCGGTGACGCAGTGGCGGGTGATGGCGATCCTGGGCCGGCACGACGATCTGGCCGCGCGCGACGTGGCGCAGCGCACCGCGATGGACAAGGTGGCGGTCAGCCGCGCGCTGTCGGCGCTGATCGAGCGCGGCTTCGTCCGTCGAGCCACCGCGCGCGAGGACCGGCGCGCCTCGCGCCTGCGCCTGACCGCGGCCGGCCGGCGCGTCCACGACAAGATCGTGCCGCTGGCGATCGAGCACGAACGTCGCCTGCTCGCGCGCCTGAGCGAGGAAGAGCAGCGCTGGCTGGTACGCATCCTCGACGCGCTGGCTCCCTCGCCCGAGCCGGCGGACGAGGGCGATGATCAGTAGCGCCCGTCGAGCGCGAAGATCGGCTTGCGGTCCTTCCATCCGCCTTCGGTGAAGTCCGGGAACTCGAGCGTCTGGTAGCCCTGCCGGATCGACTGCTCCGACAACGTCGTGATCGCGCTCCAGGCCACCGCGTCGTAGATGTCGATGGGCATCGGCTCGTTCGCCTTGAGCGCCTCGATGAAGGCGTGGATCACGAACCAGTCCATGCCGCCGTGGCCGGCGCCGGCGGCCTGTTCGGCGTAGTTCTTCCAGAGCGGATGGTCGTAGCGGTCGTAGTAGCCCTGCGCGTCTTACCATTTGTGCTGCGGACTGCGGCCTTCGATATGGATCGAGCGGTTCACGTCCATCCACAAGCCGTCGGTGCCCTGCACGCGGAAGCCGAGCGAGTAGGGGCGCGGCAGGGAAGTGTCGTGCTGCAGCAGGATGGTCTCGCCGTTCTCGCAGCGCAGCGTGGTGGTGACCACGTCGCCCAGCGCGAACGAGAGCTTCGCATTGGGGTGGTCGGGGCCGCCCTTGGGGTGCTTGACGATGTAGTCGTGCAGGCCGCGCGCCTTGCTGGCGAAGGCGTTGATGTGGGTGAAACGGTTGCCGCGGTGGACGTTGGCGTACATCGCGCAGGGGCCAATGCCGTGGCTCGGGTAGAGCTCGCCGTTGCGCTCGATCGAATGCTGCGCGCGCCACTGCGCTTCTGAAAACCCCTTGTCGCCGAATTCGACGCCGCTGCCGTAGGGCTCGGACGGGTCGCCCGAATTGAACTTCACTCCGCGCAGGTCGTGCTGGTAGCCGGCCTGCATGTGCACCAGCTCGCCGAAGAGGCCCGCGCGCACCATCTGCAGCACCGCCATCACGTCGCGGCGGTAGCAGACGTTCTCCAGCAGCATGTAGGGCGTGCCGGTGCGCTGCTGGGCGCGCAGCACGTCCCAGTGGTCCTGCAGGGTGATGCCCGCGACGACCTCGCAGGCGACCGCGATCCTCGCCTCCATCGCGGCGATGGCCTGCGGCGCGTGCCACTCCCAGGGCGTGACGATGAACACCGCGTCGAGGTTCTTGCGCGCCAGGAGCTTCTTCCAGGCGTTCACGTCGCCGTTGCCGCCGTATACCTCCGGCCTGCGCCGGCCGGCCTTTTCGATGATGGCCTGCGCCTTGTCGAGCATCACGCGCTGGGTGTCGCAGATCGCCACCAGCTCGACGTCGTCGCGGCTCAGCAGCGGCCCCAGCTGCGACTGCCCGCGCAGGCCGGTGCCGATCATCGCCACGCGCAGGCGTTCGCCCTGACGGAACTTGGCGAATGCGGGTGGGAGCGCAGCCGCCATGCCAAGCGCGGCGGAGGAAAGCAGGAAATCGCGGCGGTTCCTGGTGGGGCGTCCGGATAGCGGTGAGCTGGATTATCGCACCGGGCCAGAAAACGAAAGCGGCGGCCCGGAGGCCACCGCTTGGCGATTGCTGGATCCCGTGTCACCGGCCATCCATGGCCTGCACGGGATGAGGGCATCCTGCCCTCACTTTACGCCGTGCATGAGTT
>Ga0116141_10004174_pt1 | contig 12179 bp, 11 predicted proteins | sample AD_UKC097_MetaG_FD_89744 | JGI IMG/M metagenome (GOLD analysis project Ga0116141, IMG submission 89744) | Active sludge microbial communities of municipal wastewater-treating anaerobic digesters from USA - AD_UKC097_MetaG | ecosystem: Engineered > Bioreactor > Anaerobic > Digestate | place: USA... | reverse complement strand
TTTCTGATAGACGCCCTTCTCAATCTGTGCTTCAATCATCATCCAGTCCTCCTTGTTGATCATCGGGCACCCCCAGGTTATTCGAACTACCCTGAAGGTAACCCCTTCCTTCAACTTGGGGGACTTTTTATCCCGGTGTTCAGAGAACTTTTATCATCGCTGGTGACAGATCGGATATGGGGAAAGCAGACTCTTTGTCCGAGAAGGAAAGGGAGACATCTCTGGTCATATCGTGATCAACGAGTCCTTGAAAAAGCATTTGAAGAGCTTTCTCCGTTGGAAAGTGGAAAGAAACGAGAAAGCCGGAGAGGACAATTCCCTCTTCGTCGGTCAACGTGGCCCTTGGACTGCCCAGGCCATTCAGCAGATCGTGAAAAAGTACCTGAAAGATCTCAAACTTTACGAGAAAGGAAAGTCTGTCCATGCCCTTCGTCATTCCTACGCCGTGGAGCTTTATTCCCGTGGGAAAGATCTCAGGGCAGTACAGAAACAGTTGAGACACGTTTCGATTCAATCCACCCTTGTTTACGCGGACGTAACCGACGAAACGATAGGTGAGCAGATCAAGGGGCTTTGGAACTGAGAGAAGGAGTTAAATCATGACGGAACAGAAGAAAAAGCTGACTCGGGTGAGGGTCCCACAGGAAGCCCAAGGATTGCCAAAAGAAAGCGAAAAGAAAAAGAGGCCCGAAAGGGTGAACATAGGCATTACGGTGAACAAAGCCCTGTGGAGGCGCTTCCGTGCCGTTGCGATCAGAACGGATGTAAACGCTGGGGATCTCCTTGACAAGGTGATTGAAGGCTACCTTAAGGATCACGAATACGACAGATAGGAGAAGAACGAATGGGAACACAGGAAGTGCTGTCAAATATCGAAACAGCCATTAACCGCATTTGCAAAGACATTATCAAGAAGAAGGGTTCGACGGGAGGGGATAAGCTTGACTCATTGTCCAAGCTCGTCAATTCATACAGTCGACTCCTTGAAAGAGGGCAGAATGTTACTCAGGAAAAGAACGACGAGGAAGGCGACCCCGACTACTACAGAAGCCATAGCCAACAGACACTTGAGAGGAGAGGACTGATCCGGTAAGGGGATCACCTTCCTCTTGTAGCAAGCAACAACCTCTTCAAAAATCATCGATACCCACAGCAAAACCCCGCCACCAAAAATAAGGGGAATACGGCATACTGAAAAATCCTTTGCAGCCATGCTCATATAGAAGACGGTTTTGTCGGGTACCCCCCCTCGACTAATCCGTCGTACTCGACATGGCCGTCGAAATGAATACCTGACCACAAATATTTTCCCAAAATATTGATTGTTTGTGCAGAAATATCCTCGATAATATTTGACAATTCCATATGTTCAACGTAGATACTTACAGTGTTGCTTCCGCATTCACAAAAAAATTTCTTCCATGTATTAATTTTTTTGCAGAGAAGGAAACATATGGATACTGAAAAGTTCATAATTGATTTCCAAGATTACCTTGCCCCGAGACTCGACATTTACGAACAAGCCCTTTATTTTTACATCTTTCGACACACCCGCTTTATTGGTCTCAAAGAAGCCACTATTGGATTCAAGTCCGCACGAACTCGAATGGCTTGCGGGATAGGAGAAAAAGGTAAGCCGATGTCAGAGAACACCGCCTATTTAAAACTACAATCTCTCGCAGACAAGGGTGCCATAACTATTCTCAGAACCGAGCACTCAGGTCGTCTGATTCGACTTCACCTCCCAAATGAGATCCCAAATGTCATCCCAACCAAAAGCGAAACTTCGAAGCAGAATCTTGATGAAATGGACTTCTTTAACGTCCCTGAAAATCGACTTCTGATTCTGGAGCGTGAGGGAAGGCGCTGCTTTTATACTTTACGGGATTTGGACGAAAAGAACTTTGTTATTGATCACGTCGTATCGCGACCGACCGGAAATAACGGTTACCGCAATGTCGTCGCTGCATCTCGGGAAGCAAACAACCGGAAGGGTTCAATGCCAGCTGACGATTTCATCCGCAAGCTCTACCGAGAAGGATTTCTTAACCATGATGAATTTGAAGAACGTTTGGTTCAGCTCAGCAGACTCAGGGCCGGTGAGTTGAAGCCACAATTAAAAAATGGTTAATAACCGAAGCAAATAGTATTAGCATTTCCGCTCCACTCCATTGCCATCTGGTTGGGGCCAAAACAGTAGGAGGCTAAAGGAATGAGAATTCCTAAGGAGTTACGCTGGGAACTAACAGGGAAGACGCTGGGAGAAGGTGGCCAAGGACAAGTCTTTCTTGTTAGAGACAATAGAGAGGAGTTTGATGGCGTTTGGGCATTGAAAGCTCTCAAGCGTGGCGAGTCCGGTCAAGCCTATGAGCGCTTCTCCCGGGAGGTCTCTGCAATCAAAAAGCTCCAACATCCAAATATTATAAGAATTATTGACAATTCTTCGCCAGACGATATTTTTCAATATTATGTCATGGAGTATATCGATGGAGCACGCCCTCTGGAGAAAGTCATTAAGGCCGATCATAATCCCTACTATGCAAATCCAGTCAGATCGCTTTGGCTTTTCGAACAGATTTGCTCAGCACTTGTTGCGTGCGAGAGTTGCAGCCCGAAAATCATCCATAGAGATTTGAGTCCTTCCAATATCCTTGTCAAACAGGACCTTACAATAAAAGTAATTGACTTTGGGCTGTGCCAGCTACAGGGCCACGAGACAATCACTTTGATAGATGAAGGTGTTGGCACTTTAAACTATATGGCACCTGAGTGCGAATCCGGTTCCGAAGACGTAATCGGAGTTGGTGCGGATCTGTACTCCACAGCAAAAATCATGTGGTCGGCTATTAAGGGCCTTAAGGCATTTTCCCGCGAAAATCCCGTCTTCAATGCGAAATCGATGCCCGAAATGTTCCCAGGTGACCCGCAAACGTGGCATCTGCATCATATCTTTGAGAAGACGATTCGCCGTGATTGGCGTAACCGGTGGGGGTCTGCATCCCAAGCCAAAAGCGTGGCAAGACGAGTACGCTTTATCATCGAATCAGGTTATCCGCCCCTTGAGGAAATTGGACCCCGTTGTCCGATCTGTGGCGTAGGAGAACTGTCCGAGTTTTCAGGCAGCCATAGTGTATTTGGTAATCCGAATCCACCTGGCATTATGGCATTCCAGTGTACATATTGCGGTATTTGCTTTGCGAAAAACTCGCTTAAACGCAATGAAATTCTCAATACACGGAAAAAACTTGATTGAAAATGCTTAACAAGGCAATTCTGCGAAAGTCTAACTGCCGCCACTGATTTTTCTGTTCAATCCATAAAGCTTATGACCTCTTATAGTTAACATTCATCACCACAATTCATCGTAAAGGGGTAGCAATAGGGTAGCAGAAAATGAAAAGGGGTTACGATAAATCTCTCGTAACCCCTTGATTTCCTTGGTGCCCCCGGTGTGACTCGAACACACGGCACACGGATTAGGAATCCGTTGCTCTATCCGCCTGAGCTACGGGGGCGTTTTATGAATCCAAAGAGAAAGTTATCTATCACCGAAAGCTGTGAGTGTCAACGGGGAGGTTTCGACGCGCCGGAACGGGCGCGGCGGGCGGTCAAAAGTGGTTTTCGATGATCCGCTCCTCGCAGAAACCGCAGATGTTGAAGGCCTCCGCCTCCCCTTCGGCAAGGGCCTCACGGGGGACGCATCCGATCAGTTCCGACTCGAGGATTTCGACGCCCCGTGCCGCAGCCTTCTCCCGGACCGCTTCGTACACCTTCCGGATCGCCGTCTCCCGGTAGTTGGTCAGGTTCATGGAAACCTGTGCGATCCCTCTCGACGCCAGGTAGACCCCCATGGCCTGCACGTGCTTCAATCCTCCCCCGGACTGGCGGATCGCCGCGGCGATCTCCCTCGCCACGGAAAGGTCGCCCGTTCCGAGATTGATGTTGAATGCGATGAGTATGTCCCTTGCGCCCACGGCGGAGGCGCCCGACTTCGGGTTGAACGCCGCGGGACCGGCGTCGGGCGTCCATCGTGGATCCGTCATTTTGTCCTTCAGTCTCTCGTATCCGCCTTTTCTCAGGAAGGCGAGGGTCCTTCGCTCCTCCTTCCGTGCCGCTTCGCCGTAAAAATAGACGGGCACCCCGTTTCTCTCTCCGAAGGCGGTACCGAAGTCCCGCGCCAGGGCGACGGCCTCCCCCATGTCCATGTCCATGACTGGGATGAACGGAACGACGTCGACGGCGCCGATCCTGGGGTGGGCGCCCTTCTGGTCCCTCATGTCGATCAGGTCCAGGGCCGTCCGGCAGGCCGCGTGGGCCGCCCGGGCCACGCCGTCCGGCGTCCCCAGGAAGGTGACCACGGACCGGTTGTGGTCGTGGTCCATGCTCCCGTCGATGACCCGGATTTCCCCGCACGCCCTCAGGGCTTCCAGGATCCGGGCGAGCACCGCCTCGTCCCGGCCCTCGCTGAAATTGGGAACGCATTCGACGATCTTCATGGCTATGCCTGGTACAGGTTCATGGCGGGCAGTTCGATGCAGGTCAGCTTTCCCCCGTAGACCGCCCCCGTGTCGATACCGATCTTGTTGAAGTCGATCCGGGGCTCGGGAAAAGGCGTGTGGCCGAAAACGACGATCTTTCCGAAGTCCTGGCAGGACCGGATGAAGGCGTATCGGATCCAGAGGAGATCCTCCGGAATCTGCTCTTCCAGGGGGACATGGGGCCTCAGGCCGGCATGGACGAAGATGTAGCCCTCACTTTCGTAATACGGGAGGAGACCCTCGAAGAAGCGAAGGTGCTCTTCCGGTACGCGGGCCCTTTTACCGGCGGGCGTTTCCTCCATGCCGTAGGACAGGAGCGTCGTGTCCCCGCCGTTCATGAGAAAGAGATCCCCGTCCTTCCCGTAAAGGTGGTAGTCGAGAAACATCCGTTCGTGGTTTCCCATGAGGCAGACGACCCGGCCGAACCAGTCCCTCAGATCGATGACGTAATCCACCACGCCCCGGGAATCGGGACCCCTGTCGATGTAGTCGCCGATGAACACGATCCGGTCCCTCTCCCGGTCGGGACGAATCTTTTCCATGAGGGCCCGAAGCTTGTCCAGGCACCGGTGAATGTCCCCGATGGCGAAGATCCTCTCCATGAACCTCGTTCAAGGCTCGAAAAGGGCGTTCACGTATTCCTCGCTCCGGAACTCCCGCAGATCGTCGAGCCCCTCGCCGACCCCGATGTACCGGATGGGGAGCTTCAACTCCTTGGCGATCCGGATCACGATCCCTCCCTTCGACGTTCCGTCGAGCTTCGTCAGGACGATCCCGGTGATGCCGATCCCCTCATCGAACATCCTGGCCTGGACCAGGGCGTTCTGGCCCGTCGTGGCGTCCAGGACGAGGAGGGTCTCGTGGGGCGCCCCCTCCATCTCCCTGCCCATGATCCGGGTGACCTTTTTCAGTTCGTCCATGAGGTTGGTCTTGGTGTGGAGCCTTCCCGCCGTGTCGATCATGACGACATCGATCTTGCGGGCCCTGGCGGCATGAAGGGCGTCGTAAACGACGGCGGAGGGGTCGGCACCCATTTTCTGCTTGATCAGCGGCACCCCCGCCCGTTCGCTCCAGACTTCGAGCTGCTCGATGGCCGCCGCCCGGAACGTGTCGGCCGCCGCGAGAAGGACCGTCTTCCCGTCGTTCCGGAAATACCGGGCCATCTTTCCGATGGTGGTCGTCTTGCCCGTTCCGTTCACGCCCACCACCATGATCGTGTAAGGCCGCTCCTCCGGGACCGCAAGCGGCCTCTCGCTTTTTTCCAGGATCTCCAGAATGTGATCTTTCAGAACCCCTTTCAGGGTCGCCGGGTCCGTCAGTTCCTTCCGGTTCGCCCGGTACCGCATCTCTTCGATCAGGTCCTCCGTGAAGGCAGGCCCGAGATCGGCCATGATGAGGACTTCCTCGAGATTCTGGAACACGTCCTTCGTGATGATCTTCTCCCCGAAGACCATCTCGTCCAGGTTTTTGATGAAGCTCTTCCGGGTCTTCGAAAGCCCGTTCCGGATCCGTTCAAAAAAGCCGCCTCCCCGGGGCTTCTCATTTTCCACTTTCTCTCTTCCTTCCTCGATCGCCGGGTGCACGGTCCACGGTGCGCGCGGCGAGGTTTTCCGACTTTCTTACAATGTTTCGGAAACGAAGTAAAGGAAGGCGCCGTCAGTTCAGGCTTACCGAGACGGTGGAGGAGATGCCGCTCTTTTCCATGGTGATCCCGATGAGGCTGTCCGAGATTTCCATGGTTTTCTTGTTGTGGGTGATGAGAATGACCTGGGAAGTGCCGGCCATCTCCCGGATCAGGCGCTTGAAAAGATTCACGTTGGCATCGTCAAGGGGGGCGTCCACTTCGTCCAGGACGAGGAAGGGGGAGGACCTGTGGACGAGGATGGAAAAAACGAGGGATATGGAGCACAGGGCCTTTTCGCCGCCCGAAAGAAGGGAAAGGTTCTGGCGCTTTTTCCCGGGAATCTGAACGTCCATGTCCACGCCGGACTCGAGGAGATTCGCTTCGTCGGTAAGGCGGAGTTCGCCCTTCCCGCCCGGGAAGATCCGGGGGAACACCTCCCGGAACGCCTCGGACACGGCGGTGAAGGTCTCCATGAAATTCTTCTTCGACAGGGCGTTCATCTTCGCGATGGTTTTCTTCAGGGTCTCCATGGATGCATCCAGGTCGTCGAGCTGTCCCGACAGAAAATCGTGCCGCTCCTTCAGCTCCCCGTACTCCTGCTCCGCGAGCAGGTTGATCTCCCCGAAGGTCTCCATCTTACGCCGATGCCGGGAAAGGGTCTCCTCCAGCTTTTTCAGCTCCTCCTCGTCGAGGGGACGAAATTCGGGAAGACATTCCTCCAGCCGGACCCGGTGTTTCTCGAATATCCCGCTCCTGAGCGCTTCGCCCTGGACGTTCGTCTCACCGATCCGCACGTCGAGCCGGTTCAGTTCCCCGGAAATTTCATCGATCCGTTTCCTCAGATCGCGGATCCCCCCTTCCCGCTGGCGGACGGCCTCTTCCTCCCGGTCCCGCTCCGCTTTCCCGGCCGACTGCCGCTCCTCCAGATTCTCGAACTCCCGGTAAGCCTCCCGGAGATCCTCCCGGTCCCGCGACATCGCCGACTCGAGACCGGTTTTCTCCTGGGCCCAGGTGTCCAGTTCCCTTTTCCGCTCCTCCATCTGCCGCACCGCCTCGGCGATGGCATTTTTCTGGTTTTCGAGGCGGGCCTCCGCCCCCTTCTTCTTCTCCTCCAGCGAGGAAAGAAGCACCCGCTCCTCGGTCAGTTCGCTCTCCTGGCGGGACAGTTCCTCCCGGACCTCCCGCCAGGCCTCCTTCAACTCCTTCAGCGCTTCGTCGAGGGAAGCCGCTTCCCCGTCAAGGGACGCGATCTTCCGCCGGAGATCGAGCGCCCTTTCCTCGGCGGACCTTTTTTCCGAGTCGAGGGTCTCCCGGTTGAACCGAAGGACGCTCAGCCGTTTTTCCAGCCATTTCGCCTCGCCTTCCAGCCGCTCGATGTCCTTTTTCTTCCCCTGGCAGACCAGTTCCAGGTCGCCGGCGGCGGACCGCTTTCTCGCAAGGTTCTCCTCCGTCCGGCGGATCGCGTCGTGCACGGCGTCCCTGTCCCTTTTCGCCCCGTCGAGGCGGTCTTCGGCCTCCTCAACGGCCCCGGCCAGTTCATCGATCTCCCTGCGGTTTTTCAGGTGGTTTCCCGCCCCGTTCGTTCCTTTTCCGCCGGTGAGGATTCCCCGGGGATCGATGACTTCGCCGCCGGGGGTCACGAACGTCCCCGAAAAACCGTTTTTCGACCACAGGCGCACCGCCGAGGAAAGGTCGGGAAGAACAACGGTGTCGCCGATGAGGGCATCGAGCATCGCGGCGAACGGCTCTTTCACCCGGACATGATCCCGGAGCCTCACCGCCCCCTCCGGGAACCCTTCCATCCGGCCGGCCGCCCCTGCGCCCCTCGCCCCCAGGGGGATGAAATGGCCCCTCCCGGAAAGCGACTGTTTCAGGTAGTCGACGGCGCGGACACCTTCCTCGTGACTGCGGACCAGCACGTGCTGAAGGCGTTCCCCGAGCACGGCCTCCAGGGCGGGTTCGTATTCCTTCGACACCTCGACATGGTCGGCGAGAACCCCGTAGATCCCGTCTCCGGAAAGCCCCCCCTCCCTTTTCGCCGTCATGACCGACCGGGTTCCCTCGTCGCACCATTCATAGGACTCACGGAACTCCCGGAGCGACGCGAGCCGCGACCGCTTCTCCCCCAGATCCCCCTTCAGGCGGGAGAGTTCCTCGTTCAGCCTTTCCAGTTCCTTCCGCCCGTCCCGGAGTTCCGTTTCGTCGAGGCCGATCTCCTCCCTGAGCGCCGTAAGGGCCTCCGCGTTTTCCGAGAGGTCGGACGCGCAACGGTCCCTCCTTTCCCGAAGTTCCTTCGCCCGGTGCTCCAGTTCGTCGAACTCCCGGGTTTCCCGCTCTTTCCGGCGGTCCAGGTCCTCCATGGCCCGCAGGAGACCCTGGAGGGTGTTTCCAAGCCGGCCCCGCTCCGCCGTCCTTTCGAAATTCCGGGCTTTCTCTTCTTCCAGGCGCTCCGCCGTTTCCTCCTCGCGGTCCCTCAACGCGGCAAGGCCGTCCTGAAGCTCCCGGACGGCCGCTTTCGCGCTTTCGATCTCCTCCCCGAGCCCCGACAGCTGGTCCTTCCCCAGCCGGACCTCTTCCGCCGTCTGTTCCTTCCGTTCCCCCAGCATCTGGATCGAAAGGGCTCCTTTTTCCATGCGTTCCCCGAGATCCCGGATCTTTCCCGAAGCGTATTCGATCCGCTGTTCCAGGGCGGAAATCCCGCTTTTTTTCCGGAAGACCGCCTCCTGGAGGCGGGACGCCTCCTCGTCCATTTCGAGAAGTCTCCCCCGGCCTTCCTCCAGAAGGGACTCGCCGGAGGCCAGGTCGTTCCGGAGGGCCAGAAGCCGGTCGCCCGTTTCCATTCTCTGGCGGGACAGCAGGTCCGCCCGTTCCCGGACCTCGTGGAAGGACTGAAGGACGAGCGACACCTCGCCTTCCTTCATTTTCTCCCGGAGCCGCCGGTATTCCTCGACACGCTTCACCTGCTTCGCGAGCTGTTCCAGTCGCGCGCGGACCTCGGCAACGATATCCCGGAGCCGGGCCATGTTCTGCCCCGTCGCCTCCAGCTTCCGGGCCGCGGCGTCGCGCCTGCTCTTGTACTTTGCGATTCCGGCGGCTTCCTCGATGAATTCCCGGATGTCCTCCGGTTTCGCCTCCACGAGCCGCGAGATGCTTTCCTGCTCGATGATGGAATAGGTCCGCGCCCCGATGCCGGCATCCATGAAGAACTCCCGGATGTCCATGAGACGGCAGGGCACCTGGTTGATGAGGTATTCGCTTTCTTCGTTCCGGAAGATTTTCCGGGTCACCATCACTTCGGAAGCGTGACTGAACGCGCCGGAAAAGGGACGGCCGTTGGCCTCGAGAAGGAGGGACACCTCCGCCATCCCCACGGCGGACGCGCTTTCGCTGCCATTGAAAATCACGTCCTCCATCCGCTTTCCCCGGAGGGAACGGACCCGCTGTTCCCCCATGACCCAGCGGATGGCGTCGACGACATTGCTCTTCCCGCATCCGTTGGGACCGACGACGGCGCTGACCCCGGGCGTGAAATGGAACACTGTCTTGTCCCTGAAGGACTTGAAGCCCGTGATTTCCAGTTTTCTGATGATCATGAACCACGCCCCCCGGCACCCATCCTGGTGTGAGACCATTCTCAGATCATCCTTCTTATAGTGGAACGGAGCCTGTTTGTAAAGGGGAAAACACCAGAACATGTATCCTGACAGGAGGAGGATACCATATGTTGTGGATTGAACCGGAACTTCGGGGGAATTCAGCCTCTTTTGGGCCTTTTTCCCTTGACAAGATATCCAAGAGGGATTAACAGAACCGCATTCAACGCAAATCGAGATCAGGCGGCCCGGTAACCGTGAAAACCAATACAGGAAAGGAGTGATGGAGCAGGTAGAGGGGATCGGTGAACTCGGACACGCGGGTTGTAGGCATTTGTTCACAGATATTACCTCAAAAAAGGAGATCAATTTCCTGATTTATGAGGAGGGAGTCAATGACAACACCTATCCAGCAGAAAATACGCGACAAAAAAAGAACAGCCCAGCAGATCCTCGACATGGTGAAGCCCGGCGAGTGGATTCAGCCCGGGTCCGTCGGAGGAGACTCCACGGAGTGCATGAAGGAACTCGCCAGGAGGCTCGGCCCCGGTCCCGGCCAGCTGAAGAACATCGAGCTTTGGAACTATGCCATGTTCTTCCCCCATCCCGAATTCCAGCAGGTCGATCCGCAGCAGGAATATCATTGCTTTCACGAATATTTCTTCTTCCCCTGGAGCCGGAAAGCAAGGGACACGAACAATGTGACAAGCTGGGCCCAGTGGGGATGGGCGCTCGGAATGTGGTTCTGCCATTACCGGTTCGTCAATTCCGTGAAGGCCAACCGGGGTCTCGACTGGTGGTGGAACGCGGCGACGCCCTTCGACGAACACGGATTCGTGAACTGGTCCTACGGGACGAACAACTGCAGCATCTTCGCGCAGTGTGCGAAGAAAACGGTCGTCGAGGTCCGGAGCGACTATCCCTGGGCAGAGGGCGGACGTTTCAACACGTACCACATCGACGACATCGACTACTGGGTCGAAGTGGACGTCGAAAAATACAAGTGGCCCCAGATCAACGAGAAGGCCATCCAGGCGAAGCCCGAGGAGAAAAAGATCGCCGAACACATCATGACGATCATGCGGGACCGGGACAACATCCAGCTTGGAATCGGCTCGCTGCCCTCCGCCTGCGTCAGCGCCATGACGGAAGCCGGATTCAAGGACCTCGGCGTCCACACGGAAATGCTGAACGCCGGCCTCATCAAACTCATCGAATCGGGACAGGTGACGAACCGCTACAAGAACCTTCCCTACGACAGGGGCAAAAGCGTGTGGACCTTCGCGTTCCCGGTGGACGTGAACTGGTACTACGACACGATCAACCGAAACCAGAACCTCGCGGTGTATGACATCGGCTACACGAACAATCTGCACAACCTGACCCGTCTGGACAACATGATCGCCATCGACAACTGCGTGGCCGTGGACCTCCTGGGCCAGCAGTGCTCCGGATTCTACGAGAAACGGCCCATTTCCAGCTCCGGCGGATATTTCCAGTTCGTTTCGTTCTGCGCCCAGTCGAAGGGCGGCCGCGGCGTCGCCTCCATGACCTCGAGGAGCAAGCACGGAACCTCCCGCATCGTTCCCTTCCTCCCGGAGGGGTCCTCCGTCGACGTGCCGGCCCAGCTCGCCAACTACGTCTGCACCGAGTACGGGATCGTCAACCTGCGGGGACTGAACGGATACGAAAGGGCCTCGGCGCTGATCTCCATCGCCCATCCCGACGATCGTGACTGGCTGGAAAAAGAAGCCAAGGCAAACGGGCTCCTCCCTCCGAAGTTCCCCGTCCCGATGCTTCCGAAAGAGGGCGGCGCAAGAAGGTATCCCTCCCACGAAGAAAGGAAGAACTACAAGGTGCCTTTCCACAGCGATTACTGGGGATACGACTGGGATCCCTACCAGTGCGGAAAGTAAACGCGCCTTTGACGCACGCACATGGCACGCGAAAAGGCCCGGCCCCGCCGGGCCTTTTCTTTCCTTGACAGCCCGTATGTTTCGACCCATGATATGATGAAGTTGAAAAAGGCCGATTCAACACTTTTCCGAACGGCACAGTAAAAAGCTCCACAGGCAAGGCGCCCGAGCCGCGACGACTGGGCGTACTTTCGGTACGCCGCATGGACGAGGGAAGAAGGGCAACACAGAATATGGGCTTTTTTACGAAGCCGTCATGATATGGAGAAGCAAAAAAGGAGGAAACCCCGTTGAAGCGTAAAGTCAAAGGAAAGAAGGAGCCCCCGCCGCAGCCCGAGAAGGCGGAAGACCTTTACCCCATTCTGTCGAAAAAACCCCTCTTCAATCTCAACAGGGAAACAAGCTACATGATTTTTTTCATCGTCTGGTTTCTCGGCTTCGTCATTATCTTCATCCGCTATTACCAGTGACGTTTTCCCGAACGCGCCCTTCGCGCCGGACCCCGGTG
>Ga0116141_10004168_pt1 | contig 12188 bp, 11 predicted proteins | sample AD_UKC097_MetaG_FD_89744 | JGI IMG/M metagenome (GOLD analysis project Ga0116141, IMG submission 89744) | Active sludge microbial communities of municipal wastewater-treating anaerobic digesters from USA - AD_UKC097_MetaG | ecosystem: Engineered > Bioreactor > Anaerobic > Digestate | place: USA... | reverse complement strand
GCGACACCATCAAGATCAAGGCTTCGAAAATTCCTTCGTTCAAGGCTGGCAAAGCGCTGAAGGATGCTGTAAACTGATCGTCTTCGCAGGGTGCTTAGCTCAGCGGTAGAGCGTCGCCCTTACAAGGCGAGGGTCGGGGGTTCGAAACCCTCAGCACCCACCAAAGCACCATGCAGCGTCAATGCGCGGAGTGGTAGTTCAGTCGGTTAGAATACCGGCCTGTCACGCCGGGGGTCGCGGGTTCGAGTCCCGTCCACTCCGCCACCATCCCGAGGGCGCCTGGAAGCAGGCGCCCTTTTTTTTTGCTCGGTCGCGTCGAGGCTGGCGCGTGGCTTCCCTCCTGGATTCGCGAAGACTTTCCGATGTTGCAGACACTCCGAGACAAGACCACCGGCTGGGTAGCCGTGGCGATCCTGATCCTCCTGACCGTGCCGTTCGCTTTCTTCGGTGTCGAAAACTACTTTCAGCAGCAGGTTTCGACCTATGTGGCCAAGATCAACAAGGTCGAGATCACCCAGGACCAGTTCCGCGAACGCTTCGAGGACCACCGCAGCCGGATGCGCCAGATGCTCGGCGACCGCTACGACGCGCGCGAATTCGACACGCCGATCGTCAAGCGCCAGGTGCTTGAAAGCCTGATCGACGAGGAAGTCCTTCGTCAGGCCGCCGAGAAGTACGGCCTGGTGGTTGCACCGGGCACGCTGCAGAAGGAAATCGCCTCGATCGAGGCGTTCCAGGTCAACGGCAGCTTCGACCCGAATCAATACAAGCTGGTGCTCGCCGGCGCGCGCATGACGCCGCGCAGCTTCGAGTCGCGCATGAGCCGTGATCTGCTTACCCGCGCGCTGCCGATCGGTGTGAGCGAAAGCGGCATCGTGACCGATGACTACGTCAACCAGTATCTGGCGCTGCGCGACCAGACCCGCAGCTTCGACTACCTCGTGCTGCCCGCTCCCGCCGAGGACACCGCGGGGGAGATCAGCGACACCGACCTCAGCGCGTACTACGAGTCCCATTCCGACCTCTACCAGAGCCCGGAAACCTTCTCGGTCGAGTATCTCGAACTGGACGCTTCGACGCTCGATGTCGACGAAAAACCGGACGAGGCCGCGCTGCGCGAGCGCTACGAGGAGAACAAGAGCCGCTACGTCGAATCCGAACAGCGCCTGGCCTCGCATATCCTGATCCAGACGCCGGCCAATGCCGACGCCGCCGCGGTCCAGGCGGCGCAGGCCAAGGCGCAGGCGGTCGTCGAGAAGGCCCGCGCCAAGGATGCCGACTTCGCCGCGATCGCGCGCGAATCATCCGAAGATCCCGGCTCCAGCGCGGCTGGCGGCGATCTGGGCTGGATCGAGCGCGGCGTGACCGACGCCGCGTTCGAGGATGCGCTGTTCTCGATGCAGCCGGGCGTCAGCGATCCGGTCAAGGGCGCGGATGGCTGGCACGTCATCTGGCTGCGCGAGGTCAAGCCGGAGAGCGGCAAGAGCTTCGAGGACGTGCGCGTCGAACTGGAGAAGGAATACCTGGAAAGCGAGCGCGAGCGCCGCTACAGCGAATTGGCCGGCAAGCTGATCGATGCCATCTACCGCGATCCGAGCACGCTGGATGCCGCCGCCGCCGAACTGGGGCTGGAGGTCAAGAAGGCCGGTCCGCTGACCCGCGCCGGTGGTCCGGGCGTTTTCTCCAACCCCGAGGTGCTGCGCGCCATGCTTTCGGACAGCGTGCTGGTTGAAGGCCTTGCCAGCGACGTGATCGAAGTGGCGCCGGGCCACGGCATCGCGCTGCGCATCAGCGAGCACGTGCCGGCCAGCACGCGGCCGCTGGAGGAGGTGAAGGCGCAGGTGGTTGCCGCCGTTCGCGCCGAGCGCCTGGCCGAGATCGGCCGCCAGACACTGGCCAAGGCGCTGGAAACGATCACCTCGGTGTCCTCGCTCGAAGCCTATGCCAAGGAACACGGGCTGGAAGTGAAGAAAGCCGAAGCCGTGGGTCGCATGGGCGCCACGGTCGATCCGGCCATCGCGCGCGCCGCGTTCGGGTTGGCGCACCCTGCGGAAGGCTCCAGTTCGATCGGAAGCGCCTCCCTGGTCGGCGGCTCCAGCGCGGTGATCGCCGTAACTCAAGTGATCGAAGGAGATCCCGCGAAGGTGGAGGCGAGCCAGCGCGAGATGATCCGCAGCCAGCTGGCACAGGGTATCGGCGGCGTCGAAGCCGCGGACCTGGTCAAGGCCCTGCGCCGCGAGGCGAAGATCGACGTGGCCGAATCGCGCATGTAATTCGAATGTCGGTTGCAATGAAAAGGCCCGGCATTGCCGGGCCTTTTTGCATCTGCGGCATGGTGCGACGGGTCGGGTTCACTCCATCCCGGCCATGCCCAGGATGTTGTAGCCGCAGTCGACGTAGGTGATCTCGCCGGTCACGCCGGCAGCCAGATCCGAGCACAGGAAGGCGCCGACGTTGCCGACGTCCTCGATGGTCACGTTGCGGCGCAGCGGCGCGTGGGCCTCGACGTGGGTAAGCATCTTGCGCAGGTTGCCGACGCCGGCGGCGGCCAGGGTCTTGATCGGGCCCGCTGAAACCGCGTTGACGCGAATGCCCTCGGGACCGAGGTTGAGCGCGAGATAGCGCACCGAGGATTCCAGCGCGGCCTTGGCCACGCCCATCACGTTGTAGTTCTCCAGTGCGCGCTCGGCGCCGAGATAGCTGAGCGTGAGAATGGCGCCCTGGCGGCCCTGCATCATCGGGCGCGCGGCGGCCGAAAGCGCGGCCAGGCTGTAGGCGGAAACGTCCAGCGCGATGCGGAAACTCTCGCGCGTGAGGTGGTCGAGGAAGCCGCCGTCGAGCGTCTCGCGCGGTGCGAAGCCGACCGAGTGCACCAGGATGTCGAAGCCATCCCAGCGTTCGCCCAGCGCCTTGAAGGTCGATTCGATCTGGGCGTCATCGGCGACGTCCAGCGGCAGCACGATGTCCGAGCCGTACTCGGCCGCGGCTTCCTGCACGCGCGATTTGAGCTTGTCGTTCTGGTAGGTGAAGGCCAGTTCGGCACCTTCGCGGTGCATGGCCTCGGCAATGCCGTTGGCGATCGATCGCTGGCTGGCGATGCCTACGATCAGGGCGCGCTTGCCTGCAAGAAAACCCATGGTCTTGTCTCCACGATAAATGCAGGCCGTGCCTGCAGGTTGGATGGAAATGCGTTGCCGTGGCCGGGCCGCGCGCACCGCGGTGAAAGGGTGGCAAGTGTGACGCCTGATGGTTCAGGGCGCCAGACGCAGGCGCTGTCCGGGACGCAGGATGGAACGCCCGTTCAAGCCGTTGAGCTGCATCAGCGCCTGCAATCCGATGCCGTGGCGCCGCGCGATCGCACCCAGCGTGTCTCCGCGCTGAACCACATAGTCGCCTGTCGTGGCGGCGGGAAGAGCGGGTGCAGGGGCGTGCGGCAGTTCGAAGTCGGTCAGGCGCTCGGCCATGGACTGCGGCACCAGCATCCGGCGCGGGGCATCGGCGGCGATGAAGCCGCCCCGGTAGGCGGGATTGAACGCGACAAGGACGCTCCTGGGCAGTTCGCGGTCGGCGGCGATCAGAGCCAGCGTGGATTGACCGTGCGGGATCTGGACGGGTACGAGCGGTTCGATCGTGCGGCTTGCGTCCAGGCTCAATCCGTGCCGCTCCGGTGCGCCCAGCAGGCAGGACAGTGCCTGGACGCGGGCCAGATATTCCAGCGTGCCGTTCGGCAGGCCGGCAGGCAGCGCGTCGTCCGGCGATGCATCGCGGTCCAGCAGACGCGAAATGCGCTGTGGTCCGGCGTTGTAGGCGGCGACCGCCAGCTTCCAGTCGCCGAATCGGTTGTGCAGCGAGGCGAGGTAGCCGAGCGCGGCGTCGGTGGCGGCCAGCCCGTCCATGCGCCCGTCGTAGGTGCGGGTGATCGGCAGATCCAGATATGCCGCGGTGGAGCGACCGATCTGCCAGAGTCCGACGTGGTCTCCGGCACCTCGCGCGTCAGGGCGATACCAGCTCTCTGCGATCGGCAGCAGGGCAAATTCACCCGGCAGCCGATAGCGGTCGATTTCTTCGAGCGTGAAAGCCAGCCACGGCAGGATCGCGTTGATCTGGGCGGAGAATCGCTGCGGAGAACCGGCATAGCGGCGCTGCCACTGTTTCACCAGGGGATCGCTTTGGCAGGGCGGGTCGAACAGGCGTTCGCGCAGGCGCGAGATCACCTCCTCGCCGGACCTGGGTGGCGCAGGCTCCGGAATCTGGAAGGTTTCCTCGGCCGGCTCGGGTGCGGGCGGGGGCACCGGTTCGGGCGCTGCGACTTGCACGGGCGGAGAAATTTCGGCGACATCCGCAGGCGGAGCGGATTTCTGCGGCAGGCTCTGGCAGGCGGCCAAGGCCAGCAGAGCCGCGGCGGATGCCATCCGTCGTATCGGCTTCATCCGGCAAATCCGTCTTTCCAGCGGCGCAGCGCGGTGAAAACCGCCACGGCATCGGCAGGATCGCAGCCCGCGTATTCGGCCACGCGAGCGGCAAGGCGAGGTTCCCGGCAGCGCAGGAAGGGATTGGTTTTTCGTTCGGAATCCATGGATATCGGCAGGGTGGGCAGACCTGCCGCGCGCGCCGCGCGTGCCTGCGCGGCGCGTTCGGCCAGCGCGGGATTGCCCGGCTCCACGGTCAGCGCGAAGGACGCGTTGGCCAGGGTGTATTCGTGGGCGCAGCAGACCCGTGTCTCGGGGGGCAGTGCGGCGAGGCGTTCGAGCGAGTCGAACATCTGTGCAGGCGTGCCTTCGAACAGGCGTCCGCAGCCAAGGCTGAACAGCGTGTCCCCGGTGAATGCCAGGCCTTCGCCGATGTAGGCGACGTGGCTGCGCGTGTGGCCGGGAACCTCCATCACCCGCAGATCCAGCCCCGCCATTTCGATTCGGTCGCCCTCGCGCACCGGCACGAACTCGCCGGCGATGCGAGCATCATCGGGCGCATACACCGTGGCACCGCAGCGTTCGGCCAGCGTTGCCACCGCGTCGGTGTGGTCGTGGTGGTGGTGGGTTACCAGGATGGCGCGCGGGCGCAGGCCCTGGCGCATCGCCGCGAGCACGGGTTCGGCTTCGCCTGGATCGACGATGATCGCATCTGCACCGGCTTCGGCCAGCGTCCAGATGTAGTTGTCGCTCAACGCGGGCAGGGCGGTGGGGAAGGGCATGGCAGGCGGGGTACACTGGGAACTTGCGAAGTACCTGTGCGCACCATGCCGGCAGCCTCCCCGACCCGTCAACCCGACCACCTGCCGACCTGGTTCGACGGCGCGTTCGGCCAGGCCTTTCTCGAAGCCGAGCTGGGCCTGATGATGCCGCTGGTGCTGCGCAGCCCGGGGCTGCGGATGTGCTGGATCCTGCCCAGCTGCACCAGCGCCCGCGCCGCGCCGCCGATGCTGATGCCGAACGAGACGCGGCTGTGGCGGCGAGGCGGGGATTGGTGCCTGGGCAGTGAATCGGTCGAAAGCCTCCCGCAGCAGGAAATGGATCTGGTGATCGCCGCGCACGTGATGGGTTCGAATGCCGATGCGCGGCGCCAGCTCGATGCGATCCACTCCATGCTGCGGCCGGGGCGCACCGCCTTCCTGGTCGAACTCAATCCCTGGTCGCCGTTCCGCTGGCAGTGGCGCGGCTGCGGCATGCGCGCCCCGTCGGTGTGGCGGCTCTCGGAGCTCGCCCGCCGCAGCGGCCTTGTCGTGGAGGCCAGCTATGCGGTCAACCCTTCGGTATCGAAGGACTCGGTCGGCACCCTGTTGCGCCACGACTGGCGCACGCCGGCCTGGCTTCCGCACCGCTCCTATGCCATCCGCGTCCGCCGGCGCGAGCCGGGCATGACGGCCGTGGGCAGCGGACTTCCCGTCGGACTGGCGCTGGGAGCGCCAGGTGCATGAGTGAAGAGTCCGTGGTGCTGATCCATACCGATGGCGCCTGTCTGGGCAACCCCGGTCCCGGCGGCTGGGGCGCACTGCTGCACCACCGCGGCCGCGAGCGCGAGCTGTCGGGGGGCGAGCCGGATACCACCAACAACCGCATGGAGCTGCTCGCCGCGATCATGGCGCTGGAGGCGCTCAAGCGCCCGTGTGCGGTGCGCCTGCGCACCGATTCTCAGTATGTGCGCCAGGGCATCACCCAGTGGCTCTCCGGCTGGATCGCGCGCGGCTGGCGCACCGCGGGTGGCGCCGCAGTGAAGAACCGTGACCTCTGGGAGCGTCTCCAGCAGGCCGCCGCGCCCCACGAGATTCGCTGGGAATGGGTGCGCGGGCACGCCGGCGATCCCGACAACGAACGCGTCGATCGCCTCGCGCGCGCCGCCGCCGAGGCGCAAAGGCCGACGCCATGATTCGACAAACCGATTCCGGAAGCCACGCGCCGTGAGACAGATCGTCCTGGATACCGAAACCACCGGCATCTCGCTGCAGGCCGGCAACCGCGTCATCGAAATCGGCGCTCTGGAGCTGCTCGAACGCCGCCCCACGGGGCGCAAGTTCCACCGCTACCTCAACCCCGACCGCGAAAGCGAACCCGGCGCGCTGCGCGTGCACGGCCTGACGAGCGAGTTTCTTTCCGGAAAGCCGCGCATCGGCGAGATCGTGGACGAGCTGCTGGACTTCGTTCGCGGCGCTGAACTCGTGATCCACAACGCCGAATTCGACGTTTCCTTCCTCGACGCCGAGCTCGAACGCTGCGGGCCGCAGTATGGCCGATTGGCCGACCACGTCGCCGGCGTGGTGGACACCGTGCGGCTGGCGCGCGAACGCTTCCCGGGCCAGCGCGTGTCGCTCGACGCCCTGTGCCGCCGCTACGGCATCGACAACGCACACCGCGAGCTGCACGGCGCGCTGCTGGATGCCGAGCTCCTGCTCGACGTGTATCTGGCCATGACCTCGGGCCAGTTCGACCTGGCCCTGGACATCGCGCCCGTCCAGACGCGGTCGGAGGTGCGGGTGACGCCGCAGGCACCGCGCGGCATCCGCGTGGTGCGCGCCACGTCCGAGGAATTGCAGCGCCACGATGCGCGCCTTGCGGCGATCCGGAAGGCCTCCGGCGCGTGCCTGTGGCCGCAGACCGAGGAAGGCTGAGGGCGACATGGGACAGGCCGTGGTGCCGCACGTTGCCGGATTCCGGATCCTGCGCCGCCTTGGCGAAGGCGCCAGTGCCGCCGTCTACCACGCCATCCAGGAGGACAGCGAGCGCGAGGTGGCGCTCAAGGTCTTCGAGCCGATGGAAGAACCAGACGCGGTCGATCCGGCCGACATCGAACGCGAACGCGGCCTCGCCGCCGCGCTGCGGCACCGCAACCTGGCGCGCATCCACGCCATGGGCGAATACGGCGAGCGGCGCTGGCTGGCCACCGAATACCTGCCGGGCGGTACGCTGGCCGAACGCATCGCCGCGCGCATGCGCCCTGCCGACGTGCTGCAGGTCGTGCGCGACCTGGCCCAGGGTCTGGGCCACGCGCACGCGCAGGGCATCGTCCACGGCGACGTGAAGCCGGCCAACGTCCTGTTCCGCAACGCCGGCGAAGCCGTGCTGGTCGATTTCGGCAGCGCCGCCTTCGCGGGAAAGGGCAGCGCGCGCTTGCAAGGCGGCACGCCCGGATACATGAGTCCCGAGCAGGCGGCCGGCGAGCCGGTCGACGGTCGTTCCGACCTCTACGGCCTGGGCGTGGTACTGCACGAGATGCTCACCGGACGCCTGCCGCGCCCTCCGGACGAACCGGGCGCCGAACTGCGACGTCCGGCGCCCGTGCCGCCGCTGCCGGTGCGGCACCGCTGGCTGCAACCGCTGCTGGATGCCCTCCTGGCCGAGCGCCCCGAGGATCGCCCCGCCGACGCGCGTGCGCTCCTGCACCTTCTGTCCTCGCTGTGCGCCGCCTCGCCCGAGGCCCAGGCCCTGCTGCCGATTGCCGCGGAAGAGGTGGCGCGCGCGCGCGTCCACGGCCGACACGAATCCGTGCGAGAACGACAGCGGCGCCGCCGTCGCTGGATTCTGCTGGCGGCGACAGCGCTGGCGCTGGTCCTGGTCGGCGTACTCCTCGATCGCCTGCTGTAGCGAGGATTCCTCAGCGCGTTTCCCCGGACTCGAACAGGCGTCGCTGCGCGTTCCAGGCATCGGCATCGGTGAAGCCGGAAAGGCCCACGCCGACCAGCCGGTAACGGGTGCGGAAGGGAAGTTCCACGCGGGCGTGCAGGCCCCAGGCCGCATCGCTCAGGCTGGCGGCATCAGGTGGCGGTTCGGCGAAGGTCAGGCTGCGGGTGAGGACGCGGAAGGCCGAGGTCTTGAGCTTGAGCGTCACCGTGCGCGCGATGCGCGAAGGATCGCGCTGGCGCTCGCGGCAGTAGTCGGCGAAGGTGCGCGCAGCCAGCGCGCGCACCCGCGGCTCCAGTTCGGCCAGCGGCAGGTCGGTTTCGAGCGTGTCCTCGCGCGAAATTTGCAGGGTGGGGCGGTCCGGCTCGACCGGGTGCTCGTCGATGCCCAGCGAAAGTTCGTGCAGGCGCAGGCCCCAGCGCCCGAACAGCGATTCCAGCCGCGCCGCGCCCAGGGTGCGAAGCTGTGCCACCGTTTCCACGCCCAGCGCCGCCAGTCGCGCCTTCATCACCTTGCCCACGCCCGGGATGCGTCCGACCGGCAGCGGCAGAAGCACCTCGTCGATGCGCGAGGGGCGGATCACGAACAGGCCGTCGGGCTTGTTCCAGTCCGAGGCGATCTTGGCGAGGAACTTGTTGGGCGCGACGCCGGCCGAGGCGGTCAGCCCGGTTTCCTCGCGGATCGCCGCGCGGATCGCTTCGGCCGCGGCCGTGGCCGAAGGCAGGGGCAGCTTCGGAACGCTCAGGTCGAGGTAGGCCTCGTCCAGCGAGAGCGGCTCGATGCGGTCGGTGTAGCGCGAGAAGATGCCGTGCACCTGGCGCGAAACCGCCTTGTAGCGGGAAAAATCCGGAGGCACGAATGCCGCCTGCGGACACAGCCGCTCGGCGGTGACCGCGGGCATGGCCGAGCGTATCCCGAAGCGGCGCGCCTCGTAGCTGGCCGCGCAGACCACCGAGCGCGCGCCGCGCCAGGCCACCACCACCGGACGACCGCGCAGGGAAGGGTCGTCGCGCTGCTCCACGGAGGCGTAGAACGCGTCCATGTCCACGTGCACGATCTTGCGCGGCGTGGCGTTCACGTCAGCTCGGCGGAACGCTCCAGCACCCGCCCGATGCCCTCGGACTCGATCTGCACGAGCGCCGGCGCGAGGGCGGCGGCCGTGACGCCGGCCTCGAAACCAAGGCGGAAATGCACCTCGCCCGCCGGAGTGCGCGAGGAGTGGATCGAGGCGATGCTGACGCCGTGGTGCTCGAAGGCGTGCAGCAGGCGGCGCAGCGAGCCGGCCTGGTCCTCGGGCAGGTGCACCGAGACGCTGCGTTCGCCGGCGAGGTCGGCAAGCAGGTAGCCCACGCGCTCGAAGCTGTAGTTGCCCTCGGCGATGGCGCGCTCGCCCAGCGCCGCGTGCGTATCGGCCAGAAATCGCCGGCGGAACTGCGTGCGGGCCGCATCGTCGCCGCGCGCTACCAGGTCGCGCAGGCCCTCGATCTGGCGCGCCAGCGCGTCCAGCATCGGGATCACGTGCGGGTTGCAGAACTGGATGTCCTCGTAGATCGCGGGATTCATCGCCAGGATGCGCGAAAGCATCGCGGTGTCCAGCTCGAAGGAGGCCGAGCGGAACGGCAGCAGCGCCTCCAGTCCGCCCAGGTGCGGCGCGTATTCCGCCAGCACGCCGCCCTGCGCGAGGTGGCCGGCGTGCACCATGGCCTGCACCAGCGCCATGATGCGGTCGTGCTGGGCGGGCGTGGCGCGCACGCACTGGGCGCGCAGCGCGCCGAGGAAACCCTCCAGCCAGCCGCGCCAGTGCTCCAGTCGCGCTTCGCACACCACCATCACCCGGCCCTTGAGCGTGGGCGCCTTGGGTGCGGCGGTCATCGGGTGCAGACCGACGACCTCGGCCTGCGAGGCCAGCATCGCCGCCACCGGCGCCTGCTTGATCGAGGTGACATCGAGCCAGAGCTGGCCGCGCTCGCGCCCGGCTGCGCGCTTCACGTAGTCGCCGATGATCGCCGGCGTGTGCCGGATCGGCGCGCAGAACACCAGCACCTGCGCGCGGTCGAGAAGTTCGTCCGGCTCGACCGTGCCCGCCCGGCCCGGGTCGGCGCCCAGCACGGGCAGGCCCATGCGTTCTTCGAAAAATCGCCGCAGCCAGCGGCCGTAGCTGCCTTCGCTGCCGATCAGGCCGACGGTGGGAGTAGGGGTCATGCGGGGAGGCGGGAGTGATGCATGCGCGGAATGATCGCACCGCAGCGTGCGCGCGGCGATGCGCGGCCCCGCGTTCGGCCGATTTGTCTGCCTGCACAAGCGGGGCTGTCCTATGCTGGCGCACCGAGACGCGACGACAGGAATCTCATGGTCTCTCCCGACTGGGCCGCCCCGCATCCGCCCGACCTGCCACCGGTGCGGCGGCGCGAGGTGTTCGCCTGGGCCCTGTTCGACTTCGCCAATTCCGGCTACACCACGGTGGTGATCACGGCGGTGTTCAACGCCTGGTTCGTGGCGGGGATCGCAGGCGGCGCGAGCTGGGCCACGCTGGCCTGGACGGCGGCGCTTTCGCTGTCCTATGCGCTGAACCTCCTGAGCTCGCCGCTGCTCGGCGCCTGGGCCGACCTTCGCGCACAGAAACGTGGTCTGCTCCTGGCCAGCACCGCGCTGTGCGTGGCCGCAACCGCGGCGCTTTCGCTGTGCGGACCGGGCGATGTGGCGTTGGCATTGGCGCTGGTGGTGGTCAGCAACTTCGCCTTCGGCATGGGCGAGAACCTGATCGCCGCCTTCCTGCCGGAACTGGTGAAGCCGCAGGCCATGGGCAAGGTGTCGGGCTGGGGCTGGGGGCTGGGCTATCTCGGCGGATTGGCGACGCTGGCGCTTTGCCTGTGGTGGATCCAGGGCACGGGGCGGAGCGCGCAGGTCGCGGTGCCGCAGACCCTGCTGCTGACCGCGCTGGCATTTTCCATCGCCGCGCTGCCGACGTTCTTCCTCCTGCGTGAACGGGCGCGCCCGCAGCTGGGGAGCCATGCGCGCGTCTGGACGCTGGCGCGAACCCGCGTGCGCGAGGCCCTGCGCGGCGGCTCGGGCCTGCTGGACCTGCGCCGCCTGCTGGCCTGCATCGTCTGCTATCAGGCCGGCGTGCAGACGGTGATCGCGCTGGCGGCGATCTACACCCAGGAGGCGCTGGGATTCACCACGGCGCAGAGCATCACCCTGATCCTTGTGGTGAACCTGACCGCGGCCGCCGGCGCGGTCGCCTTCGGCCAGGTGCAGGATCGTCTCGGCCACCGCCGCGTGCTTGCGTTCACCCTGATCGGATGGATCGCGGCGATCGCGATGATGTGGGCGGCGCAGGATCTCGCGACGGTGTGGATCGCCGCGAATCTGGTGGGCCTGTGTCTGGGTGCATCGCAGTCGGCCGGTCGCGCGCTGGTCGGCTACCTGTGTCCGCCGAAGCGCGAGGCCGAAATCTTCGGGCTGTGGGGCATGGCAGTGAAGCTGGCCTCGATCCTCGGGCCGCTGGGCTATGGCCTGGTCAGCGCGCTCACAGCGGGCAACCATCGCATCGCGATCGCCGTCACGGCGGCCTTCTTCGTTGCCGGACTGCTGCTTCTTGCGCGGGTGGACGTGGCGCGCGGCCACGCGCTGGCGCATCCGCCGCGCTGAGGTGGATGCGGGGCGCTGAAGCCGTGAAAGCGCCGGCAATTGCCTGCACCGCGGGCGGCCGATAGCATTCCACTCCTTTTCCCGCGCGTTCCGGCCCCTCGGGGCGCGGCGGCGCGGGTGCGACCCTTCCGGAGCTTTCCCATGCGTACCCATTTCTGCGGCCTGATCGACGCGGCGTTGATCGGCCAGACCGTGACCCTGTGCGGCTGGGCCGATGTCGCCCGCAACATGGGCCAGATCGTCTTCATCGACCTGCGCGACCACGAGGGCATCGTCCAGATCGTGGCGGAGCCGGCCGAGGTTGCCGGCAACGCCGAGATGCTGGCGATGGCCGAGAAGGTGGGCTACGAGGACTGCCTGCGCGTCACCGGCGTCGTGCGTCGTCGGCAGTCGGTCAACGACAGGATCAGGACTGGCCAGGTGGAG
>Ga0116141_10004166_pt1 | contig 12190 bp, 9 predicted proteins | sample AD_UKC097_MetaG_FD_89744 | JGI IMG/M metagenome (GOLD analysis project Ga0116141, IMG submission 89744) | Active sludge microbial communities of municipal wastewater-treating anaerobic digesters from USA - AD_UKC097_MetaG | ecosystem: Engineered > Bioreactor > Anaerobic > Digestate | place: USA... | reverse complement strand
CGAAAAAGGTTCACCGCGAAGTTGTTTTGCCCGAAACCATCACCGTCCAAGATCTTGCGAACCGCATGACCGAGCGTGGAGCCGATCTCATCAAGTCGCTGATGAAAATGGGTGTGATGGCGACCATCAACCAGGTTATCGACTCCGAGACCGCGGAAATTCTCGCTTCGGAATACGGGACCGAGGTGTCGGTGGTTTCGCTCTACCAGGAAACGGTCATCAAGAAGGAAGAGGAGGACAAGGAGGAAGACTGGCGTCCGCGGCCTCCCATCGTAACCGTGATGGGCCACGTCGACCACGGTAAGACGAAGCTCCTGGACGCCATCAGGAAGACAAACGTGGTGGACGGGGAGTTCGGCGGTATCACACAGCACATCGGCGCCTACACGGTGAAGATAAACGACCGCCCCATCACGTTCCTCGACACGCCGGGCCACGAGGCGTTCACCACCATGCGCGCGCGGGGAGCGTCGGTAACCGACATCGTGGTGCTGGTCGTCGCCGCGGATGACGGCGTAAAACCCCAGACGATAGAAGCCATCAACCACGCCAAGGACGCCGAGGTGCCGATTGTCGTGGCTCTCAATAAAATCGACCTTCCGAACGCGAACCCCGAGCGGGTGCGCAACGAGCTGGCCAACTACGGGCTTGTGCAGGAAACATGGGGCGGCCACACGCTCTATGCGGAGATAAGCGCGAAGAAGATCCTGAATATCGAAAAGCTTCTGGAACAGATTCTGCTCCAGGCGGAAATGATAGACCTGCGGGCGAATCCGTCTCTCATGGCGAAAGGAAAGGTGATAGAGGCGAAGCTCGACGCCGGGCGCGGACCCGTCGCCACGGTGCTGGTGGAGAACGGCACCATGCACGTGGGCGACTCCTTCGTCATCGGGGTATATTCCGGCAAGGTAAGGGCGATGTTCGATGACCATGGGAATGCGGTCGATGAGGCCGGTCCCTCGATGCCGGTGGAGGTGCTCGGCATCTCGAGCGTGCCCTCGGCGGGCGACCCGGTGGAGGTGGTCGAGTCCGAGAAGTACGCCAAGCAGATAGCGCAGAAACGGCAGGAGCTCCTGCGCCAGGAGTCGGCGAAGAAGGTGCGCAAGGTGACGCTGGAGTCCCTCAACGAGCTCATCAAGGAAGGCGAGGTACAGGAGCTGCGCGTCATCATCAAGGCGGACGTGGACGGCTCCATGCAGGCGCTCAAGGAGGCGCTCGAGAAGCTGTCGACGAGCGAGGTCCGGGTCAAGGTAATCCACTCGGGAACGGGCGGTATCAACGAGTCCGACGTGATGCTCGCATCGGCGTCGAACGCAGTCATCATCGGCTACCACGTGAGGCCCACGGCGCGCGTGCTCGACGTGGCGGAGAAGGAAAAGGTCTCCATCAAGTTCTACAACATCATCTTCGAGGTCACCAACGACATCAAGGCGGCCATGGAGGGGATGCTCTCACCCGAGTTCAAAGAAGAGATCACCGGCGGCGGCGAGGTGCGCCAGGTATTCAAGATATCGAAGGTTGGTTCCATTGCGGGCTGCATAGTCACAAGCGGCAAGGTGGAGAAGACGAACAAGCTCCGAATGATGCGGGATGGGGTGGTCATCTACGACGGCGTGATAAAAACGCTGAAGCGATTCAAGGACGACGCGTCATCGGTCGATGCCGGGCAGGAATGCGGCATCCAGCTCGACGGTTTCAATGACGTCAAGGAAAGCGACGCGTTCGAGACCTACCGCGTGATCCAGGTCGCGAAGAAGCTGGAATAGTGAAGCGCGCCGGGCGCATGATATGACGAGTTTCAGGAAGGAAAAGCTGGAGGCCGAGATCAGGAGGATCGTGGCGGACGCGTTTCTCCGGGAGATCAAGGATCCCCGAATAGGGTTCATCACGGTGACCGGAGCGAAGATCAGCAAGGACTACACGTCAGTCAACGTGGGGATATCGGTCATAGGCGACGATAAGGAAAAGAAGAAGACGCTGGCGGGCGCGGAGTCCGCGGCGGGATTTCTCCAGCACCTGATTGCCAAACACCTGAAGCTGCGCGTCACGCCGAGGATAAAATTTTTCCTGGATTCGTCGATAGAAGAAGGCGTCCGCATGGTGGGGCTGATCGAAGACGTGAACAAGGATTCGTGAAGGCGCGGTGCTGTCCCGGGAAAAGCTGAACAATGCCGTGCTGCTGATCGACAAGCCGGCGGGGATCACGTCCAACGACGCGCTCGAAAAAGTAAAGCGGATCACCGGGATGATGAAGATCGGCCACTCCGGGACCCTGGACAAGTTCGCGTCGGGACTCCTGGTCGTCTGCACCGGGATGATGACGAAGCTTTCGAGGTTTTTCCTCGAGCACGAGAAGCGGTACATGGCGCGTATCCGCCTCGGCGCGGTGACCGACACGCTCGACACCGAAGGAGCGGTGGTGGAAACCAGGGATGTTCCGCGGCTGACGGCGGAGAGTCTGGACGGCGCACGGGCGGCTTTCACGGGCGCTATCTCCCAGGTTCCGCCGGACTACTCGGCGCTGAAAATCGCCGGCCGACGCGCGTCGGACAGGGTCAGGGCCGGGCAGAGCGTCGAGTTGAAGGCGCGGGACGTGGAGATCAGGAGCCTGTCCCTCGATCGGGTGGAGGGCGACGAAACCCTGCTCCGGGCCGACGTCACCTGCTCCAAGGGAACATACATCCGATCCCTGGCGAGGGACATAGGCGAATACCTGGGAACGGGCGCGTACCTCGAACAGCTCCGGAGAATATCCTCGGGTCCGTTTTCAGTGGACGATGCCCTGACCATAGACGGGCTGGCTGATCTGGCGGGAACTGGCGTTACCGACAGGAAGTGGGTGATAGGGCCCCTGGAGGCGCTCAAGGGCTTCGGCGTGATGACGATGAAACCGGGGAGCGAGGCGAAGGTGCTCAACGGGCAGGCTTTCGGTCCCGACGACGTGGACGATATCACCGGCGCCGAAAAGGGCCCCTGCGCCGTGGTGGATGCCGGTAAAAAACTAATTGCAATAGTGGAGCCCGATTTCGTTAAATGGAGCATTCGCTACCTGAACGTCTTTAACAGGCCGGCGGACTGAATGGAAGTTTATTCACGGTGGTAAAGGCCCCGTCCCGGTGTTACGGGACACGGGCAAAGCCCGCAAATGATGGTAGTATAGCTTTGTGTAAAGTGGAAAGAAGAATGGGGTGAAGGGGCGAAGCCCCTTGAAGGCCCCGCAGGGCGTCTCCTGCGATCCTCCGGGATGCGGGTGAAACCAGCGAAAGCAATAAAATCTTAGTGTAGGGGGAGTTGTACCGTGTTACAGCAGAAAGGAGAACTGATCGGGAAATACAAAAGGCACGAGAAGGACACTGGGTCTCCGGAAGTCCAGATCGCGCTTTTGACAAACAGGATCAATCACTTGACCGAGCACTTCAAGGTTCACAAAAAGGATTTTCACTCGAGGACCGGATTGCTCAAACTCGTGGGCCAGAGGCGCAGGCTTCTGACGTACCTGAAGAACAAGGACCTCGGCCGCTACAGGGAAGTCATACAGTCCCTCGGTCTGAGACGATAGTCCGCCAGGTGCTCCGGCGTCGCGTACCCGCCCTGCGCTAACGGGCGGGCGAAGTCAATTTATTACAGGTGAAAAATATGAGCACTGAAATAAGTGTGGATATCGGATCGAAAAAGATCGGATTCAACACCGGATACCTCGCCAAGCAGGCTGACGGCGCGGTCCTGGTGTCAAGCGGCGAGGCGATTGTATTCGCAAGCGTCGTCATGTCAAGGGAAGTGAAGGAAGGGCAGGATTTCTTTCCTCTCACGGTTGACTTTCGCGAAAAGTGGTATGCCGCCGGCAAGTTCGCGGGCGGTTTCATCAAGAGGGAAGGGAGGCCGAGCGACAGGGAAATTCTGACGAGCCGCCTCACCGACCGGCCCATCAGGCCGCTCTTTCCCAAGGACTTCATCAACGAGGTCCAGATTATAAGCTACACATTTTCCGCGGACGGGGAAACGCAGTTCGATGTCCTCGCCATCAACGCGGCTTCGGCGGCGCTCGCGATATCGGGCCTGCCCTTCAAGGGCCCCGTCGGCGCGGTACGCATTGGCAGGGTGAATGGACAGTGGATCGTCAATCCGACGAACCAGGAAACCGCGGAAAGCGATATCGACCTCGTGGTCGCGGGAACGGCGAAGGCCGTCACCATGATAGAAGGACGGTCGAGCAACGTGAGCGAGGACGACATGATCAGCGCGGTCGAGCTCGCGCACGAGAATATCAAAAAGATATGCGAGACGCAGTCGAAGCTCGCCGGCATGGTGGGCAAGCCTCCGGTGCAGTACACGCCGGCATCACACGACGCCGCGCTCGAGACGCTGATTCGTGAAAAATATCTTTCTGCCATGAAGGCGCTGGACCAGATTCGCGAGAAGAAAGGCCGCGAGGACAGGTTCAACGCGCTCGTCAAGCAAATGGTTGAAGAAAACAAGGACCAGTTTCCGGAGACCATCGGCCAGGTGCGCTCCATCGCGGATGATATCGACAAGGAAATCGTCCGGGAGAACATCCTCGAAAGGAAGAGCCGTCCCGACGGGAGGGGACTCAAGGAAATCCGGCCCATCGACATCATCGCAGGGATACTTCCCCGCGCGCACGGCTCAGCCGTGTTCACCAGGGGCCAGACGCAGAGCCTGGGCATCGTCACCCTGGGCAGTGTTTCCGACGCGCAGCGCGTCGACAACATCGATGGTGAATACGCCAAGAGATTCATGCTGCATTACAATTTCCCGCCCTTTTCGGTGGGCGAGACGGGCCGTACCGGCGGACAGGGAAGAAGGGAGATAGGCCATGGGATGCTCGCCGAGCGTTCCCTGGAATGGGCCCTTCCCGATGCGAAGGATTTCCCGTACACGATACGGGTCGTTTCCGAAATACTCGAGTCAAACGGTTCCTCATCGATGGCGTCCGTCTGTTCCGGATCGCTGTCGATGTTCAACGCCGGCGTGCCGATGAAGAGCGCCGTGGCGGGCATCGCGATGGGCCTCATCATGGAGGGCGACCGCTACAGCGTCCTCAGCGACATCATGGGACTTGAGGACCACCTGGGCGACATGGACTTCAAGGTGGCCGGCACCGAAACCGGCATCACCGCGTTCCAGATGGACATCAAGATCGAGGGCATAACCCCGGCGATCATGCGCGAGGCGCTGGAGCAGGCGCGCGAAGGCAGGCTCCATATCCTCGGAAAAATGAGGGAGGCGATTCCGGCTCCCGAGAAACAAATGTCGCCGCACGCGCCGAGAATCGTGACACTGCAGGTGCCGGTGGACAAGATAGGCGAGGTCATAGGACCCGGCGGCAGGGTCATCAAGGGCATCGTCGAGGAGACGAAGGCCGACGTGAACATCGAGGACGATGGCACGGTGACGATATCGGGCAGCAACCAGAAGTCCCTGGACGCGGCGGTGGACATCGTCATGTCGATCATCGCGGAAGTGGAAGTCGGGAAGATCTACCGCGGCACGGTGAAGCGCGTGATGGAATACGGCGCCTTCGTCGAGATACTCCGCGGGAAGGAAGGGCTGGTGCACATCTCCAAGCTCGACCACAAGAAAGTGAACAACGTGAGCGATATCCTGAAAGAGGGTGATGTCGTCAATGTGAAGGTGCTCGGCATTGACAAGATCGGACGCATCGATTTAAGCAGGAAAGACGCGCTCGATTCCAGGAACTGATCATCCCAGGATCGCTGCCTGCATAATGAGAGCCCGGTGAATCACGGGATTCGCCGGGCCCCATCCCTCCTTCAATCCGATTGTCGGCAATAACCCGGCGGGTGCGTTATGGTAGTGAAACACACAACGGAGAACGGCCTTACCGTGCTCCTCGAACCAATCGAGGGGGTTGTCTCCATTTCGGCTGGCCTGTGGGTGAAGGCCGGGTCACGCCACGAGAAAGCGGGCCAGCACGGGTACGCGCACTTCATAGAGCACATGCTGTTCAAGGGCACCGAGAACTATACCGCGCGGGAGATCGCCCGTCTCGTTGACCGCGTGGGCGGGCAGCACAACGCCGCGACGAACAGGGAGTACACCTGCTACTATATCAACGTGATTTCGGACTACCTGGAACTGACGATCGAGATTCTCGCGGATATGTACTATCGCTCCCTCTTCGACGAAGCTGAAATCGACAAGGAAAAAAAGGTAATACTCGAGGAGATCCGGATGTACGAGGACACTCCGGATGAACTGGTCCATGACCACTTCATCGAGTCTGTCCTGGCGGAACACCCGCTGGGTCACTCGATAATCGGAGACGAATCGAGCATAGCGGGGGTGACCCGCAAAAAATTGGTTGATTTTTTCAACGGTTACTACCTGAATAATAACTGTATTTTCGTCATCGCCGGCAAGTTCGACGTCGATGACGCGAAACGGTTGATAGATACATATTTCACTTCCGGCGGAAAAAAAAGCGAGCCTGACGGATCCATTACGGACCTGTCGAAAAGGATTTACCGTCGCCACGTGCAGAGGGACCTGGAACAGGTGCATTTCTGCCTGGGCGGCGAGGGAGTGAACAAGAACGATGACGACCGGTGGGCCCTGTACGCGTTGAGTACGCTTTTCGGCGGGAGCATGTCATCGAGGCTCTTTCAGAACATACGTGAAAAGGAAGGTCTCTGTTATTCAATATATTCGTTCCACTCCTCCTACGCGGACAAGGGGATTTTCGGTATCTACTGCGGGACGTCGCCCGAGAATTTCGAAAGGGTGATGGACCTGATCCAGAAAGAGAGCAGGGCGCTCCTTGAGAATGGGATTACGGAAACGGAGCTCCTCGATACGAAGACGTACATAAAGGGGAACATAGCCCTCAGCATGGAAAGCACGGAAGTGAGGATGGGCCAGCTCGCGCGAAACGAAATGAATTTCGGGCGCTACGTTCCCTTCGAGGAGATAGTCGACAATATCAACCTGGTGACGCTCGACGACGTAATGAGGGTTGCCCGCAGGCTTCTGCGGGAGCAGGAACTGTCACTCGTGTCGATCGGAAAGCTGGCTGATGAGGGACGCGCGGCGAGGTCCATCAGGCTGTAACTTATTCTTTGCGAGGTAACCGGCAATGGCGGGCAAGAGCGATGTAATCAACAGTACCATCGGGGAAGGTTCGGTCTTCGAAGGAAAGTTCTATATCAGCGGGTCCCTCCGCATAGACGGCAAGTTCGAGGGCGAGATAAAGACCGACGACGAACTCGTGGTGGGGGAGACGGGCAAGGTCAGGACGAACATCAACGCGAAATCGGTAGTCATCGCCGGCACCGTAATAGGGAACATATCCGCCGACGACGAGGTGAAACTCCTGGAAACCGGCAGGGTGCTGGGGGATATCGTGACGCCCACGCTGTCCATTCAGCGCGGCGTGATAGCGCAGGGTTCCATCACCATAACCGGGGGCCACAAGAAGGATGTGAAGAAGCTGGTAGAGGATTCGTACGGCCCCGGGGAGATCAAGGCGGAAAGCCCCGGCAGGGACAGGCGGTAAAAACCGTCCCGAGAAAACAGATAAAGTATTTATATTCAAATCCCCGATAATTTAAAAAACGGGCATATCCGGTTATTAAATGAAGAAATATTATTCCAAGACCATCAGGGTGGGCCGGTTGAGCGTGTTGCTCCTGGCCGGTGAAGTGATCATTTTATTCAGGGGGGACCGGAAAGTCTACCTGAAGAAGTTCAGCCACCTGGAATTACCGCTGATGAAAAAGCCCCTCGTCGCGGGTATCGCCGCGGCGATCGTGGCCGCCGGATTCTTCTTTTTCACCACGGGCTCGCCTGTTCCCGAACAGGCGACACTGACCGAGGACGAACAGAAGCACCAGATCCTCTCTTCCAGGGAGACCGATTTCACCGAGCAGAAGGAAGAACAGAAACTCGAGATAAAGATTCACCGCGTGAAGAGCGGGGAAACCCTCAGCAAGATAGCGAAAATCCACGGCGTGTCAATGGACACGGTCTGCGGCAGCAACAACCTGAATTCCTACGACCTGGTCAACGTGGGCATGGTCCTTAAAATACCGAACAGGGACGGCATCATCTATACGGTGAAGGCAGGGGAAAAGGTGAGTTCGGTGTTGTCGAGATACCGGGTGCCGATAGAGAAGGTGCTTGCGGTCAACGAGGTGCGCAACCCGGACTTCATCCGCCCCAACCAGCACCTCTTCATCCCGGACGCGAAGCCGCTCAACCTTGTCCGCGGTTTCCTCTGGCCTTCCTTCCAGAGGAGAATCACCAGCAGCTACGGGTGGAGGAATCATCCGATTTTCGGCAACAGGCACTTCCACAAGGGGCTCGACATTTATTGTCACTACAACTGGATCCGCGCAACAAAGTACGGCAAGGTGACCTACACGGGCTGGCTCGGCGGGTATGGACGCACCATTGTTATTTCGCACCCAGGGGGATGGAAGTCGCTGTATGGCCATCTTTCCAGAATATCGGTACGCCGGGGACAGTACGTGAAACAGGGCCAGATTATCGCGAAGGGCGGCAATACAGGCAACTCGACGGGACCCCATCTTCACTTCGAGCTTATCAACAACGGCGATTACAGGAATCCCTATCGACTCTTAAAATAAACTTTCCGCCGTTTAAATCGCAGGAATTATGCGGAAAGCAGGGATCCCCCTGCTTTTTTCGTTGAATTGATCATCAAATTCTGAAATTAATTGCATTCGGCGGTATTTTATTCAGTATACTACTAGTGTTCCTACAGACAGTTGTACGGGGGTTTGACATGAAGAGGTGCATGGTTATCGTACTCGTGGTCCTCGCGGGAGGATTGTTCTGTTCCCAGGTGCTGGATCAGCCGGAAGAATTCGCGAGCGTCACGTTTTTCGTGGGCGACGTGAAGAAGAACGCGGTCGACGTCCAGATAGGTGAAGTCCTGAATGAAAAGGACGTGATCCTTACCGGGCAGAACGCATCATGCGACATAAAAATCGGCGAATCGATAATACGGGTAAAGGAAAACTCCAAACTCCTCGTATCTCAGATACTGCGCCAGAATGACACGGAAAACGTCACGCTGGGGCTTGACGTGGGAAAGATCCTCTGCAGGCCGAAAAAACTGATGAAGAACGAAAACTTCCTGGTGCGTACGCCGACCGCAGTCGCCGGTGTCCGGGGCACGCTTTTCACCGTCGAAGCGGACAAGAAGAAAACAACGCGCATCAAGGTGTTCAACGGGAAAGTGGGCGTGGTGAAGCGAGTAGACGCTCTTGAACAGAGAGTGGGCATTGATAAAATAATAGAGGAATCTTCGCCGGTGGTCCAGAACGAGAAGGTGGTGATCACCGCGGAGGAAGTGAAGGCGGCCGAGAAAAACGTGGCGAAAGCGCTGTCCGCGTCGGCGAAAGAAGGTGCCGCGACCGACGATGCGCAGGTACTCCTGAAGGTGAGAAAGGACATATCCGTTGCAAAGAAGGATGTGCAGAAGTTCAAGGTGGAGGAGTTCCGCGAGGAGGAAGAGGAACTGATAGCGGTGAAACAAAGGGCGCCTGAAGTCATGGTCGCGATCCGCAAGGCCGTGAGAAGGGAAGGAAAGGCCCCCATGCCCGACGGGAGCCTCCTGGTCACCAGGCACGATATTTACTTCATAAAGAACGGAAAAGTCGAGGGCGAGTGGAAGGTGGTAAACTCGCCTGTGCGTCGCGACGAAGACATCTACATCGCGTCCAGGGACTATGTCTTCTGCGCCTCCATAGAGGGTCCCGTGAAATGGCGCAAGAAGATGTCCAGCGACGGCAGGATAGAGATAAAGGATAACGAACTGTACGTGCATGCGCGGGACGGTGTGAAGAAGCTCGATCTCAGGACCGGGGAGACTCTGGAATAGGGGCACGATAGTATCGGGCGGCGTGCCGTCCGGGGCGCGACAGGCGGGCGGCGATTGAAGGCGCGGATTTAAGTCCGCGCCTTCCTGTATCATCCCCATGGTTTTTTCGCTTATACTCGGAAAAAGCTTTCCGGTAACAGTTTCCGCTCCGGGATTACATAGATATCATCACCCTCAATAAATCGGACGGCTTCAAGGATTACATTTGACAACAGGCGGGAGTTTTTTCTTTAATCATATCTTGTATGGCTCAAAGAACTGAAATAATAGTATACGATACGACGCTTCGCGACGGCGCACAGAGCGTGGGGATATCGTTCTCCCTGCACGACAAGGTGCGCATCGCCAGGGAGCTTGACCGCCTGAAGATCGATTACATCGAAGGGGGATGGCCGGGCTCCAATCCCAAGGACGATCTCTTTTTCACGGAGATCGAGCGTCACCAGCTGCACCACTCCAGGATAGCCGCCTTCGGTTCCACGAAGAGGCCGGGCCTGGATTACGGGAAGGACGAGCTCCTGGCGGCGCTGGCGGGTTGCGGCGCGAAGACGGTGACCATTGTCGCGAAGACCTGGGACTTCCAGGTCTCGGCGGCGCTGAAAATAGAACCGAAAGAGAATATCGAACTGATATACGGGACGGTTGCCTACCTGAAGGACCGCGGCCTGGAGGTGTTCCTGGACGCCGAGCATTTCTTCGACGGTTACAGGGCGAATCCTGCGTACGCCCTGGAGGCGCTGGCGGCCGCCGAGAAGGCTGGCGCCGACATGCTGGTCCTCTGCGACACCAACGGCGGCACCATGGTGAATGACGCGTCGGAGATGACGGCGGCCGTGGTAAAGTCCGTGAAGACTCCCGTGGGCGTTCACTTCCACAACGATTCCGGCGTCGCCGCGGCGAACTCGTTCGTCGCCGTCCAGGCCGGGGCCGTGTCCGTGCAGGGCACCATGAATGGCTATGGCGAGCGCTGTGGTAACTGCGATCTCACCACGATTATACCGGGTCTTGTCCTCAAGCTCGGATACGGCTGCTCCGCCGCGGATTCCCTGGTGCACCTTACCGAAGCGAGCCGGCTCATCAGCGAAATAGCGAACCTGGCCCACAACGAGCGCGCTCCCTACGTGGGAGACAACGCCTTCGCGCACAAGGGCGGGATCCATGTCTCGGCGTTGACCCGGGACACGCGGACCTACGAGCATATCGATCCGGAGCAGGTGGGTAATCACCGCAAGGTGCTCATCTCGGAGCTGGCGGGCAAGAGCAACGTTGAGTTCAAGGCACGGGAGATGGGCATCACCATGCCCGGCGACGCGCAGCTCTCGAAGGAAATTCTCAAGAAAATCAAGTGCATGGAGGACAAGGGCTACCAGTTCGAGGCGGCCGAGGGTTCCTTCGAGCTCATCATCCGCCGGTCGACGCGGGAGTACACGCCTTTCTTCATCCTCCGCGGATTCAGGGTGATAACGGAGAAAACCGAGAATAACGCGCTGGTCTGCGAGGCCACCATCAAGGTGGAGGTGGACGGCATCATCGAGCACACGGCGGCGAACGGGAACGGCCCGGTGGACGCGCTGGACAACGCCCTCCGCAAGGCACTGGAAAAATTTTATCCGGAGATCGGGGAGATCAAGCTCACGGACTACAAGGTCCGCGTCCTGAACGAGAAGAAGGGTACCGGCGCCGCCGTGCGCGTGCTGATAGACCAAAGCCGCGCGGCGCGCCACTGGGGGACCGTGGGCGTGTCGGAGAACATCATCGAGGCGTCGTGGCAGGCCCTGGTGGACGGCATCGAGTACATGCTTCTGAAAGACAGGCTGGACGGGAACGGCGGCGATGAGCGGTAGCCCGATAGGCATCTTCGATTCAGGGGTCGGGGGACTCACGGTCTGCAAGGCCATCCGGGATATCCTGCCCGGGGAGCACCTCATCTATTTCGGCGATACCGCGCGCTTCCCCTATGGAACAAGGTCGCGCGATACGATACTACGCTACTCGAGGGAAATCGCCGAGTACCTGACCGGGCGCGGCGTTAAAATGATCGTCGTGGCCTGCAACACGGCGTCCGCGGTGGCGCTGGAAACGCTCCAGCACGAGTTTCCGGTTCCGGTTATCGGCGTGGTTGGGGCCGGTGCCAGGGCGGCCTGCCGCGTCCAGACCAACGGCATGGTGGGTGTCGTGGCGACACGGGCGACGGTGCAGAGCCTGGCGTACGAGAAGGCGGTAAAGGCCATCAACCCGGCAATCAGGGTCCTCCAGAGGCACGCGACGCTTTTCGTGTCGCTCACGGAGGAAGGGTGGATTGAT
>Ga0116141_10004165_pt1 | contig 12193 bp, 10 predicted proteins | sample AD_UKC097_MetaG_FD_89744 | JGI IMG/M metagenome (GOLD analysis project Ga0116141, IMG submission 89744) | Active sludge microbial communities of municipal wastewater-treating anaerobic digesters from USA - AD_UKC097_MetaG | ecosystem: Engineered > Bioreactor > Anaerobic > Digestate | place: USA... | reverse complement strand
AGGGTTCGAAATTCTTGTTTCCAAAGCTCTCACCGTTTCTCGCAGTCTCTTCACGTCACTGCTTGAAAACACCCGGACCGCGGGACTGAAGGTGATCGACGTCTACCGCTACGATTTGATGCGCCATTCTGATTTGCTGGTCTGTACTTCTGGCACAGCCACCCTGGAAGCTGCCTTTATCGGCACTCCAATGCTGATCTGCTACAAAACTTCCGCCTTCTCCTATGCCATCGGGCGTCGCCTGGTGCAAATCAAGCGCGTTGGACTTCCCAACATCCTGCTGGACCAAAACCTCTTGCCTGAGCTGATCCAATCCGCCTGCACACCCGAAAACATCGTCCGGACAGCACTCAGCCTGCTGTCTGACCAAGACCGGTTACAGGAAATAAAGCTTGAACTGCTCAAGATTCAGGCTTCATTGTCTGAACCGTATCCCAGCCTGGAAATGCCGCGCTTGGTGAAAGACCTTCTGGACGTCCATGTCTGAACTGCTATTGAGGCTGGAGGGTGTTCTGGGCGCTTTGCTGCTGCGTTTGTGGCGCCGCACCCTGCGTGTAGTAGCACTGAATCAACCTCCCATTGGCCATCCTTGCGTTTACGCGCTTCAGCACCGAGATTTGCTGCTGCTCACCTTGCAGAGGATAGATCATGATATCGCCGTGATGGTCTCTCGCTCCCGGGATGGAGAACTCATCGCCCGCCCTCTGGCCCGCCTGGGTTTTTTCCCGGTGCGCGGCTCAACCTCCAGAAGCGGCTCCCAGGCTTTGAAAGTTATGGTTAGACTGGCCCGTGAACGCAGCCTGGCCCTAACGCCAGACGGCCCCAAAGGCCCTGCCGGATCAGTTCAGCCCGGAATCCTCCAACTTGCTCTGCTGGCTCAGGTCCCCATCATTCCAGTGGTCGCCTCCGCCAGCCGGATGTGGCAGTTGGATTCTTGGGACCTCTTTCGCCTCCCCCATCCCTTCAGCAGGCTCACCGCCATCTATGGTCCTGAGATTTGGGTGCGCTCACGGGAGGATTTTCCCGCCGCTGAAGAGGCCATTCGCCAAGCCTGGCAAAATCTCCAGTCCACTCCCCTCCGTCAGTAATCAATTATTGCCCAATAGAGGAAATCTGCGCTTTCGATTCAGTAGGATCGTCCAGTTTTACAGGATAAAAGAAACAAGCCGGAGATCATCTCCGGCTTGTTTTTAATTTGAATGATGAGACTTATCTGGACAGGGCGCGCTCGGTGAGGCGGCGGACGTAGTTGGCAAGGCGGGCAGGCGAGAAGCGGTCGATCTTAGCATCGCCGTAATCCTGCCAATCGCTCTGGGCGGTGGCAACCATAACATTATCCACATACTTGTGGTTCATCTGGGTGATCTCAAGGGAGTATAGGGAGCCGTCTCCATGGTCCTGCACGACGTTCGCGGGGAAAGTGTATTCGCGGACTGAAGCAGCCAAATCAACATCGGCAACTTCGTCATCGTAGGGATCGTCCGGATCGAAGGCGTAGGCAGAAGCGGTCTGGCTTTGGTTGCTGGCTTCGAGGGTCCAGTAAATGTAAGCGCTTTGGGCGGGGTTGAAGGTGAGCGGGAAAGTCCCGTCGGCATTGTAAACAATCGTTTGGCGGGTGTTGACGACGGTTTCTCCGTCCACGATAAGCTGGAAGTAGTAGGCGTTGCCGGGAGTAAGGTTTGCCCCACCCGTCCAGAAATCGCCCCAAGCGGAAAGCGCGACGGTCTCGCCACCGATCTTGAGTTCAAGCGTGGTGGGCTCGACATAATCGCCCATGGGGCCAATCCACATCACAGTAACGATGTGGCTGTCTTCTTTGCCTTCGGGGCCGGCAATAGCCATCACGGACCATTTGGCGTCTTCAGGCTCGGTAATATTCTCACAGCCGGTGAGGAACAAGCCCAAGGCGAGCGTTGCGATAATCATCAGTATAAAGAATTTACGCATTTAATTCTCCTTTTGTTTTGGTTTCTGAGAGTCTTAATCCTGTATCTCCCGTTATTTGTCAAGCTTTTATTGATTTAACGCAAAAAGCGAGTTCTTTTCCCAGGATCTCCTGGACAGCTCTCTACGCTATATACCACCTCGATATCACAATCCTGCAATTTTTTCATTTGAACAATTTCCCCAATCCCCATAACTGTGTTTGTCACTCCCAACAATGCGACTATATTGTCTGAAATACTCAATACCAAACGACAGATTTCCTGGAGGAACGATGCAGAACTACTACAAGCTAACTCTCAAGTGCCCCAAATGCGGAAAGGAACTCGGCGACGAGACCAAACTCATCGACAAAGTTCCCGCTGTGAAACTAATGGCGCGCACCGGCCAAGAAGAAGGCTGTGTATGGCTTTCAGCCCTTTACGGAAGCTACAGCAAGGAATCCAGCCTTTCACCCCGGGACGGCGAGATCAGTGTCTTCTCCTGCCCCCATTGCGGCGGTGACCTAACTTCAGAAGAAAACTGCAACATCTGCCAGGCCCCTCTCGTGGATTTTCACCTCTTTGAAGGCGGCAAGGTCTCCATCTGTTCACGTGTTGGCTGCACCAAGCACTCAATCGAGTTCGAAGACCTCAACACTGCCATCAACCATTTCTTCAACGAATTCGAGATTCAAGCCCAACGCCCGGAGTAAGGAGCGGTCCTCACTCAGCCTGGCAGATTCATACCCCAGTCGGGTAAGATTAATTCAACTCATACAGGATTGGTAATTATCACAACAAGCCGCCTCTCAAAAGGCGGCTTTCTTATTTTCCAATGACTTCTTACGATTTCACAAAGTATCTGTGAAACCCTTGAGTCGCTATTATCACATTCTTCTTAGTGAACCGGCAGTTAAAACCCTACCTATGCTCAGGCGCTGGCCAAGCCAGTGGAAAAAGCCCTTCGGACTGCTTTCGGGCTGAACACCCGCATCCACTTGATTCAAAAAGAGCCATAAAACGCTAACTTACTTCAATATCCTACCAGTCTCGTCCTGAGCGCCCGCGACCTTCCCTCTCTCCCGCCTCCCGCCAGATTCTCGCATTAAATGCGGGTATCATGCGGGAGGCAACTCTGGAATCAAAGAAAGGGCCTTAACGGCCAGTAGGCTCCGCTTTGACAAGGCAACTTCAAACACACGCTATCGCATACAATATGAGGGAGTTATCCACCCAGTATGAATGAGAACCAGAACAAGCAGGAATGAGCTTCGACTCCGGCATGGTATTTCAAATATGACAAACAGGTTTGGTTTCGGAACCCCCATATGCTAACATGGACTTTTTCATTGACAGCAGTCCGGTCTGAAAAGAAAAGGAAACGAGCGTGGACATAACGATGTAGTTCACCGCTGCTACAAAAGCAAAGGAAGCCCATGATGAAAAAAAGCAAAGCCCAAACAAGGCGCATGATTGTTCAAATCGTCAGTTTGGCGCTTGCCTTGGGGTTTCTCGCGCTTGTGATTCGGGGCACAAACCACAGCATTCATGAAGCCTGTCCCTACGCTTTTGTTTGTTTTGGTCTCAGCGGCAGCACCTTCCTGAGGTTGGGAGGCTGGGCCATGGCCGGGATGGTCGTCTTTGGCTTCGCCATGCTGGTTTATACGATATTCCAGGGTAGGAAGTTCTGTGCCTGGCTGTGTCCGTTGGGAACAGTCCAGGAACTTTTGTTCTCCCTGAGGGGAAAGAGTTACCGGATGAAGCACAGGTCGCCTTTTTACGTGGAGCGCAAGCTGGCCTTTCTTAAGTATCTCATCCTGTTGATAACATTAGTTCTAACTCTGCTGGGATTTAATTATCTCTTCATCAGGCTCTGTCCCTTTTATTCTCTTTCCTTGCTGCCCAAGCTGTTCGCGCCGGGTATTTTGGTCCTGGGCATTGTATTACTGATTTCCTGTTTCAGCGATCGGGTTTGGTGCCGCTTCCTCTGTCCTTATGCGGCTTTGATGAACATCTTCCAATGGCTGGGTGATACGGTCGGGATTCAGCGGAAAAAGATCAGAAGAAACCTGGAACGCTGCACCGACTGCGGTTTGTGTTCGCTCAACTGTCCCATGAATATCAACATCGCTGAAAATGAATTCGTGCAAGACCGCAACTGCATCCACTGCGGCCTCTGCGCAGAAAGCTGCCCCAAACCGGGAACCTACACCGAGGAGCGCGAATGCGAAAACCAGCCGCGATCTTGATAACCCTGCTGCTTGTTGCTGTGATAGCCTTGCAGATCCTGGCCGCCCTGAATATCTTTCCCAAGCAGGAACGGGTGAAAATCTGCCCCGTGGACGCCATATCCATGCAGAACGGTAAAGCAGTGATAGACAAAACAAATTGCATCGGCTGCCGACGCTGCGTGGCAGGGGTGATGGTTCCTTCCGGATATTTGGAACAGAATTCCGAGCTTGTTGTAGATTCTTTAGGCTCCTCTATAGAGAAACCTGGTATTCTGGCTACAAATCCACCATTGGAAAAGATAGAGGAAACCAAGAAAACTCCGGCTTTGAAAAAGACTCCTGAGACCGAGAAAGCTCCGCCAGCTAAGAAACCTTCAAAGCCTGTAACCGCTGCCACAATCGAAGCCGAAACCAGCGAATCAAAGCACCGGGTTGATGCTGTTAAATGCATCGGATGCGGCATCTGCACCATCTACTGTCCCACGGGCGCGATTACTATGCTTAACAACAAGGCGGTGATCGACCCAGCCAAATGCATCAACTGCGGCATCTGCAAAACAGGCAACAAAGCTGATTTCAAGGGTTGCCCGGTGAAGGCCATCAGTGTGCCCTAATGCTTTGCTCAAACGTGCTTGCTGGCAGCAAAGGAATAGCGTTCCAAACATTCTACTGTCCTTGATCGCGAGCTTTCAGGACCCAAGATAATAAATAGCGGTTGACCAAAACCGCCCTGTAAATAAAATGAGAAAAAACCAAAATACAGACATGGAGGAAATCATGAGAAAAACCGTTGTGGTTAGCGCCAAGCGGACCCCCATCGGAAGTTTCGGAGGAGTTTTCAAGAATGTGTCGGCAGTGGAACTGGGTGTCGCCGTTCTTAAAGCTATCATCGCGGAAACCAACCTGAAAGTCGAACAGATCGATGAAGTGATCCTCGGCAACGTTTGCGGCGCCGGACACGGACAGAACATCGCCCGTCAAGTGGCCATCAAAAGTGGTGTTCCAGACCACATTCCAGCCTATACAGTGAACAAGGTTTGCGGCTCAGGCATGAAAAGCGTGACCCTGGGCGCGTTGATGATCGGCACTGGCGAAGCGGACATAGTTGTTGCCGGCGGCACTGAAAACATGAGCCAGATCCCCTATGCGTCGATGGACACGCGCTGGGGTGGTAAAATGGGAGACAAAACTCTCACCGACCTGATGATCCGTGACGGCCTTAGCGACATTTTCAATGATTATCACATGGGAATGACGGCTGAGAACCTCGCTGAAAAATATCAGATCAGCCGCGAGGAACAAGATCAATTTGCCACGGCCAGCCAGAATAAAACCGAGAAGGCAATTAACTCCGGCCGTTTCCGTGACGAGATCGTGCCAATCATCATTCCCCAGCGCAAAGGTGATCCCCTTGTGATCGACACCGACGAATTTCCCCGCAAGGGCGTGACAGTGGAAGCCCTGGCCAAGCTGCGCCCTGCCTTCAAGGCAGACGGCAGCGTTACTGCCGGCAACGCCTCCGGCATCAATGACGGCGCGGCCATTCTTTTGCTGATGAGCGAAGAAAAAGCCCTGGAACTAAATCTGCCCATCCTTGCCACTCTGGTCGGCAATGCCTCCGGAGGTGTGGATCCCGCCATTATGGGATACGGGCCGGTTCCGGCGATAAAGAACCTGCTGGCCAAAACCGGCTGGAAACTTGAAGACATCGAACTGGCTGAGCTCAACGAAGCCTTTGCCGCTCAATCCCTGGCTGTTTTCAAAGGCTTGGAAATGGAAGGGGTAGGCAAACTGGATATGGACAAAGTTAATGTCAACGGCGGAGCCATCGCTTTAGGACATCCCATCGGCTCCAGCGGAGCCCGCATCATCGTTACCCTGCTGCATGAAATGGGCAAACGCAACCTCAATAAAGGCCTTGCCGCCCTCTGCATAGGTGGTGGAATGGGCATAGCAACCCTCTGGGAAAGGAGTAACTAACATGGCAGACAAACTGAAACTGGACAAGAGCATGGCTCTCTATGCCGAGGCCAAAACCCTCGTGCCCGGCGCTGTGGCCGGCATACGCAGACCCTACAACTTCGTTGAGGGCGAATACCCCATCTTCTTTGAAGAAGGCAAGGGCGGGCGCATCCGCGATGTGGACGGCAACGAATACATAGATTACCTTTGCGCTTACGGCCCCATTATCATTGGCTACCGCGAGGAAGAAATCGACAACGCGGTGATCGAGCAAATCAAGAACAAAGGCTTTTGTTTCTCACTCACCCAATCCATCCAAAACAAGCTGGTGCAGAAGCTGCAGGAAGTGGTTCCCTGTTGCGAAATGGCCGCGATAGTGAAGACCGGCAGCGACGCAACCACCATCTCCATCCGCGTTGCCCGAGCTTACACCGGCAAGGTGAAAGTTGCACGCTGTGGCTATCACGGCTGGCACGACTGGTGCGTGGAAGTGAAAGGCGGCATCCCAGAGAAATTCTACGAAGACGTCATCGAATTCCACTACAATGACCTCGACCAACTGGAAGACATCCTGAAAGCCAATGCCAACGATATGGCCGCCATCATCGTGACTCCGGTTGGCCATCCCCTGGCAGCTGAAGTGCAGATGCCCAAGCCTGGATACCTGGAAGGCGTCCGCAAACTGGCAGACAAGTATGGCTGCGTGCTGATCTTCGACGAAATCCGTAGCGGTTTCCGCTGTTCCCTTGGTGGCGCGCAGGAATTATTTGGAGTAACTCCAGACCTCTCAACCTTCGGCAAGGCAATGGCCAACGGCTATCCGATCGCAGCGCTGGTGGGCAAGCGGGAGGTCATGGATGTCCTAACCAAGGACGTCTTCCTCTCCTCCACCTTCTTCCCCAATTCAGATGCCCAGATTGCGGCCCTGAAGACCATCGAGATCCTTCAGCGTGACAAGATTCTGGATGTGGTGGCAGCCAAAGGCAAAAAGTTCGGTGAAGATGTGGAAAAAGTGGTTGCTGAATCCGGTATTCCAGCCCGTTTTTCCGGCTCGCCATGGATGCCCTTCATCACATTCCCGAGAGATGAAGAAGGCCTCTACAAGAAACTGAGGGTGGAGTTTTACACCCAGCTCATCCGCCGGGGTGTTTTCCTTCAGCCTTATCATCACGGCTACATCTGCTACCGTCACACCGACGCCGACCTCGCCTTCACGGTGCAGGCTATAAAAGAATCGCTAGCCGAGCTTAAAAAGCTGGCCTGAATATAAATGAACCCTCTGCCGGGGCTGGATTTCCAGCCCCGGACAGCTATGCTTTACTGAGGATCTATGGCAAAATACATCTTCGTGATAGGCGGCGTTCTATCTTCCCTTGGCAAGGGGATCGCCACCGCCTCCATCGGTTTGCTTCTTAAATCAATGGGTTACCGCGTGGCAACCCAGAAATTTGATCCCTATCTGAATGTGGACCCCGGCACAATGAGCCCCTTCCAGCACGGCGAAGTTTTTGTGACTGACGACGGCGCTGAGACCGACCTCGACCTGGGACACTATGAACGTTTTGTAGATGAAGCCCTAACCCGACACTCGAGCTGTTCAGCCGGCCAAATCTACGAAAGGGTGCTGCAGAACGAAAGGAAGGGAATTTATAAGGGTAAAACAGTGCAGGTGATTCCGCACGTGACGGATGAGATAAAGCGCCGCATCCAAAAACTGGATGCCGATTACGATATCATCATCACCGAAATCGGCGGAACCGTCGGCGACATCGAAATCCTTCCTTTTCTAGAAGCCGTGCGCCAGTTGCGACTGGACCTTGGCCTGCAGAACACCCTCTACGTGATGCTTACCTATATTCCATTTATCCACGCAGCGGGCGAACTGAAGACCAAACCCTCCCAACACAGCGCCTACAAGCTTCGTGAGATCGGAATCCAGCCGGAGATACTGCTTTGCCGCTCGGAAAAACCCTTTGAAAGCGAGATTTACGACAAAATCGCCCTCTTCACAAACGTGCCCCGTGCCAATGTGATCAACGCCATCGATGTAAAAAGCGTTTACGAATGCCCCATCACCTTCAAGAATGCCAATCTGCACAAGATCATATGCCGTCACTTCGGATTGGAATGCAAGCCTCTGCGCCTGACCGCCTGGAACAAGTTCCTGCAAAACAGCACCAGTTGGGAGCAAAAAGTCACCATTGCCGTCTGCGGCAAATACGTAAAGCACCAGGATGCCTATAAAAGCGTCGAGGAAGCGTTGTTCCATGCCGCAGCCCACCATAGGATGGGGCTGCAGGTGAAATGGGTGAATTCCGAACAGAAATTCAAACCATCCTCCCTGGCAAAAATACTCAAGGACGTGGACGGAATCCTGATCCCGGGCGGATTTGGAGTAAAGGGAATCGAAGGCAAAATCGCCATCGCGGAGTATGCCAGAACACGCAACATACCTTTCCTGGGCATCTGTCTGGGCATGCAGGTTGCTGTGATAGAATTCGCCCGCCACGTTTGTCACCTCAAAGACGCCAACAGCACAGAATTCTTTGCCGACACACCCCATCCGGTTATCCACAAGATGGAAGACTCAATCTACCAGAAACTTACCGGAGGCACAATGCGGCGGGGGGCTTATCCCTGCAATTTGGAGCCAGGTTCACTAGCCAGAAAGGCTTACGGCCGTGCCAGGATCAGCGAAAGGCATCGGCACCGCTTTGAATTCAACAATGCTTATCGGGATAAACTAACCTCCAAAGGCATGTGCCTGAGCGGCTTTTCACCTGACGGGCTTTTGGTGGAAGTGGTGGAACTTCCCAAAAAGGGTTTTTACCTCGGCGTGCAGTTCCATCCCGAGTTCAAATCCCGTCCAAACAAGGCACACCCCCTTTTCCGGGATTTCTTTGGTGCCGCCCATGCCTATTCTTCCGGTAAGTCCAAACAGTAGATAAGAAAAGACTTCTGCCGCCTTTGTGTAAATATTTCCACTAAATTGTGGTTATTTTGGTATATTATGCCTTGACTTGATCATTGTATCATCTAGGATGACATTGCTTAAACAATTATGGGCCCAACATTGGCTTAGGTTTTAGTGTTTTTATATTATGAACCCATTGCTTCAACCCAAACTTCCTCAACATCGTGGCATACGTCACGCGGTCAGGCTGATCGTGGTTCTAATGCTGTTTGTATTGTCCAGTTGCGGGGACAAGTGCATTGATTCTGGCAGAAGCAAGAAAAACAGACCCAGTATGGAGGAAGTTCAACCCGGAGAGCTTTTCAAATTGCGTTACCGGCTGAAATGGCTGCACCAGGCCCAATTCGCCGGAGCTTACATGGCCAAGGAAAAAGGCTTCTATCAGGCACGGGGCTTGGATGTCGAGTTCCTGCCCGGAGGAGGAGATCATCCACCTTACCAATCGCTTATGGAAGGTTCCGCCGACATAGCCAGCTTTAACCTGGTCACCGCTCTCAAGTATCATAATCCCAAAAATCCCGCTGTTTTAATGGCTCAGATATCGCAGAAAAATTCCACGGTGTTGGTGGGGAAAAAGAGTTCCGGAATCAAAACCATACAAGATCTTGATGGGAAAAAGATTGGCGTCTGGCGAGAAGAAGGTGGCGACCACACCCTTTTCTTTCTGGAAAGCCTGGGCCTGAACATAAGAGCGATACCCATGGACTGGTCTGTCAACCTGCTGCTGGAAAATGCCGTGGACATGATCAACGCCATGTACTACAATGAGTATCACCGTTTGCTCATGACCGGTTTGGATGAAGAAGACCTGGTGGTCTTTGACCTTGCGGATTACGGCTTTGACCTTGTTGACGATGGAATCTACACTACCAGGGACTTTTTTGAAAAACACCCCCGGCAGTGCCGGGATTTCACAGCCGCCACCCTAGATGGCTGGAACTATGCCTTCCAGAATCCTGAGGAAACCCTGGCTGTGGTGCTGCGTTACCTGAGGGGAAACCATCAACCGGCAAACCTTGAGCATCAGGCCTGGATGCTGGAACATATAAAGTCCCGCATTCTGGAAAATCCCGCCCGCGTTGGTTATCTCGATCCCAAAGATTTTGATCTTGCCAATCGCATCCTGATCGAGCGTGGCATAATCGACAAACCTGTTGATTACCATACCTTCTACCCCCATGAACACAAATAAGAAGACCAAATATCTGGGGCAACAGCTCATCTCTTTCATGTTCATCTTCATGTTGATCCTCTTTCTGGTGACCTTTCTCATCACCCGCCAACTGGCCTACAAAGTGATGCGCAGCAACGCAGAAGAAAGCATCAGCAACCTCACAGAGACAAACGCGCAGATGATCGACAAGAACCTCTCCAACATCATGACCATCGCCCAGGAACTGAGGACGGTGATCAACGACGATCTCTACACCCCGAAACAGCTTAAGCGTCACATCCACCATCTGCTGATCGATAACCCCAGGCTGATCTCGGTTTGCCTGGCCTATGACAAACCATCCACCAAACGCACCCAAACCTTCTATTTGGAAAACCAGCAGATTCGTAGCATCCCAGCAGAAGATGACGATTACCTTTACAAGGACTGGTTTCAGATACCCTGGCTGTCTCTAAGGCCTTGGTGGAGCGATCCCTGGTTCGACAACCTGGGTTCCAAAGAAAGAGTATGCTCTTACTCCCTTCCGCTCACCATCAAAGGCAAGCATCAAGGCATTATCCGTTTGGACACTCCGATGGAAAGCCTGCACCGCATCGTGAAGCCGATCCGGGTGAAAAAAACCGGCTTTGCCTTCATGATTGCAAGCAACGGCATGATCGTAGCCCATCCCAGGGATTCCCTGGCCATGAACTATTCCGCGTTTGATTTCGCCAACCGTTACGGCGATCAGGAACTGCGCCAAATATGTAAAAACGCCGTGAGTGGCCAAAGCGGCTTTGAGCGCTTCCGTTTTGAAAAACCTGGACCTGATGTCTGGATAGCCTATCGGCCCCTGCCTTCCAATCATTGGAGCCTGTTGGTGGAGGTTCCCAACAGTGAGGTTTTTGCCGATTTGCACTCTCTCTCCATTATCACCACGATTGCTTTCGTGCTTGCTTTCCTGATCTTTTCAGGCACGATCTGGTACCGCACCAGTGCTCTTAACCAACCTCTCTCAGAACTGGTGGATGCCATCAAACTGGCAGGGGAAGGCGAGCTGCAGTCTGGCCCGGAGATTGATTCGAACACTTACGAAATCCAAGTTATCGCCGAGAACTTCGAAAAAATGAAGAGCTCGCTAACCAGCCATATAAACAACCTTCAGCAAGTGACCGAGGAAAAGAACCGCATCATGGCTGAAGTTGCCTTTGCTTCGATCATCCAGCGCAACCTTATCCCAAAAAACGATGATGCCTCAAAGTTGCCGGCCAACCTTAAAGCCTTTGGCATCCTCGAACCAGCCGGAGCCATTGGCGGCGACCTCTACGATTATTTCCTCAAGGACGACAAGCACTTTCTCTTCGCAATTGCCGACGTGGCGGGAAAAGGCGTTGCCGCCGCCATGACCATGACCATGATGACAACCTTGCTGCGCACGGTTTCATCGGATAAAGACAAGCCGGAGGATATCCTGCACATCCTGAACACCTTTTTGGTGGAAAACAATCCGAAATCCGACTTTGTGACCATGGTCCTAGGCATCATCGGTCTTGAAAGCGGAAGTTGCGTGTTTTCCAATGCCGGCCATACACCAATATATCAGCTTAAGGCGGCAGGCGGATTCAGCAAATTCGCCACCACCCATTCCACTGCGCTGGGATTTTTTGACAATATCAAGATCACTTCCGATGTGCTGCAACTTGCGCCCGGTGACAAAATCCTCGTCTTCACGGATGGCGTTTCCGAAGCAGTGGACCGATATGACAAACTATTCGGCACAGACGGGCTGGAACAGGTTCTGAATAAAGAAGCAGGCTCTTCGCCTGAAGAAACCGTTCAGGCGGTCCTGGCTGCCGTTGGCGAGTTTGCGGACACCCAGAAAAGCCACGACGACACCACCATCCTGGTCGTGGAGTTCCTGAAGCCTCTGAACTGCTGACACACCCTT
>Ga0116141_10004164_pt1 | contig 12193 bp, 23 predicted proteins | sample AD_UKC097_MetaG_FD_89744 | JGI IMG/M metagenome (GOLD analysis project Ga0116141, IMG submission 89744) | Active sludge microbial communities of municipal wastewater-treating anaerobic digesters from USA - AD_UKC097_MetaG | ecosystem: Engineered > Bioreactor > Anaerobic > Digestate | place: USA... | reverse complement strand
GCAACATCTGGGGAGGCAGGCATCCGATTTGAGGATACTGATTATCCAGATACTTATTATTTCTTGCTAGGCAAGTGAAACTGTCTCAACGAATGGCTCGTTGGGCCATCATCATCGTTAGACGGTGTCGGAGATATTTACCTTGGATATTCACAGGAAGGATATAGGGCAGGTGAAGTCGATATTCAAGCTACAGATGCTATTTATCTGTCATCTGCTACTGACATATACATAACTGGCTACTATGGGCGAATTACAATTGATAGTTCTCCACACATTGCAATATATCAGAGTGCTGATGGAAATAATTATTATAAAGTTTTCGACGCAGACGCAAATTCAACTGAAATTTTTGTTCACGGGTCAACTTATATATACTGTGCATCTTCTCTTGTATATTTTTACAGCTCAATTATTCCCGCTGGAACTTTAAATGTTGGAGTGAGTGGTACTAGATGGCAACACGGTTATTTTTCAGGCACAGTTTATGCCACCACAGCTATCGACACAGCGATTCTTTATGCTACCAAAAGAGTAGAAACGGGTTCTATTTATCTTGCTAGTAGTTCAAATTATTCTTTGTATGTGAGTACAACAACTATCGTTATAAATAACACTACTCATTCGTCCCAATTGGCTCTTGGATCTACTATTTTTGTTAACTTAGTATTTCGACCAACAGGTACTACGAAAACAGTTGATCTTGGGCAGAGTAGTTCTGCTTGGGATAATGCCTATGCAGATGACCATGTTAATGTAGCTGATTTTTACCATTTTGATGATAGAGATGACCTTGCAGCAATTAATGCTATTAAGGGGTCAGGTCGGATTCAGGCACACTCTGGATATGAACTTATTGATGACAATACGATTCCTGAGTGGCTGTTGTTAAGGCATAAAAAAGCAGTAATTGAATACGATGATCTTGATTGTCCAGATCGTTCTTTTGAAATTGGAGATCTTGTTACAACAAAAGATGGTCGTCCGTATCTCAGTTTGAAAACCATGATTTCCCTGTGCATGGGAGCGATCCGGCAATTGGATGCTAAAATAAATGAGTGCAGACGCAGTAGGTACATCGAGAAACATCCAGACGAAGAACTGAAAACACTAATCCAAGTGTAGAAAGGAGGTTACTATGGCTTTAGAAAAGCAGATAAAGGAGGAAGTTGTAAGAATCACACCTGAAGGCACTATTGTTTTGCAAAGGAGAGTGGAGATTCTGGAGGACGGGCAAATTGTAGGAAGACAATCACTTGGTAGAGATTACATACACCCCGGATCGGATGTAACAGACAAACCTGATCAGGTAAAACAAATTGCGTCCATGATGTGGACTGCCGAGAAAATCAATGCTTGGAAAGCAAATCATCCAGATCATGGCAATCCTGAAATTGATATGGTAGTAGTTGAATAATAAATTGTGGAGGATAAAGTGAAAATATCTATGCGTTACTTCGAGGGAATGGGAACTGAAGTGGTGCAAAGGATTACGGGCAAAGACCTGTCTAATGATTTGATGTACCAAATCATTATGTGGCTTGAACTCTGTAGTCCGCACGCCAAGGCATATGTAAAAGCAAAGCAGAAGTTGATAGAAAAGTATGCAAGAAAACACGACAACGACGGCGAAGAAATGAAAGGAGGTAAAATTGTAAGAAAATGGAAGAAGGGCGATGTTGTTACAAACGGTGATCAAATAGAAATGGCAGACATGATGGGTTATGTTGAATCTCTTGAGGAACTTCAAGACAGGATAGTAGAAATCTCTGGGATAGAAAAAATAGAAGTGGACTTTAATCTAGAACCAAAAATAAGCGGAGAGGAAATGAGGTTGTTATTTCCTATTGTAAAACCAGTCCAGAAAAACTAGGAGGAAGGATCATGGAGATGGAAGACAGAATCAAATTGTTGGAAGACAGAGTGGCAGTAATTGAGAAGGCCATTTCAAAAGAAACGAAACTGAAAGACTTTGAGGACAGTTTCGGAACATCCCCGAAGCCGTTGGAGTATACTGGTAAGATTGCAATGCCAACTGCTAATGATAAATTCACCTTTGGAGATTTCAGACCTCTTGGTGGACGGGTGGCCGACTATTCGCTTGGGCTTCCCGCAAAATTTGTTCCCGATAATCCGAATATCAAGGCGTTGCCGGAGTGGTATAGCTCCATAGACGGACGGCTTGGTGAAGGTACAGAAACCACCCTCCTCGCACGGACTCCTGAACGACACATCATTGTCGTGAAATACAAGGGCAAAGTTCTGGACTATGTCGGCATTGATTCCGAATTGGTGGATTGCTCTAAATGCGGAGGGTGAGGTAAGTTGGGTCAAAGTTTTGGATCATCAGGAAGAATAGTCTTTCCTTTTGATGGATTCAATGTTGTTGCCAATGTTCCTTATGGATTTACTTATGAGGTAGAAAAAGGGAAATCCGTTACAGGGTGGTTTTCGTCTAAAGACGGTGACTTTGGCAAAAGCGGAAATCAAGTGATGCTTGTACTGAGCGAAGGGTATCATGTGATCTCAACATTAGTAGATGGGATATTTACTGCATCGGTAAGGGTTCATGCATTACGGCCTTCTGTGCAAAATATTCCATGAAAGGAGAAGGGTGATGGCAAAAGGAACACCAAAACGAGATGGTAGTGGCGGAGGTCGAAGAGGTAACCAAGGCAGGGGCGGTTGTTCTCCCACTAGGAGAACCGGAAAAGGATCGAACAAAAAGTAAAGTAGAGGAGTGAACGATGGATTGGAAATCAGTAGGGGCAAAAATTGCTACGATAGCACCAGCATTAGGGACTGCTTTCGGCCCGTTGGGAACAGCAGGGGGACTGGCGATTAAAGCCCTTGCTGATGCCTTTGGCCTGAAGGCAGAAGAGGTGACTCCAGAGAAATTGGAAGCACTTCTTGCAAATGATCCAGAAGCATTGCTGAAATTGAAAGAAGCAGAATTGAACTTCCAACTTGAAAATAAGAAGTTGGAGAATGAAAGTCTGAAAGCACAACTTTCTGATGTTCAGAATGCGAGACAGCGACAGCTTGAACACGAGAAGACCACAGGAAAGACAGATAAGAACCTTTATTTTCTGGCATGGCTTGTTGTCGGCGGGTTTTTCATTCTGGTTGGGTTTCTGATGTTCAGAACTCTTCCAGCTGCTAATGTAGGACCTGTCAATCAGCTCTTTGGTGCAATGGCTACTGGATTCGGCATGGTGTTGCAGTACTTCTTCGGGTCTTCTCTGGGGTCATGGGGCAAGACAAAAGAGATCAGTGACCTGACGAAAAAACTTACCGGAGGATAAGTTGAAGAAGGTATTGATTGAGATCTGCCAACTGCTGAACTCGATTGATGCTCGCTTGAAAATTCTGCAAGAGAAAGTGGACAGATGCATTGAACTGGAAGAGGAAACGATTGATCTGATTAACACCCCTTCTTACTATGATATTGCTGTTGGTGCAGAGTCTACACTTGGTTGGTGGAACGACAAGAAAATTAAATAAGGAGTTAGTGATATGAGGCGGTGGTCGTCTATTATCATTCACCACTCTTTGACTCCAGACAGCGGTACTGTGAGTTGGGGAGCGATTCGGCGTTACCACACGGAAACGCTGAAATACAGGGACATCGGGTATCACTTTGGTATTGAGTTGGTTGGGGATTACTACGAAATTCTGGTAGGTCGTTCACTCGATGAGGATGGTGCTCACACCAAAGGAATGAACGATGTTGGAATAGGAATTTGTTGCGTAGGAAACTACGACAAAGAACCTCCTCCAGAAAAGATGCTTGATCGGCTGAGGGTACTGTTGAAATGGTTGATGAGGGATTACAACATTCCGAATGATCGAATTTACGGACACAGATACTTTGCAGATTACAAGTCGTGTCCAGGAGCATTTTTTGACATCTATGCTTTGAGAAGAACTTTGTGAATGGTAGAAGCCTTGAGGACGGGCCAGGACTTCTCTTCCGGCCGCCGGTGGGTTTTCCCTCCTTCCCCACCGGCGGTTTCTTATTCGAACACAATCCTCCGAAGTTCTCTTACTTCACTTTCAGACAGGTCGCCAGGATCACCACTGTCAAGTTCAAGAACCTCGACATACGGATGAACCCCAGACAGTAGTGTTGCTAGTTTAGTGGCCTGCCTCTGGGCATCATTTTCTGCATCATACAATACAAAGACCCGTGAAGACCCACATAGTAGAATCCTATTGATCTGGGCAGTAGTAAATGCTGTTCCGAATGTTGCAACAGCACCTGCTCCAATTCGCCATACATCAGTAGGTCCTTCAACAATAAGAATTGTTTCCCGTACAGTGTCAATGTTGTAGAGGCACTCTTTGATTGGAATGATGCCTTTGTCGTTTGCGCAGGACTTGTATTTATTTGGCGCCGTACCTGTTACATCTCTGGTTGTGTAGGTGACTAGCTTTTTATTTTGATGGATTGGGATGTACAATCGATGAGGCAGTTCACTCAAGTGGTTTGTTGCTCTTAGTTGGTATAATTCCTGTAGGGTAAAAGGATCGAAGCCTCTCTGTAAGAGGTACTCGTAGTGCCTCTGTGGTAATGCTTCTAAAAGATGGGATGGTAGTTCGACTGCATCCCTCCTAATAACATTTGCATCATAGAGCACTGAAGGGATTCCTAGCTCGTCTTCAAAGTCATGAACTATTTGGACAGCTTGATGGAAAGAGAGACCGCCCAATTCCATAACTAATTTGATGAGGTGCCCTTTAGTGCCGCACCGCCAACAATGAAAATAAGATGACTGTAAGTTGATTCCCAAGTGGTTTGATTTATCGTTACAGAAGAGACATCTAATATTCACCCACCCAGGTGTTACGTTTTTACCTTCTTCAGAGTAGGTAACATCTAAACTGTCTAGAAGTGCTTTAATGTCGATCATAGAAAATAGGCCAGTTATTTTCAAGATACAATGAGAGTCTCTGTGCAAAATGTTCTGAAAGATACTTTCCTTGGTCAACAATGTCTACAATGATGACTTGTTCTTTATCCTTCGTCCTACGAAGTCCCCTTCCAATTGATTGGAGAACCGCAATCTCACTCTTCCCCCCAGCGGCGTTTATGACACAGTCAAGGCTGGGTATGTTCACCCCTTCTTTCCATACTGTAGTTGCAATTACGCAGGGGATTTCTTTTTTCTTGAATGTTTCCCTTGTCGCTTCACGGACTTCTCCTGGTGAGGCACCATGTAGGAAAACTGCAGGTAAACCTTTTGCTTCAGCTAGTACCTGAAGTAACTCACCATGGTGTATTTTGTTCACGAGTATTAGTGTTGTCTTCCCTGCTTTATGTAGTTGAAGTGCTTCAGTTAGAATAACATTGTTTCGACGGCGGTATTCAACAACGCCTTTTGAGTAGATATCAGCGTATCTTGATAAGTTTTCCAGGACCGGGCTCTTTGGAACAACGAGTAGTTTTATGCATGGTTCAGCTAGAATATTTTCTTGTATTCCATAGTTCAAGTCAATTTCCCCCACAACAGGACCCAACAGGCCTTCCATTGCAAGTGGTATACCACCACTTGCATTGATAGGAGTTGCTGTGAGCCCGAATCGTGTAGGTGTGTACATTCTTGAAAGAACAGTAGCGTACTGCCCTGTGAATGAGGATACATGGTGTGCTTCGTCAATGATGACCATATCAAACATTGTGCAGTACTCTTCAGGAGTGAGTCGACTGAAACTTTGGATTGTTCCAACTACAATATTGCCTGATAGATCTTTTGTTCCTTCAGAGCAGAGTGATGTATGAAAACCCCATTCGGTCATTTCTTTTCTTGTTTGATTGACCAGTGTCTTTGTATGGCAGAGAAAGGCAACCTTAAATTTGGGTAATTGGTGGATTATTGCACAGGCAATGATTGTTTTTCCTGACCCTGTGGGTGCAACTAAGACACCTCGCTGGTGTTGCATAGCCTGATCTACGAGATAAGTTTGGTCTTCTCTGAGGGTGAACCGTTCATGTCCTTTGTATGGGACTCTATCAAATAAAAATGTCTTGGTATTTTTTACTTCAAAGGAAAGTTGTTGTTGCTGACAGAAAAGAACAATCCGTGGAATAAATCCTGCAAAGAAAAGTCCCCGCTTATCCACGATGTTCTTTTTGCGTATTTGGCGGGTTTTTTTGAAAGGCCCTTGTCTGTAAAAGGTTTCTTCATAGGTTGTGAAGGTGAGGAGTTTTATCATATCCTCACCTTCACCACTTACCTTAGCCCAAACTGGATCTAGTTGTTCAATTAGCACCACGCCCTCACTGGTGTACCTTATACATTCATTTTAGTGAAGTTTAAATATTTTTGTTTTTTTTATTTGTATCTGCCTACAGATTTTTTAGAAAATCCTCGACAATTTCATCCCAGACTTGATCAACTTGTCTGGCTGTCCACTTCAGTTCCTTTCTGAGATAACCTCGTAGTTGAGTTCGACTAACTGATCCGTGCTTAGGTTTTTTGATCTTCTTTTCTTGTTCATCATTGGGATCAATAATAAGCAAGATCACTTGCTGTGCTTTTTTTGAGAGTTTCTCAAACAGGTTTTTTCTGATTGCCCGCTCTTCCGGGGATCGGTTAGTTGATACCAGAGACTTGAGATCGTCATAGCTTATATATGATGACTCAAGTGCAGCAGCGATAGCTCTCTCATAATTGATTGATAGTGCTGTCTTCCCCTTGCCCATTGTTTCTCCTCCGTTTCAATCTTGACCTACGATGAAGCACAGGGAAACTCCGCATTATCATTGCTCCTTGCTGACACCTTTGACAGCCCTCCCTGTTCGTCTTCTGCCGATGTCTGCAAGTGTTCACATCCAACCAGTAGTGGTTTCTATCACACCAAAAAAGAAAGGTGAGTTTAAAGTGACTACAGTTGGAACAATCTAATCTCCCGAGGGCACAACATCCACTTTTGCGGATATGTGCTGGGGCCAAGTAGAAGTGTTTACATATCGTGTTTCTTTTGCTTCCTGTTTTCTTTCCCATGTACTTGCCCCCTTAGTTGGAAGTGAACAACCCAACCTTCAAGTATAGTTGAAACAAACGCTGTGAGACTCTTGAAGTTGCGTCTTCTTGCCTCTCTGGTAAGAACCTTCTTTGCCTCGTTTGTTATGTAGGCACTAACTACTTCTTTTTCTTTCATTTAGAACCTCCTTCCTTGCTTGAATGTTTCTGTAGACAAACGGAAGGACTGTGATCCTGTTTTGACTGGGCAGATCAAGGTTTAATAGAGACGCCAGTCTCCTTAGGTCTGTGGTTGAGAGCAATGAAAAAAACTGTGGTGTACTACTTCGTTTTGTGTTGATGAGAAACTGAATTACATTCATGCGACCTCCTTTCTCTAGTTTAATAAATGCCGCTACTTTATTTTTGACACCAAGAAATGCCTCTCTTTCGAGAGGCAAATCCTGGAACCAAAAATCAATGGACTTTCTTGTTGTCCGGAACTTCCTCATTGAGTGCTCTAAAAGCATCAACAATCGCTTCCGGATCCTTCGTCACTTTTCCCTCTTCAATAAACTGGGCAATTTTTCGTAGCTTGAGTTCAGATTCCATGAGTTTCGTAAAAGCGTCGAAGGTGATTTTGTTTAGAACTCTGATAGATTCATTGGGACCGGAATTGATGAGAATTCTCACCGCCATGTGAGGGAGTTGAACAAGCAAGTGAGCCAACCCCCCGTAAACCGATTCCGGCAGTTCCTCACCCGAATTGTTCAAAACAAAATCAATGAGGTTCATAACGACTGCATCGAGAAAGAGAAATTCCTTTTTCAGTTGCTCTTGATCGGATCGGAGAACAGGATTTGTGTCTGCCATCAGTTCCCTCCATTCCCTTCTCAATTCTTCAATTGCTTTTTTCATTGAATCTTCTGGGACTCTTGCAAGTTCCGATACTTTCATCTTCTTCCTCCTTGTTTTTAGATCTTGTCTTCCAGATGTTTCTTTTGAAAATCTTCGACTGCTTCACGGATGGGCTTCATGGCGTCGAAGAAGCTTTTGTACCGATCAATTTCGGCTTCGAGGAAAACGATCTTTCCTTCAAGCCTTCCAACTTCTGCCGCCATATCAAGCATCTTGTCTGAAAGGCTTGTCTTGGGGGTTTCCTTTTTCTTTCCTCTTGTCCCGATCCGATAGTTCGAAGTGATGCCAAGTTTTTTCCGAATGATCGACACTTTCGGATGAAGCGTCTCCACTCTCCTGAGAGCGCCGTCTTCACGAACTTTGGAAAGTTCGGTCCGAAGCTTCTTGTAGTCCGGAGTTCCGCCGGGTGCGTTCTTCACGAATTCTAAGAGAACTGCTTCCTCTTCGGGAGTGTAAGCGATTTGTCTGTGAACACCATGTCTTTTTTTCATTGTTTCCTCCTTGTATTGTTTAGCCATTGCTTCAGTCATTTTGTTTTCTTCTCGGAGAACAGGATTTGTGTCTGCCATCAGTTCCCTCCATTCCCTTCTCAATTCTTCAATTGCTTTTTTCATTGAATCTTCTGGGACTCTTGCAAGTTCCGATTCGATGAACCTTGCAAGTTCCTCGTCATACTTCTTCTTGCCTTCAATTTGCTCAGGAGAACGAACCAGCCCATGCTTTTCGTAGCACTCAGGATTTCCATTATCGCCACAGACAGGGCACTCTGGACAAATGCAATCGTCCACGATCAATCCGCAGACTTCGCACGGTTGCTCTGTTGGATCAGGAGGACCCGAACAACCTAGAGGATACGACCAACCGAATAGTGGTGCTCTAACGAATGATGATGTTTTAGACATGGTCTTCCTCCTTTCTCACCCAGTGGGGTTCCCGACAGTGGTAACAAAGGGCTTTTTCCTTAGCAGCATTCACTGCAGCCATCATGGTGTTTGAAGGCTCACCCCGCTTGTCCCACTGACCGAAGTCGAAGAAATGGATCTTGTCTACACTGATGAGAAAGACCAGTTCAGTATCTGGGGAAACAACGAATTGAGACTTCAGTATCGGATCACTGATTTTTTTGATCTTGAAGACCTCAATGCAGAAGTCCTCGTTGTGATGATCCGCAAAGATCACCACATCCCCGACTTTGACGGGAATCAAAGCGTGATCACTGTTTGCCAAGCGACCTCGCTTCCTGATGTAGACAGGAACTTTCTTCCTGCCTTCGGCAGAGGCAACGATTACTGCCTTGCCTGTCTTGGTGTACCCACCTCCAGTTTCCCAGATGGCAGGTTCACCACTGTTCGTCATGACGCCTATGATGACCCTGGCCTCTTGCATGGCCTACCTCCTTGTCCACGGAAATGCTCTTTCCTTAGACGGTGGAATTTCCCTCCTCATGGAAGGACACTTTAAGGTGGGCCTCTGATTTCTCAGAAGCCTGCCATAAAGCGTTCTTCAATTTCTTTCTATTCGCCACCACACCAAAGCCTTTGCCATAGCAAATTCGAGGGTGGGGCCAAAAAACTTTACATATCGTTTTTTGGAAAAGTCACTTATTTCTACTCCCCATCGGTAGACTTCCCCATTTTCATAATAAGGATCCAGGTATGAAATTGCCTGATCCCCAAACATCCCAATCATGCTCCGCTTCGGGTTGGTTGGAGATGATACAGGTGGAATCCAAAGGACTTCTTGCCATTCATTAGACGAATCAGTTAGCTCATCTTCCCACCCACCATCAAACCAAACAGCCAAGCGATCTTCGTCTGGTATGCCAACAACGGTTCCATAACCATATGCCTGCATGTAAAATTTATCTCCGATTTGCCATCTTCCTCTTTTGTCCTGAATCTTCAGGTAAAGATTCATTAACTCGTTATTCATGTCTGTTCCTTCCTCCTGAATCTTCAGGTAAAGATTCATTAACTCGTTATTCATATCTATTCCCTCCTAACGAAAATTTTTAGATCCGTCTTCGCCACCCTTCTGAAACAAAACATAGCCTAACACGAAAAGTGCAAGACCAGTCAGATTCAGGGTAGGATACCATTCCCCTTCATTCAACATGAAGAAGAACCCCATGAACATAAGCACTCCTCCTGCTTCCTTCATCACTTTCCCTCCTTGTTTAGTAGTTAATGCTCACGACACCCTGTGAATGATAATAATTCACAGGGATCGTAAAAACTAACTACTTCCTGACTTCCCAGCGGAGCATTGCAGCTTTCACCAGGACTTTCTTTGAGAAAGAATCAACGACTGCTTCACCGAAGTCCTTCTTTGCTTTGGTGAGGTCTAATCGTAGATACTGCTCCGGTTTCGGAAGGTTCATGAGATGGGCAAGTGCCTTTTTCATGTTCACTTCCGTCTCAACACGGTCTGAAATGACCGCATCAACTGTGACGCCAGGGAATCTTTCGATCCCCAACTCGTCGGCCTTGTCTTTGAGTTCATCAGCGAGGAGTTTGTATTCTCGCTGAAGATCCTCTATTTCCTTCTTCAGTTCCCACAGGTGTTGTACCTGCGACAGCGGAACACCATTTCTTTTTTCAGCAACTTTTGCCATTGTCATTCCTCCTTACTTGGATTGATTGCTTCTTCCAGGATAGGAAAAAGAGTTTCGACCATCTTTTCCTTATCTGTGTTGATGTGCTTGATACCGTCCTCGTCGAACACCAGGATGTTGACGGAGCCGTGTTTCTTTTTTCCTTCCCTGTAAATTTCCCATCTATCACGGACATCGCTATGCTTTTTCATTTTCATTCCTCCTTTTCTAAACAACGACATACCCGGCTCCCTCAAGAGCCTTGAAGTGATTGAGACCTCCTCGATAAGAGCCTTCAAGTTCGAGAAAGCTCAGAACCTTGCCGTTGCCGTTTGCAGGGAATATGTAAGTTTCAGGGCCTGAAAACATGGCGAACACTGCCGACACAATGACATAGTTCGTGTGCTTTGCAGACGGACCATCGTCGTCGTAAGGCTTGTCGTACTCTAGGAAAGTTTGTAGAGCCTTGCATCACCCCTCCATCCTTTTAACTCTCTCACCATCGTAGCAGATTTCATTCTGTTACCTCCTTGTTCAATCTAATAACTTCTCCATTGAGACGGAAGCAGTGACTCCAATCAGTTGCCACTGCTACCACCCCATGTTTTCTTTGAATCCGACGAAAGCGATCTTTGACCGACTTGTCATAGACCGCCATCGACTGATTCCACTGTCGTTGATGATAGGTCATCGAATGACCGACCATGACACCGATGCCAAATGAGATGAGCATTGCTAGAATAAGGAGCCTCATCGCTTCATACCAAGAAGCTTGTCGTCTTCAGTAAGACTGAGATCCTTGAAATAGCCAGATCGGAGCCTTACCCAACTCTTCGAGGTTTCATGGATCACTTGCACCTCATAGCGAGCAGCGATTTTACTTACTTTGAAGGCATAGATCTTTCCGTTTTTGCCTTCTTTTCTGAAGCGTCCATACCCCCTTTGGTCTTTGTAACCTCTCCTTTGGAGCCACTGGATAAACTCTTCTCTTTTCATAATCTCCTCCTTGTTTGGTTTTCGGCTGTGCCGTTCTGAGAGACTCCCCGTAGGGAATCCCTCACAAAAGTCAGCTGTGTTACTCGATCTCACCAAGAAAAGGACGGTCAACAGAAACCTGTGTCCAAATGTAGCCCTCGTTCTTTTTGGTGTAAGCATCTCTGTAGACCATCAGTCGCCTCAATCCATTATGACCTAAAAGAAGCGCTCGCACTTCACCGAAGTTCCTGTGTTCAACAGAATAGCGGTCCCAATCTTGGTTTTCGATTTGATAAATTTCAAGAACGCTCCATGCAGTGTTTGTTCGTCTATTTAGACGAATCATATAATCAAAGAGCTTTTCTTCGATTATCGAAAAATCGCAAGGCAGATTTTCTGGATTTGGTTTTTCCAACAGAAACATCTTTGCCACATCAGTCGTGAAATATAAATGTTTCTTTTTTTGCATCTCCTCCTCCTTATGCTTTCATGGCTTTGTAGATGTCTTTGAGTTTGTTGAGGTCAGCAGGAGCTACACGAGTAATGACAAATCCTTTGACCCATTCATTGTTCACAAAGGCTGTTCCTTCTTTGATCCTGACCGATTCAGATTCGTCGGTGTTAACCTTTGATTTCCTCAACAAGCTCGGCAGGGAGCTGGCGCTGATACTTGATCACCAGTTTCTTACCGAACTTATACTGCTTGTCGCTCAAGTTGCTGCACGAAGCCAGAGATTTGCCG
>Ga0116141_10004159_pt1 | contig 12199 bp, 11 predicted proteins | sample AD_UKC097_MetaG_FD_89744 | JGI IMG/M metagenome (GOLD analysis project Ga0116141, IMG submission 89744) | Active sludge microbial communities of municipal wastewater-treating anaerobic digesters from USA - AD_UKC097_MetaG | ecosystem: Engineered > Bioreactor > Anaerobic > Digestate | place: USA... | reverse complement strand
GTTCTTGGTGACATACGTCCGCTCGATCAACCCTCTTGCTTCCATTACTTTCAATCCGACCAGCCTGTTTAGAGTGGTGAATGAGGCCTCTTGCACGAACTTCTTTCTCGCTTCTTTTGCTCCGAGCTGTTTCTCATCGGCCAGTATTATGGGAAGTATCCGGCTTCGCAGCTCTTCGAAGCCTGCCACGGAGTTTCCCATATCATTGTTCTCTGTAATGCCGCACTGTTTCAAAAGTAGGGGGTACGATCGCTCCAGAGTCTCACGAATCTGTATTATCGTCTTTTCGAGATCGGCCATATCAGTCCTCCAGCTCTATCTCTAGCTCGGTGTTATCGTTCAGTGTCAGCTTCTCGAGCTCTCTCTTCAGTTGCAGATATGTGAGTCTTCTCTTGAGCTTTAACCTCTCACGCCTGACCGGTTGCAGTTTGGGATCTTCCTTCTCTTCCTCTTCCGGCGGTCTCTCTTCCATAAACCTGTCATAGGAGCCCTTCAATCCCTTGAGTTTTCCCTTCAGATTGTCTATCTCCAGAACGGCCTCGCGGAAGCCTATGTGACAGTGCTCGCACTTTGTCGAGAAGCGTATCTCGAGGTCGTTGCAGGGAGAATTTGGCGCTCTGAACCAGCTCTGGTCGGCAGCCTTCTTCCCCAGCTGGTTTCGCTTTTCACGTATGGAGTCGAGATACTCTTCTATCTCTCTCAGCAGTCGGTCTCTTTCGTTGTGGACGGGGTTGAAGTAGCCTTTGTAGGTGTTTCGTAATTTCTCAAAGATACCGTCTAGCTCGGTGCCGAATAAGGCGATTCTCGGGAGAGTGTCCTTATACTCCTTTGCAAGCGTCGATAACTCTTCAGACTGCTCGTCGTCAAACTCTCTCTTGGCTATCTCGCCCTCTATGTCTTTCAAAAAGCTCTTCTGCTTCTTTATCTGCTCGTAGTTTGCCTTCAGGAATTTCTCTGTCTTGTCGGCCGTCTCCTTCAACTCACGTACTGTCGTCCTCTCCTCCAGTAGTTTGTCAAGACAGTCGTGCCCGCCGCCGACAAGCAGGTTTATAAGCCCCTTCATCTTGTCCAGCTCCCATTTAACGTCCGCCCCGAACTCTTCCATCTTTCCCTTGAGTTCTTCAAGGGTTCTGTACAGACGTTTAAGGCCATCGAGGGCGTGCGTTATAAACTCGCTCCTTGGTGACTGGAGTGATAGTTTCCCATCGTCCAGCAGAGGGTTTATAAGCTGCATAAGCCTGTTCCTGTCTTCTGTCGAGAGCACAACGCTCTTGCGTATCTTTGCATTTTTGAACTCGCTGACACTCTTAAATGCCTTGTGCACTTCGGGCTTGCCGTATGAGTCTATGTTGTTCAGCGTTATCTTTCCTCCGCGCATAAGGCAGGCCACCGAGTACATAACCGTCTCCTGAGTCCAGCCGTATGGAGGAGACGTGAACTCCTCCAGCAAGTCTGCACCCATCTTGTCTTCTTTCAATGACCGTATAACGGGCGAGATTATCTTGTGGGTCTCTATTAACTCGCCACTCTCGTCGAAGACACGGTGGTCGTCGTCAACCCGCACTGTCTTCAACTCGTTCTGCAGTCTGTTAAGCACGTTCTCTATGTCTTGGGACGTAGCAGTAGTGGCGGTAATGTCAGTATAGTAAGCCGGGATCACCCTGTCTTTTATGAACTCCTTGAGTTTGTAAAGTATGTTGCCACCGGAGATTAACTCACCCGCATAGACGAGCTTTCCCTTCTCGAAGCTGTGGCGGATCTCTTCGGCCAGCTCTCTCTTCTTGTTTTCCATCGTCTCCGAGTACTTTGCGAGTATCTCTCTGGTGTCACCGCCGGTATTGTATGTGCGGAACGAGTCTAAAGAGACCTCTAGCCTCTTTATCTCGCGGGCCAGAGTGTCTATTTTGTCGTTTTCCTCGGGTATTAGATAGACCGTGTCGTTGTGGTTCAGAGACTCGAACTCTATACCCTCCACATTCGCCCCGGTGAATGTGGCGACACTGACTTTTAAGCCCTTTTTCTTGGTACTGATCGAATTACCCTCAAAGAGCCACTCTACCGGTACGCTGGGGCCGTCTCCGTACTGGATCTCTCTGTAATCCCTGTGGTTGGATATAGCCTGAAGCTGCCTGACTATCTCTTCGTTTCTTTTGGGTATGTCTATGAAGGTTTCATTCATCTCTTTTATAAACTCTCTCTCGAGATCGGTTACAAGGTCTATCTCGCCGTTATAGCGGGTCACATACCTGTTATCAACTAGATAGTCGATAACGTCCCTGACTTCTTTGCCCAGATCGTACTCTTTGTCGTAGATGCTTTTCACGAGCAGTCGGGTTATGACCGTCTCGCTTGCCTTTATCTTGTTCAGGTTTTTCAGTATATGGAGAGCCTTGAGTATGTCAGAGGCCTTTACGTTTCTGCCAAGATAGTCGTCGGCGCTTCTTACAAGCGCCATTACTTCAGAGCCGAAGAAGCCCGGCCCGAGTGCGTCAAAGAGGTCGGTTGCGTTCACCATCCTACCAAACTCTTCATCTTTCAGATTCTTCAGTATAGTATCTACTAGAAAGATAAACTTGCGGGTCGTTGCCTGCTGGTAAGATGCCCCTCTGGCGTTCTGTACAAGATCCGGGATGAGCTGGAAGTGGTAGGGATGGAAGGGATAGTAGTTCATAAGGTCGTCTTTGGTTTCGGTCTTTTTGTAGCTTCCTTCCGTGTTGCTCAGTGTGGTTATGTTACCCTGATTGTCTCGCATCGTCTTCTCGAAAAGCGGCTCTGTCTCTATCTTTTTCTTCAGTAGCCTCTCTCTGGCCACTTCGTCAACGTTCTCGGACGTTAGGTCTAGCCTTACCTCGAAACGGTCGGTCAGCTTTCCGAGTTTGCGTTTGTCGAAGTTGCTGTTGGCTATTAACTGGTCGAGCTTCTCCTGTGAGGTCACTATGAGCCTTACCGAGCCCTTGCCTTTTGACGAGAAGGCTTCGGCAACCGCCTGTAAGGCAAGTATCCTGTCGTCGTTATCTTTTATTGAAGTCACGTACTGGCCTATCTCGTCTATGATGAAGACCAGGCGTTTCCCTGTCTTCTCTGTATAGGCGACGCAGTGATCGGCAAACTCACCGGGCGTAAGCTTTTTGTATTTGTCCACCGCCGATCTAAGGAAGTCGGTAGCCTCTTCCAAACTGTATCCTAGCCGTTCTGCCATAGCGCGCGATACGAGGCGGCGGAACTCGCCAGCATTGGTGGTTATTTTGCCGTAGTCGTCTCCTCCGGCCTTTATGAGCTCTCTTATCTTTTCCAGATGGCCAAAATTGTCAAGTTCATACTCCATAATCGCTACGGTCGGGACAGTAGAGTACCCTCCAGCCTGAAGGAGCTTTTTGAACATCACCTGCTGCACGGTATCACCGGTCATAGAGCCTTCGCCGATTATCTCGAACATTATTACCGTGGCGGGTATGCTGTTCAGAGCGCCTATACTTGCCTTGAGGAACTCGGGATTTGCGCAGTTGGCAACCCTCTCGTTGAAGAGCTCGCGCGCCGTTATGCCTCTTGGCAGAGCGTGATTTGAGAGCAGGTAACCCAGTATCTTGACAAAGTACGACTTTCCCGAGCCGAAGAAGCCCGAGATCCAGACACCTATCTTTTCAGTGGCAGCCAGTTGGTAGTTCTCGAGAAAATTCTCGAGATGGGTCTCTATCTGGTGGGTCACTATGTACTGGGAGATTTCCTTCTGCTCGAGTTCTAGGTCCTGATCACCGGCCTTTATAACCAGAGGCACTTCCTCAGCTATGTTTATCTTCAGAAGCTCTTTTATCTTCATTACCCCCGACCCCCTACTGTCTATTTCAGATCACTAACGCCCTGTAAACCGATGTCGTGTGCCTCCCGTCGAGAAATGTGAGGATGTGGTCCTTCCTCTTGCCCGGATAAATGAAGAGGGCAGGATTGGCGAGATTGCCGGTCACACCCTCGATCAACGGGTTGAGACCAAAGAAACCGTTGAGAATCCCGAGCCTGTGTACGGCCGTTATAGGGTTTGCCTTTGAGGACTCGACGATATTCTCGATAAGATCGTTTAGCAGTAGCTTTGAGAAGTCGCCTATGCTTGACCTCCCTAGAAACGAGAAGTCGTCCTCCAGGTTCTCCATACCGTAACCGTTAGCCGTCTCTACGAGTTTAGCCCCGAAATTGAGCAGGTTTATCCTGCCCTCGAAACGCATCTTCAACTCACGTACCGCCGCCTTCTCTTCCTTCGGAGCCACTATGAGGACTATCACCCTGGAACCCTCGGTCTCACTGACAAGGGAATCCGTCCTTGCGAGCTTATCTGAGACCATATCCAGCTTCTCTGAGAGTGTGAGGTTATCGCGCAAGTGCATCGGGCAACACCTCGAAGTCTATCTTCGGCTCAAGCCTTACAACGTCTCCTGCCATAGCGAACTCTACTAGCCCGGAAGCGTTCAGCCCTGCAAGGTAAGAGAGGAGATCCCTCTCGTCCAGAAGAAGGTATTTGAAATCGTCTGCTTTAAGAATGGCCGAGGGTGAGAGTTTTGAGTTGAAGAGAAAGTACAGGACCGCGGTAACGCTCTCCTTACCCGGGCGGAAGAAGTGCAGGTCTATGTTCTTGCCGTTAGATTCGGCCATACCGAGCTTTGATGTTATTGAGAGGTAGTTTGTTATCCTCTTGTCGGACATATACTTTGTAAACCCCGCCTTTTTGACGATAAAATCGACCAGGTCCTCACGCAATAAGAAAGGCTCTCCCCTATGGTATGCAGAGTATATCTGCTCGAGTGTGAGCGCCCTGACTAGCGAGTCCCTCTCGCAGTTCTTCCAGAAGAGGAACTCCCTCTTCGTCCGGGTTTCTATTCTATCGGAAGTCATTATGCGCGCAAAGACGTCCAGCACCGAAGGAGTGAAGCCCTTGACGTAGTCGCCGACTAACCAATGAGCTACATAACTCCTGTATTCTCTTGAGTCGTTGTTGAAGGGATCGTCTTCCACAAGATGCTTTCTGATCTCTTCTGCGTTTCTTCCCTTTATGACTTCGCCCATTATGTAAATTACATTGTCCAGATGGTCAAAGGCTCTGTTCAGATGTGTTTTCGAGTCTGGTGACATATGCTGGGACCTCCGTGTTAGGTAACTAGATTATAACAACGATGTTGTCGTTTGACCGAGTGTAGAATCTGACAGCAAAAACCCTTTTGGCACAGTTAGAAGCAGAATCGGTGTTTACTCTAAGTCATCTCTTATCCCGTTGACAGGAATTGTCTAGATTAGGCTAGTATATAGTTGAGAAAAGCATAAGAGAGGAGCGTGGAGTTGATGAGGATAATCAAATCGAAGTCCTGGGAAGCCTTTGAGATAGGTAAAGAGAATGGAGTCTGGGGTTGCAACAGGAAGCGTTACGGTAAATGGACGGTAGGCGAGAAGCTTATCTTCTTTGTTGAGGAAGATGGAGTGGCCATAGGAGAGGTAACTGGTGGGCAGTTTAAGTCCGACGAGGTTCTGTGGAAAGACGATCTTTATCCAAACAGAATAAGGTTCAAGTGCTCAAAGGTTTTCAAAGCGGGAGAAGGCAAAGAGCTTCAGGCTTCGATAAAGAAGATACTGAGAGAGGGATACGGTTCAAATTACGGGACGATTATCCTCTTTGGCACTAAGATACCGGAGGAATTGGAGGGAGAAATTGAGAAGGTGGCTGTTTTTTAGTGAGATTTTTCAGGGAAAGAGGTTTTTCTAAGATCTTATATCTTAAGATCTTATTCTTAAAGATCTTATATGCAAAGGTATGCTAAAATTGTATAAGACCGATTAAAAGCGAGTTTTCGTCGATATTTATAATGTTTCTAAACTAATCTTTTAGCTAATAGTACAAATGTATTCTTTTGCTTTTAGATGAGTAATACAAATGTATTCTTTTGCTTTTAGATGAGTAATACAAATGTATTCTTTTGCTTTTAGATGAGTAATACAAATGTATTCTTTTGCTTTTAGCTATATATTCTATTAGATAATAATCTATTAGATATATATTGGAGAAAAACCTACTCCGTAAATTTTTGTTTAATTTTATCTACTACTTTAGATAACAAAATCGGGTAATTCTCTGCGGCAAACTTCTTTTGAAACTCGTTAAGTTCTATGCTGGATTCGGACAAATCGTCCGGGAGATGAAAGATTTCGACTATTGCATCAATTACATCTTTTCCGCTCATTTCAGCGTTCGGGAGGACTAAACTGTTTTTTGCATCGTTCAGAATGTCTATAAAGGTTTTATTATATTCTGACAGCAGCAGCTCATTTATGTATTGGGAGCGGCTCTTCTTTTTACCTTTCGAGCCCTTCTTAGTCTCCAGTGATTCTAAAGGAAGGGCCTCTGTTGATGAGTTTATGTAGTATGCCTGAGAAGGAGGTACAAAGATAAAGCGCCCTTTATTATTGATAGGAACGTTGACCTTATATCTCTTCTTGTAGCTTTCTCTAGACCGCCCTTTAATTACCGGCGTCTTCTCCTCTCCAGTGAATTCTATTGCATTAAGTTGTACCAGACTAGAGAAGATATCACCGACCCTCGATGTGTGTACCCCGCATACTTTAGCCGCCCGGTATTTCGTAATTGGAGTGGTCATTCCGGTCGGTTTGCGCTCGTCGTAGGCTTCCATAAAAAGAAACAAGTACAACCTTATCTGATAAAGGGTAAACTCTCCGGAAAAAACAAGGCATTGTAGAACTTCGTTAGGTATTTTGTAAAAGCTCTTGGCCACACTAAAGATTTTAGTAGGACTCACCTTACCAAGCTCGTAATCAGCGGCGGTTTGTTTTAATCTTTGTCCAAAAGCGCCCAACGCCTCATCGACGGCTTCTTCAGACTTCTTTGCCATCATTAACCACCTGTCCATTTCAGAAATTCATTGACAAATTTTTTCCATTCATTTCCCGGGGAGTACTTATCTGAGTTGATCTTTGGATCCAATTCCTCCACAGGTGTTAACAGCAGCAAAGCTCTCTCAAAGTATGAACTCCGCGGGACCCTTGTTTCAAACGAGTTGAGTTGTTTTGTTATGAAAGTAGCCATTTTTGTGGAATCTTTCTTTCCTCTGTACCAGGAGTTGACAAGAAACTTAATCTTATTACTTGGGATATTGTTCTTCTTAAGTATTCTAAGCAGCTTATCTGTTCCATTCACTGCCTGAGCTCCGGTGTCGAGGGGTGCAATCAGGTAATCTGCAGCGTGGCAAACGCTTATGAAAGCGAAGGTGATAGACGGGGCGAGGTCAAAAATAACATAATCAGAGTTCTGCAAAACAACAGAGTCACTAATTTTCTCGTAAATGAAGTTAATCTCGGGTGGACTGGAGGCCTCTGGGTCGTAAGCGTAAAGCTTATCGATTGCCAAGTCTTCCGTGGGGCTCCCTACAAAGTATAAGGTTTCTGCGAGTAGAGTTACTACATCATCAAAACCAGCTTCTGTTTCGTCTGATAAAACTTCCTTGATCCCTCTAGACGGTAACTGTTTGAAAGATAAGGCACTTGTAGCATTACCTTGAGGGTCTGCGTCGATAAAGGTAATTTTGTACCCCATCTTAGAAAGAGAGATGGCTAGGTTTGCAGAAACAGTGGTTTTTCCCACGCCACCTTTGTAATTCCCAAAAGCCACAACTTTCACTTACCACCACCACCATTCTCATTAGCACTATTGGAAGTATAGCACTAGCAATAGGAGTAATCAAAGTAGTAGTAGTGAAGTGGTAAATAGAAAATATGAGAGAGATTCTGAAAGTAAAACCTGCTTTACAAGAGGAAGATACTAATATACCTCAATAAAATATATATCTAATAGCATACTATTCTATTAGATATATGTCATTTAGAATATTATTATTTTAGATAATAATCTATTCAATAATACTCTAAAAGATATATATATTGAAGTACCTACACTGAATTACCTCCCCATTATTGGTATAAAAAATACAGTAAAGAGAGCCCTAACCGGCTCTCTTTCTCATTTTGTGAAAAAGGAGGAATGTCTATGAATGTTCAGACTGTAAACACCACAGCGCTTTTGATGCAACTAAAGCAGATTAAGGACCTTGAAAACCGCCTCAGGGATAAGAAGAAGGATCTCGAAGCTCAGATCTTCGCAACTATCCCAAGACCTGACAGAGGCCAGTCAATGCAGGTGGAGCTCACTGATTTCACAGCGAAGCTCAATTGGTCCACAGAGGCAAAAATAAGCCAGGCAGACGCAAGAATCATAGTCGGGAAATATCCTGAGTTCGCTTCTCAAGTCTTCTCTGTAAGCTACAAACCAAAAATTAGCGTGATAGCAAGATTCCGGATGCTGCAACCTGATCTCCCCGCACTGTCTGAGTTGAGCGAGTATCTGACTGTAGAAGAAAGGCAATCCATATCCTTTCTGGAGGTGATGGAAGATGCTACCAGCAATAGCAAGTAGTGACGCCCCTTGGACAAAAGAGCAAATTGAACTCATAAAACGCACCGTCGCTAAGGGTGCGTCGGATGACGAGCTGAAGTTATTCCTGCATCTGGCGGCCAGGTATGACCTCGACCCATTTACCCGCCAGATTTGGTTCATCAAATACGGAGAGGATGCTCACATATTCACCGGTAGAGATGGGTTTCTGCACATCGCACATAGGTCTGGAGCTTTCAACGGTATGCAGACAACGCTTAGGGAGGAACCGGTGCCCTTCGAAGTCAAGTTCTTCAATAAGAGAGATAAACGATGGGATTCCTTCAGGCGCGAAAGCCAATTCATTGCGACTTGTACTGTCTACCGCAAGGATATGGAGCAGCCCTTCAAGTGCGAAGTCTGGGAATCGGAATACAGCTCCGGGCAGGGATTGTGGCCAACGAAGAGAAGGGTGATGATCCAGAAAGTAGCGGAGGCCTCCACGCTACGCCGGGCGTTCGATATATCCGGACTCTACCTTCCAGAGGAGGTAAGTGAAAATGAGATGGATGTTGTGTCTGGTTACCAGCCTGCAATAGCTTCCTCAGAACTAAAAGAAGAACTGCTGGCAAAGGGCGCCGAATTGGCGCAATTATCAGGGGGTAACACTGACAGCGTTCTGAAGAAAGTCTGCCATTTGAGAAATGTTGACATCGCTAACGCAACCGACCTAGACCTGCAGGCTCTCATAACTCACACCGACCTGCTTATAGCCCGCTATAACCTAAAGGGCGAGATCGAAGACACTGCCGAGTTATTGGGAATTGACCTGACGGTTCTGACAGCACAGGTGAAAAAGAACTGCAACCTTAACTCCTTGGAGTCCATACACGAAGCTATAGATGGACTTAAAGAACGCAGAGAGAACGTCTCGCCGGATGAAGAGCTCCTACGGCTGGCAGAAGAGTTGTTAATCTGAAGGGTCCCGAAAGGGGCCCTTATCTTTGGAGGTGAATTGTGAAGTTATCTAAGAAAGAACTGGACACAAAACTGGATTCCATAGTCAACTGCGAGGCTTTTGCGAGAGCTTTGAAGTTTAAGGCTTTGCAGCACAATTACTCACACTTGAACTGCATACTCATTCAGAGCCAAAGGGAGAACGTGACGTATGTTCTACCATTTAAGAAATGGAATGCTCTGGGGTTCTCCGTGCTGAAAGGTGAAAGAGGTCTGGCAATTATCGTGCCTAGATTCCGTAAGGTCGACAAGCCCGATGGTACTAGAGACGATGCGTTGGTAGGATTCGCCACAGGCCACGTATTCGATGTTTCCCAGACCGATGCACCGCCTGACTTTCTGATATCCCATCTGAACCGGGACTTCCCGGGTTATCAGGGCCTGGTAGAACTGTCTCCGATTCCGGCAATTGAAAGACCCCTCCGAAAAGGGTTGAGTGGCTACTTCGATTCTAAAGAGCTCGCCATAACTATCTCCAGCGTCCAATCTGAAGCAGACAGAGTCCTGACTCTTCTACACGAGACAGGGCACTACTTCGTGTGGAAAAACAACTTAGAACTAACCCGCGAACTTGAGGAAGTCATAGTGGAATCTTCTGCATTCATCGCTGCATCAAAATTTGGTCTCGATGCTACGTCACCTTCGGCAGGCTATATTGCAGGATACTTGCACAACTCAGAGGATTTGAGGAAAGCCAGCAAGATGATCGACAAGATCAGTAATTCATTACTGAAAACTTATGAAAGGAGTGAGGAATTTGCAGAGAGCAGTAATTGAAACCAGGGACGGAAATCACCACGAGCTAATCATTGTTGCCAGGAAGTATAGACCCGATCTAGCTGAAGAAATGAAGGAATCTAATGTCGGTCTATCCTTCTTCTTGGACGAGAAATTGGTTCAATCTCTTATAGTAAGTCAGTCAGAGATCAGGCTTCTGAGGGTGATTGCCGAGAATCCCGACGCATTCTACACGTGGCACGTAGACGACCTGTCTCACCAGTGCTTCGTTTGTGAGTCGACTATAGAATGCGTAGATATTAGCTACATTGGCAAGAGTATCGAAAAGCACGGGCTCCAGAGGAAAGCTCTAGAGGGCTGTGTGATCCGCATTGACCGGACCGACAGCAGCACTAACTTCCTTGACCTTATCCTTGACGAGCTGGATAACGCTGTAGAGAGCGATTCCCTGCCTATATATTCGTTGGAGAGCTATAACGTCATAGGAGGTGTGGTATGACCAAAAACATCGCCACAAGCATCGCTAGGATCCGCGGCACACAATTGAAAAAGGCAGTGATGCTTTTCTGCAAGATGAAGTTGAACACTCCGCAGGTTATCTTATCTATCCGTCAGGGGACTCTCGGTATTACTGCTATGTTCGGTGATACTGGCCTCAGGGTAACGCTGCCATCTGATAGTATCGGTAAAGACGACTGCGAGCTCAACTTAGGGAGTCTGAAGGATGTCCTAGCAGGGGTGAAAGGGATTATTGAGATCGCGACAAACGGCTCGGTCATCATCAACACAGGTAGTGGAGAAATAATCCTACCATTCAATCCGGGTAAACTGTCTCTGCCCAACGTGAAACAAGAAGTGGCAGAAGCCGCTTCGGAGGACCTGCAGAAGACCCTGAGAAAAGTGCTGCCTTTCTCGGCAACTTCCGAGAATAAGCGGAATCTTTACGGGGTTCTTGTGGAAGCTACTGATAAAGGACTCCGCTTCGTGGCTTCAGATGGTTTCCGGTTAGGTTATGCTGACAGCCCGGCTGTGGTATCAAAGAGCGAAGCTGTTATGATCCCCCTGCAATTTGCGAAGCTGCTGCAGAGTATTCTTAGGATTGTACCGGAATCAGAAGTGAATATCCGGGCAGACAGGGACAACTTGAAGATTCAGTCTGAATACTTCGAGCTGGTCTTTCCAAGACCTGACTTCGACTTCCCCGATTACAAAAGAATCCTGCCAAGCGGATTCAAAGCAGAACTCAATGTAAACAGAGAAGAACTACTGGAGGCCGTCAACCGCTCACTGGGGACCGATAAGATCCGGTTGACCAGAGATGGTGGAGTCATAAGCATTACCGGCAAAATCGGCGAAGGTAACTTCAAGCATAAGGTTACAATAGTTGGCGAAGGCGAGATGCGCGCTACGTACAATCCCAAGTTTCTGAAAGACGCACTGGTGGCTATAGATTGTGAGGTGGTCACACTGGGATTTCTTGAGGCTAACTCGCCATTACAGTTCACTCCCGAGGAAAATGAAGGGGAGAAATATCTTGTGATGCCCATCCGGGACATTTGAAGCGTAAAAGAAAAAGAGAGGCTTAACCAGCCCCTCTTTTTTTACCCCGCCTACTCAGAATCCTGATTATCCTTCCCTTCTTTCCAAGTCTTGAACCTATCTATGTCCTCACTCAACGAACTGAAGACATATGCGATTACAGCGCCGTCATCCACAAAACCGATTCCAATGAGGAAGTCCGGGATGGCGTCTACAGGTGATACAAGGTAGATCAAAGCCGCCGTGATCAGTATAATCGTTTTCACTGGAATCTCACGGTAGTTTCCCCGGAAATATTCTTCCACCATCTCGACGAAGAGCTTTATTTTGCCGAATAAGCGGCCAATTTCTCGCCTTACGCGAGGATCTGAGAGCATTTTCAGGACACTGCCAAGAAGATTGAAGGATTTGGATTCCGAGTTGACGTAGCTACTTTCTGCCTCTTTTTTTGCTTTCTGAAAGGTCATGACTTTTTTCTTTTTAACC
>Ga0116141_10004158_pt1 | contig 12200 bp, 12 predicted proteins | sample AD_UKC097_MetaG_FD_89744 | JGI IMG/M metagenome (GOLD analysis project Ga0116141, IMG submission 89744) | Active sludge microbial communities of municipal wastewater-treating anaerobic digesters from USA - AD_UKC097_MetaG | ecosystem: Engineered > Bioreactor > Anaerobic > Digestate | place: USA... | reverse complement strand
TAATCGCCATGATTTATTCTCTATCGTGTCAGTGCAAAATTCAGTATAACACCACATTTGGCTAATACTTCATCACCTATCCATTGCCGGTGCCATTTCAAGCCATCAACAATGGCTTTAATATCCATCGAATCAAGCAGCTGATTTATCGCTTCAACCCCTTGTTTTGCATACTTATCTCTATCTGCGGCTGAAATAGGTGTGGGGGTACCTCCGTGTTGAAATGGTGAAGAATAGTAAAATCCGAGAGCCATGTGCTGATTAAGTTTATTTCTTAATATAGGAAAAAAGTGTGAATGTCTTAGTGAGGGTGAGGAAAAATGAGACGAGAGTGCTGCTGGTTCGAATTCAGTCAGGGAAGCCTAAGCAGAAACGAGATTAATTACGACCTCTTTTAATTCTTGGACGACAAGTTCATTGATGCTACCGTTCCTGTCAGGCTTAGATTAATACTGATTAATATCTTTTGTTTTCAGATTATGTTATACCCAAAACTATTTTAAGAACGATTACTAAACCAAGTAATCCTTCTAATCCGTGTATTATAACAGCCATCCAGGTGGATTGGAAACGTTTTGCCGGGAAAGCAAATATAAAACCAAACAAAAGAGCTGTTGAAATTATAACTTGTGGTTTATGAAGATGATAAAAACCAAATAATATTCCATTGGCAAACCAGTCCCATTTTCCAAAAACACCATTCATTTTCGGTAACAGGATGCCTCTGTAAAGAAATTCTTCGCCAAGAAAATAATTAAAGATCATTGTTATTATAAATACACCAAGGATCCACCATTCTCCTTTGAAATCAGGTGTTGCCAGTTTTGATAAATCATATTGAGGTATACTTTTAATCAAGGGTGCAATGATACGATCCAAATCTGGAAAACCAATACCGGAGGATACTATCGCATTCAGCAAAATGAATGGTATAACCCATAAAAAGAGCCAATTGCTTGATTTGTCTGTCTCAGGACACTTTGGTTTTTGAAGCCAGAGTCGTTTCTTAATTGAAGACCAATTTATGGTATACCCATCTTTTTTGAGGATAATTAATGAAAGAACAAACTGCCATATCAGGCCAAGATTAACTGTGAACCAATAAATAATCAGCGGAGGTAGATTAACCAGAGAAATCAGGGCAGGAGTAACAACAAAGGCAAGAATTGCCATTGGTATTGCCGATGAAATCCAAATCAACAATATCTTTTTTAATGCATATTGTTTGTCAGCTGTCTGAGCCGGGGTTGGGTATGTGATTTGCATAAGACCTTCTAATTGAACCAATTATAAATCACAATAGCAGGATAGCCCCATTTCGCAATTTTGTATAGTTTCCTGTCCGGGTCAAGATCTATTTCCTGTGGTTTGTAAAGAGTGGTGTCAGCCTTGCCCGTATCAAAAAAGCTGGTGATCATATTGTAATAAGCCTCCGGCTGGGAAGTCTGGATATCGCCATGTGAGATGTCCTTCAGAGTAACATGCTGCCCCTCAGGCAGGTAGGGCAAAAGCTCTTCTCTGGCGAAATCAGTCGGGGTTGGTACATCAAGATCTCCGCTCACGATCAGGGTTTCTATCATGGATACCCGCATTTTGCGGTATTCTTCAGGGATCAGGCTCTTATTCCATCCGTCGATGCTTCCCCATAGCAGCAGAGACATATTCGGACCCAGGACAGTCGAATTACCTGAATCTCTAAGTATTGCCCTGTAGTCTTTCCCGATAACCATATCAGCACTCGCCCCTTTGGAATACATGTCTCCCCATACTATTTTCTTCATAGCCATATCGAAGAACAAGGATAATGCATAAAGGCCGCTGTAATCATTTTTGTCAGCTGCCCTGAAAAATGAGTCAAACATCATAACGGCCATATCATTCTGTGACATGAAAAGAAAAGCAGTACACTTTATCTTGTCCTTATCGAGCTTGTAAAATGACCATTTTTCCGGCATGCTATCGAAGGCTTTCTTCATCGCTTCGATTACAGATCCTTTACTTCGGGCCTTATAAAGATCATCCCACATCTTAAGAATCTGATCTGTCTTTTCAGGGAACCAGTAGAAATGACCCGGAGGGTTCGCTCCTGCAAGGACAATCCTGTTAATTGATTCAGGATACTTGTGACTATATAATAGAGCTACCCTGGTGCCATAACTGAACCCCAGCAGGTTGATCTTTCCATAGCCCAAAGTCTTGCGCGTATACTCAAGGTCCTCGATAACATCCATTATGGTATAGCTGCTGATGTTGATGCCTTTGCTTTCCTGTTGTCCGAAATACAATCTGATAGCGGTAGTGATATTGTCAATCGACTCATTGCTGAGCAGCTGGTTATCTTTGCCCATCATCGCTTTACCCAGTTTCTTATTAGTTAGTATTGTTGAACCATCGACTCCTCGATACCCAACAAAGATTAGATCATGATTCTGCAGCAACAAGGTGTTCGTAGTGGAACTGATATTAGTGCCCCCCGGACCGCCGTCAAGATAAAATACCGGCTCCTTGCTTACATCTCCTGAGGATTTTATTATCCTCACAGGGAGCTTCAGCATTCTGGAACCATTCTTTTCCCGGTCTTCGGGGACTTCTATAAAACCGTCCTGCCGGATGAACATAAGATTATCAATCTTTATTGTCTTTGATTTTAGTCCGGTCAGAGATTGCGAAGCAATTGAAGATACTTGTATTAAAAGTATGAACAGGATGATGTATCTGGGTCTGTGTGTCATGTAAGAAAGAATAAGACACAAAATTATGTAACAACCAGGAACCATTCGTTTCTGCCTGAAGGCTGGGACCAGTAATATGTATTTTTTAGATTAACAGCTCGAAGAAGAAGGGGGAATATCGAATTATCTGATTCAGATGATTCTTTGCTTTTTTATATACTCGGAAGGTGAAAGGTTTGTGTTTTTTTTGAAAAACCTGTTGAAGGTTGATTTTGAATTGAAGCCACATTCAAAGGCAATGGATAAAAGCGTAAAACGCTGGTTTTCGGGAAGCAATACTAATCTTTTAAATTCTTCGATCCGGAGATTATTTATGTAATCGTAAAAATTAACACCTTCACTTTCATTGATTACCTGCGACAAGTGGTTAGGTTGACATTTCAAAATTGAAGAAAGCTGGAACAGTGTCAGTTCGGCATCCGTATATAGCTTTTCTGATTCCATAAGTAATGTCAACTCCCTGTGCAAAGACCTTGATGACTCAGTATTCAATCCTGATTTTGCATATTTCCTTTTTTCCTGAGGCGGCCGGCCCGCAACAGTATCTTCAGGATTTATACTTACAAGACCAGGTTCCAATTCATTGTCAGAAATGATAGTTTTATTCGTAAAAATTCCTGCCTGTTTTATTCCGAAATACCCCATATATACTACGAAAAGCGAACCAGCTGAAAAGATCCATCTGTCATCCCTGATAAAAATGATGAGGATCCAAAGGAGTGCCATTCCATAAAACAAGATACGAAGCCAGTTCAGGTTAATCCTTTCCTGGCTCGAAAAGTGGTTGAGAATACGCTTTCTATGTTCTGAAAGGAGCTTATTGGTAATTAAAACATAGTATACGGCAGAAAAGGTCAATAACATAAACAGTGCTGATGAGAACAACTGGGAACTTTTGCTATTTCCTTCAATTATATCAAGTTTCTCATTTGAAGGCAGGAAGCTAAAAGGTAGAACTATAAGCAGAATTACTGCTGGCAGTATAATATGGATCATTAGTTTCCCGGCTTTCAATCGTCCGGGATTGCACAAGGCAAGAGTGTAAATATACAAGAAAGGGCCATGCAGGAAGGGGAGTGGGATATTAATTCCCACGAATGACATGTGATAGGGTAATTTAGTTATATAGCTGAAATATGCAAATAAGTGAAGAGCAATCAAAACCATCCATATTCCAAGAATCCGGTCAGCAATATTATTACCTTTCTTGGTAAGAATTATTATTGAAAGAAAAAGCGATGTAAAAATCCCTATAATATATATCATTCTGCAAATATACGGATCAGGAAAATAGCCAGGCCCGAACGGCCGAACATTCAGATTCATTAAAAACCATAACATGTTTCGTTCGGTCGGGCGGGGAACCCGCGTACCAAAATTAAAGATTCAGTTTCTTAATAAATCTTCTTCCAGCAGCAGATTTAAAATATCTTACACGATTTAAAGCCTCTTCTCCGGTATTAAATTGTCCAGAATACACAAGCTCCCATGGTAGCTTTTTTGCTGTGTAATCAGACTTCCCTGAATTGTGTTGCTTAAGTCTCAAATCAAGGTTCTCTGTACTGCCTTTGTAAAGAGATCCATCAATTTTACATTTAATGATACAAGCATAAAATATAACATAAACATTAAAAACCCTCATATAGAGAGCTTTAGATCAGTACCCCCAACGGATGGAAGCTGCAACCATCTAAGCAGCCTTTTCTTCTTTTCGGAGTCTTTGCATTGAAATATTCTGAAATCAAATGAGAACTTTATTATGTTTAATTATGCTTCTCTTGTTAAGTGGAAGAGTTAATTCACAAGATCAGGTCAGTGAAACAGAAGTATGGAGGCAACTTCATTACAAAATGAAAACAATAGATACCCATTGTGATCTTCCTATGAAGATGTCATGGTATGATATAGGAGTGGAAAATGAAAATGGGTATGTTGACCTTCCACGAATGAAAAAAGGAGGACTGGATGGTGAATTCATGGTTGCGTTTGTACCGCAGGGAAACTTGGACAGTGCAGGCAGGGAAGGTGCTTTTAAAGAAGCAGATGAAATGATCGATCTCATTGAGAAGCAATGTCAGGCTAATAAGGATTTATGTGAATTGGGCAGGTCTGCGAATGATTTTGCCGATATTACCCTCAAGGGAAGAATATGTATTTTTATAGGCTTGGAAAATGGTTATCCAATTGGTAAGGACATAAATAAATTGGATTACTTCTATAATCGTGGGGTAAGATACATGACCCTTTGCCATTTTAAGGATAACGATATTTGTGACAGCAGTACAGATGATAACAACCCTGATGATAATGGTTTGTCTGAATTCGGTATCCATGTTGTTAAGAGAATGAACGAACTGGGAATGATTGTAGATGTAAGCCATATCTCACAAAAATCATTTTTCGATGTTATTCAACATTCAAAAAAACCCGTAATAGCTTCGCATAGTTGCATCCAGGGAGTTAAAGATCATCCTCAAAACCTAACTGATCAACAGTTACTGGCGCTTAAGAGAATTGGTGGTGTTGTACAAGTTAATCTTGTTCCTGATCATTTAAGGGAGCCAGTTGATGTTCCTGAAATGAAGGAGGAGATGGGAAAGGTAATGTCCTGGTTAGACTCCAAAGGTGGTTTCGCGAGATTAAATGCTGAAGAGAGAGACTATTTCACAAAAGAAACAAGGAGAATAAAGCTAAAATATCCACAAGGAGTAGGGCTTGTTTCTGAATTTGTTGATCACATTGATTATGTCAGGAAACTGATTGGGATTGATTATGTTGGTATAGGAACTGATTTTGAGGGAGGAGGATGTCTTGGAGACTGTTATACAGTTCTGGACATTCCAAACATAACAATCGAACTGTTTAAAAGAGGATATACCGAAAGCGAGGTTGAAAAGGTCTGGGGTGAAAATTTTTTAAGAGTATTTAAAGAAGTACAAAAAACTGATTAATAATTGGAATGAGAAATGACCTCTTCATCCGTTTTGGTAAGAAAAAGTTAGAGTGCTGGTGATTGCCCTTGATTGAAAAATAAGTGTGAGTGTGAGTATTGAGGAAAAAGAGATGAGAGTGCTCGCTCTCGCTCTCACTCTCACTCTTTTTCTGTACCCGGAGCGGGACTTGAACCCGCACAGCCTTAATGGCCACAGGATTTTAAGTCCTGCGTGTCTACCATTCCACCATCCGGGCGGAATTAAAAATCCAATACTATCAACAAAGTCCTGCGTGTCGGACCCTGTCCCGCCAAAGCGGGAATTCCACCATCCGGGCTAAGAGTTGTCATACAGTCGTTCGGTCATGCAGTTCCCGAATCGCTTTGCTCCCGGGATTTCGGCTGCGCCTCAACGTGCAGGCCTTATTGTGTTGGACGGTCAGTGCAAAATTAGCAATTAATTCTTAACAAGTACCGGTTTGCCTAAACCTGCCTTCTCAAGTGGACCAAGCTGTGTCGCTGCATCACCTGCAACTACGTAATACATCCTCGCAGGATCAATATACTTGTTTGCCAGCCCGATGATCTTATCCGTTGTTAATTCCTTGACAAAAGCTTCCTCCCTCTTGATATAATCAGCAGGAAGATCATAAGATGCCATATTGTTCAGCATGTTAAGCAACCCGCCAAGTGTTTCAAAACTCCTTGCATTTCCTTTCAGCAGGGCCGATTTCGTAAAGTCGACATACTCCTGCGGTATTTCCTTGCGATACTTCTCCATCTCGGTCTTGAAAATACTGACAGACTCCAGGGTGGAATTAGTACTTACCATTGAGGATGCCACGAAAGTTCCGTAATTCCTTGCACCGCTGAAATTCGACCTGGCGCCATAGGTGAAGCCTTTTTCTTCACGTAGGATAAGATTAAAGATCCCGTTGAAGGAACCGCCCAATTTGTAGTTGGTAACATAGGCAGGATAGTAGTCGGGATTTGTCCGGGCAATCGAAGGAGCGCCTATGTAAATAACCGATTGCTTGGCTCCGGGCACGTCGACAAAATATATCTGCGACTTTTCAGGTGCTTCAGGAATACTTATTTGAGGAAGACTTACTTCCTTAGGCTGCCACTTCTCATTTAATCCTGCCAGCGCGGCTTCCACCCTTTGCTGATCAACATCACCTGCCACGATGAAACTGGCAAGCGTGGGAGAGAAATTACTGCCGTAGAAATTCTTAAGATCATCGATTGTTATAGAGCTTACCGATTCTTCTGTACCTGCGGTTTCGACAGCCAGGATATTACCTTCACCGAAGACCAGACTGTTAAGTGTGTTCGAGGCAAGATAGCTCGGATTGGCTTTGTTTCTCTTAAGGTTATTGATAATCCTGCTTTTCGCGAGATCAAACTGCTCCTCGTCCCAGCGTGGTTCAAAAAGCATTTCCTCCACCAGTGCCAGTGTCTTTTCAAAATTTCGGGCAAGGGTGCTGACCCTCACTGTAATATTTTCACTTCCTCCTGAAAATGAGATACTGGCGCCAAGCAGACGGATTGCATCCTCAAGTTCTTCGGGAGTCTTATTTGCTGTCCCTTCATTCATAAGAGATGCGGTAAGACTTGCCAGTCCTGCCTTTTCAACCGGATCAAGAAGGTGTCCGCCCTGCATAATTATAGAATACTGTACGAGCGGAAGCTCAGTGTATCTGATCCCATAAAGTTTCATCCCGTTATTCAGCGATCCTGTCCAAACTGAAGGAAGAGTTACTTCCGGATCCGGACCAAGGGGAGGCTGAACCGACCTGTCAATCTTTGTGGGGGTCTTTACCACAGGCTCCTCTTCCACCGCCGTCAGTTTGATTTCGGCAGCTGTTGCAAGATCTTCCTCAACAATCCCTGCATCTACCGATCCCTCAGCAACAAGATTGACTTCACCCCTGGGGACAAAACTTGTCATAACAAAGTTCTTTCCCTTGATGTATTTCTGAAAAACATTCTTAATGTCTTCAGCGGTAACTGCCTGCTGTCCTGCAAAATCGTCAGCATAAAATGAAGGATCATCCTTAAACATCTGATACTGGCCGAGTGTGAATGATTTGCTCAGGATACTGCTGAAGTTGTTGTAAAATCCTGTCTCATTCCTGGCTTTCAATGCTTCCAGGTCTTCCTCTGTGAAGCCTTCCTTTTCGAAAAGATCAAAAGACTCGAATATTGCCTTCTCAACTTCAGTCAGGTTCACCCCCGGATTAGCGGTTACCGAGATCTGGAAAATACCAGCCAGTTCCAGAGCCATATTATAGGCGCCGACTCCCGAGGTCAGTTTCTTGTCTTTAATCAGAATCTTGTACATGGGAGTTTTCTTGCCTCCCGAAAGAAGCTGTCCGAGGTAGTCAAGTGCATAAGCGTCCTTTGTGAACTGTTCAACTGCCGGGAAAACCATCGTAAGCCTCGGAGCCCTTGCAAAATTATCTTCGTGATAGAGCTTTACCGTCGATGATACCGATGTCGGTATGGGACTTCTTTTTTCAATTGGCTCGCCGGCAGGTATCTCACTGAAATACTTCTCGACCATTGCTTTTACTTCATCATTGCTTATATCGCCCGCAATAACCAGGGTCGCATTATTCGGTGAATAGAACTTCCTGTGAAACGCCTTTACATCCTCAACGGTGGCATTCATCAGATCCTCCATCTCACCGATTACTGTCCAGCTGTATGGATGCCCCTGGGGAAACGCATTTGCCAGGATCAGAGCATTATTGTGACCGTAAGGCGCGTTGTCGACACTCTGTCTTTTTTCGTTCATAACGACATTCTGCTGATTCGCGAATGCAGCCTTTGTAACAGTATTCTGAAGGTAACCCATCCGGTCAGATTCAAGCCACAGAGCCATTTCAAGTGCATTTTTTGGTACCACCTCATAGTAGACTGTGTTATCGTAACTTGTTCCTCCGTTAAGTTCGCCTCCCGCTCCCTGAATAAGCTTGAACAACTGGTCTTCTCCCACGTTCTCCGACTTCTGGAACATCATATGTTCAAACAGGTGCGCAAATCCCGTCTTGCCTGGAACTTCACGGCTTGAACCCACGTGATAGACAACGGCCACAGCCGCAATTGGATCCGACTTGTCATCGTGAAGGACAACTGTAAGTCCGTTGGGCAGGGTGTACTTTTCAAAGGGTACTGAAATACCTGCGTCATTCTGTTTTTTTGAACATGAAAACATGATCACTGCTGCCAGAAGCAGGAAAATGAAATACAGTTTTTTCATTGCTGAGATTTTATTTTTGGTTGGTTTTGGATAACGAAATTACTAAAAATATCACAAAATGATCTGCATCTGCATCATTTTAATGTTTTCCATAGCATATGGTCTGACAAAACCTGTAAAGAGAATCACGGATGCTCCGTGATGATAACTTTCACGATGGTGACGCATATGCTACAAAAGGAACAATATACCGTATGGTTACTTAACTGGTCATGAATTAAAACAAATAATCATCGGATTAACATTGTATTCAAAAAAGAATGGGTTTAAAATCAGATGACAATTTTCCCGGCATACCAAGATTTTACTGAACATAAACAATATATTTAACTGGTTAAAAAAAACCCAATAATACAGTTAATGGCTGAAGGTTATCCTTTGAATCAATATTGCTCCTTAAATTCTGATGTACAGTCCGTTAAGAGAGTACTGCTTTTGCTTTTTATCGTAATCATACTCTCACCGATAAATCTTTACGGACAAATACCTGAAGGGAGGTCTTCTTTTATAAAATCGCTTCAGGGAACATGGGCCTATACTGAGCCGGGAGCAGGCTTATGGCTGAAAGTGGTTATTAAGGGGCATAGGCTAACGGGGTACGCTGCCTATCCCGGATCAGGGAAGTTCGTAGCCGAATCAGAGTATAGAATAAGAGAGGTTACGTTGGTATACAAAAGTAACATCAGGAGGGACAACAAATCGGAGACATTTGCACAGATAAGAAAGCCGACACTTACTAATGACCGCATCTACCTGCGTTATGAAGGAGAACAACCCTATATTGTTTTCAGCGGAAAGGATTCTCAGAAGCTTAAAAAAGTTGCATCAGATTTTGATCCCTGGATACAGGTCAGAAATGGCGGGCGTTGACTTTTGCATTCAGACAAAAAGGGCCACTATCGTGGCTTCCTTTTTTAATTAACTCATCCCTCCTTCAGGAAGAGCCTGAGTCGGTCTGACAGCAGACGGGATTGTCTCGCCTGAGGCTCGACGGACCCGGTTTGGAGGTGCTTTCAGACAAAAAGGGCCACTAACGTGGCCTCCTTTTTTGATTAACTCATCCCTCCTTCAGGCAGAGCCTGAGTCGGTCTGAGTTAATCAAAAAAGGCTGCTTTCGCAGCCTTTTTGTCTGAGCGGGAGACGGGACTCGAACCCGCGACCCTAACCTTGGCAAGGTTATGCTCTACCAACTGAGCTACTCCCGCGAATTCAGGGGCAAAAATAAGAAAATTTTCTTATCTGCAAATACGAGTACCGGAATTAATCTTTTGACTGTTTCCAACCAACCAGTTTGTTGTCTTCGAAGAACAGAGTTGTGCTTTTATAAAACCACTCTTCATTAATTGAATTTCCACTTATCATGCTGGTAATTTTCATTGGCGAACCCCAGCTGTCCCTGACCATTTCATTCCTCATCCCCTTCCAGATCTTGCCTTCAGAGATCCTCCTGGCAAGAGAGGCTCCATATTTATTTTCAAGATAATCCTTCCTGCTTACCTTCGTCACCTGAACCGGCCTTCCGGTACTTAAATAGTCACCTGTCCCGGACTGGACTGGTTGAACAGTTTTAGCTTCTTTCCTTATTTCGGCATGTTCCGAATTTATATATCCGCGGTTTCCTTCAAAAGTAACAATAAGGAATGCGGAGTCGGCAGCAATAACCTCCACAGTCGAGTTTGCCGGTATGATAAAAATTACCGATGTGAGATCATTTTTGTCTTTGAACAGCCTTGTGGCTGTTTTGCAAACTGCAGTTGCGACTGCATCCTGCTGATCACGGTAATTATATTTATCCTGCAGCAAAGACGAATCAATAATAATGGCATTTAAGTACAATGCCGGGAAGAGAAGCATTATAAGTATTGAAAGGAACAGCTTTTTCATAATCTCTGATTTTTAATCCTATTCGCTTGATGACCGTCTGATCCGTCGGGCAGATAAACACATGTCAGAAAAATATATTCATACATGTTTGTATACCATACAGGCGGGTTTCATCTGATGTCTTTTCAGAATAATTCAAAAACTATACCATGAATTGCAAAACTGGTTTCCGGGTAAATCGGGACATCAGGGATGCACCATAACTATTTCTTCCTGATAATCATAATCCCATCCTGCAATGGAAGGATAACTTTTTCAATATTATCCTGAAGCTTTATCAATTCGTTGAATTCAATTATCCCTTTTGTCTGAGGATCCCTGCTGTCGATATTGCTTACCTTTCCTCCCCAGAGCACATTATCGGCAATAATGAAACCTCCGGTTCTGACTTTATCAATAACTAGTTTATAATATTCCACGTATTCGCGTTTATCCGCGTCGATATATACCAGGTCGAAGGTCTCTTCAATAGAATTGATAAGATCCTGAATCCTTCCCGTAAGCTGGAAAATTTTCGGCTCAACTCCTGCTTTTGCAAAATAGGAACGTGCAAAATCATTCAGCTCATCATTCGACTCAACTGTTATCAGACGGCCTCCGTCCTTAAGTCCTCTCGAGAGGCAAATGGCAGAATACCCCGTGAATGTTCCTATTTCGAGAATACATTCAGGATTGATCATCCGGGAAATCATTTCAAGGAACATCCCCTGGATATGATTGCATGTCCTGTTGGGATTGACGAACCGAATGTGGGTTTGCCGGAAAAGTTCCTCAAGGACAGGATCTTCGGGTGTTGAATGATCCTTTATAAATTTTTCAAGTTCCCGATCCATTCTGATTATAAATAAAGCAGGGTTGAAAGCTTTGCAGGATCAAAAATTTCATTTGCGGTTTCGAGCAGATCTGAAGCTGTAATCCTGTCAATCCTTTCGCAACTCTCCTCTATGGTTTCAACTCTGTCAAAGACTATGAGGCTTTTGCCAAGGCTTAGCATCAGATTTTCATGGTTCTCGTAAGCTCTTGCAAGATACCCTTTTATCTGGTTTCTGGCTTTGCTCATCTGGACCTGGCCAAGTTTTACGGTCCTTAATCTGGCAAGTTCCGAATGTATTATTTTAATGCTTTTTTCAAGAGAGCTGCTGTCGGTACCGAAGTATATTGAGAAAGCGCCTGTATCCATATAGGGATTCACTAGTGTCCGGTTAAGATTTGATTAAGGTCATTTAATATATTAATATACTGCATATTGCAGCGTTTTTAAAATTTGACGATTTGAAATTATATTTTCGCTTCTTTCTTTATTTGAGCGAAAATGCATATCGGTAAAACAGTCTTTGCGCAATTGATGACATTTATGCCAGAATATGAGTTCCAAAAGTGTGTTGAT
>Ga0116141_10004154_pt1 | contig 12211 bp, 10 predicted proteins | sample AD_UKC097_MetaG_FD_89744 | JGI IMG/M metagenome (GOLD analysis project Ga0116141, IMG submission 89744) | Active sludge microbial communities of municipal wastewater-treating anaerobic digesters from USA - AD_UKC097_MetaG | ecosystem: Engineered > Bioreactor > Anaerobic > Digestate | place: USA... | reverse complement strand
CCCCACGTGTGTGGGGAACATAGCTAAACCATAAACGGGGCCTGAAACATGGCCGGTTCATCCCCACGTGTGTGGGGAACATGATAACAATGAACGCATTATGTAAGTTATGCCCGGTTCATCCCCACGTGTGTGGGGAACATATCGGGTAGGTGTACTCATGACCTAAAACAAACGGTTCATCCCCACGTGTGTGGGGAACATTAGATCACTGGCCTGGCGGAATTGAAGACGGTCGGTTCATCCCCACGTGTGTGGGGAACATGGGAATTGCAGCCTATACGATGGTTGCCAACGCGGTTCATCCCCACGTGTGTGGGGAACATTTGTCCCGCCAGTTTCATTCTGTAATCGTGCCGGTTCATCCCCACGTGTGTGGGGAACATTGATGAGCTGGATGTACCGGGAATAGCGTAGGCGGTTCATCCCCACGTGTGTGGGGAACATAAAGGGGTTGATACAGGATTAACGGACATTACCGGTTCATCCCCACGTGTGTGGGGAACATAAGTCCGCGAAGAACGCGGTTCATTGCCCCGGCGGTTCATCCCCACGTGTGTGGGGAACATCAGTATGGGAAACGATTGGCAGTTTTGGAAAGCGGTTCATCCCCACGTGTGTGGGGAACATTATTGGACATTCCGGAAAGACCACCTAATATGCGGTTCATCCCCACGTGTGTGGGGAACATTGGTCTGGACCAATACATCTCCTGATAGAACACGGTTCATCCCCACGTGTGTGGGGAACATCTGATCACTGACGACATTACGATGGGCGATGACGGTTCATCCCCACGTGTGTGGGGAACATATGTTCAACGGCGAGTATGACAAGGAAATTGACGGTTCATCCCCACGTGTGTGGGGAACATGTTTTCGGTTCCCATTGTGCGCTCCTGTGCATCGGTTCATCCCCACGTGTGTGGGGAACATGCAATAGACGGCTGCAAACGTCCGTCACGCGCCGGTTCATCCCCACGTGTGTGGGGAACATATCGATGGCACCTGGTATGCACATAGAGATAACGGTTCATCCCCACGTGTGTGGGGAACATTTATATCTATTTATTATCATTCATTATTATTACGGTTCATCCCCACGTGTGTGGGGAACATATGCCAGAAATTCAGGGCCTCCGGAGTCCAGGCGGTTCATCCCCACGTGTGTGGGGAACATGCCCCGCTGCAAGGCGCGCATGGCGGGCGTGGCGGTTCATCCCCACGTGTGTGGGGAACATAACAGCCCCAGCGCCTGCCCTCCCTGCATGTGCGGTTCATCCCCACGTGTGTGGGGAACATAAGCGGATCACCGAGGAAGCGGCCAATTTAATCGGTTCATCCCCACGTGTGTGGGGAACATAATCATTTTGGCTTTGGCGTTTTTGACGATGGCGGTTCATCCCCACGTGTGTGGGGAACATGGAATCCAGTTTGCCGATGCTCAACTCCCGCACGGTTCATCCCCACGTGTGTGGGGAACATATCCTGCAGATTATTCCTCAGATGATTCATGTCGGTTCATCCCCACGTGTGTGGGGAACATACTTCTCCTAACTTATTGATTCCTTATTAAATTTCCAAAGAACCAAATTCCACCAAAGATTTGGTACCCAATTTCACACTTCTGATGCCTCTTTTTTCTCTTCTTCCGGAAGGAAAGAAACAAGCTTAATTCCATCCATTTCCACAGGAATCCGCCGGTTAGTTCCCAGCGTCATAAAGTCAAATCCTGATTCTGTGTTTGTGCTCCATGCCATGACGGCATTGCCGTCTTCTATCCCTTTTTCAATCTGATCCCAGATCATCTCCCGAACGCGCCGCGATACCTTGCCGATATATACACCGGCGCGCACTTCCAGCAGCCAAATTGCCAATCTGCCCCGCAAACGTGGCGGCGCGTTTTCAACCACGGTGACCAGCATCGCCGATGCCCTCCTTGTTCGGAATCGCCATTTCAACGGCTTCTTCATGGGGTTTTGGTCTTTCCAGGCCGCCTGCATGCAGAATTTCTTCGATCGTTGGAATAATGCGCGCCAGAATTTTTGATTGCCGAAATGCATCCCGGCAGGAGATCCGTACTTCCCGTTCCGGATTATTCGGATTCTTGGCCGCGATGCGAAAGGCCACGGGAACAACCGTCTCAAACTTGAAGATATCCGCAATGTCATAAACAAACGATTGCGGCTTTCCTGTGTGAATAAACCCCACGGCAGGCGCGTATCCTGCCGCCAGGATCGCCGCCTCGCAAATTCCATAGAGGCAGGCCGTCGCGGAACTCAGGCAGCGGTTGGGCACATCCCCGCTTTCCCACTCGGTGTGATCATAGTTGCGGTTTTTCCAGGTGACGCCGTACTGGCGCGACAGAAGTTCATACATCTTTCTGACGCGGACACCTTCAATGCCGCGTAATTGTTCCACGCTACGCCTTTCGGGCGGTTCTTCCTTAAAACGGATGGCGTACATTTTCCGAACGACTTTCAATCGAGCAGTATCATCAAGCGCCAGTTTTGCCTGATACAAGAGTCTGTCCGCTCTTGCTCCGCCCGGTTGGCCGGATGCGTAAAGCCGGACACCGCCATCACCCACCCAAACCAGCAGGCATCCGACGCGAGCCGCCAGCACCACGGCGGCATGAGAAACACGCGTTCCTGGTTCCAGCATCATACAGGCGACACTGCCCACGGGGATGTGTTTGCGTACGCCGTTTTTGTCAACCACCACAAAAGCTCCGTCCAGAACATCCAGATTGCCCTTATAAATAAAAATGACAGACAGGCGATCCTTCATCGGAATCGGTTTGAGCGGCGGTAAAATCACTTCCGTCATGTTCATTTATCCTTTGTCTTCTTCATGTTTATCGGTTGGGGGCTCATTTTTTGCATTTTGTTTTCATCTAACTGCTTTGCCGCTTCTTCCAGCGCCTTGATAGCTTCCGCTTCGCCCAGCGCCTCTTTGTATTGCCTGCGGCGTGCGGCGAAACGGTCATATTCATCTTTGGCGAAGTCAAGCGCTTCCTTCTTGGTGACTTTTCCGGCATCCGGCAACACGCGTCGCTCGTTGAATTTCAGAAATTCATCCAGCTTATGTTCCCAGTCTTTCATGAAAATCTGTTTCCGGCGAATTGCCTGATCTTCGGCATAATCCAGCCACATGACGACAATCCGGTTCAACCCATCAATTTCTTCTTCATGGAGATAATTCTTGGCAATGGTCACATCCGTTTTGCGGACTTCGCCAACCTTCCAGCTTGTGAGCCCCATATTGGGTAGACTCGAATTAGCGCGCTTTTTGATCAATTCCGCCGCCGTCATGCCGGTTGCCGCAAAGTGCAGCTTGTTTTGGATGACGCTGAAGAATTTGTTTGTTTCAGAATCTGATGGGTTGTAGTCGCCCGCCATGGCAAAGATTTCCTTAACACGCAGATACATCCGCCGTTCACTGGCGCGGATGTCGCGGATGCGCGCCAGCATCTCATCAAAATAATCAGGAACGGCAGAACCGACCACCGGCGGATTTTTTAGCCTTTCATCATCCATGACAAAGCCTTTGATGATGTATTCCTTTAACCTTTGCGTCGCCCAGATGCGGAAACGGGTGGCAACGCTGCTTTTTATACGGTAGCCGACCGAAATAATCATATCCAGATTGTAATATTCCAGATCTCTTCGAATCTGCCGCTGACCTTCTTTTTGAACTGTCAAATATTTTTTGACAGTTGCCGCCGGCAGTAGCTCACCTTCTTCATAAATGCTTTGAATATGGTGACTTATGTTTTGTTTGGATGACTGAAACAGATCAGCCATCATTTGCTGGGTCAGCCAGACCGTCTCATTGTTGAGACGAACATCAAGCTTCACCCGCCCGTCTTCAGTCTGATAAACGAGAAATTCACTTTTTACGGGAAGGTTGTCGGTCATTAACTATTCTCCCTTGTTTTTATCGTCCGTCAATGATTACGCCGAGGGGTCAATTTGTCTCAATCCAGAAGGCAAATCATCAATATTTTAAAATATTTTATGCAATCGGCTTGGAATTTCCAATTGATCATCTATATGTGTCCATATTTAAACACTATTTTCAGTCGGTTATAATTTGTAACCGACTGATGCATTGCATACGTCGTCCTTACACGCACCGCACAAGCATCAGACCACAACCGAATCCTTTGGCGGGGCCGATCCCTTTAAAAAGGCATTTATCAATAAAAACGTCAGTCTCAGTAACTGTAAGAATACCGTTGAAATCCACCGTGCTCAAGCTTATGGGGTTGTTTCCTTTTCTTTTGAAGAACTTGTGTTGTCGGTAGCCATCCGCCCTTATATTGTTAGGTTCTATGCTGAATCCGTGAGAGACAGCCCGTTCTGCCAACCATTGCAGACCACTTATTTGGACAATATCGGGCATTTCGCATTCTTTGCCTTCTTTCTTCAATTTCAATTTTTCTTCCATAATCACATCATGACGTTTTTGTTGTCCGTTGTCTTCGCGTTTGGCACGGATTGGATTAGCACACACGGTAAATCCAAGAAGCTGACCAGATCGAAGTTTCGGCTTGTATTCTTTAGTATGGATATTCCATATTTTCGAATCACCGACGGGTTGACGTTCTGATACAGTGTAAAATATCGGAGAACCATTGCTTGCTTCATAACGGTAGATGAAGTCGCGCTGTCGCTCTGCATGGTCAGCAAATAGTTGCCAGACAATTTGATGGGCATGATATCCGTTGTGATGGGTAAGCGCCGTAATATCACGAGGAGAAAGTCCTTTTTGCAGTGTAATCATGCTGAAATACATCGCTATTCCTCCTTTCGAAAAACGCCGTAGTTTTCACGGCGGTCGCTAAATTGCCAACGCTTTCGTGATCGTGGCTCGTCTCTCCGATTAATTACCTGCTGACATGCAAGACCGCTTTCGATGTCACCTTCCCAAAACACATTTGCATCTGTTTTCGACATGATATCATTCAATTCTACGATTGGTGACACGGACGCCATTGCATCGCGCAGTGTCGCTGCATTGACGATCTGCGGATGAAGCGGCGTTGCCAATGGACATGATTTGCGGCCAAGATAGAGCGTAAAGACAGGCTTTAACAACGCAGATGCAAGTTCTTCCAGAGAATAAGGCGCATCAATAGCGACAGTAATTGCTACAGTATAAGCAGCGTCGCAACGGTAATCCCGGCTGGAAAGAATAGTATTAAGTACCTCCTTCTTTGCCAGTTCGGATCGTCGTGTGTAATGTATCACACCTTTTTGGGCGGAAGGAACCTGGGTTGTGTGGTAGTCGCGCAAAAGCACCCCCATTGCGTCAATCCGCACCGCGAACGAACAAGCTGCTGCCAGTGAATTTTGTTGCTCTTCCTCATCGCGACGGATACCAAGCGCCGCCGCCAACAAGCCTATAATGGCTGATTTACTCGGATGGGCAAAGCTGGGGCGGTATTCCCCCACGGCAATATCACCCCAGGAAGCCAGCGGTCCATACAGGTGAAACAGAAGATAATCGCGCATATGCTTACTCCGTCACGAATGTAATGATCTCTGCCAGACTTCCTTCGCCTGTCTCTGCATTCATGGTTTTTGTCGCTTCAGCACACTGGCCATAGACCTTCTCCATGTTTGCTCGTTTACTTACAATTGCTTCAATGGCTTTGCTTAAAACATCTTCACCGTGGACAGGTTTTAAAAATGATACGGAGAGAGAACGGGGTTGCTGCTCACCCTTCTCAGCCAGGATGTATGAAGCATAGGCACGGGATGCAAAACTGTTCTGCTTACCGTTTGGCGATACTTTGGCAGCGGCCTCAACCAGTGCTGCAACTGCCTTATTTGCAAGCACCTTGTCACCCATGTTTTCCTGTAAAAGATCACGGTTGATGCAGATATAAAGATAAAACACGCCTGCACCAAATTCTGTCTCGCCGATGTGGGCAGCCCCCATATCCTCGTTGCCTTTATTCAGATCGTCCACTGCAGTGAAGTAATCATCTTCGACCGCCACATCATGAACGGTTATGGCATGTGCCACCTGAACGGCTGCTTCAGTATTGAAAGCGGGCGAACTGGCCAGCATCCTGCCAAACATGGCAATGTCGGCGGCAGTGTGATTTTCTCTGAGCAATTTCAGATCATCGTCGGATGGCGCGGCTTTGGTTGTTGCCAGTTTATCCACAAGCGCATCTATTTCTGTTTTTTCCTCTGGACTGAAGTGGGCAAGCTGTTCGATTTCCAGTTCATCCAGCGGATTGGCCGTATTGGCCTTCTTTCCTTTACCGAAAACCTCGGCGATCTGCCTTGCCCATTCTTTTGCACTTTTCTCTGCAACACCTTTCGATTTTAAGTCTTCATATACTTCAATACCCATTGTCTTGGTACGGGTACCAATGTGCCCTTTCATAGCCTCGGCAAAAATTAATGAGGTTCGCCATGCCCGCTTTAAGCTTTGGGAAGATACCCGTAACCGTGTCTTGCCACCCATAATAGCTGTTTTGGGTCGTCCCAGATCATCACGGTTTAAGTTTGAAGGGGGATATGATGTCAATAAATGCAGTTGAATAAAGTTGCTCATGTTCGATTCTCCTTTTTTATATGATTTATTGTTCCGAGGGTGACTTTGAATAGTATTCAAAAGCCCACTGTTTCCGTGTTCTGTCATTCCAAAAATAAACACTATTAGCGAGGCTTTGAAGATTCACAGCCCCACCTAACAGCGCCACAACGCGCCCTATGGCGCAAAATAGGTCATCGACCTCTTTTACTTTCAGTAAACGTCGAAAGCGTAAACCGCTTACTCTTGCAGATCCGTCTGTCTTTCCTGTCGCCATTTGTTCTGCCAGCGTGTTTTCTTTAATGTCCAGTTTGACGCGCGCTGCTAGTCCTGCCACCAGCGCAAGTGAATCATCATTTACCGCACCATGTTTACCTACGGCAAACCGCAAGCGGTGGTAAGCTGATGTAAATGCCACTTCCGTCAAAGTAGCGCAGCGTCGCAGTTCGGCCCGGTCTCCTCTGTTGGCATCTAATGCCCGCCACCAATCAATAAGCACATGGGTCTCGGGTGAATCTGCGTTGAATCTCAGGTATGTTGTTGCCATGCCTCCTCCTTTATTCTTTAATTTCATAGTGTAAGTTGTTACTTTATGGTCAGTTTCTTTTCTTTTTTTCCCTTTATTTTTTTATCGGTAGTAGACTTATCAAACGGTAGGCCAATAAGTTCCTTGATCTTCTTGCCTCTGTTGTACAGTTCCAATTCTTTGCGAGCTATTACAACCCGTTTTGGGTCTGCATCTTCGATAGGCCCTTCCCAGACGTAATTGTCAAATATTTTTAATGCATGAATACACAAGACAGAAAGCCATTGTCTGCTTACTTCCTGTGTGTCGTTTCCATTGTTGAGTGCAGATATCAAATCATTTAACGTTAAATAGAAATCGGATTCTGTGCCCTGCCAAAAGCTGTTGTCAACAAATGTTGTGTCTCCTTTGGCGTTATCCGGCCGCCTGAACCATGCTTTTTTAAGTGCACTCCGCGTATTGCCGGCAATCTCGGTGGACGCCTTCACCATGCCAGCAACCCTCTCCTCATAATCAGGTCTGATGGCATTATCCACACAAAGCAACGGCATGGTTGATTCGTACCAGCAACGCGCTTTCATTTTATCCATGTCGTAGCCAAATGCCCATAAACGGAACTGCCACCCACTTTTCCAACGATCGTAAAACTCATGTACAATACGCGCGGGCATCTTTTTTTCGTTGTCGTCCTGAATGACAAAGCCAAGCCAATGTCTATATGTCAATCCGCTGGGTTGCGCATGAACAGGTAAAATGCTTTTTTCACCTTTCGCTGTTTGTTCGTAGTATGGGGATAAAGGATGAAGCCAACCATTGTAACTTGCTCCACCTGGAATTTCCTTGTAAGTATGAATCAGTCTGTTGGAATAGTTTCCACAAATGTCACACGTGCCTGATAAAAGAGATGAGTAATTTAATCTGATACGCCGGGGCATGGCCCAAAACATAATTGCCGGATTAGCAGCTTCAGGGATTGTATCTTCTCCGTAAAAGACATCACCTTTTTTCCGTTTCCCCTTTTTTGTTTCAGCAAGCCATGGCAATTTATATTTATCTTCAAGAAGTTCGGGATTTCCACATGTGCTTGCAAATTTGCCCTTTTCCAATACATTCAAATATGCAAGTTGCCATAAGGTGCTGTGATGGTTATCGCCAGCAACGAGAGTTGTCAAAGGTCCACCGCCACGCAAAGATGTCATATAGCCTGGGCCGCCAGCGGGTGCGTTGGTTTGAAATGCAAAGAGTGCGGTGGCACAACAGCTTGGGCAAAGACCAGAAACTGCATTACGCTTGATGAAGTGATCTGTATTATTTACCAGAGCATTTTGACCAGGTGTCTCGATCAATAAACCATCAACACCACAATCGTCAGCTACAATCCCTTCATAATCCTGCATGAATCTTGGTCCATCACCACCGAGTTCAAAGGCATGATGCACTGTTGTAAAAGCCTTCTTCAAGTCGTCAGGTGAAGGTGGCTCAATAAGCTTCTTGCGCCATTCTGCACCGTTTTGCGGCGCGGCAACCGTCTGGACAAGCCCAATTAGAAATTGAATCAGTGCACCGTTAAAGTCCGGCCGCGGTGCGTCAAGCGACACGACCGGATTTTCTTTGAACTGATCTGTAACCTCCCATGGTGCTATAATGGTTTTGATCCCATCCCGTCTTCTTACCGGTATCCATCGTTCATCAATTAGGTTGAAATGCATTTAATCCTCCTTCGTTATGACCTTTACGCCCGTCAGCCGATCATATTCCATCAATACAGTTTCATTTTTTTTATTCAACGCCTTGCCCCGCCAGTTGCCTTTTCCGTCTTGCTGAAGGACAACAAGAAGCGACCACTTGCCCTTGTCCGGTAACCTCTCTTTTAAACTGGAAATATCCTCACCTAATTTTCCATCATGGATAACTTCCGCATTAACCAAACTGCTATGGATATTGACTTGGCTCATATCCCACGGGAATCGTCCATGTGCGTACCAAGGTGTTAGTTTTTTGTCATCCCAACAGGCCAGTCGCACGGCAGAATCCATACTACCCAGGCGTGTGGGTGTCTTCATGTCCTCCCGCCACTGGGTTACAGTGGCTTCGTACCCTTCATCCAGTTTGAGCATGTTAATATGGGCAAGTGTTTTATCCGCTTGCCATTTTGCATCCGCTTGCTGATCGCGATGCTGGAGTGGTTCAGGTATTTTTTCTGCGCTTTCGGAAAAGGCAGCCTCAATCATCATTCTTGCATCGTCCGGCATCGTTAGATGCTTTTTCTCAGACAGGAGCCTGGCGGTCAGCCAAAGGCAACCATGACTGGGATAGACAAACGCCGCCCTGGGAAAGAAGGATTTGAACCAGTCACCGCCTGAACTTTCTTCAGGCCAAGGGCCATGTATTATCATTCGGGGTGGGTCACGTCGATCAGGGCCTTCTTCTAGAAGGTTGCCTTTCTCGTCGCGGGCATGGCGGTGAAGCCGCCCTGCTCTTTGTATCAACAAGTCCATAGGTGCGAGATCGGAAATCAGCAGGTCAAAGTCCAAATCAAGTGACTGCTCGACCACCTGTGTAGCAACCAGCACTTTCCCGTTGCGCAGCGTTTCTGTGCTTGTTTTCCCAAATATAGTTAAAACTTCGTTTTCGATATCAAGGCGATCACCCAAGGCAAAACGCGCGTGAAACAACATTAAGTTATCTTTATGCACTTTTGCTTTCAGTTTTTCATGCCCGTTTAAAGCGTCATTCACCGTATTCCTGATCCAGCAGACACAATATCCTTTTTCTGTTGCTTCAATAATCTGTTTTATGACTTCGTCTTCTTCGTCAATGAGTGAAACCTGTACACTGCATTGGCGTTGTGGAGCTGATTCAATGGATGTTTCACAAATGCCCGTTTCTTTTGTGTAAGAAGTAACCATTGGATAGGCTTGGATTTTCTGTTCCAGCCATTGATTGTCGTCGCAACCATTAGCAAAAGCGGTAATGAAGCCACGCCGCGTATGTGTCGGCAGAGTTGCCGAAAGCATAATTGCGCTTCCTCCAAGAGCCGCATGAAAGGTCAGCAGGTTTTGTAATAATTTGTTCATATATGGATCGTAGGCATGTACCTCATCAATGATAATGATATGACTGGCCATACCGAAGAGGCGTAAAGATTGAAAACGGGCGGGGAGGATTGCCAGCAATGCTTGATCAAGTGTCCCAACGCCCACATCAGCCAATTGCGCCTTTTTGCGATTGTCGGCAAGCCACGATGAACATTGCGCAGCAGCCGTCTCTTCATCTGCACCATAGTTTCTCTGCCCGCCAACAGATGCTATGAAGTTTTCAGAAAGGTGCCGGGCACTGTGGGCAAGGACAAGCGCTGGTTCAGTTTCAGCCATAAACAGTTTTCTATAAACATTGGCAAGCCTGGTATACATGGCATTGGACGTCGCCATTGTAGGCAGCGCCAAAAACAGTCCATTACCGCATCCGGCAGCCATCAAACGTCCCGCCAAAAGCAGTGCAGCCTCTGTTTTACCAGAGCCGGTAATGTCTTCAAGTATAAACAAGTGCGGTGAATTTTCAGGCAGATATTGATTGACAAAAGCCTGCAATGGTGTGGGGGCTGGAATATTTGGGAAGAGGCAGGAAAAGTCTGGTTGTTCGGCTAACGGGATACCGGCATTAATACCGGCTGCACGAATAGCAAGCGCAGCCTGCGGCAAAGCAATGGTTTCCCAATATTTGTCCAAACTGATCTGCGTCGCAATGTACGGAAACCAAATACTGTTCGATCCAATCCAATCGCAAAGCACGGTGAAACCAGCCAATAACCAGGATGCCTTTTTCAACATCACTTCAAGATCATATGTCGATGGAAAGACATATTCATCAGGCAGAACATTACCTATTGTGTCAACATCTTTAATAAAGCTTGCCGCTGCAGCAAAATCCGCTTCTCCAAAATAACGATGATAATTCAGAGGCATGCCATTTGAGCCCTTCATCTGCGGAGGTATGCCATGATGTCCAGTATAGGCTCTAATCATTGTCAGAATGACATCTTGCCATTCATCCGTTGAGCCGTCCGGGACTTCATGAAATAAGGAATTCTCTTGTTCTAAGAAAAATTTAAAGAAGAGATTTCCCAAACTATCATGCCGGATAGTGTATTGCTTTAGGCTTGCAATACCCTGCAACTGATTTAGTAAGTCGGGTCTTAAATTCTGAAAGGTTTCCGAAAATTTGCCAATGTCATGAAATACAAGGCCCATTTTCAACCAACGCAAACAGATTGTTTTTTCTAAACCGGTTAGCGCAGAAATTTTGCACAGAAGTTTTGAATTGTTAGACAAAAGCTGATGTCCTACCGCCGCCACATCCAGACAATGATACGGCAGCAGATGATATTTCCCCATTTCTCTGTCTGCTTTTCCCCAGTATCTGTAATATGAAGGTGTTGAATCCGTCATTTTCCCTCCATTGCCATCCAGATGGCCACCACCATGCGGGCGTCGTCAAGCGCTCGGTGTCTTTTTGTATCTTCAGGCACCGGCCCGACAAGTCGGCGATAAAGAGTTTCCAGTTTATAATTCGGCAGGTGCGGGTAATGTCTGCGGCTTATTTCCAGCGTGCAAAAGATTTGATTGGTAATGCTCAATTCTAGTCGGTTAAATTCCGATCGTAAAAAACCTATATCAAATTTGGCATTATGCGCAACCAGGATGCTGTCTTTTATAAAGTTTTTTAGTTTCGGGAAAACATTTTCCGGTTCCGACTGACGGGTCAGCATTTTATTGGTAATGCCATGAATTCTGGAAACCTGTCTGGGGATCGGAACATCCACATGAATAAGGCTTTGATATTCAGACACAATTTGGTCATTTTCCATGGCTACTGCGCCTACCTCAATAATTCTATGGCCTTTCCGATGATCAAGACCCGTTGTTTCAACGTCAATAAATACCAGCCGCTCATTTTTCATCATCGTGTGTGTTCAGATGCCATCATTTTGGCTATTATACGCCATCTCCACCCCCATTTGATGTCCTATCAGTAAATATTTTTCATTTTTCTGATTTCTTCTTTAATTTCGCTTCTCAGGGCGGCGGGTGCCACCACTTCCACTTGCGCGCCATAGCGCAGGATTTCCCGT
>Ga0116141_10004153_pt1 | contig 12212 bp, 14 predicted proteins | sample AD_UKC097_MetaG_FD_89744 | JGI IMG/M metagenome (GOLD analysis project Ga0116141, IMG submission 89744) | Active sludge microbial communities of municipal wastewater-treating anaerobic digesters from USA - AD_UKC097_MetaG | ecosystem: Engineered > Bioreactor > Anaerobic > Digestate | place: USA... | reverse complement strand
TGCCCGTCCTGGGCGCCAGCGAGCGCTTCTGCGACCCGAGCCGGCCGTGGGCCGGCTGGCAGTCCGAGCCCGGGCCGCGTCCGCTGCTGCTGATCGGGCGTCCGTACGACCGGCGCGCCCATGGCGTGGGCAACGGGCAGATGGTCGCCTTCCTGGCGGCAACGCGCGACGTGGTCGATCGGGCGCACGCGGTCGCGCTCGCGCACGGCGGCACGGACGAAGGGGCGCCGGGCCTGCGGCCGGAATACCACGCGCACTACTACGGCGCGTACTTCCGCGATTCCGAGGGCAACAAACTGTGCGTGGCGTGTCACGCGCCGCCGCAATCGGGCTAGCATCGGTCGGGTCGAAGCACGTCGAGCAGGGGGCGCGGATGAAGTTGCAGCAACTGGACACGGTTGCCGTGATCGGCAACGGGATCATCGGGCACGGGGTGGCGCAGGTGTTCGCGACCGCCGGGCGGCCGGTCGTGATGATCGGCCGATCGACCGCGTCGCTGGCGCGGGCCGTCGAGCGCATTGCCGCCAGTCTGGCGGAGTTCGCGCGGCACGAGCTGATCGAGGCGGGCGCGATCCCGGCGATCCTCGGCCGCATCCGCACGTCGGTGCGCCTCGAGGACGCCGCCGCCGCCCAGCTGGTCGTGGAGGCCGTGACCGAGGATCTGCCGCTCAAGCTCGAGATCTTTGCGCAGCTCGATGCGCTCTGCCCGCCGCCGACGGTGCTGGCCTCGTCCAGCGGGCAGCCCGCCAGCGCGCTGATCGCACGCGTGTCGCGGCCGGAGCGGGTGATCGCGGCCCATTTCTGGTATCCGCCGCAGCTGATCCCGCTCGTGGAGGTGTGCGCGGGTCCGGCGACCGACCCCGAGGTCACCGCATGGACCTGCGCGGCGCTGAAGGCGGCGGGCAAGGAGCCTGCCGTGATCGAGAAGGAGATCCCGGGATTCATCGGGAACCGCCTGCAGTTCGCCATGCTGCGGGAGGCCTGGGCACTGTGGGCGTCGGGCGCGGCCAGTGCGGAGGCGATCGACACGGTGGTGCGCAACAGCTTCGGCCGGCGGGTGGGCATCACCGGTCCGCTGGAGTCGGCCGACGTCGGCGGTCTGCAGACGATGTTCCACTTCGGCCGCTCGCTGATGCCTCACCTCGACACGTCGCCGGAGCCGGCGCAGGCCGTGGCCCGGCTGGTGGCCGAGGGAGCGGATGGCCTGGGCAACGGACGCGGGGTGTACGACTGGTCGCGGCGCGACGGCGACGCGCTGGTGCGCGCGCGCATGGACGAGCTGTTCCGCTGGCTGAAGGCCGATCGCGATCGGGGCGCATGAGCGGCGCGATGGATCGCGTCACGGAGCCCCTGCCGGCGGGTGACGCGACTGGCACCGCGTTGTCGTTCGATCCCTGGTGGTGGCGCGCGGCGCCCCTTTCGCGTGTGCAGGCGCCGACGCCGCCGCCGACGCGTGCCGACGTGGCGATCGTGGGCGCGGGCATCACCGGATGCGTGGCTGCCGCGCATCTCGCACGCGCGGGGCGGCACGTGGTGGTGCTCGATGCGCACGCGCCCGGGCACGGCGGGGCGACGCGCAACGCCGGCTACGTCGGGCGCTCGCTGAAGCACGGGCTGGGCGAGCTGATCGCGCGGGACGGCCGGGCGCGCGCCGTGCGGGCATACCGCGAGCTGGGCACGGCGTTCGACGCGGTGAAGGAGACCGTCGCCGAGTTCGGCATTGACTGCCACTACCGTCAGCAGGGGCGCCTGCTGCTGGCGACGAGCGCGGCGATGCGCGACGCGATGGTGCGCGAGTACACGCTGCGCGCCGACCTGCTGGGCGAGCGCTTCGACGTTGTCGACCGCGCCGCGCAGCGTGACGAGATCGCCACCGATCACTATCACGGCGGCCTGCGCATCGACGACCATGCCGGGCTGCACCCGGGTCTGTACCACGCAGGCCTGCTGCAGGCGGCGCGCGCGGCCGGTGCGAGCATCCATGCGCACACGCCGGTGCGCGGGATCCGGCGCGACGCGGACGGGTTCACGCTTGCGCTCGATGCGGCGCGACTCGTCGCCGGCGCGGTGGTCGTCGTCACCAACGGCTATTCGGGGGCGGCCTGGCCGTGGCTGGCGCGAAGGCTGGTGCCGTTCGACGCCTATCAGGCGGTGTCGGCGCCGATCGGCGAGGACCGCGTGCGGGCGCTGCTGCCGGGCGACCGCACCTTCATCGACTGGAACTTCGACGTCGACTGGTTCCGGCGCGTGCCGGGCGATCCGTCGCGGCTCGTGTTCGGCGGCCTCACGGGCGGACGCGATCAGGACCTGGGGGTGATGGCGCAGCGGTTGCGCGCGCGCATGCTGCGCATCTTTCCGGACCTGCACGACCTGCGGGTCGAGCACGTCTGGACCGGGCGCTGCGCCGGCACCTTCGACGTGGAGCCGCGCATCGGCATGCACGACGGCATCCACTACGCCGCGGGCTACTGCTTCGTGGGCGTGCCGATGGGCACACACTTCGGACGCCTGCTCGCGCGCCGGGTGCTCGGCGCCGCGGGCGGGGAGAGCGCGTTCGATCTGCCCCTTCGGACGCTGCCGTTCTATCGCGGCGATCCGTGGTGGCTGCCTGCGGTGTTCCGCTGGATGCGGCGGCACGACCGCTGAGGGGGCCGCGGCGCGCACCGAACGTCCTTGCACGCCGAACGTCCCTGCACACCGCACGTCCCTGCACACCGCACGTCCTTGCATACCGAACGTCCCTACAATCGAACCACCTGCCGCCCACTCAACCCCAGATCCGTGACCGCCGACCCGCCGCCGAGCGACGCCGACCCTCCCCTGAGCGACGCCTACCCGCCGCAGGAGATCGCCCGCCGGGTCGAGCGGATCGGCGTCGCCAAGGCCCAGGCCGACCCGCTGACGGTGCTGGTGCTGGCGGTCCTCGCCGGCGCGTTCATCTCGCTCGGGTCGCTGCTGTTCGCGGTGGTGGTCACGGGCTCCACGCTGGGATTCGGGCCGACGCGGCTGCTGGGCGGCGCGGCGTTCTCGCTCGGGCTGGTGCTGGTCGTGATCGCCGGTGCGGAGCTGTTCACCGGCAACAACCTGATCGCGATGGCCTGGGCCAGCCGGCTGATCAGCACCGGCGCAGTGGTGCGCAACTGGTGCCTCGCCTACGTCGGCAACGTCGCCGGCTGCCTGGGGACGGTGCTGCTGGTCGTGTGGGCGGACATCGCCGGGCTGGGCAACGGTGCCGTCGGCGACACCGTGGTGCGCATCGCGCACGTGAAGGCCGGGCTGGGGCTGCTCGAGGCGTTCGCGCGCGGCATCCTGTGCAATGCGCTCGTCTGCCTGGCCGTGTGGCTGGCGATCGGCGCGCGCAGCGTGACCGACAAGATCCTGGCGATCGTGTTCCCGGTGATGGCGTTCGTGGCGCTCGGTTTCGAGCACTCGATCGCCAACTGGTTCATCCTGCCGTACGGGTATGTGCTGGACGGGCAGGGTGGGGTGACGGTGGTGGCGGCGGCGCGGAACCTGCTTGTGGTGACGGCCGGCAACCTGCTCGGCGGTACCGTGCTGGTGGCGAGCGTCTACTGGGTGGCCTACCTCAGGGGCGAGCGCCTGAGATGACCGCGCTGTTCCTTTCGGCATTGCTGCTGGGATTCGTCTTCAATGCCGCGCCCGGCGCGGTGTTCGCCAAGACGATCCGCCTCGGGCTGCAGGGGACGGCGCGCGATGCCGCGTCCGGTGCACCCGTCGGGCGGGCGGCGTCGGCGGCCGACATGGGCGCGGACGACCGGGCGCTCGGCCATGTGCGCTGATCGAATCGTGCGTCGGGGTTTGGCCGCGATGCTGGAGATGACCATGACCATGGTCATGGTCATGACGAGCACGGTGACCCCGATCACCGTTGCGCTGGCGGCCGAGCCCGCCGCAGCCCCTGCCGCAGCCCCTGCTGCGGGACCCGCCTCAGCACCCGCCTCAGCATCCGCCGCCCCCACCGTCACGCCCGGCCGGACGCCCGCCGGTCACGTCTGCCCCGGGGCCGCGATCCGGGTCGTCGGCGCCACGCCCGCCGACCGCGCCGACATCTGCGCAGGGGCGGCCGACGCCCGCCGCTTCCTGCAGGCACAGGGGCTGACCGTTGCGCCGGCGTACACCGTGTCGGTCGGAGACCGCCTGCCCGACGAGGTCTCGCGCACGGCGGCCGGCTGCTATTTCGAGGATCGGCAGCAGGCCCACCTGCTGTCGTACGCCGCGTTCCAGCGCCGGCGCACCTGGTTCGGCGTGCGGGTCTCGCGCGCGCTTTACCGGGCGCTTGCCGCGCACGAGTCGGCCCATGCGGTGGCCGGGTGCAACTTCACGATCCGGCGGCCGGCGATCCAGGCGCGCGAATACATCGCGTACGTGGCGATGTTCGCCACCATGCCCGAGGCGCTGCGGGCGCAGGTGCTCCGCGCGCAACCCGGCACGGGGTTCGCGGACGAGAACGCCATCAATGCGATCACCTACCTGTTCGAGCCGATGCTGTTCGGCGCCGAGGCCTATCGGCACTTCATGAGCCTCGGCGACGGCGCCGCCTTCCTGAAGGACATCGTTGCCGGTAAGGTGCTGGTGGAATAGGACGCACCCATGAACGCACCGACGATGCCCCCGAACCTCGCGCCGTTTCTCCGGTCCAGCCGATACATCGATGCCGACGATCCGACGGTCCGCGCGCGGGCCGCGATGCTCGCCGCCGGCGCACACGACGTCCAGGGCGTCGCCGAGGCCTGCTTCACGTTCGTGCGCGACGAGATCCGCCACAGCTGGGACTTCCGCAGCAATCCGGTGACGTGCAGGGCCTCGGACGTCCTGAAGCACGGCACCGGGTACTGCTACGCCAAGAGCCACCTGCTGGCGGCCCTCCTGCGGGCCAATGGCATCCCGGCGGCGCTGTGCTACCAGCGCCTGTCGGTCGGCGACGCCGGCGCGCCGTACTGCCTGCACGGTCTGAACGCCGTGCATCTGCCCGACCACGGCTGGTACCGCTGCGATCCCCGCGGCAACAAGCCGGGCGTGTCGGCGCTCTGGGCTCCGCCGCGCGAAGTCCTCGCGTATCCGATCCGCGAGGCGTCCGAGTGCGACCTGCCCGAACTCTGGGCCGAACCGCTGCCGCTGGTCGTCGATGTGCTGGAGCGGTACACCGACATGGCCCAGGTGCACGCGAACCTTCCGGACGTCGAACTGTGGACGGGCGCCGCGCGCACCGCAACGCGCGGTTGAGCGCGCGGGCGTCGGTGGCCGCGGCCGCCGCCTACTTCGGTCTGGTGTTCGGTGCCGGCTTCCTGCTCGGTGCGATCCGGGTGCCGTTCGTCGTCCCCCGGGTCGGCGAGCGCTATGCGGAACTGGCGGAGATGCCCCTGATGTTCGTCGCCGTATACCTGGCCGCCGGGTTCGTGGTGCGGAAGTTCAGCCTGCCGGCATCGGGTGCCTCGGACCGGTCGGGGCCGCCGGGGATCTCCGGTACGTCGGGCGGGGCGCGTGCGCTGGGGGGGGCACGCGGGTGGTGGGCGGTCGGACTGATGGCGCTCGGCCTGCTGGTGCTGGCGGAACTGCTGCTGGCGGTCGCCCTGGCCGGCCGCAGCGTGGCGGACTACCTCGCCAGTCGTGATCCGGTGTCCGGGGGGGTGTACCTGGCGATGCTGGGGGTGTTCGCGGCGATGCCGCGGTGGCGGAGTGCGCGGATCGTCCCCGCAGAGCCGCGCGCTGCCGTTGCGTTCACGGGCGCCGCGACCGCGGTCCTGCTGATCGGCCTGGCCGGATACCTCGCGCCGCTGAATCCTGGCGTGCTGTCCCTGCAGCTGGCGTTCAGCCCCCGCGTCTTCGGCACCATCGTCCACCTCTGGCCGGCGGACCATCTCGCGCGCTATCGCCTGCATCTGCCGTTCGACTGCCTGCTCCTCGTGGCCTATGGTGCGTTCGGCTATCTGCTGGCAACGCGCACGCGCGTGCTGGCGGGCCTGGGCCGATCGCTGCGCATCGTCGCCACCTGGACCCTGCCCGTGGCCGCCGCGTTCGACCTGGTCGAGAACGGGCTGCACTGGTGGCTCACCGAGGCGCCGCGCTTCGGTGTCCCGGGGGTCTATGCGATCGCGGCGACGGCCGCCAGCCTGAAGTGGGGCCTGGTGCTGGCCTTCGGCGCGTCGTGCACCTGGAGCGTGCTTACGCGCGACGACCCGTCGAGCGGCCCGAAGCACGACGCCGAGGACTGACCTCTCCACGAACCCGACCCGCGACATGACTGCCGACCCCCGCAACGACCGAGACCCGTCCCGACCCGTGCGCATGTCCGACTGGACCCCGCAGCAGCGGGCGCTGTGGGATCGGGTGGTCGCGCTGTGGGCCTGCGTGCGGACGCGTGACCCGGCGACGATCGCCGCGGCGCTCGATCCCGACTACATGGGCTGGGACCTGCGGGCGCCCGCGCCGCACGACCGTGACGCGGCGCTCCAGTCGGTCGGCGAGGACGCGCCGGCGCTGGTCGCCTATCGGCTCGAGCCGCTGAGTGTGCGCGTGTACGCCGGTCACACCGGCGTTGCCCACTACGCGTATGCCGCGACCGTGCAGCCGAAGGACGGGCCGCCGTCCAACGTGCAGGGCCGGTGGACGGAGGTCTACGTGCTGCAGGCGGGGCAGTGGCAGATGGTTGCGGTGAGCGGGCGGCCGGACGAGGGGTGAGCGGCCAGCCCCGTTGCGCGGCAGAATGGACGTTCAAGCACGACAACGGAGGAGATCCCGTGGCCCTCAGAACAGCCCAGCAGTACCTCGACAGCCTGCGCGACGGTCGCGTCGTCTACTACGCGGGTGAGCGCATCCGCGACGTGGTCGACCATGCGCACTTCGGCCTGCGCGCGCGCGCCAATGCCGCGCAGTACGGCCGGGGCGCCGCCGACGATGCCGAGACGCTCGCCGCCCGCACCGTGACCCTGCCCGACGGCGAGGTCATCCACCGCTGGCACCAGCCGCCGCGCTCGCAGGAAGACCTGCTGAAGTTCGTCGCGATGGAAGAGGAGATGCCCGGCGACGCCCACGGTGCGATGGCCGCGGGCATCACCGGCCTCCAGATCGTCGCCCGCAAGATGGACGCGAAGTTCGGCACCGCGTACACGCCGCGCATCGACGCCTACGCCGACTGGTATGCGCGCAACGACCTGCACGGCGCGTTCGCGATGACCGACGCGAAGGGCGACCGGTCCAAGCCGCCCTCCGGCCAGGCCGACCCCGACCTGTGGGTGCGCGTGGTCGAGCGCCGTGCCGACGGCATCGTCATCCGGGGTGCCAAGACCTCCATGACGTCGGCCGCGCTGGCCAACGAGCTGCTGGTGCTGCCCACGCACGGCATGGGCCCGGCGGATGCAGACTGGTCGGTGGCCTGTGCGGTGCCGGCCAACGCGCCGGGCGTGGTGATGATCTCGAACTACGCCGGAGCCCCCTGGGGCGAGCGCTTCCGCTTCGACAAGCCGGTGAACCACAGCACCTTCCATCACGACGCGACGGTGATCTTCAACGACGTGTTCGTGCCCAACGAGCGCGTGTTCATGGACGGCGAGTTCGACCACACACGCGAGCTGCTCGGCTACTTCACGACGCTGCACCGCACCGGGGTGCTGGTGCGCGAGCCGCGCGACACGAAGAAGCTGATCGGCGCGGCGCAGCTGATGGCGCGCTACAACGGTCTCGAGAACGTGGGCGCGATCCGAAGCACCATCGCCGAGATGATCGAGACCGCGCAACTGCTCGACGCGCTGCGCTACACGGCGCTGAACCGCGTGCAGATCATCGAGGGGCTGTGCGTGCCCGACGCGGTCGCCTGCAACCTGGCCGGCCTCACCATCACCGGCCGGCGAGACGCGTTCCTCACGTTCCTGTGCGAGTTGTGCGGCGGCCCGGTGCTGACCGCGCCGTCGGGGCTCGATCTCGAGAATCCCGAGACGGCGGCGCTGGTGCGCAAGTACTACGTGGGCAAGGACGGCGTCGGCGCCGACGAGCGTCTGCGCCTGGTCAAGTACATCTACGACCTGTGCGCGTCCGACGCCTCGGGCTGGACGCGGGCCTCGGGCGTGACCGCCGCGGGCTCGCCCGGCGCGCGTCGCGTTGCGGTCGGCCGCGGATTCGATCTCGAGGGCTGCGTGAAGGCGGTGCTGGCCGACCTGGCCTGACGCCATGGGCGTGATCCCACTTCAGCCGGGGTCGTGACCCGACCGTGGCCGGGGGCGTGATCCAACCGTGGCCGGGGGCGTGACCCTTCCGTGGCCGGGGACGTCCGACGCGTCCCGGCCACGGTCATCGCCCTCGGGCGGTTCCGATCAGCCCGCCGGTGCGCGATCGATGAAGCCGATCACCCGGCGGATGCGGCCGCCCTCTAGCGTCACCACGTCGCTGCCTTCGATCGGGGCGGGGGATCCATCGGGGCCCAGCGCCCAGGCCAGACGCACGTAGTCCCCGTGTCCGTCGGGAGTGCCCAGCAGCGTGAAGCGGAATCCGGGAAAGCGCGCGTGCACCGCACCGATCAGTGCGGCGATCGGGTCGGCGCCCTGGACGCTGGCCATCGGGTCGGCGTAGGCGGCGTCCTCGGTCCAGTGCTGCTGCAGCAGCCGTCGCCGGCGCTCGGCATCCGTCTCGTTCCAGGTGTCCAGGTAGGCGCGTGCGATCGACGCGGGGGTCACGGTAGTGGTGTTCATGAGTTCGACTCCTGTCGTGCGTGGTGCTCGGGTGGCGGGTTGCGCCGCGCGAGTGCGGCGTGAGGCCAGCGTACGAAGCAGGGCGCACCGGCGTCGATGACGTGGCAGGTCATGCCCCACCACGCACGCCAGCGCGACCGCGCGCGCCTGACCGCCACGACGCACGCACCCGACCGGCACGATCGCCCGCACCTGACCGGCACAACCGCAAGTACTTGACCGGCGTCGCTGCCGCCCACAGCATCGCGGCATGAACTTCGAAACCTGGCTCGTCTACCTGCTGGCCGCGATCGGCCTGTCGCTCTCCCCCGGCCCCAACGGGCTGCTGGCGCTCGCCCATGGCGCGTTGCACGGCCCGCGACGCGCGCTGTTCACGATCTTCGGCGGCGCGGTGGGCTTCGTTGCGGTGATCGCGCTGTCGATGTTCGGCATCGGCGCGCTGCTGAAGACCTCGCTGGTCTGGCTCACGGTGATGAAGTGGGTGGGCGGCGCCTACCTCGTGTGGCTCGGCGTGCAGGTGTGGCGCTCGCCCCCGATCGGCATCGCGGTCCGTGCGTCGGCCGGCTACCGGTCCGGCGGGTCGCTGTTCCGGCAGGGGGCGCTGTCGGCCGTCACCAATCCGAAAGGCATCCTGTTCTTCGCCGCGTTCCTGCCGCAGTTCGTCGATCCGGCGCGCAGCCTCGTCGTGCAGTTCGCGGTCATGGCGGGCACCTTCGCGGCGATCGAGATCGCGACCGAATGCTTCATCGCGGGTGCGGCGCACCGCATCAGCCCCTGGCTCAGGCGCGTCGGGCGGCGCTTCAACCAGGTCTGCGGGGGCATGTTCGTGGCGATCGGCGCGGCTCTGCCGTTGCGCAGCTGACGGACACCGACATGATCCGCCTCCAGGGGCTCGACCACATCGTGCTGCGCGTCGTCGATCTCGACCGCATGCTGCGCTTCTATTGCGACGTGCTGGGCTGCACGGTCGAGCGCCGGCAGGAGGCGCTGGGCCTGATCCAGCTGCGCGCGGGCAGTGCCCTGATCGACCTGGTGCCGGTCGACGGCAAGCTCGGTGCGGCCGGCGGTGCGCCGCCCGGTGCCCAGGGGCGCAACCTCGATCACTTCTGCCTGCGCGTCGAGCCGTTCGATGCCGACCGCATCCGGGCGCACCTGCAGTCCTTCGGCTGCACCCCGGGACCGGTGGCCTCGCGCTACGGTGCGCAGGGGCAGGGGCCGTCGATCTACGTGCCCGATCCCGAGGGCAACGTGGTCGAGCTGAAGGGGCCGCCGGATGCCTGAACGCTGCGGAGCGCGTGCATGAAGGAGGTGCTCTACGGTCTGAACAGCCTGGTGATCGCGGGCGTGCTGCTGTGCTCGATGGTGCTGGCGATCGTGCTCGGACACCGGGTCGGCAGGCGGACGGCGAGCGCGCCCGACGCGCCGGCGCGTGACCACGTCAACGCGATCCAGTCGTCGCTGCTGGGCGTGCTCGCGCTGCTGCTGGGCTTCACCTTCTCGCTGGCGCTGCAGCGCTTCGACAGCCGCAGTGAAGCGCTGGTCGACGAGGCCAACGCGATCGGCACCGCCTACCTGCGTGCGCGTCTGCTGCAGGGGGACGCCGACGCGCAGGCGCGCGCGCTGCTGCAGCGCTACGTCGATCTGCGGGTGCGCTCCGCGGCGATCTCCCTGGAGCACGACGCGCCGCGTCACGAGGTGCTCGCACAGACCAACGCCGTGCTCGATGCCCTGTGGGGGCTCACCGAGCGCGCGGTCGAGGCCGATCCGAATCCGGTGCGCACCGGGCTGTTCGTGCAGTCCCTGAACGACATGATCGACGCCTACGGGCGGCGCGACGCCGCGCTGGGCCGGCACGTGCCGGAGGTGATCTGGCTGCTGCTGTACGCCACCTTCGTGCTCACCAGTGCGGTGGTGGGGTACGCGTCGGGCAGCGCCGGACATCGTCCGGCATTCGCCACCTACATCCTGGTCGTGCTGATCGTGGTGCTGGCCTTCCTCGTGGTGGATCTCGACCGTCCGCGTCGCGGACTCATCCGCGTCGATCAGGCCAGCCTGCTGAACCTGAAGGCCGGCATCGACGCCGATCTCGCCCCGGGAGCCGCCGCGGCGGGCGCCTCGCCCCTGCCGCGTCCGGCTGTCACCGGTCGCCCCTAGCCTGGAAGGCATGCCGTGACGCGGCCGGAACCCGATGCCGACCCCGAGGCCGTCGACGCCTACATCGCCGCCTGTCCGCCCGCCGTGCAGGGGCTGCTGCGGGACATTCGCGCGGCCGTGCAGCGTGCCGCGCCGCAGGCGGTCGAGTGCATCCGCTATCGCATCCCCACGGTCAGGCTGCACGGCAACCTCGTGCACTATTCGGCGTTCCGCGGTCACGTCGGGCTGTATCCCGGTGACTCGGCGATCGCGGCGTTCCGCGACGCACTGGCGCCGTACCCCACGTCCGCAGGCACCGTGCGGTTTCCGCTCGATGCGCCGATCCCGGTGGCGCTGGTCGAGCAGATCGTGCGGTTCCGGGTCGACGAGGACCGTCGCGCGGCCACCGCCCGGCGTGCGTCCAGGCACGACGCGGCCTGGCCGCACGTCGTCACCTTCGACTGCTACGGCACCCTGGTGCAGTGGCCCGAGACCCTGCGCGCCGTCTTCCGCACCCTCGTCGCCACCGACGTCGAGGCGGCCCGGTTCCACCAGGACTTCGGCGCCTGGCACGTGCGTCTGAAGGCGGGGCCGTACCGGCCCTACGGCACGGTGCTGCGCGAGGCCCTCGCGGGCACGATGGGGCAGTGGGGCCTGTCGGGAGTGCCGCAGGCCCAGGCGCGGTTGCTCGAGGCGGTGCGCGCGATCCCGCCGTACCCGGACGTGGTGCCGGCGCTGCGGACGCTGGCGCGCCGCCATCGGCTGGCCGTGGTGTCCAACTCGGAAGACGCGCTGATCGCCGACACCGTGCGCGGGCTGGGGGTGCCGCTCGAGGTGGTCACCGCCGAGCAGGTCGAGGCCTACAAGCCCGACCCGGCGTTCTTCGCGCGCGCGTTCACGCGGCTCGGCGTCGCCGGCGATGACGTGCTGCACGTGGGGGCGGGCCTGGCGACCGACATGGCACCGGCGTTTGCGCTCGGCCTTGCACGGGTCTGGATCGATCGCCGCGGCGACCCCCCCGATCCGGACCGGCCGCCGACCGCGGTGCTGCCCGACCTGTCGCGGCTGGCGCGGACGATCACCACCCTCGCGCGGCGCTGCGCGGATCGCCAATGATCGTTGCCACCGTCTCCGACCACCGATCCCACCGACCGAGGATCCACCGATGACCCGCATCCGACCGATCCGTTTTGCCCACATCGTCTACCGTACCCGCCGCTTCGACGCGATGCTGCAGTGGTACCGCACCGTGTTCGATGCGCGCATCCAGCACCAGAACCCGGCGCTGGCGTTCCTGACCTACGACGACGAGCATCACCGCTTCGCCTTCGCGAACCTCGACGTGCTCCAGCCCGGCGGCACCGAGACCGCGCGGTC
>Ga0116141_10004147_pt1 | contig 12217 bp, 5 predicted proteins | sample AD_UKC097_MetaG_FD_89744 | JGI IMG/M metagenome (GOLD analysis project Ga0116141, IMG submission 89744) | Active sludge microbial communities of municipal wastewater-treating anaerobic digesters from USA - AD_UKC097_MetaG | ecosystem: Engineered > Bioreactor > Anaerobic > Digestate | place: USA... | reverse complement strand
GCGAGTTCTGCGCGACAAGAGCCGCGCGGCGAGTGAGCGACAACTTTTCTTTGGTTACTTTCTTTTTTTGTAAAAAGAAAGTAACAGAACCAGGTAAAGGGCGTGGAACGCCCTTTGATATTATTGCATGATCCATGCAGAAAAACGGATCGAAAGGCGAAGCCTTTGAAAGTATGCCTGACTCTCAGGAGAAATTAAATCATCAATAATTCTTGAGTTATTCTCAACGTACATCCATGTACGTTTCGACGAATTGATATAAATAATATTATTGCACCCATCTCTGAGGTAAATATTGCGTTTTCCCGTTAAGAGCTGAAGCTCTTCTCACGGGCTGTGTTTCTACATCCTGTAGAAACTTAAAAAATTATTTGATTTCTTTCACTTAAAGTTATAGAATAGCATGATAGCTGAGGTTTTATGAGCAGATCCCGCCGAGTTATTTTAACATTATTTATTTCAATCATATCTTTTCTGTTTTTTTACAGAAATACGGATTCATTATCTAAATCCGTTTAAAACAGAATTTTCTCAGGTTAATCCGTCCGCTGCTGTTGCGGATTCTTTCAATAATTTATATGTTATTGATAATTCACAGAGGCGTTTTTTTAAATGCTCTGCTAGCGGTGTTCTTGATTATGCCGTGCAGGGCGGACTGAAAGAACCGGATCATTTTTTTTATGCTGAAGATGTCGCAACAGACGATGAAGGTTTTGTTTATATTATAAACCGTGTTACTGATAACGGCGGTTTTTTCACCGAAAAAGAAGAAGTTCTGTGTTATGATTCTTCGGGTAAATTTCACAGTGTTATTTTTTCAAAGACTCACACCGAAAAGAAGCAGATTTTAGTTCAGAAAGGTCAGCTCTCTCGTCTTGAATTTAACTCAGGTAAACTTTCGTGGTTTGATATTTCTGAAAAAGGGATTGATTACTATGTGTATGAACGGAACGGAAAACCTCATGTAGAAAAATCCTTTGATTATCCTCTGGCTGCGACATTTATTGCCGACATTTCATTGCGCGGTGATAATCTTTATTTTACAAATAAAAATGGCAAACTTTTAAAAGATTTTTCAACAACATTATATTCTTCAAAAAACAGCAAAGAGCTTTCAGTTCCCTGGTCAATATCGGCTGATGATGACGGAATTGTCTTTGTTTCTGATCTTGCAAAAGCCCGCGTTCTCAGAATAGACGGCAAGTCTGTTTCGGAAGTAATAAATTCATCTGTTTTAACTGATAACAATATAGATGCGGATGGTATTGTTTTCTATAAAATAAAAAAATCCGGTGATAAACTCGTTCTTTCATCCGGCTCGTCAATCTACGTTTACTCCGTAAATGATAAAAAAATCGAGGCACTTGATTCAGTCAGATATTCATTCATATCAATTTCTTTCCGCTTTGTTGTTTATTCGGCTTTAATGGTGTTTATTGTCTCACTATTTATTATTTTGTCATTTTTGTATAAAGAAGTTTTTCATTCTAAAATTCCTTCGATGGTTTCGAGAAGTATTGTTTTAATTTTTGCGATAGGTGTTTCTACTTTTCTCGTTACGACGTTTATTCTTAAAAATTTTTCTGAACGATATACCCGTACTATTACAGAACGCAGTTCACAGATGGTACAGCTGATTCCAAAGGCGATTGACGGAGATCTTATTTCTAAAATCGATACTCAGGAAAAATTCATGAATGAAGATTACCGGAAGATACGTTCTTCACTGGTATCTCTTTTTAATAATAATAAAGATCCGTGGAATGACCGTTATTATTATGCGGTCTATCGCGTGATGAACGATTCACTTTACGGATTCATGTATCTTAATGACGGGATCAGCACTTTTCATCCGTTTGATTATTTTGCCGATCCCGGGAGTTCATACAGAAAAGCATATTCCGGAGAAATCATTTCCGAGACGGATACCGATTCATGGGGCAGCTGGATATACGCTCTTGGTCCGATAAGGAATTCGAAAGGTGAGGTTGTTGCAGTTCTTGAAGTCGGAACCGACCTTTACAGTTTTGACCGCGAAAACATGAGACTTGTAAAGAAAGTCGTCATCGATGTGATAACTCTGCTTGTTGTTTTTATTCTGCTTTTAATTGAATTCACTTACCTTGGACAGCTTTCTGCAAAAAGAAATCTTTCTAAAAAAACGGATAAGGATTACTCCGATACTTTTTTTTCTCGACCGGTTTTCTTTATGTATTCATTCGGTATATCCATGTCAGTTGCTTTCATTCCTATTCTGATGAAAAAAATATACGTCCCGGTTTTCGGAATGCCGCAGGATGTTGTTATTGCTCTTGCTTTCAGCGTTGAAGCACTATTCTTCGCTGTATTTCTTTTTGCCGGCGGAATTATCGTTGAAAAGTTAAACTGGCGTAATTTGAAATATATCGGTCTTGCTCTTTCAATGTCGGGGCTTTTCCTCTGCGGTTTTACATCCGACATGTTTGTTTTTCTGGCTGCTCGCGGTATAGTCGGCGCGGGAAGCGGTCTGATTCTTATAGCATGCAGGAGTTTTATAAATTTCGAACAGAATTCTGAAAAGAGATCAGTTGCGTATTCTCATTTTTATTCCGGCGGTATTGCCGGAGTTAATGCCGGTGCGGTATTCGGTGCGTTTTTTGCAGATCAGTTCGGTTTTTCTTTTGCATTTTATCTTGCTGTTTCAATTCTGCTTATTGCACTTCTGATTTCAGTCAGCATTTTTAAGAATATGAAGATTAAAGCTTTACCGCCTTCGGAAGAACATCTTATGCGTTCAGTTCTTAGATTTATCTCAAACAGAAAGGTTATGTTTTATCTTATTCTAGCCGTTCTTCCGACTTATGCGGCGGGGATGTTCCTTTCATACTATGTTCCTTTATTCAGCGAATCTCACGGACTTTCTGTAACGGACACTGGAAGACTGATTATTTTAAACGGTCTTTTTATCATTTATCTCGGACCTCTTCTCACTCGTTTTTTTAAGAGAAGAATGAGTGACAGAAATGCATTGATACTTGGTTCATTCGGATGGGCTATATCGCTCGGAATTTATGCCGCGACAGGAAGTATCGGCGGTGTTGTTGCCGCTCTTGTTCTGATGGGAATTGTTGAAGGATTCTGTGTTTCAGCACAGAACGATTATTTTATGAATCTTCCAATTGTAAAAAAAATAGGTTCGGACAGATCTGTTTCTTACATGGAGCTTGCGAGCCGCGGTGCCGAAATGTGTGCTCCCGTTATTTTTGCTTATGTTCTGACGATAGGTGAACGAAGCGGTATCGCGCTTTTTGCCGGAGGCGTAATACTTATGACAATTGTTTTTACGATCACAAGCCTTGAAACAGGGATCAGAAAAGGTAAAGGACGTGTTTAATGTCTAAACTTTTTAAAACAACCATTCTTATTTTTGTTATAATTCTATCTGCATTAAGCATAGCAGGTATAGCTTTCTTTAGAGGTGATGTTTTTTCAAACTCTTTCAGTGCAGTGCTTCCTTTTGAATATCCCTTATTCTCGGCATCAGACGGAAACGGATGTGTTTATATTATAGACAGTTCACAGCGCAGAATTTTAAAAACTTCATTGGACGGTAAAGTTCTCCTTCTTATAGAAGGCGGAAAAAGAAAAAAGAATTCATTCTATAACGCTTCAGAGATATGTCCTCTTTCCGACGGATCATTTTACATTATTAATGTGATTCCGGATTCGGGCGGCTTTTTTACAGAAGCAGAAGAAATACAGAAATATTCTTCGTATGGAGAATATCAGCATACGGTTTTCAGAAGGGAATATTCGTCCGGTGAGAAGAAATCATATCTTGTTCAAAGAGGGTCACTGCAGAAACTATCAGGTGACAGCTCCGGAATACGCTGGTACGAAATTGATGAAGAAGGCGTCATTGAATATTTCTCATCGGGTTCGTCACAGATTTCATCAAATAGAATATTTTCCATGAAGTCAGCAGCCGCATACATTTCTTTTGTAAGCGGAGATAATTCTTCGCTGTTTTTTTCGACAAAGCGCGGAGAGATTATTAAAACTAAATCCGGAAAGAAAGAAACTGTTTATTCATATTCCGGTGAAAATGAAAAAACTTTTGTTCCATGGGATATTTCCGTATTCAATAAAAAAATCTATTTCACGGATATCGCAAATGCCGGTATATATGTTTATGACGGTGAAAAAACTAAAAATATATTTTCTTCTGAAGATCTTGTTTCTTTTGATAATATATCAACGAATATTCCATATTACCGTTTGTCAATAAACTCAAAAGGAGATTTATTTACCTGCCGTGATAACACCGTAATAGGTTTGATTGACGGAAAAGTAGTATATAACAGAGAGACGGGATCGAGAAGCTTTTCTTCAATATTTGTTTTAATATTACTTCAGATTACTTTTGCTATATCCGTTTTGATTTTCTTATCTTCAATAATTTATTTTTATATAAACATTATGAAGCGTAAAATATCCCTGATTGTAAAACAGCTGATATTTGTTCCTCTCATTGTGTTTTCGATTGCGGCGGCATCCCTTTATGTTTACCGGAATATGTCTTCACGTCATGAAGACCTCCTGAAAAGCAAAATTGCATTTATGGTTCAGCAGATGGCGAATTCAATTGATTCCGGTAATATTGAAAAAATAAATTCAGTTTCCGACTATATGAATGATAGCTATAAATCAATCCGGCAGGAACTTCATTCTGCTTTGAATGATAATTCGGATTCATGGAATTACGGGTTTTATTTTGCTCTGCACGGAATTAAAAACGGCAATATTTCTTCCATGATGTTTTTGAATGACGGGATTACAGCATTTCATCCATTCAGTTATCTGAATGACCCGGAAGGAATCTATAAGCGTGCCGAAAAGGGCAGCATTGAAATTGAAAAAAGCACTGATGCATGGGGAACATGGTTTTACGGCGTGGGGCCTGTCTATTCAAAAAGCGGAAAAGTAATTGCGCTTCTTGAAGTAGGCAAAGACAATCTTTCATACGAAACTGACAACCGCAATCTGTTTAAGAAAATGGTGCTGTACGTCGGTGCAATCAGTGTTTTGATGATTTTTCTTTTCGGATTATTAACCTATGTAATTTTATCATCTGTTAGAAATTTGAGCCGCGGAGCAGGCAGAATAAGCGATGGTCACTGGGATGTCGAAATTCTTCCGAAAAGCAATGATGAAATTGCCGATCTCACGCACGCATTTAACCGAATGGCAAAATATGTCAGAAATTATATTTCCGAAATAACCCAGCTTAACAAGGCTTATCATGGTTTTGTTCCGATGGAATTTCTGAAATTTCTCAAAAAAGAAAGCATCATTGATGTCAGGCGCGGTGATCAGACTCAGCAGGAAATGACGGTTATGTTTACCGATATACGCTCATTTACGGATATTTCGGAATCAATGTCTCCGAAAGAAAATTTTGATTTTTTAAATTCTTATCTCGGACTCGTAGGTCCGCTTGTCAGAAGCAACGGCGGTTTCATCGATAAATATATCGGAGACGCGATTATGGCGCTTTATCCGGTGAGTCCGGATGACGCAGTAAAAGCCGCATTGGATATTCAAAAAACTATTTATGAATACAATCAGAAAAGGTCTGAAAGCAATTTGATGCAGATTGCAATAGGTACGGGAATTCATACAGGTCTACTTATGCTTGGAATTCTCGGTGAAGACGAGAGAGTTGATTCTACGGTTATTTCCGATAATGTCAATCTTGCAAGCCGCATCGAAGGTCTCACAAAAAAATTCGGCGCGAATATTATTATAAGTGAAACGACATATGAAGGCATGAAAGTGCGCGGTCTTTATACTTTCCGTTATCTCGGAATGATCCGCGTGAAAGGGAAAAAACAGCCGGTCGGAGTATATGAGGTTCTTGACGGCTGTTTTGCCGAAGAACGCGAAAACAAGATCAAAGCATCCTCTCTTTTGGCAAAAGGAATCGTCGAATTTAAGAAAGGTGATTTCCGCCTTGCAGGGGGTTATTTTAAAAAGGGAACGGAAAAATATCCTTCTGACTTTGCATTTAAAGTTTATCTTGACATTTGCCGTGAATGTATCAGAAATCCGAAACCGGACTTTGACGGTTCGATTGTGTTTCTCGATAAATAAGGAGCATATATGGATTCTACGCCATTGCTTTTGAAGTTGTTAAAGGATGATAAATTTCTGCCTGAATTAATTGCCGCAGATAGAAAAACAAACCGGAAGAAAAACGGAAAAATTCTGTTGTATATCGGCAATTCCCGTCCAAGAGGAAGAATCGATTACGGTCTGCGATTGATAGATGAACTTGAACACTCGGGAAACTGTGTAACAGGTTTGATAATTGAACCGGATGATCCGTTAAATATTAATCCTCAGATACAGGCTATTAAAAGATTTTTTCTTCCGGCGGAGCTTTCTGCCCGGCAGTCAGTTATAAAAAAAAATTTTACTGATCCTGAAGCTTCAAAAAAGATTCAATTTTTTCTTGATGATATTTCTTCAGCCGAATACGACACGGGAGTTGTTTTTTACGGAAACTGGGTTCCCCCTCAGCTCTTTAAAATTCCGCGTAACGGTTTTATCAACTTTCATCCCGGACCGCTTCCGTTTCTAAAAGGTATGGAGCCGGATACATTCGCAGTTCTAGAAGGCTGGAAGAAGATATGGGGAACAGTTCATAAAGTCGATGAGCATTTTGATACAGGGCTAATCATAGCCATGACGAAAAAAGTTAAAATCAAAAATTATTCTACTCCTGTAAGCATTCTGCATTCTCTTACTCTTGAAGGAATTAAAACAATATCAAAAGCATGTTCAATGATTCATAACCGCAAAAAAAAATGCGTGTTTTTGAAAAATAATCCGGGTTCAAGTGCTACTATAGAAAAAGCTTTCGATGAGTCATTCATAAATTGGGAAACAGACAGCAATGAAATGCTTGATAGAAGGCTTCGCGCTTTCTGCGGTCAGGATATAGGCATACGTCTGAAAGCATCGATATTTGACGATACGTATTTTGTTTATAATCTTGAAAGCTTTTATGCAAGGCTTGATGGAAAACCAGGCGAGGTAATAGGTTTTTATCTGAAAAACGGCAAATACTTGTATCAGCCGATTATAAAAACTATTGAAGGCGCGGCAGTTATTCTGCTTGGAGAAAAAGTAAATATGACCGAGTTGAAACGCCCTGAAAACAAATATTATCCCGAATGGCAGATTCCTCCGCGAAAATCTAAGAAGATAGCTGATATCAAAACGCTGAAATACAGTATCCGAAAGTATAGCGATATCATCGGAAAAGAGATTTCATTGTAAAAAAAGCTTTTAACTTTTTTATCCCGGTAAAAAAATGACAAAATGAGTTTCAGATTTTGCAAACATATTTTGCAGAACCGGATTTTAGAAAAATGTTATTGGAGATGAAATGGAATTAAAAGTTGATGAAAATGCAAAGGCGCTGATTTTCGATATAGACGGAACTCTTGTCGATACGATGGAAATTCATTACAAGGCATGGGAAAAAATGTTTGCCCAGCAGGGGTTTAATTATCCAAGAGAAGTATTTTATGAACTTGCCGGGATTCCAACTTATAAAATTGTTCCGATTTTAAACGAAAGATTTAATCTCAAACTTGATCCTGAAGAGACTATGAATGAAAAAGAAAAGTATTTCATGGAGCTTTTCGGCGCTGTCAAGGAAATCAAGGTTGTTAGTGATATTGCGAGAAAGTATCATGGTGTTCTTCCGATGTCACTGGGAACCGGCGGCAGAAAGGATATAGCTCAGATGACAATGGAAACAGTGGGTCTTTCTAAGTATTTTAATATCATGGTTGCAGCCGATGATGTCATTCACCACAAGCCGGCTCCTGATACATTTTTAAAATGTGCAGAACTTATGGGAGTAGAACCGCGTTTCTGTCAGGTGTTTGAAGACGGCGAACTGGGATTGCAGGCTGCACGCACAGCCGGAATGATTGCCACCGATGTGAGACCGTATCTGTAAATCATAAAGCATTAAGGGAGTCTGATATGCTTAATATTGTTTACTCTAACAGACTTGAGAAGCTTGCAGAAATTTATGCACAGAAGCTTTCTCAAAGACAGTTAAGCATATTCGATAAAGAACAAGTAATAGTTCAGACAGAGGGAATGTCCAAATGGCTGACTTTGAAATGCGCTGAACTTAACGGAGCAGTTTCGGGACTTGAATTTTCAACGCCTGTTCCGTTTTGCGTCAGCATGATGAAGGAATCTCTCGAACGTGATTATAATATTCCGGATAAGCATGCTCTTGCCTGGGCTGTATTTTCATTTTTATCTTCAGAACAGGGGCATGCCGCCGAATTTGCAAAAGCCGTTTCATATCACGGGAATGATGCTCTGCGCACATTTCAGCTTGCTGCGAGAATAGCTGACCTTTTTGACCAGTATTCTCTTTACCGTACGGATATGGTTGCTGCGTGGGATTCCGGTAAAATGATTCTTTCGGAAAATGAAAAACTTCCGGAAGAATTTGCATGGCAGTATCATCTGTGGCGGAAAATATTTTCTGAATATAATCACCGCGGACAAGTTCTCTCTGATTTTCTTCAAAGTTCTGTTGTTCCTCAGATAAAACATGTTTCACTTTTCGGAATAACATCTCTTTCCGAATATGTTCTGCGCGCATACGGCAAGCTTGCTTTAACAAATGAAATCGATGTTTATGCGCTCAATCCTTCGCCTGAATTCTGGCAGGATATACGATCAAAAAAAGAAATACTTTATCACAGTCTCAAAAACGGATCGGACGGATATTATGAAGAAAGGAATCCTCTTCTGGCTTCATATGGAAAACTCTCAAGAGAGTTCTTGAATATTCTTTATGATAATTTTTCTGATTCTGATATCTTTACTGAAGACGATTCGGCTTTTTCGTTACCGGAGGGAGAATCTCTTCTAAATCTAATTCAAAAAGATATTTATAATCTTGAAAGTTCTAAGCATAAAGTCAAACCTGACGATTCGGTTCTTGTTCATGCCTGTCATTCGCCTTTGAGGGAAGTTGAAGTACTGTATGATTATATACTTGATGCATTGTCGAATGATAAAATATCACCTGAAAATATAGTAGTAATGGTTCCGGATATTTCGGGGTACGTGCCTTTCATCGAAGCAGTTTTTTCATCACCTGAAAATGAAAGAATGAGAATTCCTTATTCGATTGCCGACAGGAAAGCTTCATCGGAAAGCGCGTTTATTAATTCGTTTGCAGATTCTCTTAAGTTTGCACAAAACAGATATGCTTTATCGGCATTTGCCGCAATTTTTAAATCAGATCCTGTAAAAAGAAAATTTAATATGAAAGGTGAAGATGCGGATCTTGCTCTTAAATGGCTTTATGAGGCAGGAACGAGATGGGGGCTTAATTCAGATCAGAGGAGGAAGGATTACGGACTCGATTTTTCTGAATATTCATGGACTGATTCTTTACGGCGCATAATTACCGGTATCGGATACGGTGAAACAACAGATGTTGTCGGAAAGTATATTCCTTATCCTGAAATAGAAGGCAGTTCAATCGAAGTTTTTTCATCAGCTTTAAAGCTGTTCAGACTGCTTACAAAACTTACTTCATCATTTTCTGAGACAAAAAGCATTGCGAAATGGAATGATGTGATGATAGAATTCATGCAGAACGCATTTGATGTTGATGAATATTATACTGATTACAGATATATTGTTAAGGTTATGAAGCAGATTGAGGAGGCTGCTTCAACAGCCGGAAATGATCTGCAAACAGGTTTTGACGTTTATTATTATGAACTTATGAGACAGATTGATTTTGATACTTCACAGAGAGGATTTATTTCGGGCGGCATAACTTTTTGTCAGCTTCTGCCTTTGCGTTCAGTACCATTTGATTTTGTCGCAATACTCGGCCTTAATACCGGAGAATTTCCGCGCAGTGCGAATAATCTCGGTTTTGATATCATGTATTATAGGCGGAAGAAAGGCGACCGCTCGGTAAAAAATGACGACAGGGATTTATTTCTTGAGAGTATTTTATCGGCGAGAAAAAAACTGCATCTGTCATATACGGGACGCGACAGTAAGACTAATGAAGAAAAACCTGCTTCAAGCGTTCTTTCCGAATTTATTAATTATATCCGTGATTATTACTACGGCGATGATTATAAAGAAATATTGATCAGAGAACATGCTTTAAAGGGATTTTCTGAAAAATACTTTGACGGAAAAGATAAAAGATTTTTTTCATATTTTTCCGGAAGAATTGTAATGCCGAAAACGCATACAAATCGTCATGAAACGCCTCCAATTAATCAAGAGCTTTTGTCGATAACTCCTGAAATGTTTTCTCTTTTTTTCTGCAATCCGATAAGATATTATTTTGAAAAGAAATGCGGAATAGAAATTAAACCATTAAATGATTTTGATAATGATTCAGAACCTCTTTTGCTTACAAGAGGAGTAAAAAAGGAAAATGCCAGAAAAATAGAATTTTATTTGCGAAACGGCTATGATATTGAAACCATAAAAAATATTTTAATGAATTCAATGATGCTGCCTTCCGGAAATTTTGCTGAAAGCGCATTTGAAATATTTATTGAAGAATATGATAATATATTCAACTACAGAAAAAATGTGTTAAATTCGATGGAGTCAATACAGATGGATATTCTGTTTGACAAGGATTCTCTTGTTATAAACGGGAATACCCGAATGTATTCGGATGGAAAAAATATGAATTCAGTATTTTTTGTTTATACGGGCGGTTCACAGTTTTATGAAACAAAAGCTAAAGTGTTTCATGTTATGCTTTCAGCAATTTATGATAATGTTAAAACAATAATTGTCGGAAAAGACAATAATAAAGAAATAGAAAATATGGGCAAACCTGAAGCTGAGCAGTTAATCAAAGAATTGTCAAAAGTGTATATTGATTATCTTTCTAATCCGTTTGATATTGATATTAAATGTGCGATGAATGCATGGACTTCAGATTTTGATAAGTTTGAATTTGATTATCTTACGAAAATAAATAAAAAATCAGGTGATGATTTTAAAATTAGTGAAATAAATTATGAAGATTATTCCGATTTGGCTGAGTATCATTTAATGCCTGATATCGAAAGAATATATAAATTCGTTTCTCCTTTATGTTCTGTTTCTATTACAAAAGAAAAAACAGGAAAGCAAAAATGAAACAATTCGCTTTTGATAAAATTGATCTTGACGGCATTTCACTAATTGAAGCAGGGGCAGGTACCGGAAAAACATATTCTATTACAAACATCTATATACGGCTTTTACTCGAAAAAAATTATGACTCAGGTGAAATAGCCGTTGTGACATTTACCGTTGCCGCTGCCGATGAACTTCGGGATAGAATTTCCAATAAGCTTCGTGAATTGTTAACAGCACTTGAATCAGGAATTGAAAAAATTCCGGATGAATTTTCTTCAATAATTAAAGGATCTAACATTGAAGAATCACGTATAAAAATAGAACTTGCGCTGCGAAGTATTGATGATGCTCCTATATTTACAATTCATAAGTTTATAAATAAAATAACAAAAGAAAATGCGTTTGAATCGCGTTCTTCTTTTGATGCTGAGATATCAGAAGATAAATCTGAAATTCTTTCTTCAATTGTCATGGATTTTTTCCGGTTGAAGATAAATACTTATGACAAGAATATTCAGAAAATGATTAATTGGTCTGAATTTTTTAAAGAGCTTGTCCGTTTTATAAAAAGTGTTTCTGAAAAAAATATAATAACTCAAAATGTTTATATTGATGATATTTTCAGCGAACTGGATGAATTCCGCGAATCAGCAATTGTTTTTAGGGATTATTTTTTAGGTAACGAAGAGAATCAGAAATTGTTTAAAAGTTTTGCTTTTAGACCGAATACCGTGTGTTTTGATGAAATGTTTAAAATTGCTGCTGATGTTATTGCCGACAAATATGAACTAATAAATAACACTGAAGAGTATGAGAGACTTTTTCAATGGAGTAATAATGCTACATTCAATAATAACTTTAAAAACAATTCATCCGATGATCCCGGTCTCCTGAATATAAAGCAGGCTATGGATAAACTTCACGATGCAAAGAAATCCAAGACAATTGTGATTAAAAATTTTAAGTCTGCGTTTGCATTTGAAACACTTAAATATTATAATAAGAAAGTAATAGAAAT
>Ga0116141_10004144_pt1 | contig 12223 bp, 12 predicted proteins | sample AD_UKC097_MetaG_FD_89744 | JGI IMG/M metagenome (GOLD analysis project Ga0116141, IMG submission 89744) | Active sludge microbial communities of municipal wastewater-treating anaerobic digesters from USA - AD_UKC097_MetaG | ecosystem: Engineered > Bioreactor > Anaerobic > Digestate | place: USA... | reverse complement strand
GTCGGGTCGATCAGCGTATTCTCCCACGAGAACTGGAGGGCATTGGTGCCCCGCTTGAGGGTCAGCGCCCGACTCTCGCGGACGAGCGTCATGTCCGCCGAGTTGTAGATCGTCAGTTGCACGGTGTCGCGCGAGGGCAGCGTCGTCAGATCCACCTTGGCCATCGCGACACCGGCAAACAGCACGAGTATTGTCAGAAATGAGATTGAACGTTTCATTCGATAGCTCCCCTATTGTTTGACGACCCAGACACCCTCATCTTGTCACCCCTGCGAAAGAAGGGGTCCACTCCATGGGTTGGTGGATTCCCGCTTTCGCGGGAATGACAAGGAGTGATGCTGTGCCATTCTCCTTTCATGTCGTTACCGGCCGGGCTGAATGTTCCGGCGGTGGTAGTGCATCGTCAGCTCTTTCGTCGCCGGGCCTTTCTCGGTCCGGGCGGGTAGCTCGATCTCGAACTTGAGCGTCGAGGCATCCTTCTTCACATACTTGAGGCTGCACGCTTCCATGTCCCACTGGCCGGGGATGTGCTGGATCATCGTCAGAACCGCGGGGCTGTCTTTGAAGTTCTCGATCTTGGCCGTGATGATTTCGTCCGTGTCGTAGAGGACGATGCGGCCGTCGTTGTTCTTGCGGATCTCAATCTGGGCGTCCCGCATCTTGCGCTGGGTCACGACGATGTCCCGGCTGTCGCCGATATAGAGCTCCATCTTCTCGCCGACCGGGACCAGCGAGGCGTGGTCCTCGCCCAGGAAGATCGTCGAGCCGTGGCCGTCCTGCTGGAACAGGCGCGCCTTGCCGCCCCACAGGGCGAACTTGCCGAGGCCGCCTTTGTCGCTGTTCGCGACCTCATAGCTGACGGGGATGCCCACGTTCTGGTTCTCGAGCTGCTCCGGATCCCAGGGCAGGTTCGCCGCATCGAACGTCCAGATCTTGCGGACCGGCACGTTCGGCTCGCTCAAGAACAGCATCTGCTTGGTCTCCTCGTGGTCGATGCCCTGCTCGAAGGCCTCGCCGTAGTCGAGCAGAACGCGGGCCTTCTCGAAATCCTCGCCGGAGAAGTTGCGGAGGACCAAGTAGCTCTTGAGGTCCACGAAGGTCTCGGCCTTGTTCGCAACGGCCTTGTAGGTGATGAGCCGGTCGATATTGCTCAGGAGGTAACTGATGCGGACTGTCTCGGCGAAGTCGCCCGCGCTGCTGATCTCCCAGACCAGCGCCGCCTCACCCGGCGGATAGCTGATGCTCAGCAGCGTGACCTCGCTTGGGTGGTCGAGACTCACGAGCCGGATCGAATCCTCGTCGATCTGCACGCCCTTCCAGGAAAAGTCCACCTTGTTCAGGCCTTTCTGGAGGGTGAGCACGCGTTCCTCTTCGATCAGGGTCGCGTTGGGGTTGTCCAGCCGGATGACGGTCGCCGCCCGCTCGGGCAACGCCACCAGCTTGATCCTCGCCTGCGCCCCCGCCGCCACACACAGCAGAACCAGAAAACCAATCGCCACAGTACGTTTTGCGTTCATATCCGTTTCTCCTCAAGAATCAGTTGCCTGCTTTGATGCCATCTTTGGAAAAAGCCTCTTGTCGCACACCATGATATGTCGTCACTTCGTACTCGAAAACTTGCGTCTGTCGTGGCGGAATGGTGAGTTCAAAACGGGCGTGCGTCGCATCGTGCTTGCGATACGATACGGCGCCATCCGCCAGCATCAGCGACCAATACGGCGTTTCGAACCCTCGCGCTACCTGGACCTCCACCGGCAGCGTGCGGGCATTCACTACCTCAATCTTCCAGGTCCGCACTTCCTCCCACCCATTCACTTCGCCTTTCGCATCGAAGGTGTGGTTCGTCGTCCGGTAGTCCATCAGAACAGGCTTGACCTCAACCAGTCGGGCGGACCCGAGGTTCAATTCGACCTCCTCGCCCACAGGGATGTATTTCACCTCCATGCCGCCGACATAAGAAAGGTGCCCCTGCTCGTCTGCCCGCCCGTAGACGCGGACCGTGCCGTCGGGAATCGGGGTCTCCCCAAGCTTGTGCTCCTGGTCGTTGGCGAAAGACAGGAACCGGATCGTCTCGGTCCCCCACCGCTCCTCATCGTGCTTGTACAGGCCCTTGACCGGGATGTCGTCGGCCTCGAAGGACAGCAGCCGCTTGCCCCATTCGTTCGGAATCGTCTCGGTGCCTTCGATGGTGTAGAGGAAGTACTCGCTGAGCCCTTCCTTCTGGATCTGCTTACGCTCCCAAGACTCCAGCATCTGGCCGACCCCCTTGCGGAAGGGCACGAGTTGGTCCTTACCCTGGCGAAAATACACAGCCCCATCCAGTGATTCCTCGCGCATTTCGCCGGTCGGCAGTGGGCTCCCGTAGGGGTATTGCCGCCGCGCCAGTTCGGCGATCTGGTCGAGCAGGTGGACTTCACCGACGACAAGCCGCGTCTGGGCATCTTCGTAGTCTTCGCCGCTGTTGTTCTGGACTCGGACGTGGCCTTCCAGGTGCATGGTCTTCTCGTCGGCCGAGAGCGTGCCCATGTAGAAGGCCCGCCAGGAAAGACCGCTGGTGAAGCACGTCAACTCGAACGGCGCCGGACCGTCGATCTCGGAGCGGATCAGCCAGCGGCCCAGTTCCCGCAGCCTCGGCGGGAAGACCAATTGCTGAACCTCGACCTGGCCCTTGTGCTCCAGTGGCTCCAAGTGCAGCGAGGTTGGATCGATCAGCGTGTTGGCCCACATGAATTGCAGCCAGTTCCAGCCTCGCTTCAAGGTCAGATTACGTCGCTCCCGCACGAGCGTCAGATCGGCTGCGTTGTAGATCGTCAGTTGCACATCCTCCCGGCGAGGCAGGACGACCAGCTCGATCGCACTGGCCGGGGCGAACGGCGGCCGTTCGTCGATTACCGTGCCCGCCTGGGCTGTCGGGGCGGCAGCGACGAGCACGCTCGTGGCGACGCCGGAAGGGGTCTGTTCATATCCCCTTACGGGCATGCTGTGAGCGGGGCCTTTGGCCTCGCCCTTACCGGCCGCGACAAGGGCCTTCGGCGGAACGGTCTTTTGCTGAACGACTACAGGGGAAGAGGGCCGGCGTGATTGCTCTTTGCGCAGCACGCTCGGCACGCTCAACAGCCCAATGCCGACGACAACCGCGGCGGCGACCGCCCCGGCCCAGGGCAACCGGTGAAGCAGCAGGACTTTCCAGCGTCCGGCCTGCGTGGCGTTGCGGAGCGTCTCGGAGAGCAGCGTCTTGGAGGCCGTCACGTCATCGCGAAGCAGCTCCAAAGCGCCGAGCTTGCGGGCCAGGGCGTGGAGCCGGCGGCGACAGGTCTCGCACTTTTCGAGGTGCGTGCGGGCCTCGCCCGAGTCCGCCTCGGAGGCCAGATCGAACTGGTAATCGATAAGCTGCTGATCTGTCAGATGCCCGTTCATTTCGTTGCACCTATCGAATCCGGCAGTCTCTGGGCCAACGTGGCCAGAGCCCGCGACATCTGGGTCTTCACCGTCCCGACAGAGCAGCCCAGCACCTCCGCGACCTCGCGATAGCTAAGCTGCTGGTAATAGGCCAGGACGAGGGTCGCCCGCTGCCCGGTCGGGAGCGATTCGATGGCCCGCCGAACCTGCTCTTTCTGTTCCTGGCGAACCATCTCATCGGCCGGGTCTGTGGCCTTCTCGTCCGCGACTGTGGCAAGCTGCGAATCGCCCGTCTCGTCGCAATCGCGTTCCTGATTCAAGGAGACGGCCACCCGCCGCTTGCGACGGCGGGCGCCGTCGATGGTGACTCGCGTGGCAATCGTAAACAGCCAGCTTTTGAAGCCTTCGCCCCGGAAGGTGTGGGCCTTCTCGTGGACCCGTTTGAAGGTCTCCTGGAAAAGGTCTTCGGCCTGGTCTCGATTGCCCGTCATGTGGCACAAATACCCCAGCACGCCGTCTCCGTGGCGGCAGACAAGCTCGCGGAACGCCGTCGGATCCCCCTTGAGGTGGGCGGCGATCAGATTCTCATCTGAATATGCCATTGAGGCTACGACTCCTACTATTCCGTTAGACGAGCATCGTAGCAATGAGGTTGACAGGCTCTGAGCGAGTCTTGTGCAAAACGGCAACAATAAAACACATCGGACTTATAGGACCGATAGGACCCGGACCGAGCCGAGGCCGGGCTCGCGTCCTATGAGTCCCATTCGTCCTGTGCGTCCTATTCCTCAATCCTTCGCCATCGCCCAGAAGACCGCGTTCGTCAACAGCTTGCGAAACTGCGGGTCTTTGAAGTCGTCCGGGTGGCCGAGCGAGGTGTAGAACACCCGCGAGTTCTTGTACCGGTTCGTCCAGGCGACCGGCTCCGGCGGCTTATCCGGAATCGTCCCGATCAGCAGCAACTGCGTCCCGGCTGCCAAAGGGCTGGTTCTATAGAGCGAGCCGTTGCTGAGCAGAGGCAGCTCGACCCGCTGGAGAATCGGATGGCTCGCCACCCCGCCGACCGGCGCGATCGTCGCTATGGGACCAACGCCGTGGTGACCCTGGTAGTTGCCGCCGAGGACCTCCTGGTCGAATGCGATCCACTCGTCGTGTCCCTTCGGGGCGCTGCCGCGCGGATCGAACGCATGGCTGGCGGTGCGCAGCCCAATCAACGGTCCGCCGCGATCCAGGAACTGCCGCAGGTACTTCATCTGCTCGGGCTGGAACGCGCGGCGACGGACGAAGACCACGACAAGATCGGCGTCGGTCAGGATGTCCATGCCGTAGATGTTGTGGCGATCCTCGCCGGTGCCGACGGGGACCGCCTGGAGGACCTCGCAGTCCAAGCCGTGCTTGAGCTCCAGCTCATGCGCGAAGTCCGGCAGCGTCTCGGCCGCCTTGTACTCGTTCTCCGCAGAGAGAAAGACGACCAGGGGCCGCTTGTCTTCCTTGAATCGGAACGCCGGCCGGCCCGTGAAGACATTCGAGGTCGTCGTCGGGCAAACGTATTGCTCGACGTGCTCGACGACCAGATCCGTGCCGGTGAAGCGGCTCACCTGGGGCGGCTGTCGCGAATTGTACATCGTGTCGGTCAGATCGCGCATCAAGACGACGTTCTTGCCGGCGTTGGCGAGATTGCGGAGCCCGAAGGGCCGGCCGAGCACGCACATGTTCGTGTGCACGCCCATCAGAATCACGTTGTCGATGCCCCGTGCCTCGAGCAGGTTCCAGATCTCGACGCCGGAGTCGCTGATCGCATCCCGGTCATCGATTCGAATCGCGTCGATCTGGTGCGTCCAGGGCGAACCCTGCGCACATGTGGGCCGGCAATCGCATCCGCCGTCGGAGGCATCGATGGGATAGCCGGCCGTTTTCTCCGCATCGTCCTTCCACTGCCGCCAGGAGGCGACACCTCTGGGCACAGTCGCGGCCTGAGGGGCCTGGATCGCAGTCCGGCGGGCCGGGCGGTCCTTGTAGTACGCCATCGTGTCGCTGGGAGCATGGACGATCAACACGCCCATCTCCCGTGCCTTCGAGACCACCTCATTCATCACCGGGGCCAACTCGGCAACGCGCTCGGTCGCCCCCTTGCACCAGTGCCTGTCCCACATGTCGCAGACGATGATGGCCGTCTCACACGGGTCCCATGGTTGCTCTTGGCAGACCACCTGGAACCGTCCCCGCGTGTCGCGGATCGCCACGCGGCTTCGCAACCGAACCGAGAGCGTCTGCCCGGCAATTGCCTGCGCGCAGACGAGGATCGCGAAGACGACGCCGAGCCGCAGTCTACCTCTGGGGCGTCCTATGAACGATTCTCCGATAGTCAACCCGTGCATACAATCTCCCTAAATCAGAGCAGTCCAGCCGCCGTCGACGTAGAAGATCTGTCCCGTGATGAAGTCCCCTGCCGGCGAGGCGAGCAGGATTGCGGTGCCGACGAGATCCTCCGGCCGGCCCCAGCGACCCAGTGGTGTCTTCGACAGCACCCACCGGGTGAACTCGGCATCAGCCTGCAAGGGAGCCGTCAGCTCGGTGGCGATATAGCCCGGCCCGATGGCGTTCGCGTTGATGCCATATTCCGCCCACTCGACCGCCAGGGTCTTCGTCAGGCCCAGCAGCCCCATCTTGCTGCACGTGTAGGCGGCGATGGTGGGCCGGCCGGCGTGGCAGGCCAGCGAGCCGATGTTGATGATTCGCCCGCCCTTGCCCGCCGCACGCCGATGCCGACAGAATGCCTGGGACAGGAGCAACGCCGAGGTCAGATTCACCTCCATCACGCGGTCGAAATCCGCGAGGGACACTTCCTCGGCGGGCCCGCGCACGGTCATTCCCGCACAGTTTACCAGGATATCGATCCCGCCGGTCGTTCGAGTGATCTCATCGAAGACGCGTTGGACACCCTCAACTTCGGCCAGGTCGAAGGGAAAGGCCCAGGCCTTTCGGCCGGCCCGGCGCTCGATGCATTCCTTCGCCGAGAGAAGCTCGGTCTCGGTCCGGGCGACCAGAACGACATCCGCCCCTTGCTCGGCCAATCCCTGCGCCAAGGCCCGCCCAATTCCCCGGCCTGCCCCCGTGACGAAGGCCGTTCGGTCGGTCAAGTCGAAACGTCGGCTCTCCATGCGGCCCAGTTAAGCACAAATCCTCGGGACCGGCAAGTCGCTGCTTCGCCTCAAGGAGCGGAATGGCATCCTCAGAATCTGTCAAGCCGACGCGTATTCTCGCTGGCTTTCTGCCAGTTTGCTATTGACAAGAGGACGCCGAAATAATAAAATGTTTTTTATCATTCACGGAAGAGACGTGGCAATCACTATCGTCATTCTGCGCGGAGTGTCGCTGCTCACGGCAGGGAAGACAGGATAGTGGATTGTCGGATGTGTCACAGTGGTTGGGGCGGCAATTGGGGGTCTCCACTCGGGTCGCTTGCAGCCGGAAAAGCGACGTTCCCGAGAACACTGACTTCGAGGAGTAAAACCGAAAGACTGTAATGGCCCTGGCATTTCTGTCGTTCGTCGCCAGGTCGGCCAGATGAATCGTTCTATCAATGGTTTTGTGAGGAGATGATGATGAAGAGAGTAGCGGTTGTTTGTGTGTTCGCAGTGATTGCCGGCACGGCCTCGGCAGCGCCCGTCCTGGACGCGGGTTGGGATACCGACTTCATTCAGCAGGCCTTCGTTGATTCCGATTATTCTCCGTATGTCTATGACTTGGCGGGCTGCGCCTACTTCAGGATCACCGACACTGCCATGTTGGGCGACACGTACTACGTGTACGATTTCGGGTCGCTCATCCTGACCACCAGCGTCCCCTATGCCGGCGCGCCGACTGGTTTCGACGGCGGCGGTTACCCTCTCGCTGAGTTGAGATGGCAGGATCCCCTTTACTCGGGCGGTGAGGTCCTGCTGACAGCCGGTCTCCACGAACTGACGATCCAGGGTGATGGCGAGGGCGGCCTCCCTGCGCAGCTCTACACCCAACTGACGAGTGCACCTTGCCCCGTCGTTCCCGCTCCGGGAGCGATTCTGCTCGGCAGCCTCGGCACCGGCCTCGTGAGCTGGCTCCGCAGGAAGAGAGCTCTCTAATCTTCCTTCCTATCGCACGAAAGGACGGGGCGCCCCAAAAGGGGTCCCGTCCCTTTTTGTTTGCGCACACTTCAGGCGTCCGCCTTGTCCGCGTGCGCCCAGCCGTCCCGACACCCAGCATCAGACCCCATCTCTCCACGCCGCCTAATCGCGGTATGTACAAGCACTTGCACCGAATCCCCCACGCGTACTCTGCATGCCGCCCCGTTCTGGCGATGAACCCGTTTATTTCTTTACAGCAGGGAAACCGGCTGTTAGCATATTCACGATGCGGATGGAACGGAGAGGCGTCGCCCGTCACGTTGGGTCGTCCGGGCGAGTCGGAGTATTGGAAAATGCCAGGGATGTAGGAAATGGCAGGCAAAATTGTCATCGACACCAAGCGATGCAAGGGCTGTGGCTTGTGCATCACGGTGTGCCCGCAACACAACCTCGAAATCTCGACGGAATCGAACCAGAGCGGGTACTTCCCGGCTCGGGTCACGAATACCGGCTGCACCGCGTGCAGTCGCTGTGCGATCATCTGCCCTGAGGGGATCATTGAGATCACGCGCGAGGACGCGAACCACGTCCGAATCGTCGCCGCAGCCGGCACGAAGAACGCGGCAGATCTGATCGAGAAGAAGCAGTAGACGAATGGATCCGAAGATCAAACGGCTCGTGGACCGGGTAGAAGCTCAATTGCAGGAGATGTACGGTGAGGGCATCCGGAAGGTCATACTCTATGGCTCCCACGCCCGAGGTGAGGCAACCAAGGACTCAGATGTGGACGTGCTTGTGCTGGTAGACCAGTCTCTGAATGTGCGCGAGGTCGACGCGAGCTTGAGTGACCTGTTGTACGACATGCTCATGGCCGAGGGCGAGCTGATCTCCGTCGTCGTGCTTACAGAGGATCACTTTGACAACCACAGTCTCCCTTTCATGCTGAACGTAAGGAAAGAGGGCGTAACGGTTTGAAGGACATAGAGATTCTATCGGCGAAGGCCCGTGTATTCTTGCGCACAGCCGAACAGATCCTGAGCGCGGGCGACTATGACTCCTGTGTTTCCCGGTGCTACTATGCCATGTCCCTCACGGCCCAAGCCGCGCCCCTGACCATGAACCTGACTGCGTCTTCACACAAAGGTGTCATCAGCTTGTTCGGAGAACACTTTGCGAAGACGGGCATACTGGGAAGCCAGATGGGCAAGACGCTCAGTTATGCCTATCGCAAGAGGATTGTGGGTGACTATGGAGTGAGCATCTCCATAGCCCAGGATGAGGCCGAGGACCTGCTCAAGGCGGCTCGGGATTTCGTTCAGAAGGTGGAGGACTACCTCAATCGATGGGCGGAGAAAGAGGGGCGACAGTGAGCGAGCGCATTCTGATGTGCGGTAACGAGGCCCTTGCGGAGGCGGCGATCCTCGCCGGCTGCGACGCCTACTTCGGATACCCGATCACCCCGCAGAACGAAATCTCCGCCTATATGGCCCGCCGGATGGCCGAGGAGGGCCGGGTCTTCATCCAGAGCGAAAGCGAGCTGGCGGCCATCAACATGGTCTTCGGGGCCTCCGCGACCGGCAAACGAGCGATGACCAGTTCCTCCAGCCCGGGCATCAGCCTGATGCAGGAGGGCCTCAGCTATCTCGCCGGAGCGGAGCTGCCGGCGGTCGTGGTCAACGTCATGCGGGGCGGCCCCGGACTGGGGAACATCGCCCCCTCACAGGCGGATTATTTCCAGGCCACTCGCGGCGGCGGGCACGGCGACTATCGGCACATCGCCCTCGGCCCGGCCAGCGTGCAGGAACTGGCCGACTGCATGCCCTTGGCCTTCGACCTGGCGGACCAGTACCTCATCACCGTGATGATCCTCGTCGATGGCATTCTCGGGCAGATGATGGAGCCGGTCGTCCTGGAACCCAAGCCCCGTCGCACGCTGCCGCCCAAGGATTGGGCCCTCACGGGCGCCAAGGGCAGAGGCCAGAACATCGTCCGTTCGCTGTGGCTCGCCGACGGCGCGCTCGAGGCCCTGAACAACAAGCTCCAGGCCCGATACAGACAGATCGAGGAAGAAGAGGTCCTCTGCGAAGAATACCGTGTGGACGACGCCGAGATCATCGTGGTCGCCTACGGGATCGTAGCCCGGATCGTGCGGGCGGCGGTGGACCAGGCCCGCGAAGAGGGCATTCCCGTCGGCCTGATCCGGCCGATTACGCTGTGGCCGTTTCCGTCGCAGCAGGTCAGCCGGGCGGCGAATCCGAGACAGGACGGCGGCGGCGGACCGTTCCCGGTCTTCCTGACGATCGAAATGAGTGCCGGACAGATGGTCGAGGATGTGAGGCTCGCCGTAGCCGGCAAGGCCCCGGTCCTGTTCCACGGCCGGCCGGGCGGCGGAATCCCCGCCGTCGGCGAAGTTCTGGACAAGATCAGGCAACTGACTATCCACGGTGTGCGGGTATAGAACGCGTCGCAGGCTGGAGAGTGGCTCGATCATGGAAGTGATGGTTCAAGACAACATGAAGACCGTATTCAAGCGGACGAGCGTCCTGAAGGACTGTCCGACCCACTATTGCCCCGGCTGCGGACACGGCATCGCTCACCGGCTCGTGGCGGAGGTGATCGACGAGCTGGGCATCCAGGACCGCACGATTGGGATCGCCCCGGTCGGCTGCGCCGTGCTCATGTACAATTACCTCGACGTGGACATGATCGAGGTCGCGCACGGGCGGGCCCCCGCCGTCGCCACCGGGATGAAGCGGACGAATCCGGACAAGATCATCTTCTCCTACCAGGGCGACGGCGATCTGGCCGCAATCGGAACGGCGGAGATCATTCACGCCGCCCACCGGGCCGAGCAGCTCACGGTGATCTTCATCAACAACGCGGTCTTCGGCATGACGGGCGGCCAGATGGCCCCCACCACCGTACTCGGGCAGGTCACCGCGACCACACCGGAAGGCCGCCAGTCCAACGGCCAGGGCTACCCCCTGCAAATCGCGGAGATCATGGCCCTGCTGCCCGGCGCGACGTACGTGGAACGATGCGCGTTGAGCAGCGTGCCCCGCATCCGCGATACGAAGGCCGCGATCAAGCACGCGTTCGAGCTGCAAATGCAGGACGCCCCCGGCTTGTCGCTCGTCGAGGTCCTCTCGCCGTGCCCGACCTACTGGCGGATGTCGCCGAGCGATGCGATGAAGTGGATCGAAAGCCACATGAGCAAGGCCTTCCCCCTGGGACGAATGAAAGGATGATTGATGAAGGATAATGGATGATTGAGATGAACGAACCGACAATCATCGATAATCCATCCTCCCTGATCAATCCAAAGGCTATGGCAACGGACTACTTGTACGAGGAAATGGTTCTGGCCGGTTTTGGCGGCCAGGGAATCTTGCTGGTGGGCAAGCTGCTGGCGCAGACCGCGATGCGAGCCGGCCTGGAGGTGAGCTACATGTCCTCCTACGGGGCCGAGGTTCGCGGGGGAACCGCCAACTGCATGGTCGTCGTCTCGAACCGGCCCATTGCCTGCCCCGTCGTCAACGCCCCGCACTCGCTGGTGATCTGCAACAAGGCCTCGCTGAGCAAGTTCGCCCCGCGCTTGCAGCACGGCGGCCTGCTGGTTTTCAACAGTTCATTGATCCAGCAAGTTCACTCCGTCCCGCACGGCGTGGACGTGATCGGCGTGCCGGCCGAGGAGATCGCCATCGAGGCCGGTTCGGTCAAGAGCGCCAACATGGTCATGCTCGGCGCCTACGTGGGCCGACGGGGCCACCTGAGCGTCGAACAGGTGGCCGAGGCCCTGCCCGATGTCCTCGCCGAACGCCACCACAAGACAATCCCCGTAAACACCGAGGCCCTCCGCCGAGGCGCAGAGTTCGCCCTGTGTCACATGGGCTCCGCCACGTAGAATCCTCGGAGCGGGATGGACAGCGTCCTGCCATTCTTGATCTTCACCTCCAGCGTATCGGACACCAGTATGCTCTCGCTCGGTTCAGTGGCGGTCGTTGCGTCCTGACCCTCCACAGCAGCCTTCTCCAAGGTTCGTGGGGGAGGGACAATCTCGATTCGCAGCTCGCAGTGCGTATCCACCTTCTTTTGCTCTACGAGCCTGATGTACCCTTTCTGGGAGGACACGGACTCAATCTCAAACTCGTCCCCGTAGTTGTTCGTGACGTAGACGTCCTTTTGAATCGGCTGGCCCGGCCGCAGGGCGAGTTCCATCAGAAGGGCCGGACTGATCGTGAACTCGGGCAGGACGTCGTAGCCCACCCGCACGTTGCCGCACTCGGGATGCGACAAGTCAATACGGATTACGCCCCGGACGCTGCTTTCCAGCTTTTCCAGATCCACCCGCGGCTGGATGACGAACTCGGTGGCCTGGGCATTGGGATCGAAAGCCGCCGACATCGAATCACCCGTCGCCTGAAAGCTAACGATGGAGAACGGCTTGCCGTCGAGGCTGCGGACGGTGATCTCTCCGCAGGCGGCGTTCTCCCGCCTCAGGAACAGGCTCAGCTTCGTCGGGTTCACCTCCACCCGGTGGACAACGTTCGCTTTGATGATGAGCGACACGAACTTCTGATCCGGATCGCTCGTCTGCAAACGGATCACTTTCTCCGCCGAGGACTCGGGCATCGAGCCGGTGACCCAATCGAATTCCAGCGTGCCACGCTCGCCCGACCGGTAGACTTGGCCGTCCTCAACGCCACGGATCACGACGCCGC
>Ga0116141_10004143_pt1 | contig 12224 bp, 11 predicted proteins | sample AD_UKC097_MetaG_FD_89744 | JGI IMG/M metagenome (GOLD analysis project Ga0116141, IMG submission 89744) | Active sludge microbial communities of municipal wastewater-treating anaerobic digesters from USA - AD_UKC097_MetaG | ecosystem: Engineered > Bioreactor > Anaerobic > Digestate | place: USA... | reverse complement strand
GGCGAGGAAGCCACCATCATCTTGGCGCCGCATTTTTATGGCCTGGACGCTGGTGCAACTGCGTTGAGCCAGCAGATCAAGAGGCGTTACACGACGATCTACACCCCGCAACCCAATCCGGCGATCGACCTCTGGATCCAGGAGAGCCGGCGGCGATTTGGTGAGGTGCGACTGTTCTATCGGGCGGATGGCCTCAAACCGATCGTGGCGGCCTTGCGGGACGGCGAGGTTCTGTACCTGCTGCCGGACATGAATTTCGGTCCACAGGAGTCGATCTTCGTGCCGTTTTATGGCGTTCCGGCGGCCACGGTTCCATCGCTGTCGCGCCTGGCACGGCTGGGACGCGCCAAGGTTGTGCCCATGACCACTCGCATGACGGACACAGGCTATGAGGCGCAGGTGCATCCGGCCTGGACCGGTTTTCCGACCCAGGATCTGGAGGCGGACACCGCGCTCATGAACCGGCGCCTGCAGGATTTCATCGACACCATGCCGGCCCAGTATTACTGGGTGCACAAGCGCTTCAAGACCCGCCCTCCCGGCGAGCCTTCCGTGTATTGACGGCCGACGGGTTTGGTCAGCCGGCTTCGCCCGGTTTGGCGCCGGCGGCACTCGCAGGACCGTCCTGTGACGAGGGTGCTGTCGACGGATCGAGGGACGGATGGGTCCACTGCCAGAGCAACCGGGCCACGTCGTCAACACCCTGTTTCTTGAGCGCAGAGAACAGCTTCACCTCACCGCCGCCCGCTTGCAGCCGCGCGATGGAAAGCGCCTTGGATGCCTCCGAGCGGGTCAGTTTGTCGGCTTTGGTCAGGAGCACGAGGAACTTGAGGCCCTCTTGTACCCGCGGGCGGATCACGTCGAGCAGGATCTCATCGAGTTCCGTCAGACCCAGGCGCGGGTCGCACAGCAACACGATGCCAGTCAGGTTTTCGCGGGTCACCAGATAGCTGGCCATCACCCGCTGCCACCGGATCTTGTCCTGTTTGGGCACGGCGGCGTAACCGTAACCGGGCAGGTCGGTCAGCACAGCATCGGTGACGCCCTGTTTGCCCAATGCAAACAGGTTGATGTGCTGGGTTCGCCCCGGCTTCTTGGATGCGAATGCGAGTTGTTTTTGTTGCGTCAGGGTGTTGATGCAGGTGGACTTGCCCGCATTCGAGCGGCCGACAAAGGCGATCTCGGGGATTTCGAGCTGCGGCAGGAATTGCAGCTGCGGCGCCGTCGTGAGAAATCGGGCGGTGTGCAGCCATCCCATTGGCGAGGGGGGAGGTGGAGGGATTTCGGTGGCGCCGGACATGCCGGTTGGGGCGGGTGGGTTCATCCGAAGACCTTGGTTGATTGGGGCAAACCCAAGCGCCCATTGTAGAATCTCTCGGTTTTGCGCCAACTCAATCCGATATTTCCCATGAAGCTGTTTGCCTCTTTCCTGCTGGTTGCCTTGTTTGCCGTCTCCGCGGTTGCCGCGGACGACAAGGCCGCTGCCAAGGTCGTCAAGCCTGATCTCGCAAAAGGCGAAGCGAGCTATGGAACCGTTTGCGCGGCTTGCCATGGCGCGGACGGCAATTCGATGATTCCCGCCAACCCCAAACTGGCTCAGCAGCATCCGGAGTACCTGTTGAAGCAGCTCAAGGAGTTCAAGTCGGGCAAGCGTGCGAATGCCATCATGACCGGCATGGTCGCCTCGCTGAGCGATGACGACATGCGAAACATCTCTTACTGGCTGGCGTCCAAGAAGGCCAAGCCGGGGTTTGCGAAGGACAAGGCTTCGGTACTTCTGGGTGAGCGGATCTTCCGCGGTGGTATCGCCGATCGGCAGATTCCTGCCTGTGCCGGCTGCCACGGGCCGAGCGGCGCGGGCATCCCGTCCCAGTATCCCCGAATTGCCGGGCAGCACGCCGATTACTCGGTGGCCCAGCTCGTGGCGTTCCGTGACGGTGTGCGCCTGAACAACGCACAGATGACGGGCGTGGCCGCCAAGATGAACGACCGCGAGATCAAGGCGGTTTCAGACTACATGGCTGGCCTGCGCTGAGCACTCGCCTGCCCGTTGAAAAGCCCCGTCGAGGTCGACGGGGCTTTTTTTTCGACCTTTTCCGAACCTGGGTTGAACGAGGGGGCATCTCGGGAATCCCTTTCTTTGTAAGAATGTCCGGCGCGGCCCGACTGCTTGGAAATCGAGGAACTGCCCATGATCATCAAGTCAACCGATACCGGATTCGTGCACCCCGTCCCCAGCGAGATCACGCCGGAGGCCGTGTACCAGCAGCGCCGTGAGTGGTTGCGCGTCATGGCTGGTGGCGTGGCGGGGGCGGCCATGGCTTCCTGGGCGTCTCGCAGCGCCCTGGCCCAGATGCCGGTGGGCGCCGGAACCGGGAAACCGGCACCGCTCCCGGGAACGAGATCGGGTGTTCCCGGCGCCATGACCATCGAAAAGGTGACCGATTACAGGGATGCCACGTCGTACAACAACTTCTACGAGTTCGGAACCGGCAAGTCCGATCCTGCCAGGTATGCACCCGCGATGAAGACGACGCCCTGGACCGTCGAGGTGGAAGGTGCGGTCAGGAAGCCGGCCAAATACACCTTGGAGGACCTGCTCAAGCTGTCCGCCCTTGAGGAACGGATCTATCGTCTCCGCTGCGTGGAAGGCTGGTCGATGGTGATCCCGTGGGTGGGCTACTCGCTGAACGACCTGATCCAGCGGGTTGAGCCGCTGGGCAATGCGCGCTTCGTCGAGTTCGTCACCGTCGCCGATTCCGGCGCCATGCCCGCCCTGGCCGCCCGGATACTGCCGTGGCCGTACACCGAGGCCTTGCGTCTGGATGAGGCCATGCATCCGCTGACCATGCTGGTGTTCGGGATGTATGGGGAAATTCTTCCCAACCAGAACGGCGCGCCGGTGCGGCTGGTCATCCCCTGGAAGTACGGATACAAGAGCGCAAAGAGCCTGGTGAAGATCCGCTTTACCGAGCGGCAGCCCTCCACTTCCTGGAACCGTGTCGCCGCGCCCGAGTACGGGTTTTATGGCAACGTGAATCCGAATGTGGATCACCCACGATGGAGTCAGTCCAGTGAACGTCGCATCGGCGAGGACGGGTTGTTCGCCAGAAAACGCAAGACGCTGATGTTCAACGGCTACGAAGCGCAGGTAGGCCAACTCTACGCGGGGATGGACCTGGAGAAACATTACTGATGGGCGTTGCGCGGATCCTGCTGCATCCTGCAGCCAAGCCAGCGTTGTTCGGCGTTTGCTTGCTCCCGCTGGCATGGTTGCTCGGTGCCGTGCTGACCGACCGCGCCGGGCCGAATCCGGCGGAGTACCTGATTCGGTCGACCGGGGACTGGGCGTTGCGGTTCCTGTGTCTGACGCTGGCGGTGACGCCTCTGCGCGTCCTGTCGCGCACACCGGCATTGGCGCGCTTTCGCCGGATGCTGGGACTGTTCACGTACCTGTATGGGGCACTGCACGCCGTGAGCTACGCCGGTTTCGACATAGGGTTGGTGCTTTCTGATGTTCTGACAGATATCGGAAAACGCCCGTTCATCCTGATGGGATTCACGGCCTTCCTGCTGATGACGCCGCTGGCAGCGACTTCGTTCAACCGGGCGATTCGCACACTGGGGGCGGCGCGCTGGCAGATGTTGCACAAGCTGGTCTATGGCGTTGCCGTGTTGGCGGTCCTGCATTTCTTCTGGATGCGCGCCGGCAAGAACGATCAGGCCGAGGTCCTAATGTACGCCGCGATACTGACGCTGCTCTTGGGGTGGCGGTGGGGCCGTTCAATGGTCAAGAACGGCAAGAACCCATCGTCCGCTGGCCAGTCTTAGCTATCAATTCAGGACTTGTCAGGTGACCAGTGTTTCGCCTCGCATCTGGTCGATGGCGGTTTCGCGCTGGCGAATGACGTGGACTTTGTTCCCGTCAACCAACACCTCGGCCGCGCGACCGCGGCTGTTGTAGTTGCTGGCCATGCTCATGCAGTAGGCGCCGGCGGACAACACAGCCAGATGGTCGCCGGGGCGGACATGGAGGGGGCGATCCCGCCCGATCCAGTCCCCGCTTTCGCACACCGGGCCAACGACGTCGTAGGTGATCGGGGCACCACCGTGCGATTCGAGCGGGACGATCAGATGGAAGGCCTGATACATGGCCGGACGGGGCAGGTCGTTCATGGCGGCATCGACAATGCAGAAATTCTTCTGCTCACCGGGCTTGAGGTACAACACTTCGGTGAGGCAGACGCCCGCGTTGCCGACGAGCGAACGGCCCGGCTCGATCATCAAATGCCGATCGCCATACCCGCGCGCATCCAGACGTTCAAGCAACCGCGTCCACAGGGCGCCTGCGTCCGGCGGGGTATCGCCGTTGTAATTGATGCCGAGGCCACCACCGAAATCGAGGTGCCGGACGGGAATGCGGGCGGCTTCGATGGCATCCACCAGGTCCAGAACGCGATCCATGGCGTCCAGGTAGGGGCCTTCTTCGGTGATTTGGGAGCCAATGTGGCAATCGATACCCACAACCTGTAGGCCGGGCAATGCCGCGGCGCGCTGGTAAGTCTGTAACGTGCGCTCGTGTGCTACCCCGAATTTGTTGCCTTTCAGCCCGGTGGAGATGTAAGGATGGGTCTTGGGATCGACATTGGGGTTGACCCGGATGCTGACAGGCGCGCGGTGGCCACCAGCTTGCGCCACCGCACTCAGGACTTCGAGTTCGGCCTCACTCTCGACGTTGAAGCAACCGATCCCGGCCTGAAGGGCTCGGCGCATTTCTTCACGGGTTTTGCCCACGCCGGAAAAAATAACCTTGGATGCGTCGGCACCGGCAGCCAGCACGCGCTGAAGTTCGCCGCCGGAGACGATGTCGAATCCGCATCCCGCCTGTGCAAACACCTGAAGCACGCCCAGGGTCGAGTTGGCCTTCATGGCGTAGCAGATTTGCACCTTGCGGCCGGCGAAACCTCTTTGGTAGGCCGCCAGCGCCGAGAGCATTGCAGCCTTGGAATAGACAAACAGCGGCGTGCCATGACTCCGAGCCAGATCCCCAAGTCGGACGTCTTCGATCCACAACTGAGACCCGCGATAGGCGATGTGGGGGGCGCCGGGAAGGTGGTCGAGGCTCATGGGTTTCTTGGGGCAGTTGGCGCAGGCGATACAGCGGGGGCGCTGGCAGGCGCCGAAACGGGCGACGAGGCCGGCGTTCGGGGTAGATAAAGCGGACCCTTCTGCCCACATCCCCCGAGGCTCACCATGGTGGCGCCAAGGGCAAAAGGGCTCAATAGAATCAGGGATCTCACGTTCATAGGCAAATTGTAATGACCGACCAGGAATTCTTGGATCGCGCGGAAGCGCTTCTGGCTGGCGTGGAGGCCGGGTGTGACCGCATCAATGACCAGACCGATGCGGACATCGACAATCAGCGCGTTGGCGGCATGATCACACTGACGTTCGGCAATCGGAGCCAGATCGTGATCAACCTGCAGAAGCCGCTTCATGAAGTCTGGTTGGCCGCTCGATCCGGCGGTTACCACTTTCGGTTGGAGGGCGAACGCTGGATGGACACCAAGGGGCATGGAGAGTTCTTCGCGTGCCTATCGCGCAACGCGAGTGAGCAGGCGGGTGCCGAACTGACCTTCAGGGCGTGATCAGTTCTTGAACAGATCGAGAATGCGCTTTCGCTCGTCCGCCGGCGGGAGTTCCTGACTTGCACCGTTCGATGTTCCAGGTTTGGCACTGCGATCGTCCAGACCTAGATTGCTGACGCCGCTACCGTGCGCGAACTCGTCAAAGTACCACTCGCCGCCCGAGTTCACCACGCCGTCCGGCGGGCTGACCTCCGTGACCGGAACTCCTTTCAGGGCTGTCTCCATGAAACTGATCCAGACGGGCAGGCTGAGGCCGCCACCGGTCTCGCGGTCTCCCAGTGAACGGGGCGTGTCGTAACCCATCCAGACGACCGCCGCCACGGTGGGCTGATATCCGGCGAACCAGGTATCGATCGAATCGTTGGTGGTGCCCGTTTTTCCGTACAGATCGGGTCGCTTGAGAAGGGCCTGTGCCTTGGCCGCCGTTCCGGAGCGGGTCACTTCCTGGAGCAATCGGCTCATGACGAAGGCATTGCGGGCGTCGATGGACTGCGTGGAAGCATTCAAGGCCGGCGGCTTGATCTCCACCAGGGTCTTTCCCTTCTGGTCCGCAACGCGCGCAACCAGCCACGGGTTCACCCGGTGGCCACCATTGGCAAACACCGCGTACGCGGTAGCCATTTGCATTGGTGTGACGGAACCGGCCCCGAGGGCCATCGTCAGGTAAGGGGGATGTTTTTCCGCGTCGAAACCGAACCGCGTGATCCATTCCTGTGCGTTCTGTGCTCCAACGGCCTGAAGAATGCGGATGGAGACCATGTTCTTCGACCGGGCCAGTGCCGTACGAAGCGGCATCGGGCCTTCGAACTTTCCATCGTAGTTCTTGGGTTCCCAAGGTTGCCCGCCGGTCACGCCGGCGTCAAAAAACAGGGGCGCATCGTTGACGATGGTCGAGGGTGTGAACCCTTTTTCCAGCGCTGCGGAATAAATGAAAGGCTTGAAGCTGGAGCCGGGTTGCCGCCAGGCCTGCGTGACATGATTGAACTTGTTCTTGGCGAAATCGAAGCCGCCTACCAGCGCCCGGATGGCGCCGTCCCGGGGATCCAGTGCAACGAAAGCACCCTCCACCTCCGGCAATTGGGTGATTTCCCAGGTGTTCCTGGGAGTCCGCACGATACGAATGACTGCGCCAGGGCGAATCCTGATCTTCGGGGCGGCCTTTTCCGACAGTCCTGACTGCGCAGGCTTGAGGCCGTCCCCGGTGATCTCGATGCTTTCCCCGTTCTGTCGAACGGCGACAATCCTTTTCGAGTTGGCCTCCGTCACGACGGCCGACAGGACGTCGTCATTGTCGGGATGTTCCGACAACGCTTCGTCGATCGCATCTTCCAGTTCTTTCGGGTCCGTCGGCAGGTTGATGAATTGTTCCGGGCCACGATAGATCTGCCGGCGCTCGTAGTCCATGATGCCCTTTCGCAACGCACGGTAGGCCGCCTCCTGTTCGGTCGATCTGATGGTGGTATGAACATTCAGCCCGCGGGTGTAGGTTTCGTCCCCATACTGGGCATAGATCAACTGCCGAACGGTCTCCGCTACATATTCCGCATGAACGCGGGTGTTGTCCGCTGTGGTCTTGATAACCAACTGTTCCTTCTTCGCGGCTTCGGCTTGGGCGGCGGTGATGAACCCGTTTTCCTCCATCCGTTCAATGATGTACAGCTGCCTGGAGCGGGCCCGCTTCGGGTTGTTGATCGGGTTGAAGGCGGAGGGAGCCTTGGGCAGGCCGGCCAGCATGGCAGCTTCGGCAATCGTGATGTTCTTGACGGGTTTGCCGAAATAGGCTTCAGACGCGGCAGCAAAGCCGTACGCACGGTTTCCAAGAAAGATCTGGTTCATGTAGATTTCCAGAATCTGATCCTTGGTCAGCAAATGCTCAAGCTTGAACGTCAGCAGGATTTCGTAGATTTTTCTCGTGTACGTCTTCTCCGATGACAGGTACACGTTGCGCGCAACCTGCATGGTGATGGTGGAGGCGCCCTGGCTCTTGAATCGTCCCACGTTGGCCAGGCCGGCACGGATCACGCCCAGGTAGTCGACGCCGCCGTGCTGGTAGAAGCGAGCATCCTCAATCGACAGCACCGCGTCCTTCATGACCTTGAGGAACTCACCGATAGGCGTCAGGCTTCGTCGTTCTTCACCGAACTCGCCCATCAAGGCACCGTCCGAGGTGTAGACGCGCAAGGGAAGCTTTGGCCGGTAATCGGCGAGGTCCGAGATATCGGGCAGGTTGGGATAGGCAGCGGCCAACGCGATGGCCACCGCCAGCATGACCGACGCCACCACAGCCAGGATCAATCCCACACTCCATACAAGCAGGCGAACCAGCCGGGATTTCAAAGGCCGATCCACAGGGCCCGGACCGGCTGGATGGTTGGTGGCTTGAGGCGGGTGGTTCATCTTTTTTGTCGGCCCGAAATGGTCGCTTCATTATAAAAATTCGTCATGGCCGGACCGAAACGCTTGGTATGGGCATGTTACCTACGGCAACACTTACAGGGTGATTGGTTACCGAACTGGGTGCCGGCGGATGTTTGCGTAGGCTTTTGGCAACGGTTCTGACGCAGGAAAAACGGAAAATCCTTTGAAGCTCAAAGGCCTTACTGATAGCATTGAAGTGATTTCTTAAGTTTTCCGACTCAACAGCAGTCGGGTTCAGGGGACTGTCTTGATCTCATTGGGATCCTTATTTAGTCGTCAGCCAGCGCCGATGCTCGGTCTTGACGTCAGTTCTTCCAGTGTGAAACTGGTCGAGTTGAGCCGTGGATCTTCGGGTCAGTTGACCTTGGAGCGCTGTGCCATGGAACCGCTGGAGCGCGGATGGATTACAGACGGCAATATCGAAAAGTTTGATGAAGTGGCCGAGGCCGTGCGGCGCGTGGTCAAGAAAAGCGGGACCAGGACCAGGAACGTAGCCATGGCATTGCCGCCTTCCGCCGTGATCACCAAAAAGATCGTCCTTCCGGGCGGTTTGAGCGAACAGGAACTCGAGGTTCAGGTCGAGTCGGAAGCCAACCAGTACATCCCGTTTTCCCTGGACGAAGTCAGTCTCGATTTCTGCGTAATTGGCCCCAGCGGTTCGTCCGCTGGTGATGTGGATGTCCTGATCGCTGCGTCGCGGAAAGACAAGGTGCAAGACAGGCAGGGACTGGCTGAGGCTGCCGGCCTCAAACCGGTCATCCTGGACGTGGAGTCGTACGCGTCCAGGCTGGCGGTGGACCGGCTCATCGGCAACCTGCCGAACAACGGAGTCGACGCAATTGTTGCCCTGTTCGAGATCGGTGCCTACACCACCAGCATGCAGGTGATCCGGAATCAGGAAGTGCTATATGACCGTGACCAGGCGTTTGGTGGCGCACAGCTGACCCAGTTGATCGTCCGCCAATACGGCTTCTCGCCGGAGGAGGCGGAGGCGAAGAAGCGAAACGCCGAACTCCCCGACGACTACCACAGCAGTGTGTTGCAACCGTTTGTGGAGAGCATGGCCCAAGAAATCAGTCGTGCGATGCAGTTCTTTTTTACCAGCACACCCTATAACCGGGTCGACTATGCATTGCTTGCCGGCGGTTCGGCTGCTTTGGGGGGGCTGACGGCTGCGGTGACTCAGCAAACGTCGTTCCCTTGCAACCTGGTGGATCCTTTTGCAGGAATGGAAATCGGTGGCGGAGTTCGGGAGAACAAGTTGCGCCGTGAGGCACCGTCCTACCTTACCGCCTGCGGCCTTGCCATGCGGAGGTTTCTCCAGTGATCCTCATCAACTTGTTGCCCCATCGCGAGGCTGCGCGCAAGCGACGGCAGGAGACGTTTTACGTCGCCTTGGCGGCGTCTGCCTTGTTCGGCGTGTTGGTGGCTGGGCTAATTTATGCTTGGTACGAGGCGCAGATCTCCAACCAGCGTAGCCGGAACCAGTTCTTGCAAACCGAGATCAAGAGGCTTGAGGCTCAAATCAAGGATGTTGCAACGTTGCAGGCCGAGATTGCTTCATTGCGCGCGCGTCAACAAGCTGTCGAAGACCTGCAGGCCGATCGAAATCTACCGGTCCATCTCCTGAATGAAATCTCCCGGCAACTTCCGGAGGGCGTTTTCCTCAGTTCGCTTCGTCACCAGAACCTGTCTGTAACGATCACGGGAACCGCTCAGTCGAACGAACGGGTGTCCGAGTTGCTGCGCAATTTCTCCTATAACAGCCCTTGGCTGACCAAACCCGAGTTGGTTGAAATCGTTGCGGGTATCCAGGCGCTCTCACCCCGAGATCAGCGCAGGGTCGCGAACTTCACGATGCGTGTTCAATTGCGTCGGTCCAGCGAAGTCGTCGCGGCTGCGATGCCAGTGAGTGCTGTGTCGACGCCGAGTGGGGCTGCATCCGCCGTAGCAGGCGTGGCGACGGGAACTGCAGGCCCAGCGTCGTCCTTGGCGAACACGGCGGCAATGGCGGCCGGGCCTGCTAAGGGTGCGTCCGCGCCAGTTCGTGCCGGGTCTGCGCCGGTTTCGAAGCCATAGGGAGGGCAAGAGATGGCGACCCGAAAAAATCAGACGGCAGAGGCCACGGCATTCCTTGCAGGCCTTCAAAAACAGTTTCGCAATCTGGACCCGAACAATCCTGCCGTATGGCCCGCTCTTCCGCGGTACCTGCTGTTTGCCTTGATTGCTTTGGGCGTCGTAGCCGCGTTATGGTATTTCTGGCTGAAGGACTCCGATGCGGAACTGCAATCCGAGCGAGCGAAAGAACTCACGCTTCGCGAGGATTACAAGAAAAAGCTGACACAAGCGGTCAATCTCGACGCATTGCGAAAGCAACGCGAACAGGTGTTGGTGTACGTGACGCAACTTGAAAAACAGCTGCCGAGCAAGGCCGAAATGGATGCACTGTTGTCGGACATCAATCAGGCCGGCATAGGACGCAGTCTCCAGTTCGAGTTGTTCCGTCCGGGTCAGGTCAGCGTCAAGGAGTACTACGCGGAACTGCCCATAGCAATACGGGTGACGGGGTCGTACAACGATATCGGACTGTTTTCCTCCGACATCGCCCATCTGTCCCGGATTGTGACTCTGAACAACCTGACGATTTTGCCGGGACGGGATGGCTTTCTTTCGCTTGATGCGACCGCAAGAACGTTCCGGTATTTGGATCCTGAAGAAATCGCGGTCCAGCGCCGCGCGGCAGCGCCGGCAGGGGGCAAGAAATGATCGTCCGTGGAATCGTCTGGATTGGGGTTCCATTGCTTTTTCTGAGCGGCTGCATGGATTCAGGGCATGAAGAACTGCAGCAGTGGATGAACGAGCAACGAAGCATGGCGAAGCCACAGGTCACCCCGATTCCTGCTCCCAAGAAGTTCCTCCCTCAGGACTTTGCCCCTGATCATGGTGCCGAACCGTTCAGTGGCGCACGATTGATGCATGCGTTGCGAAAGGAATCGGGCAAGGCCACTGCCAACGCTGAATTGGTGGCGCCCGAACTCAGTCGTCGAAAAGAGCCTCTTGAGAGCATGCCCTTGGACAGCATCAAAATGGTGGACAGCCTATTGAAAGCAGGGCAACTGGTCGCGATTGTCAAGGTGGACAATTTACTTCATCAAGTTAAACCCGGGAATTATCTCGGTCCCAATTACGGTCGGATCATGAAGGTCACCGAAACCGAAATCGTCTTGCGCGAGATCGTTCAGGATGCTGCAGGGGAATGGATCGAACGCACTGCGAATCTGCAGTTGCAAGAGAGGGCAAAATGAGCAACAGGCCGAATCCAATGATGTGTTTTCTTTTCCGAGGCATGGTCGCATGTACCATGACATTCGTGAGCCTGGTTGTTCAGGCGCAGAACGCGATCGAATCAGTCACGGCATCAATCCAAGGTGGGGTTGAGGTGATTCGCGTTGACACTTCGCAGCCTCTTCAAGCCTTGCCAGGTGGGTTTTCGATCCAGACACCCGCTCGCATCGCCCTGGATTTTCCAGGGGTTTCCAATGGCATGGGTCGTCCCAGTGTCGATGTCAATCAGGGGAACATCAGATCGGTCAATGTGGTTCAGGCGGGCGACCGAAGCAGATTGGTCTTGAATCTGAAGCAGGCCACCAATTACAGAGCAGAAATCAGGGGCAAGAGTCTTTATGTGTCGCTTGATCCCGTCGCGACGCCGGCAGCCGCCTCAATGGCTGCGACAGTCTTTTCTGAGAACCGTAATCGGGATGTGCTTGCGATCAAAGATCTGGATTTCCGTCGGGGCGCGGAGGGTGCCGGGCGGGTCATTGTCGACCTGGCGAACAGCCAGGTGGGCGTTGACATCAAGCCCCAAGGCCAGACCCTGGTGGTGGAATTCCTCAAGTCTTCGTTACCGGAAGGGATGAGGAGAAGGTTGGATGTGTCTGACTTTGGAACACCTGTTCAGTCGGTCACGACGTTCCAGACTGGCGATCGGGTGCGAATGGTGATTGAACCTCGGGGAGCATGGGAACACAGCGCCTACCAAAGTGACAATCAGTTCGTGGTTGAGGTTCGTCCTCAACGAGTGGACGCAGGCAAACTGACCCAAGGCACGGGATTTACGGGCGAGAAGCTTTCGCTCAACTTCCAGAATATCGAGGT
>Ga0116141_10004136_pt1 | contig 12235 bp, 25 predicted proteins | sample AD_UKC097_MetaG_FD_89744 | JGI IMG/M metagenome (GOLD analysis project Ga0116141, IMG submission 89744) | Active sludge microbial communities of municipal wastewater-treating anaerobic digesters from USA - AD_UKC097_MetaG | ecosystem: Engineered > Bioreactor > Anaerobic > Digestate | place: USA... | reverse complement strand
TTTGGGAAACATAAAGGACAAACCTTAGAATATGTTCTGCAAAATCATGGCACTTATGCTGTTTGGTGTCTAAAAAACATTCCGAATTTCAATATTGAGCCTAAAGAATTGCAAGAAAGATTTTTAATAGGGTACCAGCAATGGAAAGATAAAAAATACGACTCTAGCCCTTTTTCTTCAAGCGAACTGGGCGAAGCAGAGGATTGGGAAAATTCTACCACTTGTCCGTGGTAATTTTATCATTGTGGTTTCAAAAAAAATCTTGTATACAGGTATGGATGATATTTACGAGGAACCGACTGCCCACACCCAGGTTGACGAGATGTGGGACTTTTACGCGGAGCTTATGGAGGAGGAGCATCCGCGCGTTGACTTTGGCGGACATGATGTTCCGTCAGGCAATGTGATTGGCCTTCTCCCTTTTTGACATAACGATATGCAGAAATGTTTGAAACATCTGCTCGCCTGTTTCCACCTAAGGGACAAAGGCAGCAGACTCCTTGACCATGTGGAGTGGTTCAGGGAAAACGGGTTCATGAATCCCGACTATACCGTGTCAGGGACAGGACTGAAGGAGATAAAACCGATAGTGTCTTCAAAGGATGATCTCTCTGGACTGTACGACAGGCTGAAGGAGATCTTCCCGTCTGGCAACCAGGACGGCACCGGCTATCCGTGGAGAGGTGTCAGGTCCATTGTCGTCAAGAAACTGGCGAAGATCATGGCTGACAACGGCATAACAGAGGATGAGGTCATCAGGGCGGCCGAACTCTACTGGTCATCCCAGTTCGACTCAAGGAAGAGACGTATACTCACCTATTTCATCTCCAAGAAGGAGAAGGGCGGTGAGGAGACTTCCGACCTGCTTGAGATGGTCCAGAGACTGAAGAACGAGGACGAATATCGGGATAACAGTTCTGACAGCCTTGTTTTTGCCGATTAGAGGGCGTTTCAGAGGCTTTTGCTAATTTTGCGACAGATTAGCTATGTTTGGAAAAAAAGTGCCTGAAAAGTCTGTTTCTGTGCAAGAAATGGAAAGAGCGGTTGAGAAAGCCAACAGAAAAATAATGGAGGCTTACAAAAGGATAAGCGTTCTCGATGCCGGGACACCGTTCCAGGAGGCTCTCTCAAAGCTGGAGGACACAGCGATAGAGTTAAAGAAAAAATGCGGGATGCCCTATGTGTCAGGAACGAAAATAGGGACATTCGGCGATTTGTTGAACAAAAAGAAATGTTTGTGAAACCGCAGAACACAAATACGATCTGATGTTCGGTGAAAAACGATAGACAAATGACAACAGAAAACTACACCATGACACAGGCTGTGAAGGACCTGGTCATATTCAAGAGAAAATACTGCTTCCTCAAGTGCGAGGGCGTATGGCAGTACAGGGTCGGCGACGTGGAGAAAAAGGACCTGCCAGTCATCGGCCGTCTTAAAGAAAAAGGTCTGATAACAAAGTTCACCATACTCGGCAACATAACCGACAGGGGACTTGAAAAACTGGGATTGAGATGAAGAGAATCTGGTTTGTGAGCGAATGGTGCGAGTCTATCGCCAAACAGTTTGTGACGGTCATGCAGGAAAGACCTGAGATAATGGCGTCGAAGGACTCTTTAGTCCTGCTCAACGGCATGGCTGACCATGAGTTAAGCAAAGCCTTCTGCATGGAGGAGGACAAATGGAAAGCTCTGACAGGAATGACAGAGATCAAGTCTGAGACAGTGTACTCGGCTGAAATAACTTTCAACAACATTAAAGAGACTGACAATGGCGACTACATCGAAAACAAAAGAGACTGATGGCAGCCTTGAGGAAAGACTGCTGAGAATACAGTGCGAGCTGACTGTCAAAAAGGAGAAATCGGCTATAGGAGGCAGGTATGTCTACAGGACAGCCGAACAGATCATGGAGGCTATGAAACCTCTTATGCAGAGGGAGAAACTGTTCGGCTATTTCCATGACGAGAAGATCCTCCAGGGACCTGTGTTCCATACCGAATACACAGTAAGGGACATGGAAGGGAACAGCATATCGACACAATACGAGATTTTGCTGGACACATCGCTCAACGGAATGAGCAAGGGTCAGATGTCGGGAGCGTCCGCGTCATACGCCAGGAAATACCTCCTTTGCGGTCTCTTCTGCATTGACGGAGGCGACCATGACCTCGACAACCCTGTTGTGAACATGGCAGTCACACAGACAGAGAGGGAGACTGACGAGATAAAGAGGGTTGTGGAGTCCGCAAAAGACATCGAGGCTCTCAAGAGCGTGTACGAGAAACACAAGGAGGCTGTAGACGCCGACAATGACCTCAAGAAGCTGTTCTCGGAGGCTAAGCTGAGGGTATCATCTCAAAAATAAGGCTGTTTTCTTGTTTCGGAAGGAAGGACGGAGTATCTTTGCGGAAACGTCCAACCAACCGTAACAAGACATGAAGACATATCAGATGGAAAAACTCAGACAGATAAGGACATCCATGCTGACCATAAGGCAGAGGATGGAGAAGCTCGGACTCTTCTGTGAGGGGTGTTCGAGGATAGAGGGCAACGGCAATGACGACCTTGGGGAACTCGGCAGGGGCATAGAGCATGTGTCCATGCAGATGGAGGACCTCATATCGGACACTTTCGAGGAGGAATAGGCATGGCGGTCAGGGAAGACATAGAGGGCAAGATCCTCAGGGAGAAGTCAGCCATAGACGGCATGCTTCTCGAACTGTCCAGGGTATGCTACGAGGCGTCAAGGCACGAGGGCAAGGACAACCTCTCCATAAGGCACAACATGCTCATATGCGAGAGGACACTGTACTATATGAAACGCCAGCTGGACAGGCTGGTGAGAGACTATATCGGAGAACCGGAAAAACAATAAAACAAAAGATGGAACAACATAAGATCAACGAAAGGGATTACCACCTATATATCAGCGAGGTGCTTATCCAGTGGGAGAAAGGAAAGACCAAGAAGCAGATAGCCGACTGGGTCAAGCTTCCTGTAAAGGAGGTAGAGAGAATAATCAACAATAACAACTACAGCAAATAAGAAGATGGGATTCAAGAACAAAGGAGAAAATGGCGGCGGAGGGTCGTTCAAGACATATGCCGGAGTGGGCTCGTTCATAGCGGTAACAGCCAATCCGACAGCCGCTGAAGAGGCTGAGATCAAGGGATCGTCACCAAAGGAGAACGAGAACGTCTATTTCTCAAAGGGAAACGACGGCATAGGAGTGTTGAAAGTCAACGTGTGGATGAGAAGCGTCGACTACGGCTTCACAGTCCCTGTCAGATTCTCTGTGAAGAACCAGATGATGGTGACTGAGAAAGACGGAGTCAAGAAGCTCAAGGTCATCGACAAGTTCGGATCCACGGCATGGGTGACACAGGACGAGTTCAAGGCAAAGGCTATTCCGCTTGTCTAAGGTGAGCCAGCCAAGATTTCAGCCGAATACCGTCCGTGTTACAAGGGTGAGGAGGAGATAGTGTCCTTCATCAGGACTCTGCTCAATCTGAGAAAAGGGAACGAGGGATGTCTTGACTCAGTGCCTGAAATAGGCAAGGATGACGGAGCGTCACTTGTGACTGAGGTAAGAGAGGCTTTGTTACTGGCTGGAGACAACAAGATCAAGCTTGTCATTGGCACAAGAGTGTACAACAACAGCCTGTACATGAACGCCAACGCAAGGTATTTCCTGCCATCATGGAAGGATGACGTGTCATATGTGCAGGGCAAGATACTGCAGGACCAGCAGCGCGGTTTCGACAGCGACACAACGTATGTATTCACTGACCTCGCGGAGATAACAGCCAAGCCGACAGACCACAGCCATACGGCTGAGACAACTGATACTGTGGATAACGGAGGCGACCTGTTCAATACTGATACTGTGGATAACGGAGGCGACCTGTTCAATATGCCTGCAGGAAATGAGAACCAAGCAGAGGCTGACCCGTTCTCGCAACCTGTGACAGAGACAGCTGAAGACCCTGAAATTCCTTTCTAAAAACAAATAAAAGACTCCAGAAAGTGGCTGAGGCGGAGCGATACCGCCCTGGAGTCCAATACTAACAATCAAAACAAAACAAGATGGAAAAGAAATTTGAGATGATACCTGAAGGAAAACTCTTCAGAATAAAGGCTTTAAGAGACTTTGGAGACGTCAAAAAAGGCGATCTTGGCGGACTGATAGAGAGCGAGACGAACCTCTCCCAAGAAGGGGACTGCTGGATATATGAAGATGCCGTAATCTGTGGAAATGCTGAGATCTGTGACAATGCTGAGATCTGTGGCAATGCTGAGATCTGTGACAATGCTAAGGTCTACGGCAATGCTAAGGTCCGTGGCGATGCTTGGATCTGTGGCGATGCTTGGATCTACGGCGATGCTAAGGTCTGTGACAATGCTAATGTCTGTGACAATGCTAAGATCTTTGACAACGCTAAGGTCTTTGACAACGCTAAGGTCTACGGCGATGCTAAGGTCTGTGGCAAAACTAAGGTCTGTGGCAAAACTAAGGTCTACGGCAATGCTTGGATCTACGGCGATGCTTGGATCTACGGCGATGCTGAGGTCTTTGGCAATGCTGAGGTCGGTGGCGATGCTGAGGTCTGTGGCGATGCGGACTATATAGTATTCAAAAATTGGTGGAGTTCCGGACGTTATTTCACTTGGACTCGTTCTAACAACATGTGGAGCGTAGGTTGTTTCTACGGCACAGGAGAGGAACTTGTCGAAAAAGCCTATGCGGACTCAAAGGAAAAGGGTGAACAATACAAACTGATAGTCGAATATGTAGAACGAATAAAGAATGTTCAGATATGCAAACAGGACAGTATCGCTCCAGGAAAAGATGGCGATAATGACTGACGATATGCTGCTGTCCAGGTTTTTTCCAGATATAAGGAAGATACCATGTGTCATAAAGGCTCCGTACAGGGATGACAAACATCCGTCCATGTCCCTGTATGTGAGCAAGACAACAGGCAAGGTAATGTTCAGGGATTTCTCGAAGGGCGATTCGGGAAGCCTGCTTGACCTCATAGCCAGAGTGTCAAGGCTCTCGTTCGGAGATACAGTGGACATGATATGGGAGAGACATGCCATAGACCCTGTGAGAGTAAGCGTATCCAGACCTGTGAGGAAAATCCAGTCTTCAGGATGCCAGCTTCAGGTTAAGGACAGAGCATGGACAGACACAGACTTCGCATACTGGGAGTCATACGGAGTAGACAGAATGACACTGCTCTCGGAGAAAGTGGTACCTATAAGCCACTATTTCATAGGCGAGAGGATGTACGTGGCGGACAGACTGGCATATGCCTTCATAGAGCATATGGACGGAAAAGCGTACTACAAGGTGTACCAGCCTATGAACACATGCGGCAACAAGTGGAGGAACAACTATCCTCCCGGAACATTCAGCCTGTACTCGTCATTGCCAGAGACCCATTACCTGTGCTGTGTGTGCTCATCACTCAAGGACGCCTTGTGCCTGAGGTCGCAGACAGGAGTGCCAGCCATAGCCCCACAGGGAGAGGGTTATGACATACCTGACGATGTGGTGGAAGACCTCAACAGACGATTCGGCAGAGTTGTCCTCTTCTATGACAACGACGAGGCTGGAGTGTCCTATATGAGAAAACAGAGCGAGAGAACAGGATGGGATTATATGGTGCTCAAGGACAAAGAGGCAAAGGACATAAGCGACACATACAAGATGTTCGGCAAGGACAAGTTCAAAGAGAAAATAACAGAATTATTCAACGAATTATGGATAACAATATGACAACATTCACTATGATCAACGGAAACCCAGTGTCGATAGGCGACACCGTGTATTTCGAGTATATCATAGACTCCTTCTACGGAAGGACGAGAGCCAAATGTACGGAGACACTCACGGTAGAGAACGCCGCAAGGCTCATGGACATGGGAGTACTCAAGAAAGAGTACTGGAAGATAGCAGAGGCGGGAGGAGCCACAGCGGAGGATAACGTGCAGCATAATTTCACTGACAACAACTGCCGCATGATGGACAATATGGTGCGTGAGAGAAGGGCTGTAAGATGGAAGATGTTCCTAAGCGTCAACCCTCTATGGAAGAAACCGTTCGACGACAACACTGACTTCATCCACTGGTTCGCCATGAAGAAGATGCATATGGAGTGGAACATCTTCGCGGACATGCTGAGACGAGGAGAGTTTTACATGGACGAGACAGCCAAAGCCATGGTTGAGGAGAACGCGCGCTTATGCGACGAGAAGTTCGACATACGCATGAGGGAATATGACATACACGACATAAAGGGTCTGTACGTCATAAGGAACAACGAGAGGAACGGCAGATGGGTATTCGAGCCTGAGCTGGTCACAGACAGGGACGCCATCATGGAGATAGTGTCAGAGGAGAAACCGTTCTACAGACTGCTTGATGACTGCAGCAGCTTCTGCGGCACACTGAACAAAATATTCTACGGCTATGCCACAGATAAAGAACGTAAGAAAGACTGAGTTATGCGGAGAGTCGTTCAAAAGCAGGCTTGAGGCCCAGGCGTACATCTTCATGAAGCCTCTCTTCGACCATGTGGGATATGAGGAGACAACCTTTGTTTTGCAGGAGAGCTATTATCCTGAATCAGACATATATGCTCCTGACAAGAAGACAAAGAGGCTGAAGCTCCACAAAGAGAAGATACGTGACATAAAATACACAGTGGACTTCACAGTGGTACACAACGGCATAACATACTACGTGGAGACAAAAGGCATGGTGCAGGAACTGTACGCCCTGAAGAAAAAAATACTCTTCAAAGACAGGAATATAGTGTTCTTTGAGGTGCACAACAAAAGACAGCTGATGGAGGCGATAGAGATGATAAAAAAACAACAAAAAAACTGACAAAGATGAAAAGACTCAAAGACATAGCCCTTGACTGGGATGACGACAAATACTACCACACGGGCATGCACCATTCGACACTGAGCAGGTACATCAACGAAGGGTATGAGGGCATACGCAAGATAAACGAACCGCTGCACAGTCCTGCCCTGACGTTCGGAAGCATGGTCGACGTCCTTATCACAGAGGGTGAGGACGCTTTTGACAGAAAGTTCTCGATAGGATGCTGCGGACTGTCAGACAAGGTGAAAACCATAGTGGAGACATTGTACAGCTCCTACGGCAGGATATACAAGGATTTCAGCTCCATACCTTATGATGTCGTATCCAACGTGGCGAAGGAATGCGGCTACTACAGCGACAACAAGTTCGACAAATACAGGTACGACAGACTTATGGCGGCTGCTCAGAGTGTGGACCAGTACTACCAGAATCTGAGGTCGGGCAAAACAGTTGTAGACATAGACGAGGCGTCCAAGGCATATGCGTGCCGTGACAGACTGCTGGTGTCGGAAACGACCAAAGGCTATTTCTCCGAGAGCAAGGACGAGTCGGTGGAGAAAGTCTACCAGGCTGTGTTCGCCGAGGAGATAGACGGCATCCTGTACGCTATCAAGCTCGACCTTGTCATAGTGGACCATGACATGAAGACCATCACCCTCTGTGATCTGAAGACAACAGGTATCATAGAGGCGGTGTTCGCCAAGTCGTTCGTCAAGTTCGCGTATGACATACAGGCGAGACTATACTACAGGGTCATAAAGAAAGCTATCGAGAAAGACGACTATTTCAAGGATTTCACCGTATTCAGTGACTTCAGGTTCATCGTTATCAACAAGGATTCGCTCGACCCTCTGGTGTTCAGCTTCGACGCCGACAGGGAAGGTGACATAAAGATAGGCTATATACGCCTGCGTGACCCGTTTGACGTGGCGAAGGAAGTGGACTCTTATCTCAAAGACGAGAAGAAACTTCCGTATGACATATCAAGGGACAAAGCCAACGACATCGAAAACATTCTGTTGGCTCAGTCAATGAAACTTTAATTCCAAAAACAGATGATATGAGGAAGGTCTCTCTGTGAAGAGGGGTCTTCCTTTGACATTAAAAAAGAGACACAATGAAAAGAAGATTATTTCCGCACAAACGCCATGACATAGAGTACGGCGACGTGCTATGCTACAATGACAGGTGCGACGACGTGATAGCGTACCTGAGAGAGTTCAACCTCTGCTCGATGGAATGCGTAGAAGACAGCCAGGTATCGGAACACGAGATCAGCGAGGATGACCTCAAGAACGCCATCGACCATCTCGACGACATAGAGGACGTCGGTCTAGATGATATGCGTAATCTGCTCATCTCTCTGTATGAGATATGCTCTACAAAAGACGGATTAATACATTTCAGCGTAACATGCTCATTTCATATTACCGATGTCATATGACAGAGGAACAGAGAATAGCGTGCGAGGATGTCAAGAAAGCTCTTGAAAGAGCCAATAACCTTGGTGTGCTGGTAGTGGCTGACATAGCGGACTTGAAGCTGTACGCCATTGACGACACGGAGGACGACATCTTCATAAGAAACGTGACAAGAGACGAGGAAGCTGACATAGACGAGAAAGAGCACGACAAGATACTCAGCGAAGGGATTGTGCTTGACGAGATGCTGTGCTATGTGGACGAGTTCAGCTACCTTCAAAAACTTAAGTTCAACTATAAAAACATTTGACAATGAGAGACACTTTTGATTTTTATCCTAAAAAGGCATATGTAAAAGACTCGGCTCTTGGACAAGAGTTCAATGGCTCCGTTTGCGAAGTGGATGTTCTGATGAGGTTAAGCGACGGAGCAGACAACGACGAGAACAGAGACACAGTACAGGTGTCATTCTACGGCAAGAAATTCTTGGTCAAAGGAGGCGACCTGTACCAGGGAAGCGACATGAAATCTGGGTTCACAAGAGGCGCTTTCCATATATCAAGCAGGGATATGTTCGCCGCTATGAACCCCACAGAGCTCTATTTCATGACAGACGAGGGTATCGTCGGAGGCGAGGATATGAGACTCAAAGTATGGTCAAGAAACAAAAACGTGTGTGTCTTCGGAAATGACAATGAGACATATAACCTCCCTGAAAGAACATACAAAGACAAGCTCACTTGTTTAGACTGCGAGAACTACAATGTCAAACGTGTGGGAGAGGACGGCAAAATCACTGAAGAAAAGATTGAGGGACGTTTCTCAGCCTACAGGCTTGACAAGGAGCAGATGAAACTTGTGCAGGAGTTCGAGACTGTATACAGGAAGCTCGTCGACGCAAAAGTGGTACTGACGACAATATCTGGATATGACAGCGTCTACGCATATAGCGAAAAGAAAAAGAATCTCTCTTTCGAGGATTTTGTGGACGCGGGAGACAGAAGGATACCTGACGAGATAGCGTACTGCCTTGACATGTCAGTGTCATACGAGTCGGAAGACTTCGGCACATGCATACCGGAATAATAACTTATTGTATAACCAAAAAAAACAAGAAAATGATAGTTTACGTAAAATCATCGGCATTCAAAGACAAGTGTACAAAACATGGCATTATGGAGTGTTCTGTCCTTACAGGCGAGCTGTTCAAAAACCAGTACACAGTGTCTGACCAGTCCAATAACCTTGCGAAAGTGGAGTTGAAAGATATGTTCCTGGACAAGGAAATGACAAGACCTGTTAAAGAAGACCGTTTCACAGTCAGCGGAATCGACTGCAAAGGCTCAAAAGAAGGAGCGGTCAAGATAGAAGGCAATGTCTATGAGGGCAAGATCTTCCTGAGAACATGGAACGAAGACCTGAACCACTGTATCATAGAAGTGGCTGGTCAAACAGCCGACATGAACCATATCAGCAAAATCTATCCGTCAAAGAAAGCTCTCATCAACGACATAGGTGTCACCGTGCATAATCTTGACGGCACAGAAGAGGAGATAGGAGGATTTTTCAAGAGATGCTCATTGTCCGACGAAGACTTCAAACTTATTGATGATGTAAAACACTCCGTAGAAAAATGTCTGAAGGCTGGAATCAAACTGGGATATAACGTATATGAGAACCGCCTATACGCTGTCAAAGACAAGGACGAACTTTTGACAACTGACACAACATACGACAAGGACCCAGAAAATGTATTGCCTGCAGACAGATATATTGTTGTATGCGGAGACATAAGCGAGCTTACTGATGAATATGGATATGTATTGATAGAACAAGAACAGGAAAATGATTGAATTGACAAGATGCCGTGTTGACATGACAAATCCAAAGAAAACAGTCGTGACTCCCACAAAAAGGATAACATTCCGTGTGGACAGCATAACGGCTGTTGAGGAAGAATCTTTCGCGACTAAGGTATGGGCTGGCTCTACATTCCATTATGTCACGGAACCATACGAATATATTGTTGAACGAATCAAAAGCTTAAGACAATGAACAACGAGGAATTTACAGAGAGAGTAAGGGAGAAGATTGAGGAGCTCAGAGAAAAAGGCTCAGACTATGACGAAAACAGGGCTGAGGCTCTGGAAATGCTGTTCGACTACCTCGACTCGAGCCAGTTCGGAGACAAGGAGACAGTGGACCTTGAGCTTGATGACTTGGCTTCATTGGACACAACGAGCACACAACGTTTCTTCAGAGAAATGGTTGACGGAGGTGCTTTCGACATGAACTGCCAACAGATCTTTGAGAGGTTCTTCACAGGAGACTGGGACTTTTTCGCAGGTTATGAGGCTAGAAAACTGGCTGAAGCATGGGAGATAATAAAACAAATAAAGGAGAAGCAATGAAAAGGAATCCAAAAGAAGTGGCTGAAAAGCTGATAAACGGCAAAGTAGCCGAGAGAGAGAAGCTGATAAACGAGCATAATGACAAAATAGCCTTAATCGAAAGGCTGAAGTCAGCGATCCCGTCCTTTAATGGAAAGACATATAACGTCAAGATTCTTGAGGCTATAAACAAGACAATCACGGAAAAGGACGACTCATATGTCATAAGTTTATGCAACGGATGGAACGGGAACTACCTGAAAGACGGCAAAGGAGCCTTGTTTGAAGCCAGGATAAAGACCATAACTTATGACAAGAGAGTCATATACAGAAGCATGGACAATCCGTCATGGGAGATACCTATTATCTTTTCAGAGAAAAGGAAAATAGACGCTGAAGAAACAGTGAAGGCCCTTGATTACCTTGTCAAAAGACTTATGGGAGACATACGAAACTATGGACTTAAGATAGAGAACTTCAGAAAGTGCCATGATCCACTTGTCAAATATGTTGAGGCGTGCAACGAGCTCGACGATATACCTGGCTCATTATATCTGCCCATATCAGATGAGATAAGATATATAGGGGTAGGCTTTCTGGACAAACTGAATTCTGAAGAGGAGGTGTACAATGACATAAGACAGAAAATCATCTTCTGACAAACCAATCCGGGCAAAGTGGCTAAGGCGGAACGATACCGCCGCCCGGAACTATGTTTAACTAAAAAAAAGTAAAAACAATGAAACAAGTTAGTCTAAAATTTTTGAAGACTCTGATAAAGGAGAACAAGGCAAAGGACATAACAAAAGGAACTTATCCTGAAGGACTCGAAAAGATAGCTTATTCGAGCGGGAAATTAGGAATTAACGGAGGTCTGTTGATTGACGAAAACGGAGTGTTGTATGCGATTGTAGGACGTTATGCCAATCTATTCAGACTATTTTGATTAAAAGAAGTTTTTAACAACTAAAAATAACAGAAAATGACAACAAAAGAGATTCTAGAATGCAAGAAAGCTTTATTTATCCCAGTAAAAGGGGAAATAAAAGAAATTGAACCAGAGAATGGTACAGACTTTCTGTTCGGAGAAGTTTGCGACCTTTTGAACATTGATTATGTTGAACGTGTTCACATTCCTAACGATTATAACAAAATAATGTTAGTAGACGAAGACGGTATGCTCAATCTAACTATCAACGATAGAGCTTCTGCGTTTTGTTCTGATTGTTATCAGTCTTCATGTACCATTTTTGGTGATGTATTGGTAGTGTTTAACAATCAATTCTAATAACTTAACGTATGATACAGATCCCAGAGAATACATATGTCGCTCCAACAGAAGTGCGTGAAGACGTAATGGAGAAACTTGTGAAAACATTTTTGGCTGGATGTGAGATAGTAGTTGCAAGCTATAACGACAAATTCGTTCACAAATGGATTTGGTCGACACCTTTACCAGGGTACAGCGAGTTTCCTTTTGACCGCGACATTGACAAAAGACCGCAAGATATTCGTATGAG
>Ga0116141_10004123_pt1 | contig 12257 bp, 8 predicted proteins | sample AD_UKC097_MetaG_FD_89744 | JGI IMG/M metagenome (GOLD analysis project Ga0116141, IMG submission 89744) | Active sludge microbial communities of municipal wastewater-treating anaerobic digesters from USA - AD_UKC097_MetaG | ecosystem: Engineered > Bioreactor > Anaerobic > Digestate | place: USA... | reverse complement strand
GTGTTAAGTGTTATCCGCTTCGCGGATTAGGTATTATTTTTGGGGAAGTGCTTGGTGATTCAATCACTCTTTAAAGGAAATCGAAGTTTATGAAAAATTCACTATTTTTTACAGACAGGGAGGCTCACGAGAGCTATTCCCTTTCAAATCAGTTCGCTGAACATCTCGAGTTTATTCTCGTAAAAACCCGCCAGACCGTCACAAATAACGACATGTACTACGCCCTCTCCCTCTCGATCAGGGACAGACTCGTGAGGAACTGGCTGCGTACACAGCATGTGTACAACACAAAAGATGTAAAAAAGGTATATTACCTCTCGCTTGAGTTCCTGATGGGTCGCCTGCTCGGTAATGCCCTGATAAACATGGACTACTACGAGGAGTGCCGCAAGATCCTCAGGAAAGATGAATATGTTCTTGAAGACATCATCGAACTTGAGCACGATATGGCGCTCGGAAATGGCGGTCTGGGTAGGCTTGCAGCGTGTTTCCTCGACTCGATGGCCACACTTCAGTTGCCCGCGTTCGGGTATGGCATCCGCTACGAGTTCGGTATCTTCAAACAGGAGATAGTTAACGGCCGTCAGCAGGAGCAGCCAGACTACTGGCTGGCCTACGGCTGTCCGTGGGAGATCCCGAGGCGTGAACTTACATTCAAGGTTCGCTTTTTCGGCCGGGTGGTAACGGTAAGAACCCCCGATGGAAAGTTGAAACACAACTGGATCGATACCGAAAACATCCTCGCCGCGGCGTACGATGTGCCGGTGCCGGGATACAAGTCGGACACTGTTAACAACCTCAGGCTTTGGGCTGCCCGCGCGAACGAGGAGTTCAACTTCAAAGATTTCAACGAGGGTAACTATGTCGCAGCGGTTGAAGGCAAGAACATCTCCGAGAACATTTCGAAGGTGCTCTACCCGAACGACAGTTACACAGAAGGGAAATTCCTCCGTCTGAAGCAGCAATACTTCTTCTCTTCCGCGTCACTTCAGGATATCATACGGAAGTACCAGATCAACCATAAAACTTTCGAGAAATTCCCCGAAAAAGTGGCGATACAGCTCAACGACACGCACCCCGTGATCGCTATCCCCGAGCTTATGCGTATCCTGATGGATGAGTACAATCTTCCTTGGGATGAAGCATGGAGGATAACAACAGGTACCTTTGCTTACACGAATCACACCGTGGTTCCCGAGGCGCTCGAGGAATGGTCGGTTTCGATCTTCGAGGAACTGCTGCCAAGGCACCTCCAGATCATTTATGATATCAACCACAACTTCCTTACCGATGTAAAGGAAAAGTATAACCTCTCCGACGAAGTTGTATCGAGGATCTCAATAATCCGTGAGAGTCCTGATAAAAGGATCAGGATGGCGAACCTTGCCATCGTATGCAGTCACTCCGTTAATGGTGTGGCGGCACTTCACTCTGATATCCTGAAACAGCTTATTTTTAACGATTTCTACAGGATATTCCCGAAGAAATTCAAGAATGTCACCAACGGCATCACATTCCGCCGCTGGATCCGTCACGCGAACCCGCTCCTGTCATCACTCATTTCCGACAGGATCGGGGAAGATTGGATACTTCACAACGACAAGATCCGCGACATCGAAAAATTCGCGGATGACCCCGAGTTCCTGAACGACTGGAGTCATGTGAAGTGGTTCAACAAGCAACTTCTTGCCAAATTCATAAAGAGTGAGTACGGGATCACGGTTTCAACCGATTCGATCTTCGATGTTCACATCAAGAGGTTCCACGAGTATAAGCGCCAGCTTCTCAATGTCCTGCATGTGATCACACTTTACAACCGCATAAAGGAAAACCCCCGTTACGACGCGGTTCCCAGAACCGTCATTTTCGCGGGGAAGGCGGCTCCTGCTTACCACATGGCGAAGCTTGTGATAAAGCTGATACACGCAGTTGGTGATGTGGTGAACAACGATCCCGCGGTTGGCGACAAGCTCAAAGTTGTGTTTATCGCCAACTATGGTGTTTCACTCGCCGAGAGGATCATACCCGCTGCTGATCTTTCAGAGCAGATCTCAACCGCCGGCCTTGAAGCTTCCGGAACGGGCAACATGAAGTTCGCCCTGAACGGTGCGCTTACGATCGGTACCATGGACGGAGCGAATATCGAGATCCGGGAAGAAGTGGGTGATGATAACATCTTCATTTTCGGTCTTCTGGCAGATGAAGTGCTGGCACTCAGGGCTTCCGGATACAATCCGAAAGAGTACTACGACAGAAACCCTGAACTACGCCGCGTTATAAACATGATCGCGGGCAACTTCTTCTCACCGGCAGAGCCGGGCATATTCCAGCCGATCATCGATTCGTTGATGGGTTCCGACTTCTACATGCTCATGGCTGACTATGAAGACTACTGCCGCGTACAGCAGGAGGTATCGAACACTTACCGCGACCGCGAGAAGTGGACAAGGATGTCGCTCATGAACACAGCACGCATTGCCAAATTTTCAAGCGACCGCGCCATCTCCGACTACTCCAAAAACATCTGGGGTATTAAGCCTGTGAAGGTGAAGGTCACCTGAGAAAAATGTTAAATGTTAAATGTGAAATGTTAACTATTGCCAACGATTGATTTTGGATAGAATGTTTGGCTCTGCAGGAAGAAATAACACCTGACATTTAACATTTCACATTTAGAAAAAAGGCTGCCCCACCGGAAGGAGCAGCCTTTTTTATTTTGATCAGTGCTTCATTATCGAAGATCGTTTATTGCCTGTTTAACTTTGTCGATGGTGCAGTGTTGGATCAACTCGCCATCTATTACGACCGAGGGGCCCTTCTCGCAGTTTTCCGCGCAGAAGGTTGCCTCAACATCGAACTCGTCGGCGAGGTTTTCAACCGAGACATGTCTTACGATCCGGTCAAGCAGTTTTTGAGAGCCTTTTATGAAGCAAGCGGTTCCCACACAGACTGATATCTTTTTCTTTACTCCCTCACTCTGGATAAGGCTGATTCCTCCCTCGAAGCGTTTCCTGCTCTTATAGTGCGTGTGGAGCAGTTCATGCGCCAGATGGCTACCCGGGTTTTCAAGGAACGAGCCGTAAAGCTCTTTCAGCCAGGGGTTCTCAGAGGCATTATGGAGTTGCAGCATTTTATCCGATTCCATCAGTCCTTTTCCGCGGAGCGCGACTGTTGTTTCAGAATGGGTGACAGGCTGACCCGCGCCCCCGGCACATCCCGAAGGGCACGCCATAATTTCGATGAAATCGTATGATTCCTCACCCGATTTAACCTTGTCGAGCAATTCTTTGGCGTTCTTTAGTCCGCTCGCCACGGCTATTCTGTATTCAGTGCTGTTCACTGTGATGGTTTTGGTTTTGATCCCTTTGTTTCCGCGAAGCGGCAACACATCGTTGTGTGAACCGTCACCACCGGTCAGGTGCCTTACCACAGCTTCAGCCACGCCTCCCGAATTTCCGAAAATGATCCCGGCCCCGGTTTTGAATCCAAGCGGCATGTCGAATGATTCAGGTTCAAGCTCATCGAAACAGATACCGGCTTCTTTGATCATTCTCGCCAGCTCGGGCACGGTAAGAACAAAGTCGACATCCTTGATGTCTTTGGTATCGCGGGTTATCTCGAACTTCTTCGCGGTGCAGGGCATCACGGAAACGGATACGATCTTTTCCTTTTCAACGCCGAGCTTGCCGGGAAGCCAGTTCTTAATTAGGGCTCCTGTCATCCCTTGAGGTGACTTGCAAGAGGAAATGTTGCCGAGGAATTCAGGTTGATACTGCTCGGCGTACTTAACCCAGGCAGGGCAGCATGAAGTTATTATGGGCATTTTGCCACCGTTTGTCACTCGTTCCATAAGCTCGTTGGCCTCTTCGATCACCGTGAGATCGGCACCGAAAGAAGTGTCGTAAACCTTCGCGAATCCAAGGTGTTTAAGGGCCGAGATCATTTTGCCGGTAACATTTTCACCGTCGCGATAGCCGAACATCTCGCCGAGCGACACCCTTACCGCCGGGGCGAGTTGCACAACAACCACTTTCTCCCTGTTGTCGAGTGCTTCCCACACCTGTTCAGTATCCGAGGCGGGGGTTATCGCGGCGGTTGGGCACACACGGGCACACTGTCCGCAGTCGACGCACTCAACTTCACCGAGTTGCTTGGCAAAAGACGGGGCAACGATGGCATCGCTTCCCCGGTGAGCGAAATCGAGAACTCCGATACCCTGAATCTCATCGCAGGCTCTTACGCAGTCGCCACAGAGGATACACTTGTCCATATCGCGGATCAGCGCGGGGGACGACCGGTCGATTCCCGCTCCACGGAGCTTCTGCTTAAACCTGACATCTTCAACTCCAAGCTTTGACGCGATCTCGAGCAGTTTGCACGAGTCGCTCTTCACGCATGAAGTGCACTCCCTCTTATGTGAGGCGAGGATCAGTTCGATATTTATTTTTCTGATATCTCTCAGCTCTTTTGTGTGGGTTTTAACCTTCATTCCGGGTTGAGGCTTCATCGAGCAGGAGGAGTTGATCCCTTGCCCATCCACATCAACCAGGCAGAGGCGGCAAGCCCCGTAAACGCTCAGTTCAGAGTGGTAGCAGAATGTTGGCAGGTCGATATTTGCTTTTCTTATAACTTCAAGGAGGTTTTTCTCTCCGTTTATTTCAATTTCCCGACCGTTAACGGTCAGAGTGTTTTGTCCGTTCATCTTAAACTCCTTCCGCGATGGCGTCGAGCCTGCAAGCCTCGATACACGCGCCGCACTTTATACAAAGTTCTTCATTAATGAAGTGTGGCTGTTTCTTCTCCCCGGTTATTGCTCCAACGGGGCATTTCTTTATGCAGAGTCCGCATCCCTTACATTTTTCCTCTATCACCACGGGGGTCATCAGGCTTTTGCATTTGCGCGCGGGGCACCGTTGCTGGGTAACATGGGTTTGAATCTCTTCATTAAAGTAACGAAGAAGTGAAAGCACGGGATTGGGAGCTGTTTTACCAAGTCCGCAGAGTGAGGCTTTGGTGATCGCCTTCCCAAGATTCTCGAGTATCACAAGTGTGTTTTCGTCGGCATTTCCTTCAGTTATATCTTCCAGAAGCGCCAGCATTTGCCGGGTTCCTTCACGGCAGGGGACACACTTTCCGCATGACTCGTTCTGGGTGAACTGCATGAAGAATTTCGCCACCTGAACCATGCAAGTGTTCCGGTTCATTACCACCAGTCCACCCGATCCGACCATCGCGCCGATGGAGCGGAGTGAGTCGAAACTCAATGGCAGATCGAGATGCTCAGTTGTCAGGCATCCACCTGAGGGCCCGCCGATCTGAACGGCTTTAAAACCTTCGGGGTCGATCTCTCCATTATCTCCGGTAACACCGCCGCCAATATCGAAGATGATCTCGCGGAGGGTTGTGCCGAAGGGTACTTCGATCAGACCCGTGTTAACCACATGGCCGGTGAGGGCAAAGGTTTTTGTGCCTGGCGAATCTTTGGTTCCAATCTGTCTGAATTCAGCAGCACCTTTAGTAATTATCCCCGGCACCATGGCGAGGGTTTCAACATTGTTAATGATCGTCGGTTTACCAAATAGCCCCGATTGCGCCGGGAACGGAGGTTTCGGATTGGGCATGCCCCGTTTTCCTTCGATGGATGCGATAAGGGCTGTCTCTTCACCGCAGACGAACGCTCCGGCACCTTCCATTACATTGATCCGGAAGCTCTTGCCGGTTCCGAAGATGTTGTCACCAAGGAAGCCATAATCGAGGGCCGTTTCCACAGCCTTTTTAATCCGTTTTACCGCGAGTGGGTACTCAAGTCGCACATAAACGAAACCTTCATCCGCGCCGATGGCCTGTGCCGCGATCAGCATTCCCTCGATCACCGCATGGGGGTTCCCTTCCATCACGCTTCTGTCCATGAACGCGCCGGGATCTCCCTCGTCGCCGTTGCAGATGATATATTTCTTGTCGTTTTTCTCACTGAGAGCGAGTGCCCATTTCTTGCCTGTGGGGAAGCCACCGCCGCCCCTGCCTCTGAGGCCCGAGTTAAGTATCTCGTCGCAAACATCAACGGGCGACATTTCCCTGAGGGCTTTTTCAGCGCCAAGGTAGCCACCCCGTTTTATGTATTCACGGATATCTTCGGGGTCGATGTTTCCGCAATCGCGGAGTACGCGCCGGGTCTGTTTCTTGTAGAAGTTTATATCATTCACGGTGCGGCACGGTTTTCCCGCGGAACCTTTGTAGAGTAGTCTTTCAACCGGCTTGCCGTTCATTACGGTTTCAGCGACAATTTCAGCCACATCTTCGGGCTTAACCCGGATGTAGAAAATCCCTTCCGGTTCAACTGTTACGAGCGGACCCATCTGGCAAAAGCCCTGGCAGCCGCTACCGGTCAGGAGATCGAATTTCTCTTCTTCCTGCCTAAGTTCGGTTTCAAATTTCAGTCCGGTGAGCCGGGCAACATTGAGGAATTCATTTTTTATTTTCAACGCGCCGTTTGCCATGCATCCGGTTCCCGCGCAAATAATAACGCGGCGGTTAACCTGAGAGTACATTTCATCATACTCTGAGGCGATCTTTTTAAGGTCAGGCATGCTGTTCATCTTCCACCCTCTCTTGTGCTAATATGTCGTCGATCATCGCCGAGGTCTTTCCCGGGGTCATCAGCGAGTGTACTTCATCGTTCACTACAACAACGGGGGCAATACCGCACGCGCCGAGGCAAGAAACTGTCTCGAGCGTGAAGAGAAAGTCGTCCGTAGTGTGTTGTTTATTTTTTAAAGAGAGTTTCTTTCTTACTTCGTCAAGAAGTGGTGTAGAGCCTTTTACATGGCAGGCTGTGCCGTCGCAAACCTTGATAACATATTTACCCTTTGGTTCGAGGGCGAAGTGAGCGTAAAATGTCGCAACACCGTAGATCCGGGCGGGTGAGATGCCGATAGCTGTAGCGATGTAGGCCAGCACATCTTCAGGGAGGTAACGGTACTCTTCCTGCACTGCCTGAAGTATCGGGATCAGTTTATCTGATCTGTATTCATATTTTTCGAGTATGGCACAAACGGCGGCGAATTTCCTAACCGCGTTAACATGTGTTTCGCTGTGCATTTTATTTCCTTATATCTGTTCTTTAAGTGATTGTCCAAGTTTCCTGGTAAGCACCGAGAGGCCCGACTGTAGCAGGGTGTTCTCGACGATGATACCCGGTGGAACCCGGAGTTGAATTGGGGCAAAGTTCCATATCGCTTTTATTCCGCCTTCCACCATGGCATCGGCAACGCTTTGCGCTTCAGCCGCGGGGACCGTAATTACGCCGATGTGGACATGCATTCTTTGGGCGAGACCGGTTAGGCGGTCGGTATGGAAAACCGGGATGTCGCGAATGACGCCGTCGACCTTTGAAGTGTCGGAGTCGAAAGCGGCAATAATATTAATGCCGTAATTCTTGAAGCCGGGGTATCCCAGGAGCGCGGTACCGAGGCTGCCGGCACCCGCGAGGAAGGCGTCACTCACATTATCCCAGTTGAGGAATGATTCTATGGCATGAATCAATTCGGGGAGCAGGAAGCCCGTTTTTGGGCGTCCAACTATTCCGGTAAACTCGATATCTTTTCTGACCTGCGTCGAGTCGAGCGATAGTTCTTCGGCTATTCTGGTGCTGGAGACTTCCTTTACTCCCGATTCTTTCAGGCGGGAGAGAACCTGCAGGTATCTTGGCAGCCTTCTGAGCACCGGCTCGGGCACATGTTTGATCTCTTTTGTGGTCATAATTTCTTTCTGTTGTCTGTTTTTCTAATCGAGAAAAATATATCGAGAAATTTATACTGATTAAAATATGGAATATTCCGATATTTGTCAAGGCATTTTTCTAAAAAACGGGAAAAATCTTCCCGGAGCAGGGGTGAGTGAGTGGTTAAAGGTGTTGAAATTGCACTAACCGGCCCATGGCACGAAAATTGCATCAGAAATTTGCCGGAACTCTCCGGAAATTGAGATCGGATGAAAGATGAAAGAAAACAGATATATATATACAAATAAAGCCAAGTGTCAAGACTGTTACCGTTGTGTCCGGGTATGCCCCGTAAAGGCAGTGGGAATAAAAGAGGGACAAGCATATGTTGACGAAAACAGGTGCATCTTCTGCGGGAAGTGTGTTGTCGAGTGCCCGCAAGGTGCCAAGGCATACAGAAAAGATATTCAGAAAGTAAGAGAACTTCTGGCGGGTGAGGAAGAAGTTGTGGCGGCTGTGGCCCCATCGTTTGCCGGGCTGATCGAAGCAAATCTCGTAAGACGATTTCCTTCGGCATTGCGGCTTCTTGGTTTTTCTTCCGTGGTTGAAGTGGCTGAAGGTGCCTATTATGTTACAAAAGAGTACCTGAAAGCTGCCGGTAAAGGGAAGGGTGTCATCACCACCTCTTGCCCCGCGGCTGTTGAATTCGCAAGCAAGTACCGTCCCGAACTCCTTGATAAACTTATTCCGGTTCCCTCTCCGATGATTGCTCAGGCAAAACTGATCAAGCGGCGAAAAGGGCCAAATTCGAAGGTGGTATTTATTGGACCGTGTGTTGCAAAGAAGATGGAGGCAGACCTTCCCGAGTACAAAGGTTTGATCGACGCGGCAATTACGCTTGAAGAACTCTTCGACTGGTTTGAGACTGAGAGCATCGATTTGAACCTCCTCGAAGAGAGCGGGTTCGACATGGAGAAGTTCACGGGTGGTGAAGCATACTGTATATCGGGAGGGATGGAAGAGACAGCGGCAGCGTGCGGAGGACCCGTAGGCGGGAAGGAAATTCTGTGCCTGAGCAGTTTTGAGAGAACCGTTGAAGCATTTAATATCGTTGCTGAAGGGGAAACCGGGCTGATACTTGAACCATTGGTATGCTCAATGGGGTGTATTAACGGACCCGGGATACGCTCAGACCTCAATATCCTCAGACGAAAAATGAATGTTCAGGCGTACGCCAACTCAAAGCGTGAAAGGGGAGAAAAGCTGGTTGAAGAACCACTTCAGTTAGTGACTTCGTTTCACGACCATTCTGAACCTCTGAAAATGGAGTTTTCGGAAGATCAGATCAGGGAAGTGTTGCAGCTAACGGCAAAATTTTCTCCCGAAGATGAGCTTAATTGCGGAGCCTGCGGCTACGAAAGTTGCCGCGACAACGCCCGGGCAGTTCTTACCGGTATGGCAGAAACAGGAATGTGCATCCCATACATGAGGCGGTTTGCGGAGAGAAGGGCGGATGAAATAATTGAGCGCTCACCGAACGGAATAATCGTGCTTGACCGCTCGCTCAATGTGGTAAGTGTGAACGAAGCATTCAAAAAGATGTTCCTCTGTACCGGCGCGGTGATAGGCAAGCATATCTCACTTCTAATGGACCCTGATCTTTTCGAGCGGATGAGAGCCGGCACTTCGCCTCTGATCGAGGAAACCGTGAGCATCGCTAGATACAGTTTAACTGCCGAGGCTAAAATATTCAGGATCAACGAGGACAACATTACAGGAGTATTTGTTGACATAACCGGGGTTGAGACAGGCAGGAAACAACTGGATGAGCTCAGGAACGAAACACTTAAAAAAGCAGAAGAGCTGCTTGAGCACCAAATCGCGACCGCTCAGGTTCTTGCCAAGATCCTTGGCGAAGGAACCGCGAAAAGTGAAGCGCTACTGGATAATCTGATGAAACTTACTGAGGACGACAACCGGAAAGGCCTCGCAAACAAGAACAAATGGTTATGGGATATTTACACTTCGAAGTAGAGACCGCGCAGAAGCCGAAAATAAAGGGTCTCCCGAGCGGTGACCTGATAGAGGTGATACGAACCGAAGCCCACACCACCATTTTGCTCTGCGACGGCCTCGGCTCCGGTATAAAGGCAAATATCTTCGCGATGATGGCGGCCTCGCGGCTGAAGGAGTTGCTCAACAATGGATTTTCGCTCCGGCACGCTTTCATGAACACTGTGGTTACGATGGAAGAGGCAAAGAATGCCGATCTGCCATACTCCGCGCTTACGATGATGCGGATTCTGAACGACGGACTTACAACGATACTCTGCTACGAGACACCACTTCCACTTTTCCTTTCGGGAAGAACCGCTTATCCTCTGAAAGGGAGAACATTCAACAACGGAACCGCCTACGTAACCGAGTTCAACTGTGTCATCGGACAGGGTGAGGGTGTGTTGATAGTTTCTGACGGCGTGACGCAATCTGGAATTGGCGGCAGGTTTGTCACCGGCTGGGAACTCGAGGGGGTAAACGGCTACCTTTCCTCCCTCTTAAGCAAAGGCGCGGCTATGAGACACATCCCCTCGCTTGTAGAGGAGGAAGCCCTCTTCAACTGGGGTAAAAAGCAGGGGGATGATGTGAGCGCGATTCTGGCCTTCTCGAGGAAGGGGAGGGTTGTCGATCTGTTTACCGGTCCTCCCGCAGACCCCGCTAAAGATAGTGAGGCTTTCGAGTCGTTCTTCAGTACCCCCGGAGTAAAAATAATTTGTGGGGCTTCCACAGCTAAAATCGCGGCCCGGTATCTGAATAAACCACTAAAAGTGAATGATGATTTTGCTGATCCTCTTACACCCCCCGACTACGACATCGAAGGTTTGGGCCTCGTTACCGAGGGGGCGGTTACGCTGAATCAGGTGTACAACATCTGGGGTGAAGATACCTCAAAACTTGATGCAAACAACCCCGTGACTGTGCTTTACTCCCTGATAACCGCTGCCGACAGAATAAATTTCTACATCGGTGGGGCGAAAAACCCCGCCACCGACGACATCGACTTCACCCGGCTCGGCATCCTGACCAGGGATAAGATCGTCCCCCTCATAATCGAGAAGCTAAAGGCTGAGGGGAAGCTGGTAGTCGTCAAAGAAGTATGAAATAAATGTTAAATGTTAAATGTGAAATGTTAACCATCGCCCACCATTAATTTTAGACAGATTGTCCAGCTTGGCAGGAAGCAATAACACCTAACATTTAACATTTAACATTTCCCTCGCTACATCATCCTCAAAGACGACATTCCCCCGTCAACATGAATTACCTGCCCTGTGATCCAGGAAGAAGCATCACTTAATAGAAACTCTGCCGCCGATGAGATATCTTCCGGCTGCCCAAACCTGCCGAGTGGGTGCCTTTTGTCGGAAGCTTCAACTTTCTCGGGAGTGGAGAGAAGTTTGCCCGCGAGCGGGGTGTTGGTAAGTGAAGGAGCGATCGCGTTCACTCTTATCGCCGGCGCCAACTCCGCAGCGAGCGAGCGGGTAAGCCCCTCAACCGCGCCTTTGGCGGCCGCGATGGAGGCGTGGTAGCTCATTCCGGTTTGAACAGCTACTGTGCTGAACATTACAATCGATGATTTTCCAGCCTGTTTCAGATTTGGAAACAGGTGCTGAATAGTTCTTACCGCGCCCAGAAGGTTGATATTCAATTCATTTTGGAAATCATTCATAGTTAGTGCCTTGAAGGGTCTCAGGTTTATGCTACCTAAAGCATAGGCATAACCATCAACGACTCCTTCAATTTTCGGAAGCCCTACCGACTGATCGACAAGGTCTGCCTGAATGTGGGTGTAATCAGCGTGTGAAATTTGTGATTCTCTCCTCGCGAGGCCTGTTACTTTATGTCCCGCGGCGAGCAAACGGTTGGCCAGATCAAGGCCAATTCCTGAAGTGGTGCCTGCGATAACGAAATGCTTCTGCATGTATCTCCTTTTTATTTTGGGAACATGCAGAAGCATCGAACTGTTCAATAACCGGTTACTTAAGCAGGGTCATCTTTCGGGTAAGATATGTATTGTTGAAAGTGAGCCGGTAGAAATATGCTCCTGATCCCAGACGGGAAGCATCGAACTCCGCGGAGTGTTCTCCGGCGGAGGTTTCACCCTCAAAGAGCACGGCAACCGTGTTCCCAAGGAGATCGAATACCTCAAGTTTCGCGCAACCTGAGGAAGGAATTGAATACCGGATAACGGTTGAAGGGTTAAACGGATTCGGATAGTTCTGTTCCAGGTTGAATTCAGCCGGTGTGGGCGACACTTCGTTTGCATCGACCAGCGCCATTGAAAGCAGTATTGTTCCGCCGCCATCGACCCAACCGGAGTCTGGGCTACTGGCAGCTGTCTGAAGGGTAATAAAAGCACCATCTTTCGTGAGATAAACGAAGTCTTTATCACCATACTGAATATACTCTTTTTTTACCCTCAGGCACGGGAACTGCATCGAGCCGATCTTAAGGGTCCCCAACCATCGACATGTGTGCG
>Ga0116141_10004122_pt1 | contig 12257 bp, 16 predicted proteins | sample AD_UKC097_MetaG_FD_89744 | JGI IMG/M metagenome (GOLD analysis project Ga0116141, IMG submission 89744) | Active sludge microbial communities of municipal wastewater-treating anaerobic digesters from USA - AD_UKC097_MetaG | ecosystem: Engineered > Bioreactor > Anaerobic > Digestate | place: USA... | reverse complement strand
TGATAACAGATAAGGTTTCTTATCTGCAATGATATTATAACATACAGGAAACATATGAAAATTGGAAACCGATTCTACAATAAATGGTACAAAGAGGTATGGTTTTTCATTCAGGAAAACTGGATTGAAATACTTCTACATATAGCGTGTATAGTTTGTATTTATTTTATGATAAAAGCTTTATGGGAAAGATAGGTTTAGATATTTTACTGTGCTACTTATAATCACTCCCGTAAGTAGCACAATTAAGTGTCTAAACTTAAAGTAACAAAACAAGATATTACTAAAGTTATTATGCCTAACAAGTGTGATATCTGTACAATAGGAATCGGTACTTCTATGGTTTACTATGGAAATACTTGGCGACCTTTTAAGCATTTAGAACCTAAAGTTAATATTTATCGTTATTCAGGAGGAAGAATTAAAGTATGCAGCGAGTGTTTAGAAGAGTTGAATAAAATGAAAGACCCTGATTATTATATAGAGTTTCAGCTCGGTAGGTTATCTAAAAGGACTTTTTATGGAGAAACGAAAAAATAAACCTTGTAAGAAACATAAAATTGCTTTTGGAAGTTGGAAAATGACTGAGATAGAAGCTATGTCTTTGAGAGGAAAATCATTTACTAAATGTTCTCGTTGTGGATGGATTATTTTGAATAATTTAAAAGATGAGGTATAATTATGAATATGCAACTTATTATAGTGATTCTTATTACCTGGTTATTTTCATTGCTAAGTGTTTTGCTGGGGTTATATATAGGTTCTCAATTTACAGATAAACCTATTAATTTAAAACTTCCTAAAATAGCTAAGAAAAAACAAACATTAGGTTCTATTCAAAAACTAACTCCATTAGAAGTAGAAAAGAAAGGAACTAAGAGAGAAGAAACAGAAAAAGAAATGGAAAAGACTCTTGACGAGATGATAAAACTATGAAGAATTACTGTTTTGGATGTAAAAAAGAGCATGATGATTTTGCTTGGAAATATGCAGATGGAAAATGGATTTGTTCAAAGTATTTTAAACCAAGCGGACCGTTAGAGATGGTGCCTGAAAGTGTAAGAGAAGAAAGGAAAGAATATTTTAACGCTACACTTCAACCTTACAGGCAAGGTGAGTTAAGCAAAGAGTATATTGAAGCCCACGGAACAAAGGGTTTAAATGCAACTAAAGAAGAAATTAAGAAGTCTAAATATGTTTGGAAGGATTTAGACGGGTGGGAAAATAGAAGTAAGTCAAAATGAAAACATATAAAGAAATACAATTAGAAACTTTAGAACAATTAAGAGAGAGAACTATAGTCGCGGCTACAGAGAATGATGTTTTTTTAAGCGCGTTAAAAAGAGAAAGACTAAAATCAGGAAAAACAGATGATATGAACTTAGTAAGTGAAATAAGAAAAAGAGAGGCCAACGTACTTCAATTTGAAGGCGATATTTCATTAATAGAGGAGAAGTTAAATAATTTAGAAAATAGAAAGGAGGCGAAATAAGAATTGACTAACAGTTCCAAAAATTTAGTACAAAAGGAGACTAAAATGCAAAACAAAGGATTTCTGGTTGGTCTATTGGCGATTGCAGGTTATATTGCCGCTCAAATGTTAGCGGATATAAGCGCCATAAAGGTTGCGATGTTTGCAGGTCTTGCCCTTACAGGCGGGACTTTTGTATATCCTATCACCTTTACCCTGCGCGATTTGATACATAAATCATTCGGTAAAAAGATAGCGAGAGCCATCGTCATTTCGGCGGGGGTAATCAATATCTTAATGGTTTTGTATCTTCAATTTATTGTTAACCTACAACCGTCAGCGTCATGGCCATTTCAAGAGCAATTTGCTACTACATTCTCTTTTGTGTGGAGAATTGTTTTGGCTTCAATTTCAGCGGAAGTAGTGTCAGAATTAGTAGATACTGAGGCATATAGTTTCTACTACAATAAGATAACAAAGAAACACCAATGGGGAAGAGTTTTGTTTTCAAACTTTTTCTCGGTTCCTTTGGACTCTTTAGTGTTTGTGACAATTGCTTTTGTAGGAATATTACCTACACCAGTTCTACTCTCTATGATTCTCGGACAGGTAATTGTTAAGGGCGTTATTGCTATCGCAAGTATCCCAGCAATTTACCTAAGCAAAGAACGAGAAGATGTAGAAATGTAGTTCAACGCGGGTTGGTTATTATTTACCAAGTAGCCAACCCCTCTTTAAAATATGAAAACAATAGTAATACTTTCAGGTGGTATGGATAGTACTACCGTCTTATATAAAGCTTTATCGGAAACAAAAGATGTTAAGGCATTGGGTTTTAATTATGGGCAGAAGCATAGTAAAGAGTTAGCATTCGCTTCTCAGTTATGCCAAGAATTAGAAATTGATTATAAAGTAGTAGATATATCGGGAGTAAAGAAATTGCTTAATTCTTCTTTAACTTCTTCGGAAGAAATACCAGAAGGTCATTATGCTGAGGATAATATGAAGTCTACGGTAGTTCCTAATAGAAATGCGATAATGCTATCTATTGCTTATGGATACGCTATATCAGAAAAGGCAGATAAAGTTATGTTTGGTGCTCATGCGGGAGACCATTTTATTTATCCAGACTGTAGACCAGAATTTGTAGAAAAATTAAACGTAGCTTTAAAATCAGCTACCGAGGGTTTAGGGGAAACTATTATAGAAGCCCCTTATTTAGATAAAACTAAAGCAGATATAGTAGCAGAGGGAATAACATTAGGAGTTCCCTATTATCTAACTTGGTCTTGTTATAAAGGTAATGATAGACCTTGTTTGAAATGTGGAACTTGTATAGAAAGAACGGAAGCGTTTTTATTAAATGGAGTTAAGGATTCCGCTCTTACAGATAAGGAGTGGGAACAAGCAGTAAATAATTATAAGGAATTAAATGTATGAAATGTATAGAGATGAAAAGTAAGTATGAAAAACTCATTAAATACGAAAAGATAAAACCTTTTAAGAATATTTGTGTAGTCACTGGTGTTTTAGAAGAATGTAATATAGAAATTGAGTATATTCCTAATAAAAAAGTTTTAGAAATAGCATCTTATAGGGAATTTTTTGAACAAAAGTTCAATATGTATATTGAAGAAATAGCGGAAACCGTATTCAAAACTATTTCTGAGTTGATAGAACCTAAATATTTGAGGGTAAGCGTATTCCTTGAGGATAGTAATCTAACTCCTTGGAGTGTGACTATTGAGAAATGAAAATATATTTTGCTTCAGGCACTAATAGAGAGGATTTAATTTCATTAAAGAATTGTGGTGCTGAAAGAGTTTTACAGAGTTTCTTTTATCTTAAGAATAAACCACCCTTTGATGTAAAAGAATTATTGATTGATAGTGGGGGATTTTCTGCAAGAATGCGTGGTGTAATAATAAAAGTAGAAGAATATGCAAATTATATCAATGAGTACGGAATTAAACTTGCATTTAATTTAGATACTAACGATAAAGAAGAGACAAAAAGAAATCAAAAATATCTAAATAATAATACAAATGCATACATAATACCTATCTATCACTTGTCTGACTATAGAGAAGAAAAAAATCTACTTGACACCTACATTAACGAATTTCCGTATATTGCTATAGGTGGTGTGGCTAATGTTCAAGCAAGTAGCGGATTAAAAGATAATTTATACAACTATGTATTTTCAAAGACAAAAAATAAAGTAAAAGTTCACGGATTAGGTATTGCTTCTACTAAATTATTATTCAGATATCCTTGGTACTCAGTGGATACTTCAAGTTGGAAGAATAGTTCAAGATACGGGGTTAATCCTTTTGAAAAAGATAAAAAAATAGATATAGTTCATAAAAGAAAGTTTTCTACTCGTAGTAGAGATATGTTATTGATTAAAGGTTATTTGAATTTAGAGAAGGAAAGTACTAAATTATGGGAGAAAAGAGGTGTAAAATGGGAATAACATTTGATAAGTTAAAACTAAAAACAGTTGTAATAGAAGAAGTTCGCCCTAATACGTGGAATCCAAAGAATAAAGATACCGAGGAATTAGAAAAAGTTAAAGCATCTATAAAGGAAAACGGACAAATGCTACCTATATTTGTAAGAGAGAATAACGGATACGAAATTATAGACGGAGAACAAAGATATTTAGGTTGTTTAGAAGAGGGATACAAGGAAATACTGATTTACAACTTTGGACAATTAGAAGACAATAAAGCAAAAGCCCTTACTATATGGTTTCAACAGCAAGTACCTTTTAATAGAGTAGAAGAAGCCTATCTTGCAATGGAAATTATAGAAGGTGGTTTAGAACTTCCTTATACTATGGAAGAAATAGGGGAAATGAAAGAGATATCGGAATTTGATTGGGATAACTATGTAGAAGAAGAATTAGAAGAAGATAATGAATTCAGAACTTTGAAGGTTAAAATGACAAAAGAACAATTTGAAGTAGTAATGAATGCCTTGAATAAAGTAATGGAGATAGAGTCTGTTGAATTACCAAAGGCTATTGAATTAATTTGCGCAGACTATTTAGGAAAATGAAATATAGCCAAGAAGTATTAGAATTAATAGTTAAGAATATATCTTTAGGAGCATTAGATGTAGATGCGGCAAATAACGCAGGAATTGGCGAAAGCACTTTTTACGATTGGCAAAGAGAGTACGAAAGCGATAAAAAAACATTAAACCCTAACTACCATGTAGAATTTGTAGAGGCTATAAAAAAGGCAAAGGCTACTAGAACTCAAACCTTATGTAACCAAATAATAAGAGATAAGAGTTGGCAGGCTAAAGCTTGGTATTTAGAAAGAACAGAACCAGAGAAATTTGCAAAGAGAGAAAAAACAACTGAAATAAAAGGTGATGGAAAGATAGAAGTAATTTTTCACGATTATGAATAATGGAAGTACATATAACATTACAACCAAAGCAGAAAGAAGCTCTAAAGAAGTCAGATGTAACACCTGTTCTATTCTATGGCGGAGCTAAAGGCGGGGGAAAATCATATCTTGTTAGAGCAAGAGAAATATCTCGCAGACTTAAATATGGTAATACAAAAGGTTTAATAGTTAGAAAAACCTATCCAGAACTTTTATCAAATCATATAAGACAATTCTTTAAAGAATACCCATTTACTTTTGATTGGTATAAAGCAGGAGAAAAGGCAATTTATTATCCAAATGGAAGTATTACAGAGTTTTCTCATTTAGGTTCTATAATGGATGTTTATACCTATCAAGGTAGAGAATACGAAGATATATCAATAGATGAAATAACACAGCACGAAGAAACTGTATTTAAAATACTTCGTAGTTCAAATAGAACTTCTAATAAAGCATTTACAGACGCGGGCGGTAAAGTATCTATGCTTCTTACTGGTAATCCGGGCGGTATAGGACACAGTTGGGTCAAACGATTATTTATTGATAAACAATATACCGAAGAAGAAAGACCAGAGGATTTTGGATTTGTTCAGGCAAAAGTATGGGACAATAAAGCTTTGATGAAGGCAGACCCTGACTATATAAGACGACTAAGGGATTTGCCTAAAGACTTACAGAGAGCATATCTTGAAGGTGATTGGGATATATTCGCAGGACAGGTATTTAATGAATGGCGTAGAGAACTTCACGTATGTAATCGTGTTATTCCGAGAGCAGACTTTCCTCATTTTATGTGGATTGATTGGGGATATTCAGGAAATGAAAGTCATAAAGGAGCGTTTGCCTGTTTGCTTGGGGCAATGGTTCAAGAGAACTTTCATGGAGTAGTGTTTAATAGAGTTATTGTCTATCAAGAGTACTATGGAAAGTTCAAACACCCTAAAGAATGGGCTAAAGAAATATATGAAACCTGTCCTATTAAAAACTTCAAAGAAGGCGTAGGCGATTCTGCTATGTTTAACACTCAAACAGATGGTTCAAAACCTATTGCAAAGTTAATGGAAGAAGAATGGGATTCGTTAGCAAAAAGACATTGGTTAACTCTAAAACCGGGAACGAAGAACAGACTTGGTAGAGTAGCTACTTTACATAATTGGTTGTCAATAGCGCCCGACGGACTTCCTTATATGTTAGTAACAGAGAATTGTGAAAATTTGATAAGAACTTTACCCTTACTTGTTTATGACCCTTACAAAGTAGAAGATGTGGATACAACTGGAGAAGACCACTTATATGATGCTTTAACTTACGGACTTTCAAATATTAAGTTTATTAGTACCCGATTAGGAGCTGTAACGCCGCCTGAAAAGAAAAAAGCACTTCCTCCTATAATCAACGAATTGGATTTATCAGCATTTGAAAAAGCAAAGGAAGAAAAACATAAAGACTGGCGTTTGTAATGGTATAATTTATATACGATATGATTAAATATACTTACCAAGAAGGATTTACGCTAAATAAACGCATAAAAGAACCGATACATAATAAAAAACTCAATTTAGAGACTTTAAAAATGCGACCTGCTAAAAGGATTTATACTGTGTGGATTGTTCCTGTAGAAAGCGATGAGTGGCGTGTTTACTATTGTCCTGATTGTCGTACTCCGATAGCTCAATATAAAGGTGATTTAGTAGCTGAAATACCAGGAGAAAGTCCCGAACCCTATCCTGTAATGATTCAATGTAAAAATCCTCAATGCGGAAGGAAAATTGTTTTTGAAAGCTCAGTCCGTCAATTATTAGATGAATAATGTATATTGTTATAACTGTAAAAAAATAGTTAAGTCTGAAACAAATAAATGCCCTGATTGTAAAAAGAAAGGTAAAGTAGTAGGTAAAGTAATAAAAGTAATTACTTCAAACGGAACCTACGAGTCGCATTTATAGGAGTGATATAATTTAGATATGGAAGAAAAGGATATTATACAACAAGACCCTCTAAAACTTGATATTGATGATAAGAGTTTTGTATCAGTTATGGACGACCTTATTGCTAAGTCAAAAGAGTATTTTAAATCAATCAACTTGCCTGAAAGAAGAAAACGAAATGAAGAATATTTTTTAGGTCGTTTAGTAGATAATGCTGAGAAAAACAAGGAATTTAAGAAATATAACGCAAGATATCAGGATAACCTTATATTTGAAGCAGAAGGTACTTTAAAAGCCGTAGCGGTATCAAGAGTACCTGATATGATAGTTAAACCCGGAAATGATAGCGAAGAATCAAGGATTGTAGCTGAGGAATTATCAAAGGTTCTAAATAACAGGTTTAAAAAACGAAAAATAAGAAACGCACTTGGGACAGCATATATCCACAGACCAATTTATTTTACAGGCATTTTAAAAGCAAGATGGGATAGTAAATTAGGTAAATCAGGCGATTATACTTTTGATGTTATTCACCCAAACAATATAGATATAGACTACACAGCTACGAGTGAAGATGATTTGAACTGGATTTGTCATACGTATGAAATGATGGTTAAAGAAGTACTTATGAAATGGCCTGATAAAAAAGAAGCTTTATTCAATGAATTGAAGTGGGATCAAAACGTAGAACAGAGCGAAAAAAGACTTGCTACTAAAATAAAGATAAATGAAATATGGTTCACTTGGTATAAGAAAGAGAATGATAAATGGGTACAACTTGAAGGAGTAGCGTGGAAATATAAGAACGTGGTATTTGATAAGATAAAACACCCGTATTGGGATTGGGAAGGTGAAACTAACTATTTTACTTATGATGTAGAAACTAAAGGCAAAAAGCCTTTATCAGAAGAAGAAGTAAGAAATTCAATGATATACGGAGAACCTTTAAATGTTATGTCCGAAAGGGTTTATCATAATCATTTTGATAGACCGAGAAAACCATTTAAGTTTATGACCCACGAAGGTATTAAAACAATGGTTTACGATGAAACTTCCCGAATAGAACAAAGTCTGTGGTTACAAGATAATGTAAATATCAGAGGCAAACAGATAACAGAATTAGCAAATACAGCCAAAGGTAAAAATGTATTTTCAACTGAAAGTGGACTTACTGCAGAAGATGTCGCTCAAATAGATATGGCAGACCCTAATTCAGATATTTTAATAAGCGGGGATTTAAGTCAAGTTCACACATTCATTCCCGGTACACAACCGACTGCTGCATTATTTCAAGAACAAGAACAAAATAGACAAAGAGTATTTACTAAAATGGGTACTAACGCCGCTTTAAGGGGATTAAGACAAGGCGAAGATACTGCTACTCAAACTCAAATATTCAAAGAATCCGATTATACAAGAATAGATGATGAAGTAGAAGATACGATAAATGCTTGTGCTGAATGGATGGCAGACTGGTCAATGCAATTTATGAAACTCTTTTATACAGAAGAACATTTAGAAAAGCTCGTCGGTAAAAACGGAAAAATGGTATTCACAAAGATAACAAGGGATTTAATTGAAGATGGAATGGAAGTTGAGGTTTCAGCATCGTCGGTAGATAAATTGAGACGAAAGTCAGAAGCGTTTCAACTTGTAGGAATGGCTATGATAGACCCTGTAACTTTCTTTAGAGATATTGAAGCGTCTGACCCAGAGGGTAGAGCAAAAGCTCTAATGATGTTTCAAACTCAACCGCAAATGTATTTTCAAGAATATATTGAAGGTAAAACTGTAGAAGAACTAACTCAAGAACTACCTCAAATGCCTGTGGAAGGAACTCCTGTGAGTCCCGAAGCCCAAGGTATTCCTACGGGTTTTGAGGAACAAACAGCTGAAATGATGTGAGTGAATATTTCATAAAGAAAAATGATAAAGGAGAGTTAGTAGTTGTAACTAAAACTCCAAATATACAAGGTAATATCAAGGAAACTACTGAAACCTACGACCCTAATAAACCAAGGGAGAGTTTTATTAATCGGTTTAACAGAAAATTTGAAGAAAGTCCTATAAACAAATTCTTTGAAGAAAGTAAAGCAACAGAATATTTTGGCGCTCCTTTAGAAGCAGTTGTAATGGATTTAATGGATGAGGAGAAACTTGCTAATTACAAACCTGTTTATATCAAACCAGAAAAATATGGAACTCCTGAAGATATTGCTAAAAGTCAACTTGAAAATACGATAGGTTTAGGAAGTGTAGTAACGGCGATAAAACAACCAATTACTGCAGTACAAGGCGGTGTTTATTCAACAGGAGCTCAAGTAGTAAGTAATATTAAAAACAAACAACCTTTAACAGAGGGATTAGACGAAGCGGCGAAAAGAGGAGTAGAAACTTCTGCAGTCTTAGTTTTAACTAACGCCGCGACAAATAAAATACTTTCAAATATAGCAAGTAAATTCGTACCGTCAGCGGCTAAAAAAATAACAGCTTTAACTTCTGGAAATGTTCAAGTACCGTTTAAATACTCAAAACAAGCTACTGACCAATTACTTAAAAATAAATTATTCAAAGAAGGGGTTAAAAGAGTTATTGCAAGAGCAATAGTTGAAGTTCCTGCTGAATCAGCTGCTTTCGGAACAATTGAAGGAATTAAGAACAAAGAAAACGTGATTAAAAGTATAGTAAGAGAAATACCTGATTCATTAGTAGGTAATTTATTATTTGCTGGACTTAACATAGGATATGAAGGAGCTGATATCTACTTAGGCGATATATTTAAACAATTAGGCGGAGTAATTAAAAACAATGTTAAACAATTAGGCGTAGATGAAAGCGGGTTTATCAATCCTAAAGCAAAGTTGGGAAGAATAAGTATACCTGATAGAAAACTGATTGAAAAATATCAAAATGATATTGATGTTAGGAATAGAAATTTAGGTAAAGGAGATGAACCGGTAGCATTTACAAGAATAAAGCCCGAAAGTTTAAATGAATACTTAAAAATGAGGGAATTAGCTAATAGTTTAAATGTTCCTTTTGACGCTAAAACAATGCAAAGCGAAGAAAGTTATAGAAACTATCGGCATTTAACAGACCAAGCAAGAGAAATAAATAGTTATCTTGATAGGTTAAGAGCAGGTTATGATATTTCAGAATTTACATCAAATCCTCGTGCCGCTGAGTTTTCAAACATAGAACCAAAGTATTTAGATATGTTAAGAAAGATAAAGGTAGCAAATAATCAATTAAAGTATACTTTATCAGATAATAATTTCGGAAAAAATATACAAGATACAAAGATAACTGAAATAAAACCTAATACTAATTTGAAAATAAAACCCGATAACGACCCTGAATACGTAGGAGAACTTGTAAGAAGTGGTTGGAAGAGTTCTGTAGTTAATCCTAATAAGGAGCTTCTGATAAATTCATTTAATAAGTATTATGACCGACCCGTTGATTTTAAAACTAAGACTTCTATGTTTGATAAATCAGAAGAAACAATGTTTAAAAATAAACTGATATCAGAATTCAATGAGGGAGCAGTAGATAAAGTAGCAGGGGCTATTGAAGAAAGTCAGAAAACACTAAGAAACTTGTATCCTGAAGGTAAAGTTACCTTGTATAGAGGAGTAAACAACAAAAATATAACTGATAACGCAGACTATACGAGCTGGACCGATAAAAAACCAATAGCAGAAAAATTTGCAGGTAAATCAGGAAAAGTAATAACCAAAGAAATACCTATAGAAGATATAGTTTTATCATACAAAACAATTCCTTGGCTTAATAATCAAGTTCCGAATGGAAACATTTTTATGGCTACAGGCGGATTGTCTCCCGAATACGAGTTTATAGTTAAAAACTTTAAATCAAAAATAAAACCACAAGACTTAAAGGTCAAACAGAGTGGTAAAACCTGGTACCATGGAACAGGCGAAAAACAAATGAGTTCTATTGATGTAGAGGGATTTAAACCTCAAAATGACCTTTATAGTTATTTTACAGATAATGAAGCTAATGCTAAAAAATATGCTTCTATAGGCGATATGGGTGCAGGTAAAAATGAGTTTGAAGATATATTAAAGGCACAGGAGATAAAAGCAAATAAAGCAGATAGTGATTTACTATCAGAAGCTAAGAAGTACAAGAGTGCTGAGGAGTTTATAAAGGCACAGGGGACTCCAGTTTATCACGGGACAAATTATGCTAATGCTAGAATGATACAAAAAGAGGGAATAAATCCTGAAAATGCTGGTGCTATTCAAGACTGGATGAAGGGGAACAAATACTCTTTTTTTACTGGTGATGAAAAATATGCACAGTCTTATGGAATACAAAAAGGTGGTGGAGATACAAAAAGTGGCAGGAGTTTTGTTTTAGCAATTAAAAGTCCAAAAGATATTCAAATAGAGACATCAACATTTAAAAAAGGAATGAAATTCCCCGATTTGGTATCGCAACAAAAAATAAACCCAGAAAACATTTATATTAAAGGAATAGATAATAAGTGGTATCCAATAAAAGAATTTAATTTTTTTACTGGTGAATCCGACACTTTCATGGGAAAAACAAAATTGGATGAATTGCCAATTAAAACCAAATCCCAACTAATAGACATTTGGAATCAAGCAAATAAAGCAGATAGTGATTTACTATCAGAAGCTAAGAAGTACAAGAGTGCTGATGAGTTTGTTAATTCTCAGGGTAAAATACTTTATCACGGAACAAGTGCAGACTACCCTGTAGATGAGTTTAAAGGTGGGTACTTGACAGAAGATAAGAAGTATGCAGATATTTACCAAAGACCAAGTACATCTTCTTTAGGACAAGCTGAAGCTTTAAATGCCAAATACAAAGGAACACCAAAAACTATTGAATTTGTACTGGATAAGAAAGCAAAAATTTTTGACTACCAAAATCCACAACACAGAGCATTGATAAATGATTATTGGCAAACAATGAGTACATCTGGTGAACCTGTGGTTGGAGAATCAGGTCAACTTGACTGGACAGAGGGCGAATCGCTTGCAGAGTTCCTTGAAATGAAGGAGCTAAACTTTGATGGTATTAAATTAGACGAAGGTGGTGGCATTGATCCTATAAGTGGTTTGAAAGTTAAAAGAGCACCTTCTATAAGAATACTAAACCCAAAGGTATTAAAAACAAAATCCCAACTAACAGACATCTGGAATCAAGCAAATAAAGCAGGTGGTGGGGTTAAGATCCCAGAGGACTTGGGTACACAAAAAGTTGGCAAAACACATTGAAAATAGTATTATCAGTAAGAAATAAATATTAACGATATTTTAAAGAGGTATAATAAAAAGGCAGAAAGGATAAAATAATGCCATACAGTATAGTAAAAACAAATAATGGATATCAAGTAAGAAAGAAACACGGCGGTAAGATAGTTGCTGGTAATAAAACTAAACTTTCAAAAGAAAGAGC